>Ga0066710_100005094_pt1 | contig 11866 bp, 12 predicted proteins | sample GraSoiAngelo_159_FD_79666 | JGI IMG/M metagenome (GOLD analysis project Ga0066710, IMG submission 79666) | Grasslands soil microbial communities from the Angelo Coastal Reserve, California, USA - 14_1009_16_40cm | ecosystem: Environmental > Terrestrial > Soil > Grasslands | place: USA... | reverse complement strand
GCTTCCCAATGGGCTCGAATGAAGGCAGGCGCCCGGCCGCAGATCCTGTGGGGCGTTTCGATGGGTGCATCCAGCGCCATCTTGGCCGCGAAACAGTGTCCTGGGTTTGCCGCAATCATCTCGGACAGTTCATTCCTATCGTTCCGCGAGACCGTCGGTGACCACTTGAAGCTACTTTTTCGCCTGCCTGCGTTCCCCATAGCTAATCTGATTGTGGCGGTCACTGCTTTGCGAATGGGTTTTAATCCCGACGAGGGTGATGTTGAAGCGGTCGTTCGCGAACTGAACGTTCCCATCATGTTCATCGCTGGAAGTGAAGACCGCCGCATGCCGCCGGCTCTGGCTCAGCAAATGTTTGCAACATCACCGAATCCCCTAAAGGAACTGCTCGTCGTGCCAGGCGCCGGCCATGGTGAAGCCTTTGCTGCCGACCGGCAGACGTATCTGAATTCGGTCTACCGGTTTTTTGAGCGCGTTCGCTATAATCCCGGTTCTTTCCGTAAGCCGGGAGGGTCTTAAGAAAGCATGGATTCAGGAACCAAGATGCAGGCATCAGCCACTACAGAGCGTGTCCTCGAAGCGTTGTCCACGTTAGCTGCTTTGCTCGATCGAACAATCAATGAAGTGAAAGCTCTCGATCCGGATTTCCAGAATCGTCTCATTCAAGCCATTCGTGAGACCGAAGCTTCTATGCAGGCGCAGGCTGCCCAACAACTCGAGGCGGCATTGACGGAAACAAGATCAAAACTTGAGGAAGAATTTTCAAAAAGGATCGCAGAACTAACGGCTCAATGGGAAGAGGAACGGAACCGGCTGAATGGCGAAATAAGCAAAATGGCGCACACCACGGCTCAATGGGAAGCTGAGCGTGCCCGTTTGAATGGCGAGGTCGAGCGTTTAGCGCGCGTTCAAGCGGCAACTCAAGCGGAAGCGGAGAAGGCCATCCTGGCAATGAAAACAGCGTCCGCTGCTGCCAAGAACGCGAAATCAGGAATATCGGTAAACGGTGAAGCTGTAACCGGCGAGATTGAGCGCGTTCAACACCTCATCAAGGAAATTTCTTCTCTCATCGAAGATCCAGCCACCGAATTGTCTACCGTCATCCGCAAAAATGTGCACCGAGCGGAGCTCGAGTCGTACCTGAGAGGAATCCAATTTGTGGTTCATGGCGACCGTTCCAAATAACGGCACGTGACGTGCAAACGATCTGGCATGAAATTCACCGGTTTCGACCTGTTTGACTCCACGATTCAACGCACTAATTCCTGGCTAAAGGAGTTGATGACGGAGCTCAATTGGTCCGATCACAGGAAAACATACCTGGCGTTCCGATGCGTTTTGCACGCCTTGCGCGACCATCTTCCCATGAACGAGGCCATTAATTTCGGTGAACGTTTGCCCCTGCTCATCCGCGGATTCTATTTCGACCATTGGAATCCTGCCGGTAAACCGCTCGTGTTCCGTACAAGAATTGAGTTTCTTTCCGCTCTCTCGGACTGTTTGGCTCGCGATGGCCAAAGCGCAGTCGACGGCGAAGTCCTCGCGCGGGCAGTCTTCCGCCTTCTCGACAGGAAAGTCACTGAGGGTGAGATCGATGATGTTCGACACCTCTTTCCAGCCGCCGTCCTTGAGCTCTGGCCCCCAAGCTTGCGCGCCGCGTAGAATGATCGCGTGACTGCCGCCCATTACACCGTTCTCGCCGGCGGAACCGGCGCTGCGAAAGTCTTGCGCGGCCTGGTGCCGTTCGTCCCTGAAGAAGACATACACGTCATCGTGAATGTTGGCGACGACACCAACGTATGGGGCTTGCATGTCAGCCCGGATATCGATTCGATTATGTACGGCCTCGCCGGCAGGCTGGAGACGCAGCGCGGCTGGGGCCTCCGCGACGAGACATTCCGCTGCCTGGAAGAGATGGGACGGTACGGAATGCCGGATTGGTTTCGTCTCGGCGACAGAGATCTGGCGACTCATATTGCGCGGACAGAATTGTTGCGTTCGGGGAATACGCTGAGTGAAGTTACGGCTCGGCTGGCGAAATCCATGGGCATTGAAGCCGCCATTCTTCCCGCAACCGATGATGCGGTTCGCACCAAAATCGAAACAATTCAGGGTACGCTCGATTTTCAAGAATTCTTCGTGCGCGAGCATTGGCAGCCCGAGGTGAGATCGGTCACTTACGCTGGCGCGGAAGAAGCGCGCGCACGCGCAACAGTTTTAAGTTCCATCCGAGAGTCGCGGCTGGTGATCATCGCGCCGAGTAATCCCATCACGAGTATCGGCCCGATTTTGGCGATTCACGACATTCGTGATGCGCTCAGGTGTACACGCGCCGAGGTAGTCGCCATTAGTCCGTTAATCGGGCATGCAGCATTCAGCGGACCGGCCGCCAAGCTGATGGAGGCATGTGGATACGAAGTTTCCCCATCCGGGGTCGCGCGCTGCTACCATGATTTTCTCGATAACATTGTGATCGATGTTCAAGACGCAGCCCTGGCGGCATCAATCCGATATGAAACCATCGGCGTTCAAATTACGGATATCCTGATGTCGGACGATGCAGCCGCCACACGTTTAGCAGAATTTGTGGTGCAGTTGGAACAACTATAGCGGCGGTCGATGACCGCTCATACAGAGCGGAGGAGTAACGAATGAATACAGTTCTCTTGCCTGTTAAAGATTTCAAGGATTCCAAACAGCGACTGCTTCCTGCGCTCGACGCGACAGCGCGCGCAGGACTTGCGCGGGCGATGCTTAAAGATGTTTTGACTGCGATCTCTGCCTCGCGCGCCCCGGGACGCGTCGTCGTCTTCACCGCTGCCGATGAAGTCATGCAAATGGCAAGGCCATTCGGTTTCGACGTTATCCTGGAGAAGTCTGTCGACGGACATAGCGCGGCCGTGAACCAGATGGTTGAAGAACTCTCGGCGACTTCTTCTCGGATTTTTTCCATTGCCGCCGATCTTCCACGACTCCTTCCATCGGAAATCGATTTCGTATTACACGCCGCTTCCGACCCGATCACGTTGATCCCGTCGCGAGACTGGACGGGAACCAATGGAGTGGTATTTATTGCCCCAGCACGAATCGCGATGGAATATGGCCAAGGCAGTTTCCGGCGGCATATTTCGAAAGCTGCTGCAGCGGGCCTTCGTTCCGATGTGATGAACCTTCCCGGGATCGCGTTCGACCTTGATACACCGGAGGACCTGAAGGCTTTTTTAAACGATCCGCGGAAAGACAGCGAAACGTGGCGTTATCTGCAACAGCAGCAATGAAGCTCGATTTCCGGCCCATCGAGCATCTGCCGGAGATCCGTCCCGGTATGAATTTGGCTCAATGCCTGCTGGATCGGACACGCGAATCCGAAATCGAGATCCACCCGCAGGACATCGTTGCAGTGACGCAGAAAATTATCTCCAAAGCGGAAGGTAGAATCGTTCAACTGTGTGCGGTGGAAGCGTCAGCTCAGAGCATTGCGATTGCCCGCCGGATGAAAAAAGATCCGCGGCTTGTGGAGGTCATTTTAAGTGAATCGCGGCGCATCGTTCGGATGCGTGACGAAGTTCTGATTTGTGAGACACATCACGGGTTCATTTGCGCCAATGCGGGCGTTGATCAATCCAACGTTGAAGGCAACGATACGGTGACTCTTCTTCCGCAGGATCCAGACCGTTCCGCTCGCGAACTGGCGCGCATTCTGGGATGCGGGGTCATTGTAACGGACACATTCGGCCGAGTCTGGCGTGAGGGGCTCGTGGATACTGTGATTGGAATCGCCCGCGTGCCGCCGTTCATCGATTTCCGCGGCAAGCATGACAGCTATGGTCATCAACTGCAGGTAACCTTGCTTGCGGCCGCCGATAGCCTGGCGGCTGCGGCCGGACTGGTTATGGGAAAAACTTCCAGAACGCCTGCGGTGTTGATTCGCGGATTTCCTTGGGACGCGACCGAGAGCCATGCGGCGATGCTTTTGAGAACGCCTGAGAAAGATCTGTTCTTATGAGGCGAGCAAGATAACCGGGATCCAGAGTGCAGCTGCTACTCCTCAAATACGGTTACCTGTTGCTGTTTGCTGGTGTCATCGTTGAAGGCGAAGCGATTCTCATCGCGGGCTCCTTTCTGGCCAGCCGCGGCTACTTCAATATCGGGACAGTTGCTCTTGTTGCGCTCGCAGCCAATACGCTTAGCGCCCAGTTGTACTACACCGCCGCACGCGTACGCGGACGCCGCTGGTTCGAAGACAGATTTCCGGAGAAATCTCCGTATCGAAAAGTCATTCAGTGGGTTGGACTGCGCGAGAATTGGTTGCTGCTGCTGAGCCGGTTTTTGTTTGGTTTTCGCATCGTAATTCCAGCCGCATGCGGCGCATTCGGCATGCCGGTCGCGCGCTTCACCATCATCAACATCATTGCCGGTCTGTTGTGGGTAATTCCAACAGCCGTCGCCGGCTACTACTTTGGCGAACGAGCCGCGGCTTTCATTCGCGGCGCACGCCAATACTCCGTAGCGGCGGGCGTCACCGCGGGACTTCTTGCAGTCGCAATATTCCTCGCCTGGCGGCACATTCGTGGATTCCGCTCAATTTTTCAACACCTCGAATGGTCCGATCTGCACAATGCATTTCCATTCGTGATGGGTCTTATGGGCGCTCTGAATATCGTCGCGGCCATATCCCCCAGCTCGGAAGCCGTGCTACGAGGCATGCGCGGATGGCTCCCATTGGAAGTTTCGCAAGGCAGCCGCACGCTGATGCTTTTCACCGGCGTGGCGCTCCTTCAGGTCACGCGAAACCTCGCGCGGCGAAAAGAGCTGGCGTGGTGGGTCGCTGTGATCGCGTTATCATTTTCGCTGCTTCTGCATGTCACCAGTGGATTGGACATTCAGAACTCGCTCGTCGCATTCGTCCTTTTGTCTTACCTTGTTTATTTCCGCCGACGTTTCTATACGAGAACGGATCCCGCTTCGTTGAGAAAAGGTCTGATGGCCACACCATTGTTGTTGTTAATGGTGTTCTTGTACGGCATAACGGGATTCGCTGCGACTTCCAATCAGTTCAGATGGGCACGAAACGCGACGCCACTCCGTGAGGCCGTTCGAAGCGGAATCTTAATCGTAAGACCAGATGTCGAACCGCGGACACGCTATGCTCGCCTCTTTTTAAGCTCGCTCCAGGTCGCCGGTTGGTTGGCGCGGTTGTACATCTTGATACTGGTTTTGCGTCCGTTCATTACGCGAGACCGGCTCGAAGCTCCGAAAGAAGAAGTCGACCGGATTTTCCAGCAGCACGGAAACCGATCCGTTGCAGCCTTTGCCATTCAACGCGACAAGCATCACGTGCTCGTGGCTGACCGCCGCGGTCTTGTGGCCTATGCTGCTCGTGGTTCAATCGCGCTGGCTTGCGGCGACCCCATTGCCCCAGACGACCTGTTGTCGAAGAGTGTCGAGGATTATATCGTGCATTGTGAACGGCACAGCTTGATGCCATGCATCTATTACGCCTCCCAAGAGCGGCTACCTGTATATCAGGCATTGAAGCTTCAAGCCGTAAGTGTGGCTGAAGAGGCGATTGTGAATTTGCAGGCATTGACGCTCGCCACGCCGATCGCTGCACTTGGGATCGTTCATGGGTACGAGCGCTCTCGGGAGACTGACCGGCTCATTGATGAACAGCTCGAAGAAGTAACGGAAGACTGGCTGGAGCTGCGCCACATGCGCGAAATGGGGTTCACTGCCGGACGTTTCTCGCTGGAGGAAATCGCGCAAACCCGGGTGTTCGTGCTCGGCAACCGTTATCGAATCGAAGCATTCTCTGCGTGGCTGCCGTATAAAGCTGGAAAGGCCGCCGTGCTCGATATCCTTCGATACCGCCGGCATGTCCCTCCTGAAATCGTGCGGGCATTCATGGCGGAGTCGTTGCGGTTACTCAAAGAGGCTGGGCTTGAGGAGGCCAGCCTCACTCCTTCGACAGTAGATCGCGCGCAAATCGAGAGCTTTCGGCCTGATTGGAAGAGCTTATATTTAGTCCATCCGCGCGGCGCCAATATTTCGAAAATCACGCATGCGCTTGCGGTAATTCAGAAACGGTAAGAGTTACATCTTGTACCGGCCCATATCCTCATCCGGGAGGTTTTCCAGCAGCCGGCGGAGCTCTTCATCCTTGATGCGGTCCGGAGAGCCTTGTTGGCTTTTGGAGGATTTCAAGACCTCGTCTTCAACATAAATTGGGCAGTCGATGCGCAGGGCGAGAGCGAGCGCGTCGCTTGGACGAGAGTCGATCGACACCAGCGTTCCGTTTCGCTCGAGCCAGATAATTGCGTAGAATGTGTCGTCTTTGATGCAGGTGACGACTATTTTTCGGACCGCCGCATCGAGACCAACGAGAACATTCTTCAGAAGGTCATGCGTCATCGGGCGGGGTGTGACGACCTTTTCAATTTCCAACGCAATGGCATTGGCTTCGTAAACGCCCACCCAAATCGGGAGGATCCCACTTCCTGAGGCCTCCTTTAGGATCACAATGGGCATGTTGGTGATTGGATCCATCATCAGGCCCCGGATTTTCATCTCAATTTCCACGGGTTCCTCCCCTCGTTGTACTTTACTGCAAAATATATTCTTTTCCGTGTTCTTTTCAAGGCAGAATGCCGGAGCTGTAGGGGCGGTCTAAGACCGCGCATGGGCGGTCATAGACCGAACCTACAGTTTTACTCCCTTCAGTAGTTCCTTCACGTGCTGGCGCGCTGCGTCCGTTACACGCGACCCGCTCATCATCCGGACCAGTTCCTCAACGCGGGCTTCGCCGCTCAAAGCCTCCACACGCGTAACGGAGCGTCCATCCAGCACGATCTTCTCAATACGATACTGATGATCGGCGAAGGCCGCGATTTGCGCCAGATGCGTGACGCAGAAAATTTGATACCGGGAAGAAAGCTCCTTCAGCTTTTGACCCACGGTTTCGGCGGCCTTTCCACCAATGCCGGCATCGATTTCGTCGAAGATGAGTGTCTTTTGCCTGTGATCTACCGCCAGCACTGTTCGCAGCGCCAGCATGATGCGCGACAGCTCACCGCCTGAAGCGATCTTTTCCAAAGGCCAAGGGTCTTCGCCGGGATTTGCTGAAATCAGAAGCTCGGGGCGATCGATGCCACTCGCACGGCCGGGCGTTATATCGGTCCACGAGATCGTGAAACGCGCATGTGGCATGGCCAGAGACTGGAGTTCCCGCTCCACGGCCGCTTCGAGCTTAGCCGAGGCGGCCCGTCGTTTGTTGCTGAGTTGGGCCGCTGTTTCCAGGTACTCCTGCCGGATGGCAGAAATTTTCGCCTGAAGCTCCTCTTTTTTTGTTTCAGTCAGACCTATGCTGTCCATTTCGCGTCTTACCTTCTGGATGTGTTGCAGGAGGTCTGGTCCATACTTGCGGTGTAACCGTTCGAGCTCGACCAATCGCTCCTGAACGCGCTCAAGTTCCTTCGGATCTGCATCGACGTGGCTGGCGTAATCACGAAGAGCATATGCGATGTCTTGGATCGAGATTCGCGCTGTTTCCAACTGGTCGGCAATCGGCTGGAGCCGGCTATCGTGCTGTGCAGCATCGCGGAGGGCGCGTTGGGTGTGAGCGATGGTGGAAAGGACCGAAGCTTCAGACTCGTAGAGGGCCTCGTATCCCCGGGCCGCAGCTTCGAGCAACTTTCCGGCATTGGATAAAACATTGAGCTTTTGTCGAACAGATTCGGTTTCTCCAGGCTTCGGGTCCGCCTTTTGAATCTCGTCGTGCTGAAAGGCGAGCAGATCGAGGCGCTCGATTTTGCGAGCGTGATCGGCAGCGAGTTCGGCGAGTTCCGCCTCGGCCTGTTCGGTCACGGTGAAAAGCTCACGGACTTTCGAAGCAAGCGCAATCGAATCAGCGAACGCATCGATGAGGGCGAGTTGACTGGAATGATCAAGCAAAGTTTGCTGCTCATGCTGACCATGGATATCCAACAACAGCGGCGCGAGTTCGCGCAAAGCCGAGACCGTCGTCGGTTGATTGTTGATGTAGACGCGATTGCGCTCGTCGGAAGAAATCTCGCGGCGGACGATGAGTTCAGTGTCTTCAGAATCCAGTCCGAGCCGCTCCATTTCCAGACGAAGGTCGGTTTCGAAGATCGCTTCGACGACGGCTCGGCTTTCGCCGGTGCGCACCATTTCCGCCGAAGCCTTAGATCCGGCAAGCAACCCAAGCGCGTCGACGATGATCGATTTTCCCGCTCCGGTTTCGCCCGACAGGAGATTGAAACCTTCTTTGAAGCGAAGCTCGAGCTGATCGATGAGAGCAAAGTTTCGAATGCGAAGAAACCGCAACATACTCGGGGCGTTATAAGCCATCGAGGGTTGATCTTTCAATGACTAAGCATTAATTTTCTAACTCTGAGGGAACGAAGTTGAATGAACTTAATCTGATCGAGGTCCTGAGGCAGACGACCCCGGTCACTCGATTTGTTCTCGCAGTTCTGCTCATTTTTTCCGTCTGGTCTTGGGCGATCATTCTTTCCAAGGCGCTTGTGCTGCGTAAAATTCGCCGAGAGTCGGAAACGTTCTGGAAGATTTTCCGCCGCGGCAAGACTCTCTCGGAAATCAGTACCGCTTTAGAGACGTTGCGCTTCACTCCTCTGGTTCCGGTCTTTAACGCGGCAGCGGAGAAAAGCGGCACAGTCTCTGCCGGCGCGCTACAACGCGCGGTGCAGCGCGCGGCTGCCGCCCAACTGACTCGGCTGGAAAAGCGGATGAATTTCCTCGCTACAACGGCGTCGGTCGCGCCGTTCATCGGGCTGTTCGGAACGGTTTGGGGCGTCATGACCTCATTCGCTGGGCTCGCGAATGCCAACACGGCTACTCTTCGCGCCGTCGCACCGGGTATCGCCGATGCATTGATCGCGACCGCGTTCGGGTTATTTGCCGCGATCCCAGCGGTGATTGCGTACAACCATTTTGTTTATCAGATACGGAATCTCGGCGGCCAAATGGATGACCTTCAGATGGAGATTCTTGCGGCAGTCGAAGAAAGGACGGCGGTCTGATGGCGATCACAACGCGTGAAGGCAAAACACAAAGCACCTTGGCCGAGATCAACATGATCCCGTTCATCGACATCGTTCTTGTATTGCTGATCATTTTTATGGTGACGGCGCCGGTGATCCAATCCGGCATCGATGTGAACGTGCCGAAAACTCAAGTCGTCCGCGAGCTCGCGGAGGAAAAGCTGGTTGTATCCATAGACAAGGAGCAGAAGCTTTATCTTCAAAATGCCGCAGTCAACGTAAACGAACTCGCGGACAAGATCCGGGAAAAGCTTCTCGACCCAACGCGTCAAAGCGTGTATCTGCAGGCAGACCAGTCTGTTCCCTTTCAAACGATCGCGACGGTACTGGAGCGTTTGACGCTTGGAGGCATTGCAAACATTAGCATCGTTACGCAACCGCTGACGCAGAGCAAGAAATGACATTTGAAGGCGATCGATTGGACCGAGGTGTTGTCGCCTCTGTGCTCTTGCACGGAGCGCTATTCACGCTCGTCCTCCTTTCGCCAAAGCTTTTCCCCGCTCTCGGCCCGGCCTGGGGTTCACAGACAGGCGGTGCCGGTGGGATCAATGTGAAGATCGTCGGGAATATGTCCGGAGTGGCGCTTCCCACACCGTCGGTCGTTCAGGAAAACGTACCTGCAAATGAATCCCCTGGATTCTACAAAAGTGAACCACCGGCTCCGGCCCCGCCCGATAATACTGCGGAACCGATTCCGCAGACCAAGGCTCCCGTGAAAACGACTCCAACACCTAAACCACAACGCGCCGCCCTGCCCGCTCCAAAGTCTACGGCGGCGCCGGAGCCGCCGCCCTCGAATGCAATTCCATACGGACAAGGTGGAAGGCCCGCCATGTCATACGGCCAATTCTCTACCGGCGCAGGCGAAGCGGGGATCGGATTTGGCGACTCGGCATTCGGTGATCGGTATGCCACCTACGTGAATGCGATCACGCGCGCAATTTCCAACAACTGGTTGAAGTCGATGGTCGATTCGCGCATTCAAAAGGCGCCACGGGTCTATCTGAATTTCGACATTGCGCGCGATGGGACGATCAGCAATGTCGAAGTACAACAGTCCAGTGGAATTCCCTCCTTGGATCGTTCGGCACAGAGGGCAGTGCTGGCTTCAAATCCTCTGCCACCGCTTCCCTCGGATTATCGCGGAAGCAAGATCAACGTCATTTTCTATTTCGAGTATTCACGATGATGATCAGAAAAATCGCAATCGTTGTTGTGCTCACCGCGGCTGCCACCGCCATCGGCACACCAAGGCCAGTGGCACAAATCCGCACGGGAACAAACGTTGGCATCGTTGGCGTGAAAATCGCGGTCCCGGAATTTCAACCGGTGGCATCGGACCCGAAGACCACCGCGCTGGCAGTAGTTTTCAACAAAGTGCTGTGGGACGATCTCGATTATTCGGGCGGACTGACACTGGTGAGCCGGAGCCTGTACCCGCTCGGAAAGTTCAGTGGTCCCGGTGAGATCAAGCCTGAAGACTGGACGGCTCCCGCAGTCGACGCGCAGTTTATCGCGTTCGGGAATGTTCGGGCCGGCAATGGAAGCATGTCCGTGGAAGCACGGCTGTGGGATCTGAAGGCAGTGCAGAATCGTGAAGCCATCGGGCAGCGCTTTGGAAGCGATGATACCGACGCAGGAGCGCGCCTGATCGCTCACAGATTCGCAGACGCGATCGTGGACTTGATTAGCGGCGGCCGGGGGATCGCGCAGACCAGCATCGCTTACGTCTCTGAGAGGACACAGGCCATCAAAGAACTGTACGTGATGGATTATGACGGCAACAATGCACATGCCCTGACCGCATACAAGTCCATCGTCATGACACCGGCATGGTCCCCCGACGGTGAGAAGGTCGCGTTCACCAGTTACCGCCGCGGAATACCAGATATCGAAATTTTGTCCCGGATCGATAATCGGCCGTACCCGTTCGAACGAATTGGCGGGACAACAACGACGCCGGCATGGTCTCCCGATGGCAGCCAGATCGCCTTCGCGACCAGCCGGGATGGCAGCGATACGGAAATCTATGTTGCGGATTGGAATGGAAAGAACATGCGCCGGCTCACGGTAAATAAAGCGGTCGATGTATCGCCGGTATGGAATCCGCGCACCGGCCGCGAAATCGCGTTTACGTCCGACCGCAGCGGAAGTCCCCAAATCTACATCATGGATGCTGAAGGAACGAATGTCCGTCGTCTCATTGAGGAAGGCGGGCATGCCGTCGGGCCCGCGTGGTCATCGGACGGGCAGCGTATCGCCTTCGCCTGGCAGCGGTCGAGAACATCCAATTTCGACATCTATATCCATGACCTCGCAAGCGGCAGGAATACACAGATCACAACCGACGCCGGCGATAACGAGAAGCCAACGTGGGCGCCCGACGGCCGACACATTGCGTTCGAGTCCTCGCGGTCGGGGACCAGACAAATCTTTTCAATGATTCTTGACGGCACCAAGGTTCGACAGCTGACCAACACTGGAAAAAACACGGGACCGGCCTGGTCCGGATTCTCGAAGTAAGGAGACTCGCTAATGACTTTGTCGCGTATCAAAGATTTTGGGTTGTTACTACTCGTTCTATCCACAATGATGGCTTTTGCCTGCCATAAGACCCCAGCTCCCGCGCCTCCACCTGCGGCAACGAATACGACTCCCACACCACCACCTCCGGCGCCAACGGTCACATTACGTGCGGAGCCGGCCACCATCGAGCGCGGAGCGGCCACCACCCTGCAATGGGAAGCGCGTAACGCGGCGACCGTGGCAATTTCGCCTGAACTGGG
>Ga0066710_100005093_pt1 | contig 11866 bp, 10 predicted proteins | sample GraSoiAngelo_159_FD_79666 | JGI IMG/M metagenome (GOLD analysis project Ga0066710, IMG submission 79666) | Grasslands soil microbial communities from the Angelo Coastal Reserve, California, USA - 14_1009_16_40cm | ecosystem: Environmental > Terrestrial > Soil > Grasslands | place: USA... | reverse complement strand
CGCACGTTGCGCGGCGTCATGTCGAGCTTGTCGAGGGGGATCAGCTCGCTCGAGGACAGGACGCGCATGACCACGTCCTCGTTCTGGTTGGCGGTCGGGATCGTGGCCACGCGCAGCTCGATCTCGCGGTCGGCCACCTTGAACTTGATCTTGCCGTCCTGCGGCTTGCGCCGCTCCGCGATGTCCAGCTGGGCCATGATCTTGATGCGCGCCACGATCGCCCGACGGTAGGCGCCCGGGATCTTCTGATACTCGGCGCAGCCGCCGTCGATCCGGTAGCGGATGACGGTGTCCCGCTGGGCGCCGTACGGCTCGATGTGGATGTCGGACGCGCGCGACTTGTACGCGTCGACGATGATCTGGTTCGCCAGGCGGATGACGGCGCTGTCGTTCTCGTCGAGCTCGCCCCCGCTCATGTCGAGCGTGTCGCCGACGTCCTCGGCTCTCAGATCGCCGATGATGGTGCCGATCGAGTCCTTACCCGAGAGGTCGCCGCCCACCTGGCCGAGGAACGACAGGATGTCCTTCCGCAGCCCGACCGCCCACTTGATCCTCCGGTTCTTCAGGGCCTGGGCGACGCTGTCGACGCGTTGCAGGTCCTGAGGGTTGTCGATGAGGACGACGATACTGTGGTCCTCGCGGCGGAGCGGCAGCCAGAAGTTACGGCGAAGGTACTCGATCCGGAGCCCCTTCATGAGATCCGGCGGCGGGATGATCTTGTCGTCGTATTCGACGAACGGGCACTCGTAGAACTGGCTCAGCGACGTCCCGAGATCGATCCTCGGCACCTTGTACTGCTCGATCAGGATGGACTCGACGTCGCTCTGGCGACGGCGCGCCTCCGCGACGGCCGAGGCGAGTTCCTCCTGCGTGATCCGATGCTGGGCCAACAGGTAGTCGAACTTGGTCTTGGGCCTGGCCTGAGCCTGGGCCAGCTCCTGGCTCTGGATCAGCTGGGCCTGGTTGTTGAACGCGATGCCGAGCGTCTTGGCGATGCGGGAGGCGCCGGTCTCGTCTTCCTTGGTGAACCGGGCGCCGCGCTTCTTGTTCAGGAGCTGGATGACCCCGATCGGCTTGCCGTCGTGCAGGATCGGCATGCCCAGGATCTGCTGGGTGCGGAAGCCCGTCTTCTTGTCCCAGGATCCGTCGAAGCTCAGGGTGGGCGAGATCCGAGCCAGCTCGGCTTTGTCGTACGCGTCGGCAATGTTGACAATCCGGGCCGAGGCCGCCACGTAGCCGGCGATACTCTTCTCGCTGATCGGGAGCCTGATTTCCTTGACGGTATCGAGCGCCAGAAACTTCGAGAAGAGCTCTTTCCTGGCCGTGTCGACCGCATAGATCGTCATCCGGTCGGCGTCGAGAAGCTCGAGGATGTCCCCCTGGAGCTCGATGAAGATGCTATCGATGCTCTTGGCCGAGTGGATGCGGTCGACGAGCTGGACGAGCTTCTGCTCGTAGGCGAGCCGTTCTTGTAGGATCTGGACGGACTGTTGCTGGGCCACGTGTCCTCCGATTTGGCTAACCATGTTAGTCTAGCAGACCCCCCACCGGGGGCAGAAGGACGGGCGCCTCATGACGCGGGCAGACGTAATCGTCGTCGGCGGTGGCGTCAACGGAGCCAGCACCGCTTTTCACCTTGCATCCCGGGGAGTTAAGAACGTCCTCCTGCTCGAGCGCCGACACCTCGGCGCCGGCGCCACCGGAAAGTCGGGCTCGCTCGTGCGCATGCACTACACCAACGAGCCCGAGTCGAAGCTGGCCTTCGAAAGCCTCAAGATCTTCCGCGATTTCCGGAACGTCGTCGGGGGCGATTGCGGCTTCGAGCCGATCGGCTTCCTCCAGATCGTCCCGAAGGGCTACGAGGCGGCGCTCACCCGAAACGTGGCCCGCCAGCGAGGTCTCGGCATCAAGACCGAGGTGATCACCCCGGGCCGGCTGACCGACCTGCTACCCGGGTGCCGGATCGACGACGTCGGAGCCGCCGCCTGGGAACCCGAGTCGGGGTTTGCCGATCCGAACGCGACGACGTTCGCCTTCGCCGAGGCCGCGCGGCGACTCGGCGCGACCATCGAGACGGGCTGCGAGGTCACGCGGGTCCTGACGGAGCGGGGACGGGTCGTCGGTGTCGAGACCGCGAAGGGCCGGGTGGACGCGCCCGTGGTGGTGCTCGTACCCGGGGCGTGGGCCGCGCCCCTTCTGACTCCGCTCGGGCTCGATTTCGGGCTCGCAGCCCACCGGATTCAGATCACGATCTTCCGCTGGCCCGCGGGATTCAAGAGCCGCCACTGTGTGGTCATCGACGCGATTCACCAATCCTGGCTCCGCCCCGAGGGCACAAACACGACGTTGATCGGCGTCGAGCTCGGCACCGGGCACGCGGACCCGAACGCGTTCGACGAGGGTGTCGATCCCGAGTTCGTGGCAACGTGCCGCAAGGCACTGGCGGGACGCCTGCCGGTCATGGCCGAGGCGACGATGCGCGGCGGCTGGGCGGGCATGATCATGATGAGCGCCGACGGCCGGCCCATCATCGATCAGATCCCATCGGTCGCCGGCCTCTACTGCATGCTCGGCGACTCGGGCACCTCCTTCAAGACGTCACCGGCGATTGGCAGGTGTCTCGCGGAATGGATCGTCGACGGCAAGCCGCGCACCGCCGACCTCTCCCCGTTCCGGTCGACGCGCTTCGCCGAGAACCAGCCCTGGCACGACGACGACAACTACGGCGGTCAGAGCCTGACGATCTCCCGCTAGCTTCGTGGCACTCGGCGCTCGGAGGCGGCCGCCTTCACTCGTCAAAATGCCCGGCCGCGAACGACCTGTCGTCAGCCCAGCGGCCGAGAGGACGGGCCTAGAAAATTCAGCGGCCGAGGGCGGCGAGCATTTCGTCGATGCTGGTGAACTTGAGTCGCGGCCGGCCCTGGGCGCGCCCGCGCTCGGTCTCGATCGCGTCGAGCTTGAGCCAGTCGGCGTAGGAGAAATAGTTCGGCTGGCGCTGGCGGACGAGCGCTTCGGCGGCGGCAGCTTCAGGATGGGCGGGCTCGAGCACCGCGCCACTGGCGAGATCCTCGAACATGCACTCCACGGTCTCCGCGGCGTCGGGCTTGTTGGTTCCGATCACGCCGGTGGGGCCGCGTTTGATCCAGCCCGCCGCGTACTCGCCCACGATCGGCTGCTTGGTGTCGGAATCGAGCACGCGCCCCTTGTCATTCAGGATGACGCCCCAGCTCTCGTTGAACGGCACGCCCGGTAGCGGGACGCCGCGGTAGCCCACCGAACGGAACACGAGGCCGACCGGCAGATTCTCGAAGTGGCCGGTGGCGCGCGGCTGGAGCGCACCGGTGGAGGTGGCGTAGAGCTCGTTGCGCACGAGCCGGAGCGCCGCGACGCCTCCGGCCCCGTCCGCGATCAGCTCGACCGGCGAGACCAGGAATCGCAAGGTGAGCCGGCGGGATTTGCCCGTGGGCTGGCGGCGTGCGTACGCCTTGAGGATCTCCACCTTCTTCTGAGTGGCCCGATCCTGGCTGCGCTCGACCGCCGCGCGACTCAGCGGGTCCAGCTCGACTTCGTCTGGACGCGCGGTGACGTCGGCGTCGGCCAGCTCGCCGAGCTCCTTCACTTCGGGATTCGTGAACGCCGCCTGCGCGGGCCCGCGCCGGCCGAGCAAGTAGACTTCCTTCACGCGACTCTTGCGGAGCGCCTCGAGCGCATAGTCGGTGATATCGGTGGTGGCCAGCTCCTCGGCTGTCCGGCAGAGGATCCGGACGACGTCGACCGCGACGTTGCCGACACCGATGACGGCCACCCGCTCTTGCGTGAGATCGAACGTGCAATCCCGATAGTCGGGGTGGCCGTTGTACCAGGCCACGAACTCAGTCGCCGGGTGGCTGCCGCTCAGATCCTCGCCCGGAATCCCCATGCGGCGATCGGTCTGGGCGCCGGTGCAGTACACGATCTGGTGATAGTGAGCCTTGAGGTCGGCGAGCGTGATGTCCTTGCCGAACTCGACGCCACCGTAGAAGCGAAAGCGGGGAGTCGCCGCAACCTTGTCGAAGACGTTGGTCACGAACTTGATCTTCTGGTGGTCGGGAGCGACGCCCAGCCGCACCAACCCGTACGGCGTCGGCAACCGGTCGAACAGGTCGACCTCGACGACGCGCGCGTTGCGGAGCAGATGATCGGCGGTGTAGAAGCCGGTGGGCCCGGCGCCGATGATCGCGGCGCGCAACGGCCGTTCCGGCGTCCCGATCAGGGGGGTCAACGCGCGGGCCCGCCCTCGTCTGCGAGGAGCTGCGTCTGCAGCGTGTCGACCTCGCCCTGATAGTGATCGCGCTGGGCCTTCACGACGTCGCCGATCGAGACCATTCCGATCAGCCGGCCCTGGTCGACGACCGGCAGATGGCGGATCCGGCGCTCGGTCATCGTGTGGGCGACCGAGAGCAGGTCGTCGTGGGGCTGGCCGGTGATGACGTCGCGCGTCATGAGGTCGGCGACCACGCGCGCGAAGAATTTTTCGTTGTGGGCGGCCTCGCGCACGATGTCGCGCTCCGACAGGATGCCGACCGGGCGGTCGCCCTCGACGGCGACCAGCGCGCCGATGTTGTGGCGATCCAGCAGCGCGAGCGCGTCCCGGATCGATTGCTCGGGACGCACCGTCACGGCCATCGAGCCTTTCCGAGCGAGGATGTTCGCGATGTTCATGCGCCGTCTCCTTCTGTCGAGCAGGGTCCCGCTATAGTACGCCGCTCACGCGACGACGTCCTCTTCCCGAACCACGCCTATGAACCAGTCGACGCGCGACTCGCTGCCTGGGCCAGAAGCGCCCGCGCGCAGGCGTGCGGGGCCATCTCGCGCCGCACCACGCGCTCCAGCAGGCTCGCGCGCGCCGCCCCCTCCGGGCCGAGGGCTCCAGCGAGCACCGCTTCGGCGACCAGATCCTGAGCGATCCGGAGGACGCGCGCGGTGACGATCTTCTGGCGACGGCGCTCGAGCTCGCCGCTCGTCTTCTGATAGGCCATGTGGCTGTCCAGCGCGTCGGCGATCGCCTCGATCCCCTCGTCGCGCGCCGCCGAAGCCGGCAGCACCGGCGGAATCCACGCGCCCTCCGCGGACGGCAGGAGCGTGAGCATCGCCCGCAGCTCCGCCACCGTCCGGTCGGCGCCCTCGCGGTCGGCCTTGTTGACGACGTGCACGTCCGCGATCTCCAGGACGCCGGCCTTGAGCGCCTGGACGTCGTCGCCGAGGCCCGGGGCCGAGACGACGATGATCGTGTGAGCCAGGCGCATCACGTCCACCTCGTCCTGTCCGACGCCGACGGTTTCGACGAGCACGAGACCGAGGCCCGCCGCGTCCATCAGATCGACGGCGTCGGCGGCGGCGCGCGAGAGGCCGCCCAGAGCGCCGCGCGTCGCCATCGAGCGGATGAAGACGCCGGGATCCAGCGCGAGATCGTTCATGCGGATCCGGTCGCCCAGAATCGCGCCGCCCGTGAACGGCGAGGACGGATCGACCGCGAGAATTCCCATGGTGCGGCCGCGGGCCCTCGCGACCAGCGCGAGCGCCCGCGCAAGGGTGCTCTTGCCGCTGCCCGGCGCCCCCGTGAGCCCGACGACTTGAGCCCGCCCGGTGCTCGGATAGAGCCTGGCGCACAGGGCTTCAGCGCGGGCCCCGCCGGACTCGACCCACGTGAGCCCCCGCGCGAGCGCGCGCGTCGAGCCCTCCACGATCTGGCTCGCCAGGGATTCGACGTCCGCGATCATGGTGTCGGCGCGCAAGGAGATGCGCGCCCCGCTGAGGTGCGCATCGGCTCGGGACACGAGATACGCTCGGGCGACATGCTCAAGTGCCATATTACGGCACCGGCCACGCACCGAGCACGCACTTCGGGCCGCCGGCTCAAGCGGGGCCCGACAGCCGCACGCAAGCCGTACTTCTAGTACGGTGAGCGCGCCGCCGAGGGCGCCAACGAAGCAGATGGGCCTTTTTCAGCGGCCCGCCGGGGCTCACGGGGGAGCGCAATATGCAGCTCCCGGCACCGCTTGCGAAGCGTGTTGCGATTGAGTCCGAGCAGCCGCGCCGCGCGAAGCTGATTGCCTCCAGTCATCGCGAGCACGTGCCCCAGCAGGGGCCGCTCCAGCAGCTCGAGCGCCTGCCGGTAGATATGGCCGGGCCGCGCCTTCGACAACCGCTCCACGAGCAGCGGCACCGTGTCGGAGAGCGCGCGCGCCACAGTCTGAAGCTCAGAAGTCCCGTCGCCGCGACCGTCCGCACTGTCAGCCATGTTCAGCCACTCTCAAATCAAAAGAACAAGTAGTAGAGATCGAAACTGATCGTGTCTTGACTCTTCCCGGTCGGCACGTAGCCCGGCGCGCGGATCGCGAAGACCTTCTGGTTGGCGCTGTCATGCCGGTACTCGACGCGCCCGACCAGACCCTTCCAGATCTTGTACTGGGCGGTCACCGTCACTTCCCACAGATCGAGCTTCGTACCCGGAGGGCTCAGCTGCGTGCGAACGCCCTCGGCGTCCTTCATATACTCCAGCCGCAGCGCGGTGCGCAGCGCCTCCGTCCAGTCGTACGCGACGTACGCCGCCCACCCCCACCAGGAGGCGTCGTTGTCCCGGCGCGTGCCCGTGCTCCTCAGAAAGGCTTCATCACTCTCCCAGCCGTAGTCCACGTTCAGCCCGAGCGTGAGGTTCTTGATGCCCGTGTAGGTGATCACGTAGTCGAGCACCGTTCTCGGATGGCTGTTCGTGTGGGCCTGCTCGGCGCCGGTGATCCAGTTGAAGTTCAGTGTGAAATCCTTGAGCGGCGTGAAGCCGAACTGCCCGGTGTACGACATCGTGCTGTTGTTGTCTCGCGCGACGTCCCAGCCGACGACCGTGCCCGCGGTGATCGAGAGCCACGACAGCGGTTGGTAGGTCAGCAAGGCGCCGACGTGCGTCAGTGGAATCGAGAAGGCGAACAGGTACGAGCGCGAAAAGTTCAGGTTGTTCGGCGACTCGATCACCTCGTAGCCGAGCAAGGTGACGAACTTACCCGCCTTCAAGGTGAGACCACTGCCGAGCGGGATCTGATACGATCCGTACGCCTCCTGCAGGTCGAAGTTCGGCGTGTTCCGGAACGCGAACTGGTCGTCGTCGCCGCGGAAAATTCCCAGCGCGTGGTTCTTCTGTGAGTCGTTCGAGGTCCCCGGGATGCCCGCCGTGAGGACGAGGCCGTAGCCGAACGGGTACTTTTCCGACGGGTCCTTCTTGATGCTGAACTCGGCCATGTTGAACGTGTAGCCGCCCTCGAAGTCGTAGAAGCGCAGCTCGTTGTGGTTGCCGCGGCTCGCCCGCCCCGTGTTCCACACGACGCTGTTCTCGATGTAGGCGAACAGCGTGTTCTCTTCCCACAATGTCTTCGGCTTTTCCTCCTTCTTCTCCTCGGGCTTGGCCTCGGCGGGCTTCGTCTCCGCCGGCGGGGTCGGGGTGGCCTGCCCGTACGCTGGAGCGCCGGCGGCGGCGACGCAGGCCGCCGTGAACAGCGCCACGATCCCCATCACTCCGAGCTTTCGCGTCATCCGATCCTCCTGGATCTCAGACTGCTGGAATTCAGACTGGTGGATATCAGACTGCGTTGTCTCCCCGCTCGCCGGTTCTGATCCGGAGCGCTTCCTCGAGCGGCTCGACGAAGACTTTCCCATCGCCGATGCTACCGGTCCGGGCGGCCCCGACGACGAGCGAGACCACCTTGTCCGCGAGACTGTCGGGGACGACGATCTCGATCTTCATCTTCGGCAGGAAATCTACCGTGTACTCACCGCCGCGGTACATCTCGGTGTGACCCTTCTGGCGGCCGAAGCCGCGGACCTCGGTCACGGTCATGCCAACGATCCCGGCGCCCGTGAGCGCGGCTTTCACGTCGTCGAGCTTGAACGGCTTGATGATCGCTTCGATCTTCTTCATCGCCCCACTCACCGCGAGCGTTCGGGCGCCATCGCCATCGACGGCGTCTTCGGCATCGAGGCGCCCATCGCGTGGACCAGCGTCGCCGGCCCCTGGATCTCCGGATAGCCGTGGACGCCCATCTCCGGCACGTCGAGGCCTTCCATCTCGACCTCGGGGCTGACCCGCATCCCGAACACGACGTCGTACACCTTGAAGAAGGCCCACGAGGCGCCGAAGATGAACACGAAGCACGTGACGGTGCCGATGATCTGCGCCACGAACTGGCTGGCGCCGCCGTAGAAGAGGCCTCGCACCGTGCCCTCGACGCCGTTGAAGCCGTCGCCGTAGCTACCGTCGGAGAAGAGGCCAAGGCTCAGCACGCCCCAGGCGCCGTTGACGCCGTGGACGGCGATCGCACCGACCGGATCGTCGACCCGCATCACCGTCTCGATGAAGACGGCCGCCCAGCAGACGAGCACGCCGGACACGGCGCCGATGAAGAAGGCCCAGAAGCTCGACACGAAGCCGCAGGGCGCCGTGATCGCGACGAGGCCCGCGAGCATGCCGTTGACCATCATGCTCGGATCTGGCTTGCCGTACTTGAGCCACATGTAGCACATCGCGAAGATCGCGCCCGACGCCGACGCCAGCATCGTGTTCACGGCGATGACCGAGATGCGCAGGTCGCTGCCGGCCAGCGTGCTCCCCGGATTGAAGCCGAACCATCCGAAGGCCAAAATGAAGCAGCCGAGCACGCCCATCGGAATGTTGTGACCGGGAATCGGGTTCGCAGAGCCGTCCTTGTTGTACTTTCCGATGCGCGGCCCCAGCACCATCGCGCCGGCGAGCGCGGTGACGCCGCCGACCATGTGGACGACCGACGAGCCGGCGAAGTCGACGTGGCCGTGACCGAGCCCGAAGTTCTTGCCGAGCTGCGAGAGCCACCCGCCGCCCCACACCCAGTTGGCGAAGATCGGATAGCTGAACATCGAGAGGAAGAACCCGAAGACGACGAACGACGAGAACTTCCAGCGCTCGGCCATCGCGCCCGTCGGGATCGTCGCGGCCGTGTCCATGAACACCATCTGGAAGAGGAACAGCGCGAAGACCGCGACGTCGTAGGTCGAGCCGGCCAGGAAGAAGCCCTTCAAGCCGAACAGGCCGAAGTCCTTGCCGAAGAGGCTGATCGTGAACTCGCTGTCGAGCAGGCCGGTCCCGCCCATCGTCGAGATGGCGCCGAGCCCGCCCATGTGCAGCGCGAAGCCCATGATCCAGTAGCCCGTCATCCCGATCGCGTAGATCATGAAGTTCATCATCATGGTGTGCGCGACGTTCTTCGCGCGCGTGAAGCCCGTCTCGACCAGCGCGAACCCCGCCTGCATGAACATCACGAGGAAGCCCGTGAGCAAGGTCCACATGAGGTTGATCGACACGCGGTTGTGGCCCGCGAAGTCGGCGACCTCTTCGAGCGTGGGCTTGCCCGCGGTCTTCGCGGTGACGTCGGCAATCCCACCGGTCGCCGTGCCGGCCGGATCCGGCTTCGACGGCGGCGGCGCCGGCGCGGCCGCCGGGGCCGCGGGTGCGGCTGGAGCCGGAGGCTTGTCCTGGGCGAACACCCAGCCGCCGACTGCCAGAAGACAGGCGACAACCACGGCTACGGCGATTCTCCACGGCATCGTGCGTGCGATGGATCCAAGGTCCTTCACGATCGTGCCCTCCTGAGGGCCACGCTGACGCGTCGCCCCGGAAAAAAAACGGCGCCCGACTTCGGGCGCCATTACCCGCTAGCGACGACGTTGTCGCGCGCTCGCAGCCGGAGCAAGGCGCGTGCCGCTCGGCGCTATCAACGGCGACAGCCACTTACGTCGCGGCGCCGACGCGCCGGCTGCCCGCCCAATAAGCACTCGGCGCGGATTGCTTACGCGCAGGGCACGTGTACGCCGCGCTCCGACGACCGTTGCCGGCACGAGATGCTGGTGCTACGGTCGCTCGGAGCCGACCACACGAGGTGGCTTGACACCTGCCCGAGGGAGGCGCCTTGAACGTTCGATTGGCGGTCAACGGCACGCTGATGCGTGGCTTCGCGCTGAACGGGAATCTGCTCGCCGCCGGCGCGACCTTCGTACGGGAGACCACGACGGGTCGGAGCTACCGCCTCTGGTCGATCGACGACCGGCATCCGGCCATGGTCCGCGTGGCGCAGGGCGGCGCGGCCATCGCCGTCGAGGTGTGGGACGTGCCAGACGCTGGGCTCGCGGCAATCTTGTTAGGGGAGCCTCGTGGGCTCTGCGTCGGCAAGGTCCTTCTGGCCGACGGCGAGGAGACGCTCGGCGTGCTCGGCGAGTCGGTGCTCTGTGAAGGCCAACGCGAGATCACGCGGTACGGCGGGTGGCGGGCCTACGTCGCGACGCGGGGCAGGTCGTGAGCGAGGCTGAGGTCGAGCGGCTGGCGGCCCTGCTCGGACTCCCGATCGAGCCCGAGAGCCGCGCCGTTGTGGCCGAGATTTTCACCGGTCTCCTCACCGCGGCGAGGCTGCTCGCGGAGCTTCCCTTGCCCGCCGACGCCGAGCCCGCGCCGATCTTCCGGCCGTGAGCCGATGAGCGTCCTCGACGAAGACGCCTCCGCCCTCGAAATCGCCGGCGCCGTCGCCACGCGTCGCGTCTCGGCCCGCGCGGTCGTGGCGGCGGCGCTCGAACGCATCGGCAAGCGCGACGCCGAGCTCAACTGCTTCACCGCGGTCCTCGGTGATCGCGCGCTCGGCGACGCCGAGCGGATCGACCGCGTGATCGCCGGCGGGGGCCCGGCGGGTCCGCTCGCCGGCGTGCCGTTCGCCGTGAAGAACCTGTTCGACGTCGCGGGAGTCACGACGCTCGCCGGATCGCGCATCTATCGCGAGAATCCACCCGCGGCGCGCGACGCGACGGCGGTCGCGGCGCTCCGTCGAGCCGGCGCGGTCCTCGTCGGCTGCCTCAACATGGACGAGTACGCGTTCGGCTTCACGACCGAGAACACGCACTACGGGCCGACACGCAACCCGCACGATCCCACGCGCATCGCCGGCGGCTCCTCGGGCGGCTCGGCCGCCGTGGTCGCGGCCGGGCTCGTCCCCCTGAGCCTCGGCTCGGACACCAATGGCTCGATCCGCGTCCCGGCATCGCTGTGCGGCGTCTTCGGGCTCAAGCCGACGTACGGTCGCGTGTCACGCGCCGGTGTCGTGCTGTTCGCCGGTAGCCTGGATCACGTTGGGCCATTCGCGCGGTCAGTCCGTGACCTCGCGGTCGCGTTCGACGCGCTGCAGGGGCCGGACCCATCGGATCCCGTATGCGCCGAGCGTCCGGCCGAGCCGTGCGCCGGGACCCTGGACGGCGGGATCGCCGGTCTCAGGATCGGCATCGCCGGCGACCATTTCGCGCAGCTCGCCGAGCCCGCCGCGCTCGAGGCGGTCGAGCGCGCGGCCCGCGCGCTCGGCGCGAGCCGGCGCGTCACCTTCCCCGAGGCCCATCGCGCCCGCTTCGCGGCGGCGCTGATCACGTCCAGCGAGGGCGCGCACGCCCACCTCGACAACCTCAAGCGTCGCGCCGCCGATTTCGATCCACGAACGCGCGACCGCTTCCGGGCCGGGGCCCTGATTCCGGCGTCGCACTATCTCCACGCGCAGCGGTTCCGCGCCTGGTTCCAGGCACGCGCGCGCGAGATCTTCCGGGACGTAGACGTCGTGCTGACGCCCACCACACCCTTTCCGGCGCCGCCGATCGGGGCGCCGACGACGATGCTGGTCGCGGGCGTCGAGGTACCGCTGCGAGGGCATCTCGGCGTGTTCACGCAGCCATGGTCCTTCATCGGCCTGCCGGCGCTCTCGGCGCCGATCGCCGCCCCGGGCCCGCTACCGCTCGGCGTTCAGCTCGTGGCTGCGCCCTTCAGGGAGGAAGGCTTGTT
>Ga0066710_100005092_pt1 | contig 11866 bp, 4 predicted proteins | sample GraSoiAngelo_159_FD_79666 | JGI IMG/M metagenome (GOLD analysis project Ga0066710, IMG submission 79666) | Grasslands soil microbial communities from the Angelo Coastal Reserve, California, USA - 14_1009_16_40cm | ecosystem: Environmental > Terrestrial > Soil > Grasslands | place: USA... | reverse complement strand
GTCGACGGTGCCGGCAATTATCTCCCCACGCGCGTTTCTCACATCTCCAACGGCATTCACTACCACCAGCGCTGATACAATCACGTCACCAAACTTGGCCGCCCAAGACCCAATACCCGCGGGCACCATCTTCTCGATTCCCGCCGCTTTGCCGCATGTGGCGCCGCGCCCCACGCCCACCAATCCCTCCGCGTAGTCGGCGGTCGCGTTCTCACAGGCGCGGTAGGCGTCATCGGGACTGGGCCAGCCGAGCGGCTTGCCGGCATTGCCGAGGTCGAAGATCACCGCGGACGGGACGATCGGGATTGTGCCCATGTCGCCCACGGGCAGGCCGCGCCCGCGCTCGCGCAACCAGCGCATCACGCCGTCCGCAACGCCGAGCCCCAACGCGGAGCCGCCGGTCAAGAGGATCGCGTCGATGCGTTCGACGAGGTGGCGCGGATCCATGACGTCGAGCTCGCGCGTTCCGGTGGCGCGGCCGCGCACGCAGACCGCGGCCCGCATTCCTGTTTCCGGCGCGAGCACCACCGTGCAGCCGGTGCCGTGCGCCTCGATAGTCGTGTGCCCGACGGTGATGCCGGGAACCGCCGCGAGATTCGTGCGTGATGTGCTCATTGACGCGCCAAGATAACGTCGGCAACGTTGACGGCCATGACATCTCCCACAGTGCCCCCCCCCGCCGCCGGCGATCGCACGACCGTGCTGGTGGTGGACGATGAAGATGGCATCCGGCAGGCGCTGACTCGCTTTTTGACTCGCCTGGGCTATGACGTGCAAGCGGCGTCGAACGCGAAGGAGGCGCTGCAACTGCTCCCGGCGCACCATCCGCAGGCGATGCTGTGCGACATCCGGATGCCGGAAACCAGCGGGGTGGAGCTGCTCCCCAAAGTGCTCGCCCAGGACCCCGATCTCGCTGTCCTCATGCTCACGGCGATCGACGAGCCGCGCACCGCGATTGAGTGCCTCAAGCTCGGCGCGTACGACTATCTCATCAAGCCGGTCGATCTCGAGGAGCTGGAGCTGTCGTTGCAGCATGCACTGCGGCAGCGCCAGCTGGAAGTGGACCGGCGCGAGCTGGAGCAGTGGCTGGCGCGCGAGGTCGCGGTACGCACGCGCGAGCTGGAGGAGCGCTCGGCCGCCATCGAAGAAGTAGCGCTGGACGCGTTGGCCGCGGCTCGGGACTGGGAGGGCACGGAGGCGGCACTGAGCAAGCTGGCGGAGGAGCTCGGCGCGCCGCGGGAGGAGCTCGCGCTGGAATTGAGGCGGCGGCGGGCGGGCGCTTAGGCTTTTAGGGGCTGAGTTCGAGTGGCGGAGATCCAGGGGTGGGCCAGTCCAGCAAATGTCGGTACGCTCCTAAGGCTTGGCGCGATGACCTGCCACAAGTGTTGCGGCACGGAATCAGGAGCTGAAGGCTCGACCTTCCCCACCGCGATTACCTCGCCGCGACATCCGTGCCCTCCTTGGGAGGTCGTCTTTCCTCAATGTCGATCGTGACACTAAAGGGTGGGTGCGGCGGGCCGGTTGCGCAAAGAATCCGCGCGCCGGCGCCGAGGAGCAGTGGGCCCCCAAGTGAATCAGCAGGTTGCCCACAGCTTCGTGTCTATTACCTTCCACTCTCTCCCATTTCGTGTGGCCTCGATTATCAATTGCCGATGGCAGGTGGCTGGACGACCGGGCATGCTCCGTTCAGTTGTGACGGTCGTAATACCTGCTTGAACACGATCGCCTCTTCGAACTAACGAATCGAGCTGGAGAAACACGCCGTCATCCATTACCTCACAAGATACCGGGGCTGACGTGCACGTGATCGCCCGCTCGCGGGGGATGTCTCTTGCATTGGCTGGGAGTCCGGCTGCAATTGAGCGTGTTGTCAGCCGTTCCCCGGTTATTTGAAAGGCAATCTTAGACAATTCATTCAGATCAACAAGCGACGGGCCCTTGCCGCTTCCGGGATACGCCTGAGTCCGTGCGTCGGAGTCGGCGACGTGCGCAATGGAGCTAAGGGCCGCGACAAACCAGTCACTCTGCGACTGCTCCCGCTGGCCAGATCCGCAAGAACACAATAGGCCTAACAGCAAGGGCCAGATCATGACATGCCTCATAACTAGATTCGAGAATCGGCACATGAGTTCCCCGCCCACCACATGTAGGAGTGATCTCTCTCTGGATGTTGAAAATGAGCCGCTTCGTGGGCAAGCGTGTTCGCGAGCCAACCTTTCTCAAATGCTCTGGGGCCTAAATACATAAGCCCCGCATAATTTAACGCTTGACCACGGTCATCTACATACTGCCCGTTTTTTAAACGCTCTTGTAGATTCTCGGCATAGAAAATCCGTCCACGTTCGAAAAAGTCTCCCGCGATCCCCCCCAGTGTCTTGCATAGGCCGTTTTCGCTTTCATTCCTCCGAAGCGAGTTGAGCGCCGCGAGCATCTGTGCGCATTTCCCTGGCATCTTTTGCCAATAAGCCGTGCAACCGCCGATGCCCGCCACGTTAATCGGACTTGAGTCTAGGAACGGCAAACCACCATTCTCGAAGAGAGGATCGTAAGAAAGGCTGTTCCAGTACTGTTGTTCGACCCCGAAGGCCCAAGAACCCGCCCCGTCTCCCCCGGTCTCATCATCGCACTCGATGTCACCCCCGGCCGTAGAAATGACCACCGATTCATACGCGACCGGTGGAGATGCTTGCAACTGCTGACCGCCAGCCCACCAACACGCCTGACCGCTCGGGTCGTTTTGGTTAATCGGATTATTCGCGGCGTACTCGTAGCGATTACCATCAATCAGTGAACCACCGTCCTCCGATACGAACCGACCAGCGGTGGGGTCGTAATAGCGGGCTCGATTGTAATACAGACCGGTCTCGGAATCGTACTCTCGCCCGGCAAAGCGAACGTTGTTTGCCAGCGATCCCGACGTCGCGAGTGTGTCACCGTACGGCACGTATTTATACTCGGCCTCGACGAACGTTCCCGCTGAATTGATCAGACCGCGAGTATTTCCCCGACCATCTTGCACGTAATAGTGCCACGCGCCGCTTTGATACATTGCGTGCGGTCGGTCGAGTCCCGGTTGGTAGGCGTAAGCGCGAATCAGCGTTGCGCTGCTCGTGTATTCGCCTGTCACGCGGGTACCACTGTAGGCATAGTAGATTATCGTTGCTCCAACTGTCTTTCTAACGCGCCGGCCAAAACCGTCATAACCGCGCCCAACCGTTTGTGTCGAGCCAGACCGTGTAGTCCGAACACTGTCGAGCTGGCCAATGCTGTTCCAGTACAAGCGCTGATTGAACGTCAACGAATCGATTAGTCGATAGCGCCGAATGAGATTCCCATCAGCGTCGTAGAGCAACGAGTCTCCGTTAAACCGCCTCAGACTGTTGGCGGCGTCGACGAGCGCAGTCTTGTCGGTTCTATTTCCGGCAGCGTCGTAGCCGAAATTGTCGGAGTTCAACACGGTTGTTCCCGTGGTACAGACCGAGCCGTACTCGCTCAGGGTATCCCCCGGCGTGCAGACAGGCGACGCCGTGTACCGAGCGAATCCAGTCAGCCGGCCGCGGGCATCGAATGCGTAGTTTTCGAACTCTCCGCCGCCACCTTTTACTTGTTGGATGGTTCGCCCTACGGTGTCCTGCACGTAATCCGCGCCGAACGTCGACTGAAGCGCAGTAGGAGTGTAGATCGCCCTTGCGAGCTCATGATTAACGCGTGTTTGGAGCGACAGGCTCAACGATCCATGCCATCCGAGCCTCGTGACCAAGCCATCTGGGAGGTAGGAAAGCGTATCAGGATTGGCTGCTTGTGGGAGTATGCGCTGTACCCTCCCAGTGCTATCAAGATCGCAGCGGACCTCGAGCCAATTGTTCGGAGGTAAGGGAGCAGGCGAGAGCCGGACGACGAGATCCTTGGCTACCGTGTCATTCAGCGTCCGCACTGTATACGCCGCGCCGTTGCGGACGGCTACCTCCCAGGTCGTGTCGCCCTTCCAGCGGATTGTGTCCGCACCTTCCTCGTTCGTGACCAGGCTAATCATCGCACCAAATGAAAAATTGGTTATCCGTCCGTCGGCCAGGATTCGTGATGTCATGCGGCCAATGCCATCGTACACAAAGCGAGTGAGTTGACCGCGGCGATTCGTCAGCCGCTTCAGGAGGCCTGATCTGTCGTACTCATAGCGTTGTGTCGCGCTGAACTGATCGACGGCAAGCGTGTCCCAGCCGATGGCGTTTTTCTGTACGCTGCTGGTGTGCCCGAGCGCATCCGTGATGCGCGTGAGATTCAGCGAGTCGCCGTACGTATAGCTTGTCGATCGCCCGAGCGGCCCTCCGACGCGTGTGACGCGATTCAAGGCGTCATAAAACGTCGAGTCGATACGACCGCCGGGACTGACAACGGTGCTCGGCCTGCCCGCTACGGCCTCATAGCGGAACCACGTACGCCGGGAGCCCGTTTTCGCCGAATCTGTGTTGAACCAAGCGTTCCCGTCGTAGAAGGATCGCGAGATGTGACCTCGAGGGTCAGTGATGGTCAATACGCGTCCGCGCCAGTCGTATGTGAAACGCGTCGCCGGCTCTGACGTGGTCTTGGTGCTATCAAGCCGGTAGCCTGACGCGTCATAGAAATACTTGGTATCGACGGTGCCGTTGCCGTAGCGACGGGTTACTCTGTTAGTAGTGGGATTCCAGTCAAGCCTGACTCTCCTCGAAGTGGTCCAGTTGTAGTGCTTTACGAGCCGAGGCCCGCTCCAAGCCAAAGAATGGTGCCCTGCGCTGTCGTACGACTCCTCGATCTGACTGTACTGATTCCGGCCGTAGTATGCGTATTCGCTCAGCGGTGCCAGCACCTCGAGCAGCGCGCCGAAGGGATCCACGCGCATCTTCCGGACGCTGCCGACGGCGGGGGTTATAGTCCCGATGCCGCCCGAATCAACCGCGCTCAGAGCGGCTGCTTGTGGCGATCGATAGAGACTCACGAGTGAGTGATAGACGCTGGTGTTCGCGATTGATGACGTCGAATCCGCCGTGATTGGTGGCGTCGAGTCCACCGCAATCTTGCCGGCCACGTCGTACCCACTTGCCCAGCGGTCGCCTCGGCGATTGACGTGGCTAAGTAACCGATGGAAGGAGTCGTACGTTGCTTGCTGAAAGGGCTTCCCGCCGACCGGGTCCTGAATCTGCGTCAGATTGTTCTGCGCGCTCACGGTGAAGGTCGTCGTGCGATTGCCGGGGACGTCACGGATTGTGGCGAGGCGGCCGTTTCCATCATACGTGAAGACGATAGCCTTGCCTACCGGATCAACGATGCTGTCGATGCGATCGAAATCCTGCGAGCGCCACGCGACGCGCGCGATGGTGTTGCCGAAGACGTCTTCAACGGAGGCCAACTTGTTGGCAACAAAGTTCCAAAATGTCTGCTTGGCTCCATCGACGGCGGTCCGGATATACCACTGCTCAGCGGGATTGCCCGAGTTCGTGACTCGCTTGAGCTGATCAAATTCTCCAGGGGGAGCGGCATAAGTGCACGTCCAGTTGACACAGCTCGTCGGCTTTCCCCAAAACTGGATCGTCCCCGCACCATCGTATGTCACGACGGAATCATTGATATCCACGATCACCCGCCCAACGCCGCCGACTGACCACCCGGCACCGTAGGGACTCGTCCGCTCGTTGATGACCAGCACCCGGATCGGTACGGCGGATTCGCCGACGTAGCCGGGCCACACACCACCCACGATCAGCGTGTAGTTGTACGCACCCGTTGCCAGCGTTGAATCCTCGAACTGAATCGCATAGCGGTGTGTGCTTGAGTCTGACAGCACAAAGGACGCAACAGTTGACCCGTTGGTTAGCGTAACGTAGGACCCATCGGGACGGAGCAGCTTCGCCGTGAGCTGGCTGGCCGGGACCGCCGCCGGCGTCGCAGCATTGAATTCCACCATGTGTCGAGACTCGACCTGCGCGCTCGAGTAAAAGAGCGTTGCAGCACGCGGTGCGTCGAGTGTCCAATACGCGGGCGTGGTGTAACTCGCCACGTTATCAAAGCATACGGCTCCGCACATCCCGATGTTGCGGTTGTAGCCATTGTGGATCGACACATCGACCACAGGCAGCGGCGGCGCCGTGTACCTCTTCCCCTCGGTCCAGTTGTACACGACGTCGACGTTGGGGCCGTAAAAGAAGTCGATACTCGCCACGACGTCATTATTGCCATCGGCGGCCGTAATGGTGAAGTCGGCCGTTTGAGCCTCCACGCACTCTCCCAACGGGCCGCCCCCCTGACCGGTAGCGATCTGATTTCCGTTGAGCGTCACCGTGCCGGCGTTTAGGAAATGCATGTTAGGATCGGTAATGCAGAACAGGACGTGCACGGCAATCTGCCAGCCTGTCGGATAGGCGCCGTTATCCGGTGTTATGATCACCTGAGCCGACCCGACAACGAGGGCGGAACTGATCAGCGAAATTCCTGCGGTGAGCTTGACGATACGAATGACCGCGTGCACAGAACACCCCGGAGAAAGTCCGCCCCGCTCTAGGGCACGCGTCGTGCCGATCGCGAACTAGTCAGGACAACGACTTAGCCAATGACTAGCGCCGGAAATGTCCGCCAATTGTTTCAATTTCCGCCGATTGTTTCAGAACTTTGTGCTCAATCGCGAGGTACGTGAAACAATTCAGTGGAATTCCGGAGGGATTGCGCGTTTGTAAACGTCTACAACTCAATTCGTTCGCCACTTTGATTCCACCAATGGTTTCAATTTCGCGCCGCCTTCCGGAGTAAATCCTCTCGCGCGTGCTTGCTCCGCCTTCTCCATAAACCAGAAGCCACGACATACTTTGTTCTTCTTCTGACGAAGTGAGATCCCGCGCGCCGAAAGGCGACGCCACAGCGTAGAGCGACCAATACCGAGAGCCCGAGACGCTCTTCCGGCATGCCAGCCGTTCTCATCGAGTGCCTTGAGAATTTCTCGAATCGAAGGAAAACCAAGTCGAGTATATTTCTGTTGGGTCATCCGACCTACTAGGCTTTTGTCGACTGAGCCTTTTGCTCGCAGGCCTTGCAGCGCGTCACGCCGCGGAACGTGCAAATGAGACAGATGAAGGTGCCGCAGTCCGCGCAGGGATAACCCTCCGATGCCCGCTCTTCATTCCCGCAGGACCGGCACTGCATGCCGTCGTGCTCTTTGAGCTTGGGTTTGTCCATGCCCTAATCTGTGTGGAAACCTCTAAGAGAGAAAGGGTTACAACAGAAAGATAAAGAGGAGTCGACTATGGGAGTCTTCTTTCTCTGCCCGAATTGCAACAAGCCTGTCGACCCGATCTCGCCTAACGCGACGATGGGTGCGGCCACCAAGCGCTGGCAGCACAAGGACTGCTCGACCGAACCCGCGAAAAGAGAACGGGCGGCCTCATGGCCCGAGGTTGAGCGACGTCGAACGCCACGACGCTCGTGGTCTTAGACGTTCAGGCTGTACGCCTTGATCTTGTTGATCAACGTCGCGCGCGAAATCCCGAGCTCAATCGCCGCCCGCGTCCGGTTCCCGCCGTGATGCCGCAGCGTGCGCTCGATGTGCTGCCGCTCCACCTCCGACAGCGACTGCGCCAGGTAACGCCGGTCGGTCGTGGCGCGCTGCCGCAGATCGGGCGGCAACTGCTCGATCCCGATCACCGCTTGGCCGCGTCCCAGAATCATTGATCGCTCGAGCACGTTGCGCATTTCGCGCACGTTGCCCGGCCACGCCGCCGATAACAGCCGATCCAGCACGTCCGTGCTGCATTCGCTCGGGCACCCCGGCAGCTGCGTCTTGAGATCGCTGATGATCCGCCTGATCAGCTCGAGCCGATCCTCCCGCGACCGCTCGCGCACCGGCGGGAGCACGAGCGGCATCACGTTCAACCGGTAGTACAGATCTTCGCGGAACCGCCCCCCTTCAATCTCTTTCACGAGGTCGCGGTTCGTCGCCGCAATCAAGCGGACATCCACACTCAGCTCGCGGGTGCCGCCCAGCCGGCGAAATTTCTTCGTCTCCAACACCTTGAGCAGCTTGGGCTGCAGCTCCGGCGCCAGCTCGCCGATCTCGTCCAGGAAGATCGTGCCGTGATCGGCCAGCTCGAACAGACCCGCCTTGCGTTCCTTGGCGTCCGTATACGCGCCCTTCTCGTGTCCGAACAATTCGGAATCAAGGAACGTCGCCAACAGGCCGGCGCAGTTCACCTCGACGAACGGACCGCCGGAACGCGGCGAGAGATTGTGGATCACGCGCGCGACCCACCCCTTCCCCGTCCCGCTCTCGCCCTGCAACAGCACCGTCGACCGCTCGCTCGCCGCCAGCAGCTCGATCTGGCGCGCCAGCTCCCGCATCGCGGGCGAGACGCCCAGCGAGCCGCTGCCCTCGGCCTCGTGATCGAGCGCCCTGAGCCGCGCGTTTTGGCGCGACAGCCGCACCTTCTCGGCGACGCGCGCGATCGCGGCCGCCAGATGCGTCATGTCGACGGGCTTGGTGAGAAAATTCTCGGCGCCGAGCTGCATCGATTTGACGGCGGTCTCGATGTCGCCCTGGCCGGTCAGCAGAATCACCGCCGCGCCTTCGCGCCGCAGCCGCTCGAGAACGACCAGCCCGCTCGAGTCCGGAAGATGCAGGTCGAGGAGCACGACGTCGGGACGCTCACGGTGGAACGTTTCCATCGCCTGCTCGCCGGTACCGTCGCGCCAGACCTCGTAGCCGATGCGCTCGAAGTAATCGCCGATGGCGCGCAGCACGCTCGCGTCATCGTCCACCAGCAGCAGCGTATCAGCCATGATGAGCCTGGAACGCGGGTCCGACCAACACCGTGAGCGCCCCCGGCAGCAGCCGCGCCTCGAACGGCGTCTCTCCCGTCAGCTCGCCGTCGAGCTGCACAAGCCGCGGCGCATCATCAGGTACCTCGACGCGCACCGAGCGGCCACGCGCCCACCAGACGCGCCGCCCCTTCCCCTTGCTCTTGCCGTTCCCGAGCAGCAGCTCGATCACCGCGCTCGCGCCCTGAAACGCACCGTCAGCTTCGAGCGCGACGATGTCCAACCAGCCGTCATCGGGGGCGAGATTGTGGCGCAGATTGAGAAACCCGGGAGGCAGCTTGCCGCAGTTCAGCACCAGCAGCATGGCCGCGCGGATTTCGTGCACCGTGCCGTCCACGGTGACCCGATGCGGGGCACTGCGCACCGAGGGCAGCGCGAGAGCCGCCCGCGCCAGGTAAGCACCGACCTTCCAACGGCGCTTCTCCTGACGGCGGGTCGCCGCCATCAATGCGGCGTCGAATCCGGTTCCCGCGGCGACGGCGAAGTAGTGCGCGCCGTCCGAGCGCTGCACGACGCCCAGATCGATCGCTTGCGCGCGCGCTTTGAGCAACGCCCGCGCCGCCCCGGTCGTCCGGCGCGGGAGCCGCAGGTTGCCCGCAAGCACGTTGCCCGTGCCGCCAGGCACCACGCCGAGCGCGATCCCCGACCCCGCGATTCCGGCGGCGACCTGCATCGCGGTCCCGTCGCCGCCATGGCTCACCAGGATGTCGAATCCTTCGCTGAGCGACTCCTCTGCGATGCGACGGGCGTCGCCGGGACCGGTGATGGTTCGCAGATCCACGTTCCAGCCACCACGACCCAGGATCTGCAGGATCGCCGTGACGGCCCGGGCGTCGGCGCGCGCCGCGAAGGGATTGGTGATCAGCAGCGCGCGGGTCACCTAGTAGCGCCGCTCCCAGAACACGTCGAAGCCCACCTGGCGCGGGACGGTCGTCGTGTTGAGGTCGGGGTCGCCGACGGCGCAGCTGCGCAACGGCTCGAAGCTCGCCTCAGTGCGCCACTCGGGACTGAACCGGAACTGCAGGGTGGCCCCGAGGCTGTTCGCGAACCGCGACGTCTGGCGGCTGCGCTGGCAGAAGCCCGCGTTGAGCACCAGGAATGTCTTCGCGCCGATCGCCCATCCCGCTGCGAGCTGCGCGCCGGAGAGCGGGTTCGTCGGATCGCCGGGACGAATCTCGAAGTAATCGAGCGGCACGCCCAGATCCGACACGACCGTGCGCTCCAACTCCCCCGCGAGCAGCGATGCCGCGACGCCGCGGACGTAGGCGCCCTGCCCGCCGCTCAGCTCGAACGACGGCTTGCCGCTGATCAGATACGAGAGCAGCTCGGCCTGCGAGTAGTCCGCGTGCTCGGCCTCGAGCCGGAGGCGCGGCAGGCGCAGCGTGCCGCCGATGTGCGCGAGCACGGTGATCTCGGGTGGCTGCCCCGGCCCCGGCAACGGATGCACGACGTGGCTCGCTTCGATGTCGAGCGCCGCGTCGAGATCGGGCGTGCCGAAGTACTGTACCGTCCCGCGCCTAACGACGAACTCGCGCGTCACCGGCCCGATGATCAGGCGGTACGTACCGCGCGGCGCCTGTAGCGTGCCGCTCATGATGTAGTTGTTGCGAACTCTGTTGACCGTGACCGAGCCCGACAACTGGATGTTCGCTTCGTTCGACCGCAGCCACACATCCTCGCCCATCGTCAGTTGCAGGTTCCTGACCTGCAAGCTGTCGAAGAAGAGACTCTGGAACTCCGGGCCGAGCCGCTGCGTGCGGATCAGCGAGGTGTCGATGAGATCTTGCACCCACGGTTCGTCGAGGTTGACGACGCGCTTGTTCACGAGATCTGCGAAGTGCAGCACGCCCTCCGTGACGGTGCCGCTCCCCGTGAGCGTCGCGCCGAACACGGGGCCCGTCAGGGCCACGCGACCGCTCGCGGTAAGAGCGAGATAGCCGCGCAGATCCAGCGCCTTGAACTCGGACGTCGTGATGTTTAGCGCGAGCACCGGCTTGGTGAGCCGCTCGAGCCGCATGAACCCGGTCAGCTCGGCGTGGCCGCGTTCACTCGTCGCGATGATGCTGTCCACGCGGATCGTGTCGCCCCGCAGCGAGAGGCTGCCGTTCAGATCGGTGTAGCGCACACTCAGCGCGGGGATCGTCGCCGCCGCATGGCCGATCTCGAGGCCCCCGCGCAACCTCGGCGCTTCCCACGTGCCGCCGATGCCGAGGTCGGCGGTGAACACACCTTCGACTTGCTGCACGGACGTCGTGACCGCCGCCAGCACGCCGAGATCGACGCTGTCGGCACGCGCCTGTACGGAGAGTGTGTCCGGCAGCTGGCGGTTCGTGACGGGAACGAGCGCCAGGTCCAGGGGAAGGTGAGCCGTGACGTTCAAGACCTGCTGGCCAGACCGCCACAGGTGGATCTCCCCGTTCAGCCGGCGGCCGCGATAGTCGACGATGCCGTCCATGAACGGCGCGCGGAACGAGCCGAACGAGGCGTTCGAGAATGCGAACGACCCGCTGTATAACGGGTTCGCGCGCGTGCCGCCCGCGGCCACCGTCGCGGTGACGGCGCCCGCGACGCCCAACGTGTCGCTCTCCATGAGCGCGTAGATGCCGGTGAGTGGGAAGCTGTCCAAGGAGACGCGAGCATTGATCGGACCCCGGCTCGGCACATCGCCGCTGACGGTGAGGCGACCCGCACCAGCAGAACTCTTGAGCGACGCCGAATCCACGTGCAGTACGGAATCGCCGAATGCGAGCACCGTCGGACGCTCGAGGAACCACACGCCGCTCGGCAGCAGCACCGCGAGCGAGTCCACCACCGCGTGCTGCATCCCGCTGCCGCCTGGCCGAGCGTAGCGGCCGCCTGCCAGGAACGCGCCCAGGTCGCCGACGCGGGAGCGCGCAAACCAGGTGAGCGAGTCACGCGTGCCGCGCGCATGGGCAGCGGCGGCGCCGAACCCGAACCGTCCATAACCGAGCGAATCGATGCTCGCGTCGAGGTCGAAGCGCGGGACGGGCCCCGGCTGATACGCCATCGT
>Ga0066710_100005091_pt1 | contig 11866 bp, 7 predicted proteins | sample GraSoiAngelo_159_FD_79666 | JGI IMG/M metagenome (GOLD analysis project Ga0066710, IMG submission 79666) | Grasslands soil microbial communities from the Angelo Coastal Reserve, California, USA - 14_1009_16_40cm | ecosystem: Environmental > Terrestrial > Soil > Grasslands | place: USA... | reverse complement strand
TCAGATACTGCGTCGGCGCGCCGGAGCCGTACGGGTCGTCGAGAATCTGCACGGCTCGCTGGCCGCCCATGCCGGTCAGCGCGTTGTCGACGCCGGTGCTCACTGTCGACCGGTTGCCGCCCTGCCACCGGACGATCGGTGCGACCTGCCAGTCGCCGAGCAGCTTGTGCGCCACGCCGGTGCCGAACTGCGGCGTCCGCGCGACGACCGACAGGTTGACGACGTGACGACGGTCGGACGAGCAGTAGGAGTAATCGAGATCCGGGTTCGCCGGGTTGACGATCGTCGGTCCGGTGATCTCGGTGGTCGCCGGATCGCTCATGCACTTCGAGAGCGTCCAGTTCGCGAGCACGCTCAGATTGTCCTTCAGTCGGCGCTGCGACTGCAGGAACATCGCGTTGTAGTTGCCGCGGCCGGTGTCGTCGAGCTGACCAATGGTGCCGTAGAACTGACCCTGCCCGAAATTCTGCAGTTCGAGCACGCGGCGCTGGTTCGTGTTGCCCGTCGTCGCGCCCGGACCGAAGACGGCGGGGTTCAACTCGGTGGCGCGCCACAAGTGGCTCGAGTGGTTGCCGAGATAGCTCGCCGCAAACAACCAGTCACCCATCTGCCGCTGCACGCTCACGTTCCACTGCTGCAGCGTCGTCGGATTCAGATCGAGCGGCGAGTTGACATAGACGCCAAACGCGGGGAACGCCTGGTTCTGCCAGTTGTTGTTCAGCGCGGGGAACGGATTGCCGCCGGGATATCCGAGGTACGGATCGGCGAAACCGCCGGCAGGATTCGAAATCGTGATCTGCGCGCCCCACGGCGGATTGTTCGCGAAACGCGTGTTGAAGAACAGCTGCGGCGAATCGTAGAAGACGCCCCACGACGCGCGCACGCTCATGCGCTCGTCGCCGGTCGGATTCCACGCGACGCCGACGCGCGGAGCGAAGTCGGCGACCTTCCGTTTTGCGACGCCGTTGTCCGGATAGCCGTCATCGCCAGGGAAGATCAAACCGGCGGGCGCCTGCGGATAGACCTGGCCGTGGATGTTCTGGTCGAAGAGCGACTTCTCGAAGTGGCTCACCCATCCGAACGTGTTCTGCACCGGGTTGAACGGTTCCCACCGCAGGCCGAGGTTCAGCGTGACGTTCGGGCGCAAGCGCCACGTGTCCTGCGCGTAGACGCCGAGGTAGTCGTGGTGGTCGTAGTCGTAGACGGGATTGCCCTGCAGGTACCCGCCGCTGACGATGCCGAGCATGAAGTCGGCGAGCGACAGGCCGGTGCCCTGCCCGTTGAACGTGAACTGACCGTTCGTCGGACGGTTGTTGAGCGTTGCGATATTCGAATGGATCCAGTTCGCGCCCACCGACAACTGGTGCGGGCCGCGGACGAAGTCGAGGTCATCGGCAATCTGATAGGTCTTGGAATTGAAGTAGCCGGGGTTCGTGGCGCCGGCGCCGACGCTGAAGCCGTTCCCGTTGACGCTGATGCCCATGTAGCCGGGCACGAGGCTGAAGATCTTGCTGCCGAGATCCGAAGCGCTGAAAAAGGCCGGCAGCGGACGATCGTTCAAGGTGCGATTGAAAGTGACGTGCAGTGAATTCAAGGTATTCGACGAGAGCACGAAGTTGTGGCCGGCGACGACCGAATGCGCCTGGTTGTCCTGGCCCGTCCGGCTGAGCGTCAGCACGTTGTTGCCATCGTAAGTCGCCGGGTTGTTGTAGTGCGCGTAGTAGTAACGCGCGAACATCGTCTGATGCTCGTTGAACGTGTAGTCGACCTTGCTCAGGGCCTGCTGCTCGGTGTTGTTGTTCGGGATGCCGTACTGCAAGCGGCCGCACGGGTCGTTCGACACCGGGACGTGCTTCAGGAAGTTGAGCGCAACCGGGCTCAGGCGCGACGGATCGATCGTGTTGCCGACGAATCCGCCCGTCAGATTGAGTTGCCGTCCACCGTTGCACGCCGGTGACGTAATCGCGGTGAAGTCGCCGGCGAGCATCGCCGCCGTCGGCACGAAGCTGATCGTCGTCGCCGGATTGCTCTTTTCGTCCTTGCCCTGATAGCCGCCGAAGAAGAACAGCTTGTTTTTGACGATCGGCGCACCAATCGTGCCGCCGAACTGGTTGCGGTTCAAACTGTCGCGCTGGGGCGCGAAGAAGTTGCGCGCGTTGAAGCGCCAGTTGCGCAGGAACTCGAACGCGTCGCCGCTGATCCTGTTCGAGCCGGATTTGGTGATCACGTTCACCGCCGAGGCGGCGTGGTGACCGTACCGCGCCGGCAGCGCGCTCGTCTCGACCTTGAACTCCTGCAGCGCGTCAGGAAACGGCGTCGGCAGATTCAGGTTGTTGAACGGATCATTGTGCGTGCCGCCGTCCATGATGTAGGTGATGCCGTTGGCCTGGCCGCCTGCCACCGAGATCGTGACCGTTGGGAAATTCTTGTTGGTGTTGAGGTCGCCGGCGGGAGCGGCGGTCGCGAGACCGGAGAGAAAGATCAACTCGGTGGCCTGCCGGCCGTTCAGCGGCATCTCGAGGACGCGCTGATTGTCGATCACCTGTCCGACGCCGGTGCTGTGCGCCTCGACGAGGCTCGAGTTCGCGACGACGGTCACCTGTTCGCTGATGGCGCCGACGCTCAACGTGACGTTGATCTCGGGGTTCGTGCTCACCTGCAGCACGATGCCGTCGCGGACGTAGGTGTTGAACCCCTGCAGGACGACTTTCAATTGGTACGGCCCCACCGGCAGGTTCGTCAGCACGTACGAGCCGTCGCTGCCGGTGAACACGGTTCGAATCAGTCCGGTGTCCGTCTTGGCGACGGTCACCTCGGCGCCCGGAATCGCGCCGCCGCTGGTGTCGCGCACGATTCCGGAAATCTGCGACCCGGCGACGGCCTGAGCCCATCCGGTTCCGCTCGCAAGCAGCGACGCCAATACGACGCCAACGATCGTTCGGAGCACTCTCACGTCCACACCTCCCGACTATGTCGTGTGCGGAACGTAGCATCGGCTCCTTACAGATCACTATGGCGTTACGGTGCCGTTACGGTTACAACGCGGTGACACGCATGCCGGCAGGCGATAATCCGTCCACGATGCAACCGTGGCAGACGGCGATTGTCGACGCGGGGCCGGCGCATCTGCGCGTGCGCGGGTACGACGCGCTCGAGCTGATGCAGCACGCGACCTTCACCGACATGATTTTTCTGCTGCATCACACGCGGCTGCCGACCGACGGCGAACGCCGGTTGATCGACGCGATCCTGATCGGTGGCGCCGATCACGGTCCCGGAGCGCCGTCGTGCGCGGCGGCGCGCCTTGCGGCGTCGGGCAACCGCCAGTCGCTCTCGGCCGCCGTCGCCGCCGGCGTGTTGACGATCGGCGACGAGCATGGCGGCGCGGGATCGGCGTGCATGGAACTGATCGCGGAGGGGCTCGAGCGCAGCCGCGAGCGGGGCACATCGTTCGCCGCGGAAGCAGCGCGGATCGTCGACGCCGCGCGCGCGAACAACACGCGGCTGCCCGGCTTCGGGCACCGCGTCCACTCGGTGATCGATCCGCGCGTCGACGTGCTGTTCGACCTCGCGCGCGCCAACAACCTCGCCGGCGATGGCATCGCGTTCGCTCGCGCGCTCGAGGCCGCGATCGCCGAGCGCATCAAGCGGATCCCGCTGAATATCGACGGCGGGCTCGCCGCCATCCTGCACGACCTGGGCTTCCCGCCGATGTTCGGGAAGCTGGTGTTCATCATCAGCCGCGTGGCCGGCATCAGCGCGGAAGTGCTCGAGGAGTACACGCGCGAGAAACCGATGCGGATCAAATTTCCGGTCGAGTACGACGGCGCGCCGCCGCGCGAGAACGGATCCGAGGAGTCATGACGATCGCAGTTTCATCTGAACGGCTGATCACCGCTGACGAGCAGCTGATCGTCGACAGGCTGGTGTCGCGCGCGCGTGCGGCGATGAAGGCGATCGAATCCTACGACCAGGCAACCGTTGATCGTTTGTGCCGCGCCGTCGCGTGGGCGGGCGGCAACGAGCAAACGGCCATTCGCCTGGCGATCATGAGCGTCGACGAGAGCGGCATGGGCAGCCGCGAGCCGAAGCGCCGCGCGAAGGTACTCGGCATCCTCCGCGACGCACTGCGGCAGCGGAGCATCGGGATCATCGAGGAGATTCCCGACAAAGGGATTGTCAAATACGCGAAGCCGGCGGGCGTGATCGCGTCGCTCATCCCAGTCACCAGCCCGTACGTGACGCCGATCGGGATCGCCGTCTACGCGATCAAGTGCAAGGACGCCGTCATCTTCTCGCCACACCCGGCGAGCAAGAACACGACCAACGAGACCGTGCGCGTAATGCGAGCGGCCCTCGCGAAGCTCGGCGTGCCCGAAGACATCCTGCAGTCGGTCGAGCGGCCGAGCATCCCGGCGGCGAAAGCGTTGATGGCGAGTTGCGATCTGACGATCGCGACCGGCGGTCCGGCGATGGTGAAAGCGGCGTACGGATCGGGCAAGCCGGCCTACGGCGTCGGCCCCGGTAACGCGACGATTATCATCGACGAGACGGCGAACGTCGAAGCGGCGGCGCGCAACACGCGCATGAGCAAGACGAACGACTACGGATCGGGATGTTCGGCTGAGGGCAACCTGATCGTCGACTCGCGGATCTACGACGCGATGCTGAAGCAGCTGCAGCTCGAGGGCGGATATCTCGTGAACGATCGCGAGAAGCAACTGCTGCGCATGGCCTACTGGGATAGCGACGGTCATCGGACCGCCGACACAATCGCGCGGCCGGCGTCCGTCGTCGCGAAGAAGGCCGGCTTCTCGATTCGCGCTGACAAGACGTTTCTGCTCGTCGAGGAGCGCCAAATCGGCAGGCAGCATCCGTTCTCGACGGAAAAACTTGGCACGGTGCTGTCGATCTTCAAGTACGACGGCTTCGACATGGCACTCGACATGGTCCGGCAGATTTTCGAAACCGGCGGCAAGGGTCACTCCTGCGGCATCTACTCGTTCGACGACGACCACATTCACCGCCTCGCGCTGGTCGCGCCGGTGAGCCGCATCATGGTGCGCCAGGTGCAATCGGCGTCGAACGCCGGCACGTTCACGAACGGCATGCCGATGACGTCGAGCATGGGCTGCGGCATCTGGGGCGGCAACATCACCAACGAAAACATCTCGCTGAAGCACTACATGAACGTCACATGGGTGAGCCGGCCGCTGCCGGAGGATCGTCCCTCGGAGCAAGAGCTCTTTGGCGAGTTCTACGACTCGGAAATCTTTTGATCATCCAGGACTGATATGAGCACTGTAGCGACGACTGCCACCAGCGATCGCGCCGTCAGCGGCACCGAAACCCGAATCGCATCCTACCTGCTCGCGGAGTACCTCGAGCGGCTCGGCGTCGACGTCGTGTTCGGCCTCTGCGGCCACACGAACATCGCGTTTCTGGATGCGCTCGGCAAGAGCCGGATCCGATTCATCAGCACGCGCCACGAACAGCTCGCGGCGCACGCCGCGGACGGATATTCGCGCGCATCCGGCAAGCCCGGCGTCCTGCTGACGCACCTCGGTCCGGGGCTCACGAACGCGACGACCGGCGTCGCGAATGCGGCGCTCGATTCGATTCCGATGGTCGTAATCGCGGGCGACGTGCCGTCGTACTACTACGGCCGCCATCCGCATCAGGAAGTGAACCTGCATCAGGACGCGGATCAGTTCCAGATCTACCGCCCGTTCTGCAAGCGCGTGTACCGCGTCGATCGCGTCGAAGACCTGCCGCGCATCGTCGAGCGCGCGTTCCACCTGGCGCAGACCGGTCGTCCGGGGCCGGTGCTCGTCGACGTGCCGATGGATCTGTTCTCGGCGCACCTTGCGGTCGACGCGTTCCGTCAGGTGCCGGCGCCGATCGCGCGTCCGTCACTCGATCCGTCGACGACGCAGTACATCGTGCAGGCGCTCGCCGAGGCCGAGCATCCGGTGTTGTACGTCGGCGGCGGCGTGCTCTCGGCGCAGGCGACCGCAGAGCTCGCCGCGCTCGCGGAAGCGCTCGAGGTCCCCATCGCGCACACGCTCATGGGCAAAGGGTGTATGCGCGAAGATCACCCGCTGCTCGTCGGCATGACCGGCTTCTGGGGCACGCCGATCGCGAACGAGAAATGCCGGACGGCCGATTTGATCGTCGCCGTCGGCACGCGTCTCGCCGAAGCGAACTCGAGTTCGTGGGACTCGAGGTTCACGTTCTCGATTCCGCCGACGCGTCTGATTCACATCGACGCCGACGCGGCGGAGATCGGCCGCAACTATCCGACCGAGCTCGGCGTGATCGCCGACGCGAAGCTCGCACTTGCAGCGCTCGCTGCCGCCGCGCGCGGACGCCAGCACCGCGAGCGGACGCGGCTGCGCGACGAGATCGCGCGCGGACGCAGCTCGTTTGCAGCGAACTGGAATCACCAGTGGAGCTCGGATCAGTATCCACTGCGGCCTGAGCGCATCCTGAGCGAACTGCGGAAGGCCCTCCCGGAAGACGGCTTCATCGTCACCGACGTGGGCTGGAACAAGAACGGCGTAGGCCAGCAGTTCCCGATCACCGTGCCCGGCACGTTCATCACGCCGAGCGGGTTGGCGACGATGGGATTTGGCGCGGCGGCGGTGCTGGGCGTGAAGGTGGCGCAGCCCGATCGCGCGGCCATCGCGCTCGTCGGCGACGGCGGCTTCAGCACGAACCCATCGGTGATGGCGACGGCGATGGAAGCCGACCTGTCGGTGATCTGGGTCGTGATGGACAACTGCGGCTTCGGCACGATCGCCGGCCTCGAGTCGATGCACTACGGCTGGAGCTTCGGCTGCATGTTCGAGTGCAACGGCAAGCCGTACCGCGTCGACTACGCCGCGATGGCGCGCGCCTGCGGCGCGCGCGGCGTGATGATTGAGGCGGCGAGCCAGCTCGGTCCGGCGCTGCGCGAGGCCGTGGGCGCGAACGCGCCGACGCTGATCCAGGTGCCGATGGAAAACGCGCCGACGCCGACGCCCGGCTACTGGAACATCAACGACATCTACCGCAAGGGCGCGTAAGTGTTGGGGGTGGTAAAGACGCGCGCGCCATCGTGGCTCGCGTGGTCGGTCTGGGGAACCGCGGCGTTCTTCTACCTCGCCGGCTTCTATCTGCGCGTGTCGCCCGCCGTGATGACGGGCGAGCTGATGCGTGCGTTCAACATCACCGCCGCTGACCTCGGAAATTTTTCCGCGTTCTACTTCTACACGTACGTCGCGATGCAGATTCCGACGGGCGTCCTCGTCGACTCGTGGGGCGCGCGTCGACTGTTGATCGTCGGCTCGATCGTCGCCGCGTCCGGTACGTTCATCTTCGGATCCACCTCGAACTTCTTCATCGCCTCGGCGGGGCGCGCGCTCGTCGGCGGCGCGACGGCGGTGGGCTGGGTCGTCACGTTGAAGCTCGCCACGCACTGGTTTCCGTCGTCGCGGTTCGCGATGGTGTCGGGTCTCGGGCTCTTCATGGGCAACATGGGCGCGCTCGTCGCCCAGGTGCCGCTGCGTCTGCTCGTCGAGCGCTTCGGCTGGCGCGCTGTCGCGCTCGTCTCCGGCGCCGTTCTTCTTCTGATCGCGGCACTGACGGCGACGCTGGTCAAGAACGATCCGCGTGACGACGGGTACGAGACCTACGCGCCAGAAGCGCTGCGGTCAACCGATCACCTGTCGCTGCGTACGCTGCTCAAAGGCTTCCGCCACGTGTTCGCGTATCGCAACACGTGGCTGATCTTCCTGGCGCAGGGCGGCTTCGTCGGGTCGATGATCGCGTTCACCGGACTATGGGGTCCGCCCTATCTGCGCGCGCGCTTCGGCATCGCCTCGACAACGGCCGCCGCAGTCTGCTCGGTGATGATCGTGTGCTGGGCCGTCGCGAGCCCGCTGTGCGGCTACTGGTCCGACGAGATCCGGCGCCGCAAGCCGATTTATCTGACTGGGGCGATCGTCGCGTCGGTCGGCTGGACGTTGATGTTCTACGTGACGACGCTGCCGCTCGCTATGTTCGTGGTCGTATCCGCGGTCACGAGTTTTGCGTGCGGTGCAGTGATTCTCGGCTTCGCGTACGCGAAGGAATCGGTTCCGGTGCATTTCCTCGGCACCATCTCGGGCGCGACCAACGTCGGCAACATGATCGGCCCGATGCTGCTGCAGCCGGCGATTGGCCGCGTGCTCGACGCGCGGTGGTCGGGCGAACTCGTCAACGGCCTGCGCGTGTACAACGCCGACGCGTTTCGAGCCGGATTGCTGTTGATCGTCGGCTGGTCCGCGCTCACCGCCATACTCATTGCGTTCACCCGAGAGACATACTGCCGCCAGGCCAGCTAAGATGCACGCGGCGCGATGACCAAACCAGCGCTTGCCGCTTCGTCCCGCATTCCGGAAAAAGCGATTCGCCAGCACCTCGATCGCGTCCTCGGCAGTCCCACCTTCCAGCAGGCTGATCGCCTGAAACGGTTTCTCACGTTCATCACGCTCGAAGCGATCGCCGGACGGAGCGATCAGCTGAAGGAGTACGTGATCGGTGTGCAGGTCTTCAGCAAAGAGGAATCGTTCGATCCGCGGACCGACCCGATCGTCCGCGTCCAGGCGCGGCGTCTGCGCGCGCGCCTCGTTCGCTACTACCGCGAGGAAGGTCAGAACGAGGAGATCGTCATCGAGCTGCCCAAAGGCGGCTACGCGCCGCTGATCAAACGTCGGCAGACGAACGTTGCGCCGCGGCGATCGCTCGGCGCCGCGCTCGTCAGCGGCAACACGGTCTCGGTGTTGACGTTCAGCGATCACAGCGCACACGGTGATCTCGAGTACTTCTGTCGCGGCCTGCGGCAAGAGATCGTCGACAGTCTCGCCAAGATCGACGGCCTGCGCGTCCTCGCGTGGGACGACTCGGCGCCGCGCAGCCCCGACGCGGCGATGGTGATCACCGGCAGCGTCCGGTCCGCGGGCGAGACGACGCGAATTTCGATTCAGCTGATCGACGGGGCGAGCGGCTGCTACCTCTGGTCGGAATCACTGAACATGAACCTCGCCGATCCGATCGCCGCGCAGGAAACGGTGGCGCGAATGATCGTCGCGCGGCTGCAGGACGAAGTCGTCGTGAACGGCGTCAGCGGCAGCAGTCGCAAGCGTCCGACCGAAAATCTCGCCGCGCACAATCTGTACCTGCAGGGCCGCTATCACCTGAACCAGCGGACCGAGGAAGCGCTGCGCAAAGCGGTCGACTTCTTCGAGAAGGCGATCGTCGAGGACGCGCAGTACGCGCTCGCCTACAGCGGGCTGTCCGACACCTACGGACTCCTCGGTCACTACGGCGTGCTCGGACCAGCCGACGTGTGGACGAAGACGACCTCGAGCGCGGCGTCGGCGGTGATGCTGGACGGCAGTTCGGTTGAAGCCCACACGTCGCTCGCCCACGTGAAGGCGACGCAGGACTGGGACTGGGCCGGCGCCGAGCGCGAGTTTCAGCGCGCGATTACGCTGAACCCGCGCTACCCCACCGCGCATCACTGGTACGCGATGTCGTGTCTCGCGCCCATGGGTCGGCTGGACGATGCGCTCGACGAGATGCTGGTGGCGCAATCACTCGACCCGGTGTCGTCGATCATCGTCCGCGACGTGGCCGTGATTCATTTCTACCGTCGCGACTTCGACGCGGCGCTCGATCAGTGCGATCACACGATCGAACTGAACCCGCATTTCTCGCTCGCCTACCTGACGCTCGGGTTCATTCAAGAGCAGCGGAAAGACTTCGATGAATCGGCGGCCGCCTTTCAGCGGGCCATCGCGCTCTCGCCGCAGACGCCGCGCATGCACGCGGCGCTCGCACGCACGTCCGCCCTGGCAGGAAAGCGCAAGGCCGCACTCGCGATCCTCCGCAAGCTCGAGGGGCTCGCGAAGAGCCGCTACGTCTCGCCCTTCGAGTTCGCGGGGATCCAGTTCGCGCTCGGCCACCCCGACCTCGGGTTCAATTGGTTGACGAAGGCCTGCCAAGACCGCGCCTTCGAGCTTCTGACGATCAAGGTCGACCCACGCTTCGACGCGCTCAAAGACGATCGCCGCTTCGAATCAGTCGTCCGCCAGATGGGACTCGAATAGTCGTAAGATCAGGGATCAGTCTGCCTCACGCACCGTCGAGACCAAGATTTCGCCGTGCCCGGAATTCGATTGTGAATCGGGTCTCGCGATCAGCCACTGTTTTCTAAGCGACTGGCAGTGGCACGGCGTCTGTCAGCGTGGATTACTGAAAGCTGAAGAACTCTCTCGAACGGCTCAAAATCTCGATCCCGGTGCAGCAGCGAGTGTTGCCCGCGTATGCAAAAGGTGGCGATCAGACAATCGATGATCTTGCGAACCGTGTGTCCTCGCCCACGAAGCATCCGATAGTGTCGGACCGCGTCCTTCGCCAAGTCCACACCGCCCGTCTCGAACAGTTCGAGCTTCAGCAGCTGGCGCTCGATATCTTTGGCGGCGAATTCATCGCGAATGCCTTGCAGCACCTCGCAGAGAATCACATCAGTCAGCCCAAGACGCTGTCGATCGAGTTCGGCATGCACCCAGTCTGTCTCAGGATTCTTGGTGCCTTGGAGGTAATCGACCCAGACAGTCGTGTCGACGATCACCACGCCGGCTACTTTGCGACGCGTCCTTCACGCGATGCCTCGAGGTCGCCTTCCCAAGTCACCTTGCCACGCAACCGACGGATGCTCTTCTGACCGCGAGTCTGAATCAGCAGCCGCAGTCCTTCCTCCACCGCGGCGCGCTTGGTTCGCGCTCCGCTGCTGCGCATGGCCTGTCGCATCAGACGATCGTCAATGTCGATGTTCGTTCGCATCAGAGCGCACCGTATGTGTAAGGATGCTGGATTTTTGTGTATCGGTAAGAAATCTGGAACGGCCTGCAAGTTCGGTTGCAAGCGGCTACCGCGCTGCAACGATGACGCCGTTCAACGAGCGACTGTAACTGGTTGATTTGCTCGAGGAAGCGGACCGATGCGACTGGCGCGACCACCGGCCGAAACGGCCGGCGGTCACACGACCTAACCCAACATTTTAAGTCGAACCCGCGGCCTCCGGCGTGACAGGCATTAGGTCACAGATTTTAAGTTGTTGATTCTACGCCCATTAAATTGCTGAGGAGAAGCCGAGGTGGCAAGCTCGGAACGGCCGGCCCGCGGACGCGGCGTTCGCCGGCAAGTACGTCCCTGCCCAGAGCAGGGTCCACGCGGTCGGCGAGCGCAACGACGTGGATGATCGGGACACGCCCCAAATCCTTGGCGTTCATGGCGCTGACGTGCATCCCCGATCGCCGATGTTGTACCTACGAGGCAGAGTCCGTGTGGCCTCCAGCCACCACTCATAACGCGAATTCGAGATTCAGACTTCTGGCTTGATATTTTGGTTCAAGCGGAAGAAGTTTGTCGGATCGTACTTGCTCTTGATCTGACGCAATCGCTGGTAGTTCGGCCCATAGGCTGCCGCGATCGGGTCGCCCTGTTCGTCATCGTCGAGATAATTAACGTAGCGCCCTGAGGCGGTGAATGGGCGCATCGCGGCATAGCTCTCGCGTGTCCACTGGATACAGCGCTCGGTATCGGCCGGGTTCGTCCACTGCGTTAGGAAGAGCAAGTTGTAGCCGGCGCTCCGATGAGGAAACGCCGTCTCGCCGACGCCAATGCGTGTCATCGCACCGTGGGCGTGCTCAATAATGATGTTGGCCATCGGCGACGGGACGCGCGAGTACTCATCGATCAGCATGTCTATCGCTTCATCGCTCAGCGACGCGAGGAAGCTGGATTTCCAGTAGTTGAGCGCCCCTTTAGGGAACCCCGC
>Ga0066710_100005089_pt1 | contig 11871 bp, 9 predicted proteins | sample GraSoiAngelo_159_FD_79666 | JGI IMG/M metagenome (GOLD analysis project Ga0066710, IMG submission 79666) | Grasslands soil microbial communities from the Angelo Coastal Reserve, California, USA - 14_1009_16_40cm | ecosystem: Environmental > Terrestrial > Soil > Grasslands | place: USA... | reverse complement strand
GTGTCCCCGTTGGTGGCCTTGACCTCCACCACCCCCTCGCCCACCTCCAGGATCGAGATGTCGAAGGTCCCGCCCCCGAAGTCGTAGACCGCGATCGTCTCGTCCTTCTTCTTGTCGAGCCCATAGGCCAGGGCGGCCGCGGTCGGCTCGTTCACGATGCGCTGCACGTCCAGCCCGGCGATCCGCCCCGCGTCCTTGGTGGCCTGGCGCTGGGCGTCGTTGAAGTAGGCGGGGACCGTGATGACCGCCTTGGTCACCTTCTGGCCCAGGTACTGCTCGGCGGTGTCCTTCATCTTCTGGAGGATCATCGCGGAGATCTCGGGCGGCGAGAGTTCGTGGCCGGAGACCAGCACCCGTGCGTCGCCGTTGGGCGCTTCCACCACCTTGTAGGGGACCATGCGGATCTCCTCGGTGATCTCGGCGAACTTGCGCCCCATGAAGCGCTTGATGGAGAAGACGGTGTTCTCGGGGTTGGTGACCGCCTGCCGCTTGGCCACCTGCCCCACGAGCCGTTCGTCGCTCTTGGTGAAGGCCACGACCGAAGGTGTCGTTCGGCCTCCTTCCGCGTTGGCGATCACGACCGGGCTCTCGCCTTCCATGACCGCCACGACGGAGTTCGTCGTCCCGAGATCGATGCCGATGGTCTTGCTCAACCTGGTCCTCCCCTTCATAGGCTAGGAGTTGAGCCGCCCGCCGTCAACTCTCTTGCGCGTGGGATACACTTCATTGTTCGCAAGGGCGTGGGCCTCCGACGATGGTGACGATCTTCGAGCTCGTGGGCGGCCGTCCCAAGCTCTTCGCCTCCGCCCCCACCATGGCCGAAGCCTCGGCGCTGCTGCCTCATGGCGCCTATACGACGCTGCGGACCTACGAGACCGGCCGACGCGTCCTGCGCCTCGGGCACCACCTGAGGCGGCTGCATGAATCGGCGCCACCAGGGACTGGGGAGGGGCTCGACGAGAGCAGCGTGCGCGCTGGCCTGGCCGCCGCGCTCGGCAAGAGCGGCCACGCCGACTCTCGCCTGCGCCTCACCTGGGTCCGGCCGCAGCTCTTCGCCTCCATCGAGCCACTCGAGCCCCTTCCGGAGTCGCTCTACCAGGACGGCGTGTCGTGCCTGACCGTGCCGCTGCGGCGGGACGCGCCTCGCCGCAAGGACACGCGCTTCATCTCCGCCGCCCAGGCCGCCTATCACGACCTGCCGGCCGGGATCCACGAAGGACTGATGGTCGCCGAGGACGGGACGATCCTCGAGGGCCTGTCCAGCAACTTCTTCGCGGTGCGGGACGGGATCCTCCACACCGAGGACGAGCGCGTCCTGCACGGGATCACGCGGGGAATCGTCCTGGAGCTGGCGCGGGGCCTGCTTCCCCGCGGGCCCGGCGCCGTGCGGCGCGATCAGATCGGCGAGCTGAGCGAGGCCTTCCTGACCAGCGCTTCCCGCGGCGTCCTGCCCGTCGTGGACATCGACGGCGCCGCGATCGGCGACCGGCGCCCCGGACCGGTGACGCGGGAGCTGCGGCTGCGCCTGGACGACCTGGTGAGGCGGGAGGCCGAACCGCTCACCGGGTGAGCTGCAGCTCCGCCCACTTGCCGCGGCCCTCCCAGACCCGGATGACCATCGGGAACGAGATCCGCTCGCGGAGCTGGCGCGAGAGCAGCTCGCAGATGTTCTCCACCGACGGGAACTCCAGCACGTCGTTCCAGTTCCGGTGGTCGTAGCGGTGCAGCACCTCGCGCGTGCGGGCCTTCAGGTCGTTGAAGTCGATGACCATCCCTCCGCTGGCCGGACCCTCGATGATCACCTCGACCTTGTAGGTATGGCCGTGGATCCGGCCGCACTTGGAGTGGCCGGGCAGGAAATGCGCGCAGTCGATGAACTCGGTGATGCCCAATTTCATTCGGAAGAATCGCTGGTTGGTGCAGCCTACTGCGGATGCCGAGACGACTCAATGGCCATGACACTCACGGCGCGGCGCCGCGGCTGGCGCGGAACCGCGCCGGCACCGCATCGCGGCCCGTGACGAGCCCGTCCACGGCCCAGCGCACGGACAGGGCCACCCAGCCCAGGCCGAACGTGCCGTAGCCGCAGGCCACCGCCCCGTTCAGGCCGGGGACCGCGCCCACGAACGGAAAGCCGTCGCCGGACTTGCCGGCCACCGCCGCGCCGCGCGGGCCGGGCCGGGGAGAGGCGGGGGCGAAGTGGCGCCGGGTGAAGTCCTCCAGCCGCTCGTCGGCCGGCCGGCCCGTGACGCCGCCACCGAAACGGACGACGCGCAGGCCGCCGGGGAGCACCCGCCACGCGATTTCCCCGCCGCAGGTCCGGGCCGGGCTGGGCAGGGGCAGGGCGTCGTCTCGCTGCACGTCGATCCACTGCGCGGGCAGCGGCGTCACGCGGCCCTTCAGGAAAGGAACCAGCCCGGCCGCCGCGGCTTCCAGGGCGACGAAGGCCGTCCCCGCCTCCACCCGGCCTCGCTCGGTCGCCGCCGAGACCCCGGCGGCGGACGATTCCAGGGCGAGGACCGTGCTTCCCTCGCAGATGCGGGCCCCTTCCCGCTCGGCCGCCGCGGCCAGCGCCGCGACCAGGCGCCGGGGATCGAGCCCGGCGTCTTCCGCGCACCAGTACGCGGCCGCGAAGCCCTGGACCCCGAACCGGGACTCGAGCATGTAGTGGTCGAGGAACTCGCCCGAGAATCCGTCCTCGCGCAGAGTGTCCTCGCTCTCGGCGAGGGCCTCGCCCTCGGTGCGGTCCTCGGCGAGGAGGAACCCGCCGTCGGCGCGATAGCCGCAGTCGTCGTCGAGGGCGGCCAGCAGCTCCCGCAGCCGGTCGTGGTTCTCGCGCTGGACCTCCCACGCCTCCCGCGCCGCCTCCCGACCCCATCTCCGGATCGCCTCCACGTACAGGAGACGCGGCCCGGTGGCCACGTGGCCGAGGTCGGCCGCGGTGGCGCCGGCGCCCACGCTCGCCGCCTCCAGCACGATGGGCCGCCGCCCGCGCCGGGCCAGCTCCCACGCGGCCAGGCAGCCGGTGAGGCCGGCGCCGAGGACCACGACGTCGGTGTGGTGGTCTCCGTGCAGGGGGGAGCGTCCGGGGCCGGTCATCGCGTCGGCCCGGGCCCGGGCGCGCCGCGGACGGCGCGGGCGAGCGCCTCGTCCAGGGAAGCGAGCGGACGGCCGAGCAGGTGGCGGAGCGGCCCCGGATCCGAGACCTCGTCGCACAGCAGGCAATCCAGCTCATCCGGTCCGAGGCCTCGGAAGCCGCCGGCGGCCGCTGCGCGGTCCGCGTCTTCCACCGACACTTCCTCGACTCGGAACTCGGCCGGATGTCCGGCGGCGCGCGCGGCGCTGGCGGTCCGGTCGATGAACGACTGGAAGCTCACGGCCTCGGGCCCCACCAGGTCGATGACGCGCGGCGGAGCGTCCCGGCCCGGAGGCGGAGCCAGCGCGGCCGCCAGCGCCGCCGCTGCCGCATCGGCGACCGCGATCGGCTGCAGGCGATAGCCTCCGTCGCCGACCCGCGCCACCCGGCCCTCGGCCATCTCGCGGAGCAGCCCGGTGACGAGGCCGTCGCCGGGCCCGACGACATAGGACGGCCGGAAGACGACGGCCTCGCGGTCCGAGCGGAACAGCTCCAGCTCCGCGGCCAGCTTCGACCGGAAGTAGGAGTTCGTGCAGCGCCGCGTCATGCCGTAGTGGGCGACGCCCAGGCCGCTGAAGAGGACCACCCGCGGCACCCGGGCCCGCCGCGCCGCCTCGACGACCGCGCGTGTGCCCAGCACGTTGACCGCCTCGTAGGTCTCGCCTCCGCGCTCGCGGCCGATCATGGCCAGGTGCACCACCGCATCCACGCCAGCGAACACCTCGGCCAGCGGCCCCGGCTCCATCCGAGGCACCACCGCGGGCCGGCCGCCGACGTCGGCGATGCGGCGGCCGCCCTCGTCCGAGCGGGCGATGCCCCGCACCTCGGTGTGCCGGCGGACGGCCTCGGCCGCCATCGGCCGGCCCACGAAGCCGCTGGCGCCCGTGATCGCCAGCCTGGCCATGCTCAGTGGCCGGGGCCGGCCGCGCCCGGCCCGCGCAGCGCGCGGCCCGGCGTGGCGCCGGTGGGCTCGCCGTTGCTCAGCGCCGCCACGCCGTTGACGAATACATGACGCATGCCGACGGCATACTGGTGGGGCTTCTCGTACGTGGCGCGGTCGGCGATCGCGCCGGGATCGAAGACGACGACGTCGGCGAACATCCCCGGCCCGATCCGGCCGCGGCGGTCGAGGCCGAGGTTGTCGGCCGGCAGCGCCGACAGCCTCCGGACCGCCTCTTCCAGGCTCACCAGCTTCTCCTCCCGGACGTAACGGCCGAGCAGCCGGGCGAAGTTTCCGTAGGCGCGGGGGTGGGTGGAGGAGCGCGTGAACGGGTCCTCGGGCGCCATCGACGCCGCGTCGGAGCCGAAGGAGACCCACGGCAGGCGCACCTGCTTGCGGACGTTGTCCTCCGACATGAGGAAGAACACGACCCCGATGCGGGTGCGGTCCTCGACGACGAGGTCGAGGATGGTGCTCTCGGGATCGGTGCCGCGCATCTTCGCCGCCTCGGCCAGCGTCTTGCCGGTGAGCGGCTTGAGCGCGTCGGTCTTGAACTCGACCATCAGCAGCCGGTCGGGCGAGCCGGCCGCGCGGCACAGGTTCTCCCAACCCTCCGCGGGCCGCCTCATGTCGGCCACGATGCGCGACCGGGTCGGGGGGTCCTGGATCCTTCGGAAGAGGGCCTCGTAGCCGCCGTCGCGCGCCCAGGGCGGGATACAGGCGTCGAAGCCCGTGGCCCCCGCGGTGTACGTGTACATATCGGCGGTGATCTTCAGACCCTCGGCGCGCGCCTTCTCGATGCGGGCGATCGCCTCGTCCTCCTTCGCCCAGTTGGACTGCCCGGCCGCCTTCAGGTGGTAGATCTCGGCCGGGACGCCGGCCTCCCGGGAGATGCGGAGGAGCTCGTCGACGCCCTCGAGAAGCCGGTCGCCTTCGCTGCGCAGGTGGGAGATGTACTTGCCCCGGTAGCGCGCGGCGACCCTGCACAGCTCGATGAGCTCCTCGGTCTTCGCGTACGTACCGGGGGCGTAGATGAGCGAGGACCCGATACCGAGGGCGCCGGCCTCCATCTCCTGCCGCACCAGGTCCCGCATGCGGTCCAGCTCGGCCGCGGTGGGCGGCCGGTCGTCGAGGCCGACGACGTATTCGCGGACGGTGGCCGCGCCGATGAAGGAGGCGACGTTGGGGGCTACCCCCTTCTTCTCGAGATAGGCCAGGTACTCCGCGAGGGTCGTCCACTTGACGTCGTACTTCAGGTCGCCCTGCTCCTCCTTCATCCGCCGCTTCATCTCTTCGGTGAGCGGCCCCATCGACGAGCCTTCGCCGAAGATCTCCGTGGTCACGCCCTGGCGGATCTCGCCCTGCGAGCGTCCATCCACGATCAGCGACTCGGTCGACCACGAGAGCATGTTGATGAAGCCGGGCGCCACCGCCAGCCCCTTCGCCTCCACCACCGCGCGGCCGGAGGCCGAGGACAGGTCGCCGACCGCGGCGATCGTGTCGCGCCGGATGCCGACGTCGGCCCGCCGTCCCGGGCTCCCGCTTCCGTCGTAGACGGTGCCCCCGCGGATGAGCACGTCGAAGGGCTCGTCTCGAGCTCCCATGGCGAGGGGCGCCAGCGCCGCCAGCAAGCACAAGCCGGTTTGCCGGAGGGTCATCGAAAAAGCCTCGCCACGGTGGGCCGCCGAGGGGCGGCTGCCCGATTCTACTCGTTGCGGTTCCCAGCCACCGCGGCCCGCGGGAGAGTGACGATCGTCACGGTGTTTCCCGGCGAAACGCATTACGGTCAATCGGCCCCGGAGGCCCCCTCACGGCCACTCTCCTTCCACTCCCGTCGCTGATGTCGGAGCGCATCCTGGTCGTGGACGACGACTCCGACACCCGCGAGGTCTGTGTCGAGGCGCTGCGCCGCGAGGGCTACGACGTCGTCGGCGAGGACTCGGGCCGCAGCGCGGAAGCGGTGCTCCGCAGCTCGGCGGTGGATGTCGCGGTGACCGACCTGAAGATGCCCGGGATGGGAGGCCTGCAGGTGCTGCGGGCGGCCAAGGAGGCGGACGCCGACACGGTGGTCATCCTCATCACCGCGTTCCCGACGGTGGACTCCGCGGTGGAAGCCATGAAGTTCGGCGCCGCCGAATACCTGGTGAAGCCCTTCTCGCCCCAGCAGCTCGTGGAGGCGGTCCGGGCCGGCCTCGAGGCGCGGCGGATCCGCGAAGCGCATGGCCTCCTGCGCAGCCGGCTGCGCCGCGCCTTCTCACTGGGCGGCCTCATCGGCCAGGGCCGCAACGCGCTGAGGCTGTTCGACGACATCCGCCGGACGTCGGCGGTCGACGCGCCTCTCCTCATCCTCGGCGAGAGCGGGGTCGGGAAGGAGCTGGTGGCCCGGGCCGTCCACGACAACGGGCGGCGCCAGGGCCGGCCGTTCGTGGCCGTCAACTGCGCGGCCATCCCGGAGAACCTGCTCGAGGCGGAGCTGTTCGGCTACGAGAGAGGCGCCTTCACGGGCTCCGCGGGGCCGAAGCCGGGGCTGCTCGAGGCGGCCCACGGCGGCACGCTGCTGCTCGACGAGGTGTGCGAGATGAGCGCGACGATCCAGGCCAAGCTGCTGCGGGCGCTCGAGGAGGGCGCGGTGCGCCGCCTGGGGGCGAGGACGCCGGTGCCCTTCGACGTGCGCTTCATGGCCGCCACCAACCGCGACGTGCGGGAAGAGCTGAGCCGGCAACGCCTCCGGGAAGACCTCTTCTTCCGGATCGCCGTCATCGAGATCGCCGTCTCGCCGCTACGCGAGCGCCGGGAGGACATCCCGCTGCTCGCCGCCCACTTCCTCGAGTCCTGCGCGGCTCGCTACGGCAAGCAGGTCGACGGCATCACCACCGCCGCCATGGACGTGATCACTCGGTACGACTGGCCCGGGAACGTGCGCGAGCTGAAGAACGCGCTGGAGCGGGCGGTCGCTTACGCCCGGGAGGACTTCGTCACGCCCGAGGACCTGCCTCCGGCCGTGCTGGCCGGCGCCGAGCGCCAGCCGCGGGCGAGCTTCCACGAATGGAAGGAGAAGACGCTGGAGCGGATGGAGCGCGAGTTCCTGGAATCGACCCTCGAGACGCACGGGGGCAACGTGACCCGGGCCGCCCAGGCTCTCGGCATCCATCGCTCGACCCTGCAGCGCCTCATGCGGAGGCTGAAGCTCCCCGCCGCCTAGCCGCCCGCGACGCCGCGTCCGTGCGGCAGTCGCAAGTCCGTGAGCGCATTTCGCTTGGGGCCACGGGTGCGTCCGGTGCCGTGGCGGCGCGCCGCTGACGCCGACTGTCCCGGCGATGCGTGCCGGGAAAGCACTGACAGCCCATCGTCTTCGATCGCCGCCGGGAGTCCGAGCGCCTGGCCCCACATTTGCCGGAATGCGTATCCAAAGGGGTCACCGCACGGACCCCAGCGAGGAGACGAAGCCATGACCAGCCATGCTTGGCGTCCGCATCTGCGGGTCGCGTGCGTAGTCGTGCTGCTCCTGGTCGCGGGACTCAGCGGGGTCTCGAGAGGCGCCGCCGGGGATCGGCCGGTCTTCAGTGGTCAGGCCACCGCGGTGACCGCGAATCTCCTGGGCCAACAGTTGACGCTGGCGGACACCGGCTACTTCGAGGCCCCGGACTTCCTGCCGCCGGCCCCATGCACCGCGGAGGGCCTCGACGTCGCGCCGGTGTCGGTGGAGGCCGAGATCCTATGTGCGTCCACCCGCGGCAAGGGCGACCACAGCATGTCGAACGCTCACGTCGCCGCGCTGAACGCCAACGTGGCCGGCGTGCCGGTCAGCGCCACCCTGCTGCGCTCCGACGCTTCCGCCCGGTGCAGCGTCCTCACGCCCGTCCTGGCCGGGACGGCCCACGTGCTCGAGGCGCAGGTCGGGCCGGTCACGGTCGACGCCGACCCGCTCCTGCCCACGCCCCGCAACAAGCCGGTGCCCATTCCGGGCACCGACGCGTACTTCATCATCGACGAGCAGGAGACGAGCTTCAACGGCAACCGCGGCGACATCACGATGACCGCCTTGCGGGTGGTCGTGCCCGGGTTGGCGGACGTCTCCTTCGCCCGCGCGCACGCCGACATCATCTGCCAGGGCAACCCGGTCTGTCCGGGGGCGCACTTCGTGACCGGCGGCGGGTTCTTGAACGGCCCGAACGGCAAGCAGCACTTCGTGATCGCCTTCCGCGAAACCGACCTCAACTGGGGCCATCTGATGTACAGCGACAAGGGCTCGGGCGCGACGTGGAGGGCGGCCAAGCCGTTCACGGGCGCCAAGGTCTACCCGGAGGGTAAGGAGGGGGGCGGTACGCTCACGGGAACCACGACCGGGGGCCAGGGCTTCACCGCCCACATCACCGACAACGGGGAGCCGGGATCAGCCGACGTGTTCGACCTGTTCTCCCCCGACGGAGTGACGCTGGCGAGCGGGACGCTGGACGGCGGCAATATCCAGGTCCATCCCGCCTGCCGGCCGCAATAGGCCTCTCGTGGCGGGGACGCCGCCGTTCCGGCGAGGCTAGGAGGAGCCGAGCAGCCGGGCCGGCGTCTCCGCGTCGAGGAACATCAGGTTGAGGCGCCACACGGAGTCCTCGCCGACGTAGGCGTTGCGCACGGTCGCCCGCGTGCGGAAGGGACCGCCCGCCTCTTCCACGTCCAGCACCTCGCCCTTGGCGAAGAACTGGGTGGTCATCATCCGCGCGCCGCCGATGCCGAGGTTGTCGGCCACCGTCGCCTCCTCCTGGCGCTCACCACGATTGCTCTTCGGCTTCAGGACGAAGAAGAACACGCCGTCGCGGCGGACCCCCGCGCGGCGCTCGGCGACGGGCGGCGTGGTGGGCGGTTTCAGGAACAGGCCGGCTTCGTTGCGCGCGTATCCGGCCGGCGGGTCCTTGCCGAGGAAGCGCAGCCCCACCTCGCCGTCCGCGCCCACCGAGGAGACCACCGCGTAGATGCGGTAGGCGGGCGTGCTGAGGTCGAACGCCCGGAAGCGCCGGGGCAGCGGCAGCGAGAGGTGGAGAGCCTGGCCGAGCAGGACGGCGCGGCCGAGGCGAAGGGAGGCGCCCCCGGCGGAGGCGACCGAGGTATTCGTCATCTCCTCCCAGGTGACCCCGTCCGGGTACTGTCCCTGCACGCGCACCGGGAGGGCGAGGTTCATGCGCGGTTGGCGCCGGCGCTCGTGCTCGATCATGCGGAGCTGTCGGCGCCGATCTTGCATGGCTCTCCCCCTGACCGTAGCACGATCGGCGGTTCAGCGGGTGAGTTTTCGGTACCGGATCCGGTGGGGCCGGTCGGCTTCGGAGCCCAGGCGCCGGCGGCGGTCGGCCTCGTAGTCCTGGTAGTTGCCCTCGAACCAGACGACCCGGCTGTCTCCCTCGAAGGCCAGGATGTGGGTGGCGATGCGGTCGAGGAACCAGCGGTCGTGGCTGATCACGGCCGCGCAGCCGGCGAAGCCGACCAGCGCCTCTTCGAGGGCGCGCAGCGTGTCCACGTCGAGGTCGTTGGTGGGCTCGTCGAGGAGGAGCAGGTTGCCCCCGCTCTTGAGCAGCGTGGCCAGGTGCAGGCGGTTGCGCTCGCCGCCCGAGAGATCCTTCACCTTCTTCTGCTGGTCGGGGCCGCGGAAGCCGAAAGAGGCGGCGTAGGCGCGGGAGTTCACCTCCCGCTTGCCGACCATCACGAGGTCCTTGCCCCCGTCCGAGATCTCTTCCCACAGGGTGCGGTTGCCGATGAGGCTGTCCCGGCTCTGGTCGACGTAGGAGAGGACGACCGACTCGCCGACCTTCAGCGTCCCGGCGTCCGGCTTCTCCTCGCCGATGATCATGCGGAACAGGGTCGTCTTGCCGGCACCGTTGGGGCCGATCACGCCCACCAGCCCGCCGCGCGGCAGCAGGAAGCTCACGTCGTCCATGAGCACGTTGTCGCCGTAGCCCTTGCGCAGGCTCCGGGCCTCGATGACCAGGTCGCCCAGCCGCGGCCCGGGCGGGATCGTGATCTCGGCCGGCCCCTCCTTCTTCTCGGCCGCCTGCTCCTCGGCCAGCAGCTCCTCGTAATGAGTCAGGCGCGCCTTGCCCTTGGCCTGCCGGGCCCGCGGCGCCATCCGGATCCATTCCAGCTCGCGCTGGAGCGTGCGGCGCCGCGCCCCGGCCTCCTTTTCCTCCAGGGCCAGCCGGTTCTCCTTCTGCTGGAGCCACGACGAGTAGTTGCCCTGCCAGGGGATGCCGGCTCCCCGGTCCAGCTCCAGGATCCAGCCCGCGACGTTGTCGAGGAAGTAGCGGTCGTGGGTCACCGCCACCACCGTGCCCTTGAACTCCTTCAGGAACTGCTCCAGCCAGGCCACCGACTCGGCGTCCAGGTGGTTGGTGGGCTCGTCGAGCAGCAGCATGTCGCTGGGCTGGAGGAGGAGCCGGCAGAGGGCCACCCGGCGCCGCTCGCCGCCGGAGATCGTCTTCACGTCGGCCTCGCCCGGCGGCAGGCGGAGCGCGTCCATCGCCACCTCGACGGTGCGGTCGAGCTCCCACGCCCCCGCGGCCTCGATCTGGTCCTGGACCCTCCCCTGCTCGGCCATCACCTTGTCCATCTCCGTCTCGGGGAGGTCTTCCCCGAGCTTCATGGACAGCTCCTCGAAGCGCGTGAGCAGCGCCCGTACCGGCGCCACCGCCTCTTCGACATGCTCCAGGACGGTCTTGCCCGGTTCGAGTCGGGGCTCCTGGGGCAGGTAGCCGATACAGGTCCCCTCGGCGGGGACGGCCTCTCCGGCGAAGTCCTTGTCCACCCCGGCCATGATGCGGAGCAGCGTGCTCTTGCCGGCGCCGTTGGCGCCGAGGACGCCGATCTTGGCTCCCGGATAGAAGCTCAGCCAGATGCCCTTGAGGATCTCCTTGCCCTGCGGGGTCACCTTCCGCAGGTCCTTCATGGTGAAGATGAACTGGGGAGCCATGAAACCGGCATTCTGCCACGAAAGCCCGGACCGCGGGTTAACCTGGGGGCGTGCCCGGCTCGCGCCTGTCCCGCCGGCCCCATACCAGGGCCTACCACATCATGGAGCGCGCGCTGAGCGTGCTCTACCACGGCGGCTGGGCGGCCTGGCTCTGGGCGCGGGTGCCGGGCGCGTGCCGCGTGGGCCTCATCGAGCACGAGCTGCTCGTGCCGGGCCGCGAGGCGGGGCGGCCGCCCCTGCGGATCGCGTTCGCCTCGGACCTGCACCTTGGTCCAACCACCCCGCGCGAAGTGCTGGACGAAGCCTTCGCCCGGTTACGCTCGACGCAGGCCGACGTCCTCGCCCTGGGGGGAGACTACGTCTTCCTGGGAGCGACGACCGAGCGCGTCCACGAGCTGCAGGCCCGGGTGCAACAGGTCCCGGCCACCGTCAAGCTGGCGGTGCTCGGCAACCACGACTTCTGGGCCCGGCCCGAGCACCTGGAGGACGCGCTGACCAAAGCCGGCGTGCGGGTCCTCGTGAACGATTCCATCCGCCTTCCCCCACCCCACGACGACGTGGCCGTCATCGGCCTCGACGACCCTCTTACATCGTGGGGCGTCGAGGAGCGGATCACCCTGCAGGAGGGGCTCGACGCCGCCCTGGCCCGGGTGGCCGGCGTGCCGATCAAGATCGCGGTCTGCCATTCTCCCGATGGTTATCCCGAGGTGAAGGGACGCGGCGTGCGGCTGCTGCTCGCGGGCCATACGCACGGGGGCCACATCGCCCTGCCCGGCTACCGTCCGCTGTGGATCCCGGGTCCCCACGGGCGGCTCTGGCCGTTCGGCCGGCACGAGGTGGACG
>Ga0066710_100005087_pt1 | contig 11873 bp, 12 predicted proteins | sample GraSoiAngelo_159_FD_79666 | JGI IMG/M metagenome (GOLD analysis project Ga0066710, IMG submission 79666) | Grasslands soil microbial communities from the Angelo Coastal Reserve, California, USA - 14_1009_16_40cm | ecosystem: Environmental > Terrestrial > Soil > Grasslands | place: USA... | reverse complement strand
GCGCACGCGGGCTGAGTGTACGGGTACCGCTGACGGGTGTCAAGGTTGATACCTGTCGCCGGTCGGGGACGACACAGCATCGTCGTCGTGCTCCCCGGGGCGCCGGGGCGCCTCCGGGACGCCGAGGGGATGCATGATGCCCGGCAAGAGTGTCCTGAGCGGCGACCTCAGGTCGATCGGCCTGGCCGACATCTTCACCTTGCTCGGGATGGCGAAGAAGAGCGGCGTGCTGCGCCTGACGCGCGGCGCCGAGACCCGCACGCTCCACTGGGAGGCGGGCGAGATCGTCTTCGCGCGCTCCAATTCGGTGCGCGACAGCCTGGGGAACTTCCTGGTCCGCAAGGGGATCATCACCCCCGAGCAGAACGCCGTCTCGGCCTCGAAGATCGACGAGACCACGCGCCACGGCAAGGTGCTGGTGCGCATGGGGTTCATCTCCGCGGACCAGCTGCTGTGGGCGGTCAAGCAGCAGGTGCTCGAGGTCATCTACTCCCTCTTCCACTGGCGCAGCGGCTTCTTCGAGTTTGCCGAAGGCGAGGCCGACTCGAAGGAGAAGATCACGCTGTCGATGTCCACCACCAAGGTGGTGATGGAAGGGATCCACCGGCTCGACGAGTGGGGCAAGATCCGCGCATCCTTGCCCGACGATGCTCTCGTCCTGGAGCCGCTCCTGCCCGCGGCGGAGGTCGCCGCCCGTCCCGACCTCGAGAGCGACGACAAGAAGACCTACCCGCTGGTGGACGGCTCGCGCACGTTGGGCGACATCGCCAACCTGGCGAGGCTCGGGGAGTTCGAGTGCTACGCCGCGCTGTTCCGCCTGCTCGCCGCGGGCGCCGTGCGCATCAGGGGCGGCGCGGCGCAGGCCCGGCGCGCCGCGCGCTAGCATCACCCCCTCCTCGACAGCGACACCACGCACTCCACGTGATGGGTCTGGGGGAAGAGGTCGCATGGCGTGACCGCGTCGACCCCGTATCGACCCGCCCCGGCCAGAATCTTGAGATCGCGCGACAGGGTCGCGGGATCGCAAGAGACGTAGACCAGCCTTCCCGGCCCGGCCTCCGCCAGCGCCCGGGCGGATTCGGCCGGCAGCCCGGCGCGCGGCGGATCGAGGAGAACTCCTCCCCATGCCCTCTCCAGCAGGAGCCCGGGCAGCGCCGCCGACACCTCCCGGCGCACCACCGTGACGTTGCCCAGGCCGGCCCGCGCGGCGTTGCTCCGGGCCGCGAACGCCGCGGCGCGGGATCCCTCCACCGCCGTGACCTCGCGCGCCCTGCGGGCCAGCTCCAGGGTGAACAGCCCCACCCCGGCGTACAGCTCGAGGATCGATTCCTCCGGGCGGGGCCCGAGCGCACCGACCGCCAGGCGGCGCAACGGACCTACCCCGTGCCGGTTCGGCTGGAAGAACGAGCCGGCCGATACGGCCAGGCGGTCGCCCTCGACTTCCTCGAACAGGTGATCGCGTCCCGCCAGGATCGACTCCTCCACCAGGTGTCCCGCCTTGTCGAGCTCGCGGCGCACCACCCCGACGCAGCGCGGGAAGCGTCGCAGCAGGTCGCGGGCCAGGGCTTGCAACGGACCGGTGTGCCCTCGCGCCGTCTCGAGCGTGAGCAGCACTTCGCCCGAGCCCCTGGCCAGCTGCATCGCCGCCCGGCGCAGGAGCCCGTGGCGCAGGCGTCCATCCCAGGCCGCCAGCCCCCGCGCCTGGGCTTCGCGGGCCAGGAAGGCGATCAATTCGTTCCCCGGCTCGGGAAGGACCTGGCACTGCTCCACCGCGAACAGGACCCCGGGGCGGGCGCGGCGGTGCAGGCCGAGCACCGTCTTCCCGGCCTCGTCGCGTCCCCAGTCGAATTCCATGCGGAAGCGGTAGGACCACGCCTCGCCGGCGCGCAGCGTCTCGTGCAGAGGCACCTCGCGCAGGCCCGCGAGGCGCTGCAGGAGTGCCCTCACCTGCTCGCCCTTGGCCCGTGCCTGCGCGGCCTCGGCGAGGTGCTGCAGGTCGCACCCGCCGCAGATCGCGTAGTGCGGGCAGCGTGGTTCCACGCGGTCGGGGGAGGGGCGCAGCACCTGCAGGCAGCTCGCTTCGGCGAATCCGGCGCGCACGCGCTCGACGCGCGCCCGCACCGACTCCCCCGGCAGGGCCCCGGCGACGAAGATGACGAAGCCGTCGAGCCGCGCCACGCCGCGGCCGCCGAAGGCGAGATCGGTGATCTCGAGGATCCTTTCGCTCCCCGCCTCGAGCGGGCGCGCCGCGCGATCCGTGCCGCTCGCCGGTTCCGGCATCTCTCCTCCCTCCGGCTCGAGCGTAGCAGAGCGGCGGGCCGCCTCCAAGCCCTCACGGCTTGGGTTGCCGACCCCCGCGAGGCGACCTATATTCCCTCGGCCAGCCACGGGAACCATCCGAGGAGTGGATGAGCCGCGTCCTGAAGACCTCCCTCGTCATCGAAGAACCGGAGCCGGACCACCGCCGGGAGCCTGGCGTGCAGCGGGCGCGCTCGATGAAGGACGTGATCCCCAAGGACACCTGGACCGTCTTCAAGATCATGGGCGAGTTCGTGGAGGGTTTCGAGACGCTCCGCGTGGTGGAGCCGGCGGTCTCGATCTTCGGGGGATCCCGCGTCCGCAAGGGGTCGGCGCACTACCGGAAGGCCGTCCAGGTGGCCCAGGCGCTGGCGCGCGACGGATTCTCGATCATCACCGGCGGCGGGCCGGGCGTCATGGAGGCGGCGAACCTTGGAGCCCGGCGCGGCGGCGGCCGCTCCGTCGGCCTGAACATCCGCCTCCCGTTCGAGCACCAGCCGAACCGGCACATCGACACGCTGGTCAACTTCAACTACTTCTTTGCCCGCAAGGTGATGTTCATCAAGTACGCCTGCGCCTACGTGGTCTTCCCCGGCGGCTACGGCACCCTCGACGAGGCGTTCGAAGCCCTGACCCTCGTGCAGACCCACAAGATCGACAATTTTCCGGTGATCATGATCGGGCGTGACTACTGGAAGGGGATGATCCGCTGGATCCACAAGAAGATGATGGGGGGCGGGCTCATCAGCCGCGACGACATCCGGCTGTTCACGGTCACGGATGACCCACGGGAGGTCTGCCGGCTGGTCCGTGAGGGGTACCAGAAGCGGATCCAGACCAACGGCGGGACGGCTCACCGGCTCCCTTGACGTCCCTCGGCTCAGTGGACGCGGTCGCCTTCCGTCGGCGCCGAGTCGTCGAGCAGCGGTCGGCGCCCCGCGAAGCCGTCCGGAATGCGATGCCAGTGGCCGACGCGCGCCTCGTCGTACTTCCAGCACAGGAAGACGATCTCGTTGTTGTACAGGCAGGGAAAGTCGATCAGCCCCGCTTCGGGTCCGTTCACCAGGCAGCCGGTCGCGTGGATGCGCTCGATGAGGCCCTTGACCCGCTCGAAGAGGCGCGGCGCGCGTCCGCGGCTTTCGAGCAGCCGCGTCAGCTCGGGGCTGCCGACGGCGATCCCCGCCTCGTTCGCCGCCTGCTGGATCTCGCCGCGGATCTCCCGGAAGGTCTCGAAGAGCGCCTCCACCACCGGGCGGATTCCGGGCAAAAGCGTGTTCGCTTCGTCGACCGTGAACAGCTTCGTGAACGTCCCTGCGTCGCTCATCGTCTCCAGCTCCCCCGTCGTCCCCGACCTCTCGATCGACCGCGATTCTAGACCCCGCGCCTCGCGATGACAAGCGGGCTCAGGGGCCCTCCCTCACGAAGAGACAGAGGCGCACGCCCGGACGCAGGTCGTACTCCTCCCGGCGGTAGACGCCCTCGAGGCGTGTGGCGACCTCGTCGGCCGCATCGGAGCGGGCGATGATCATCGACCCCTCCGGCCGATCGATCGGCTTGCCGAAGTAGCCCACGTTGTCGAAGTCGCGCAGGTACCAGTTCAGCGGCAGGTAGTCGGGGGAGAGGATCTGGATGCCCACCGACCGTCCCTCGGGGTCGCGCGTCGCGACCTCCTCGATGCGCGACACGAGGCGCAGCGCGTCGCGCCGCGTCTGCACGTAGACGAGCGGGCTCGCCCCGGGATCGTCGTAGCGCACGAAGGAGAGGTCGACGGCGCGCAGGAGCGATCCGGAAGCCAGGAGCGCCAGGAGGGCACCGGCGGCGCGCCGGGCGCGCGCCGGACGCTCCCGGGCGAGCGCGGCCTGGAACGCCACGCCGGCCAGCAGGCACAGGGGCAGGATCAGGTTCAGCACCAGCCAGGGGGTCTTGTAGGGAATCGCGGAATAAGCCGCCAGCGCCGCGAGGCTCCAGGCGGCGAGGAGGTGACCGAAGCGATCCTGGCGCCGCAGGGCGAGCACGCCCCCCGCCACACCCGCCAGCAGGGCGGCTCCCTCCTCGCGGCCCAGGATCATCGGGAAGTACCACCACGGCTTCTCGTGCCCCCCCGCCGCCAGGGCGCGGTGCCCCCACACCCCCAGCCCCCGCCACGCATCACGCAGGCTTTCCGGCTCGGTGAACAGGCGGCTGTAGGATGCGGCGGCCACCAGCAGCGCCGCGCCGGCGAGCAAGGCGAGCCGCGCGGGACGGGGCCGCCCCGGCCAGACTCGCCCCGCGGCCAACGTCCCGATGGCCAGGCAGCCGAACGTCACGGGCGCCGTTTCCTTGGTAGCCAGAAGGGCCCCCGCCGCGGCGCCCCCAGCCAGCATCCATGCCGCGCTCCCCCCCTCGCGGCCGCCCCGGACCAGCCCCACGAAGAGCAGGAGCGTGAACGCCACGAAGTAGGTCTCGTGGATGTCGTCGCGGGCGTAGTAGACGAGCGATGGTGACACCGCCAGCAGGGCGCCCGCCGAGAGCGCGCCGGCCCTCCCGAGCTCCCCGCGCAGGCACCAGGCAAGCGGGGCCATGAGGGCCCCGAGCGCGGCCGGCGCCAGCCGCAGGGAGATCGTGGCCGCTCCGAACAGGCGGATCGCCAGGGCGCTCAGGTAGAAGAGGACGGGTCCGTGGTAATTGGTCGGATCGTAGCGATACGCGCCCTCGTGCAGCAGCCGCAGCACGAAGATGGCGTTGGAGCCCTCGTCATGGTGCAGCGGCCGCAGGTCGAGCGCCGGCAGCCGCAAGGACGCCGAGAGCGCCAGGAGGCCCAGCGGCGCCAGGCCCCGGCTCGCCCTACTTGGCACCACCGAAGAGGAAGGACATGCCCAGCGTGGCGTCGAAGGAGAAGAAGGACGGTCGCGGGGTGACGGGCGGGCTGCCACGCCAGCGGAACATCTCCACGTCGATTCGCACCCCCACATGCGGGGTGAGCCAGATCTTGGTGCCGCCGCCGGCACGCAGCAGGGTCCGCGTGATGCTGTCGGTGCCGTTGTCCACGTGGATCTTGCCGACGCCGAAGGTGATGAAGGGGGTCATCCTCTCGTTCTTCTTGAGGATGTAGTTGTTGAGGTAATTCAGGGTGTACTTGGTCTGATGCATGCGGAGGGTGTCGTCGTCGGTGTTGTCGCCGGAGACCCGATCGACGTCCAGCTCCAGCTCCTTGGCCGCCTTGAAGTGATAGCCGATCCGCAGGCCCGCGCCCATGGCCGTGGCGAGGTGGCTGGAGTTGTCGTACTTGCTGCTCATCACGAAGGCGCCGTACTCCCACGACCCGTCGTTGTCCCGGGCGAAGGCGGCGGATCGGCCAAGGGCCGCCCACGCGATGAGGATCATCGTGATGATGCCGGAACGGCGCCAGGCACGCTGCATGATCGTCTCCTCCGTCGTCCCCGCCGTGCGGGCGGGGCCGCTGCGTCGGCCGGCCGGATCCTCCCCCGGGAACCCGGCCAGGGACGCAGGAGTATCGCCCCACACCCTTTCCGGGATCAACTGTAAACTTGACACGTCGGCGGGCAGGGGGTAGACAGGCGCTTCGATGTCGCGACCCACGATCGCCCGCGCCTCGTTCCCTCGTCGCTTCCTGGCCTCGAGCCTCGCGGCCTGCGTGCTCGGCCCCGCGTGGGGCGCGCCGCCTGCTCCCCGCCTCCTCCTGCGCTTGGTGGAGCCGGGGCACGGCTCCCGCCACCGGCCGGTCTTCTCGGCGCGCGCGATCGAGGCGATGGCGGCCCCCTGGATCGGCGCCGCCTGCAAACCCGCGCCCATCGAGGAGGCGATCGCGCGCCGCTACCGTTTCCTCGGTTACGTGCCGCGCGTGGGGGCCACCTGCGAGGCGGACGGCCGCGTCTCGGTGACCCTGCGGGAGAGCAGCCACCGCATCGACTTCATCGTCTTCGATGAGGCGGCTTTGTCCCGCCTCGGCGTGAAGCCTTCCGAGGAGGCCGAGGAAAAACGGCCCTTCTACGCCGTGCCGGAGGGGACGATCCGCGCCCTGCTTCGCGGCCTGCTGCAGACACGCGAAGGCGACCTCTACAACCACGAACGCTACCAGGCCGACAGCGAGACGCTGCGCCGGTTGGGATACGCCATCGCGTTCGTCGCCGGGCCGGAGAGCGGGGACGCCGGTTATCCCTCCGGCGCCTACCTGATCCAGGCCCTGTCGCCGCAGGACGAAGCGGGGGCCCGCCGGTCCGGACGCCGCACGAACTACCTGGGCGGCACCGGCTCCTACGGCCCGCGGCAGGGAGGCGCGCTCGGCGCGCAGTACGAGCACGAGCAGGTCTTCAGTCCGTTCGATCGCCTGACCGTCGAGCCGCGCTATAACTCCGGCCTCGGGGGGCAGATCAGCTACCAGACGCCGCGCATCGTCGCGGCGCACGATCCCCGGCGGCTGTACGACCTCGAAGTCGGCCTCTACTCCGACTTCACCCACGACCGCGTGCTGCAGGGCGTGACCACCGACGAGCGTCGCTCCGGGGTGTCGACCACGCTGGGATTCCGCCCGCTCGGGCTGGCCGCCCCCCACGACCTGCGCCTGATCGTGGGCGCCCGCCACGAGCGCGTCCACCTGTCGCAGGACGTGCCCGGGACCCCCGACGAGAGCCTGACCTTCCTGCAGCTCGGCGCCACCGAGGACTGGCGCCACAGCTATCGCTGGCCGAGCCTCGCTCTCCGCCTCAAGCCGCTGGTCGAATTCTCCCTGGCCAGCGCCGGTTCTCACCAGAGCTTCGTGCGCCCCAGCCTGGACGGCAATCTGCACGCGCGCATGCAGGCCGGCCTGGAAATGGATCTTCACCTGGTCGCGGGGACGATCGATCGCCGCGTGGCCTCCTTCGAGCAGTGGAGCCTGGGCGGCGCCGCCTCGGTGCGCGGCTATCGGGAGGATGCCTTCCTGGGGAAAACCATCGGCGCCCTGCAATCGGAGCTGTGGTTGCCCTTCGTGCGCGGCGGGACGGTTTCCGCGCCTCAGGAGCCCGCGGGCACCGGGAACCTGGAGGCGCGGGGCGCCGCGCCGCGCTTCCAGCCGCGGGCGGCGCGCCTCTTGAAGTGGGCGCTGTTCGCCGACGGCGGCCTGGTCTCGGGCACCGCGGCCGGGGGGCACGAAAGCCTCTTCGGCGCCGGGGTGGGGCTGCGCTTCGTGGTGCCGCATCAGCCGCTCGTGGTGCGCATCGACTACGGCTGGAGCCTCGGGGCGAACCGGGACGGCTCGTTTCCCTACTTCTCGATCGGCTACCGTTACTGAGCGCCGGTGGCCGTCGACAGCGCCATCCCCACCAGGATGGCCGCGATGCAGGACGCCTGGGACCGGGTGATCCTCTCGTGCAGGACCCAGCGTGCGAACAGGACCGTCACCAGGGGGTAGGCCCCGGACAGCGGCGTGGTCAGGGAGACCGGGCCGTAGCGCGTGGCGATGATGAAGCCGATGTCTCCGCCCGCGAGCATCCCCATCGGCACAAACGACCGCAGCCACTCGCGCCGGTCATGTCGCCCGCGACGCCCCTCCATCAGCCCGTAGGTGCCGAGCGTGGCCGCGGCCCCCAGGACGTTCAGGACCAGGAGGTTCGCCTCGTCGGCGCCCGGCATCTGGTAGGCCTTCTTGACGAGCGTCGACGAGCAGCCCCAGACCAGGAGGGCCACGAACGACAGGGGGATCCAGCGCCGGTCGGTGGGGCGCGAACCCGGCTCCGAGGGCGCCTGGGACAGCCCGATGCACCCTCCGATCACCAGCGCCACTCCGGCGTATTGCAGGGGCGCGAGCCTCTCCCCCAGCGTCAGTCGCGCGAACAGGATGGTCAGCGCCGGATAGGCGGCGCTGAGCGTGCCGACGATGGCGATCGGTCCGTGCACGATCGCCTGGAAATAGAGCAGCCAGCCGGCGCCGTCGAGAAGGTAGGCGAGGACCCCGATCGCCGTGAAGGCGGCGGCCTCCGGGCGGAAGACCGGCGCGCGGTGCAGGAAGGCGTAACAGGAGAGGTTCAGGACGGTCTTGGCCGCCACGAAGTAGAGGCAGAAGCGGGCCGGCGGCACGTCGGAGATCGACTTCTTCACCAACCCCTGGCCGATCCCGTACAGCAGGAGGCTCGTGAGGGTGGGGATGAGCCAGAGGGCCATGCCCCCTCCGTTTCGCCGGCGGCGCACGGCGCTCCGCGGGCGCTGCGGCAATGTTAGACTAGCGCCGCGGCGCGCCGCAACGCGCACTGGGAGCGCGCCCCCTCCGGGTGGCCATGAGCGAACAGGACCACGGGCTGAAACGCCGCGCCGATCTCCTGGCGCTCCTGTCGGACAAGCGCCAGGAGGCCGAGGCGCGCTACCGGCAGGCGCTGGCCCAGCAGCAGTCCGGGGCCGCCGCCGGCGACAGCGAAGGGGTGCACGGATGGAAGGCGAGCCGCGAAGGCGGCGCCGACGTGGCGATCCTCACCGCCCTCGACCAGACGGTGCGGCAGATCGACGCCGCCCTCGGCCGGCTGCAGTCGGGGCGGTACGGGCTGTGCGCCGCCTGCGCGGAACCGATTCCGCTGGCGCGCCTGCAGGCGGTGCCGTTCGCCACCCTGTGCGTTCCCTGCCAGTCCCGTAGCGAATCGCGCGGTCGCGGGCGTTGAGCGGCCCGCCGGGCCACGACTCCGGCGGTTCCGCGGCGCGCTTCAAGGCGCGGGCCGGCCTGCTGCCGGTGATCGGGCTGATCTACGCCTCGGCCTGCGGCGGGCCGTACGGTACCGAGAACTACGTCGCCGAGACCGGCCCGGGGTTGTTCCTTCTCCTGCTGTTCGTCGCTCCATGGCTCTGGGGCGTCCCGACGGCCTTCGCCTGCGCCGAGCTGTCGGCCGCCCGGCCGGTCGAAGGCGGCTACTACGTCTGGACGCGCGACATCCTCGGCGAGTTCTGGGGCTTCCAGGCGGGAACCTGGAGCCTCATCTCCTCCTTCCTGGACAACGCGCTCTACCCCGTGCTCTTCGCCCAGTCGCTTTCCTATTGGGTCCCGGGGATGTCGTCGCTGCAGCGCTGGCTCGCCGCGGTCGCCTTCATCGCCCTCCTCACCTTCCTGAACTACCTCGGCATCCGGATCGCGGGTGGCGTGGCGGTCGCGCTGACCGCGACCCTCATCGCCCCGCTGGTCTGGATCGTGGTGGCGGCGATCCCCCGCGTGCACTACAACCCGTTCGTGCCGTTCACCGTGGGCGGCACCTTCACGTGGGCAGGTTTCGGGTCGGCCCTGGCGCTCGCGATCTGGTTCTATTCCGGGTACACCGAGGTGAGCACGGCGGGGGAGGAGATCGAGAACCCCCGCCGCAACATCCCTCGCGCCCTCCTGATCGTGACCCCCCTCGTCGTCCTGAGCTACGCCGCCCCGACCATCGCCGGGCTCGCCTCCGTCGGCGGCTGGCAGACCTGGGAGTCGGGACAGTTCGCCTTGATCGGCGCGGCGCTGGGCGGACCCTTGCTCGGGGGCTGGGCCTTCCTGGGGAGCGTCTGCAGCTTCACCGTCATCTTCACGGCCTACGTCCTCTGGTGGTCGCGTCTGGGCTGGGCGCTGGCGGCGCACCACAGGCTGCCCTACTTCTCGCGCCTGCACCCGCGCTACGGCACGCCCCACCGCGTGCTGGTGCTCTATGCCATCGGCTACTCGATCCTGGCGGCCGTGAAGTTCGAGGATCTCCTGGTGTTCGACGTCTGGGTCTTCGGCGCCTACGACCTGCTGCTCCTCATCGCCGTCCTGCGGGCGCGCTACCTCTTTCCCGCGCCCGCCAAGGGCTTCCGCATCCCCGGGGGGAAGGTCGGCGTCTGGATCAACGTGATCGTTCCGGCGCTCACCTGGATCGTGGTGATGTGCACCACGGCAACGAGACACGTCCTGGCCGGCGCCACGGTCATCCTGCTGGTGGGGCCGGTCCTGTACCTGGTGCTGCGCCGGCTCCGGGCGATCCAACCTCCGGCTGCAGCGTCGTGATCAGCCGCGCGCCCTTCTGGAAGGTCATGTAGGCCCAGGCCCACTGGATGAGGACCAGCAACCGGTTACGGAAGCCGATCAGCTTGTAGATGTGCACCACGAGCCAGACCACCCAGCCGAGGAAGCCCGACAGGCGGATTCTTCCGAAATCGGCGATGGCGAACTTGCGCCCCACCGTGGCCAGGTTTCCCTGGTCGCGGTAGTGGAACGGTTCCGGCGCATGGTCCACCTGCGCGCCCCGCACCTTCGTCGCGATGACCCGCGCGACGTACCTGCCTTGCTGCATCGCCACGGGCGCGACGCCGGGCAAGGGAGCGCCGTTCTCGCCGGCACAGGAGGCGAGGTCGCCGATCACGAAGACCTCCGGATGCCCCGGGACGCGGAGATCGCTCCCGACCTTCACCCGTCCGGCGCGGTCCATCTCGGCGCCGAGCCAGCGGCCCAGCGGCGATGCCGCGACCCCCGCCGCCCAGACGACGGTCTTCGACCCGATCCGCTCGCCGCCGACCACGACGCCGTCCTCGTCCACGCCCTGCACCACCGCGCCGCAGCGCACCTCGACCCCGAGCCGTCCGAGGGCCTTCCGGGCCCCGCGGGCCAGGTCCTCGGGGAAGGCCGCCAGGATGCGTGGTCCCGCCTCGAGCAGCAGGATGCGGGCCATGCGGGCGCTGATGTGGCGAAAATCCGAGGCGAGAGCCGTGTGCGCCAGCTCGCCGATGGCGCCGGCCAGCTCGACGCCGGTCGGGCCGCCGCCGACGATCACGAAGGTCAGGAGATCGCGGCGCCGCGCCGGGTCGGACTCGACCTCGGCCTTCTCGAAGGCGATCAGGATCCGCTGCCGGATGGAGGTGGCGTCGGCGATCGACTTGAGGCCGGGAGCGTGCCGCTCCCAGCCGTCGTGCCCGAAGTAGTTGTAGTGCGCCCCCGTGGCCAGGATGAGGAAATCGTAGGGCAGCGCTCCCTGGCTCGTCAGCACCCTGCGGCCCGCCAGATCGAGGCCGACCACCTCGGCCATCAGCACCTCGGTATTGGCCTGCCGTCTCAGGACTTGGCGGATTGGCACCGCGATGTCGGCCGGCGACAGCGCCGCCGTGGCCACCTGGTACAGCAGCGGCTGGAAGAGATGATGGTTGCTGCGATCGACGACCGAGACGCGCGCCGGGGCGCGACGCAGCGCTCGGGCCGCCGACAGCCCGCCGAAGCCGGCGCCGACGATCACCACGCGTGGCGCTGCGCCCTCGCCGGCGGGGACGGAGGAGCCGCTCATCCTAGAGACGGTCGAGGCCGTCCTTGCCGATGTTCGGCAGCCAGGGCCAGACCTCGTACTGGGCGACGCCCGCGTGCACGAAGGGGTCGCCGTCGCGGATGCGATCGAGGGTGGCATGGACCGCGTCGTCCGGCACGCGCAGCAGGAGCGCGCCGCCGTGGCGCGGGTCGAGCGGGCCGGAGGCGAGCAGCAGCCCCTTCCCCTTCAGGTCGCGCAGGTAGGCCCGGTGCGCCTCGACGTGCTCGAGCACTTCGTCGAGCGGCTTGCGGTAGCGGACGAAGGCAAAGGCGTACACGGTTCCTCCGTGTCGTGCGAACCCGCCGGATCATACACTGG
>Ga0066710_100005084_pt1 | contig 11876 bp, 13 predicted proteins | sample GraSoiAngelo_159_FD_79666 | JGI IMG/M metagenome (GOLD analysis project Ga0066710, IMG submission 79666) | Grasslands soil microbial communities from the Angelo Coastal Reserve, California, USA - 14_1009_16_40cm | ecosystem: Environmental > Terrestrial > Soil > Grasslands | place: USA... | reverse complement strand
GTTCTCTTCAATCAAGGCGGTGCAGAAAGTCTCAATGATTTATCTTGCCATTCACCTGAGATGGACGTCGAAAGTAACTGGTTCTGCGTTGCATTGCAATCGGAAATTGGAGAAATTGCCAAGTACCGGCTCGTAAGGGCTGTGTTGGGTTCCAATTGACACTGCTTGGTGCCCGGGTTAAGATGGGTCGTCCAAAAATGAGACCAAGCTTCACCGCACTTAAGAGAGGAGTTCAATGGACAACCGATTGATGAATCCGGAATTGGCCGACATTGCCGAAAAGGTCTTTGCTGGGCAGAGGCTCTGCCCAGAGGAAGGGGTCACTCTTTACAAGACACCTGATCTCCATACCGTAGGCCGCTTAGCCAATTGGGTTCGCGAAAAGTGGAACGGCAATGCAGGTTATTTCAATATCAATCGGCACCTGAATCCAACCAATGTTTGTGTCGTTGACTGTAAGTTTTGTGGATTTGCTCGTAAACCGGGCAAAGGCGGGTATACCATGTCGTTGGAAGAAGCCTATCACCATGCCTCTGTGGGCTATTCTGAGGCAGTGACTGAATTTCATATTGTAGGTGGCCTTCATCCGTACCTGCCTTTTTCATACTTCACTGATCTACTGAGTGGCCTCAAACAACGATTCCCCAAAGTGCACTTGAAAGCCTTTACCATGGTGGAACTGGACTTTCTCGCTAGACGAGCCAAGCTGTCAGTTGAGGATACCATTAAGGCTTTAAGAGAAGCAGGTATGGACAGTTGTCCAGGAGGAGGAGCAGAGATCTTTGCCGAGCGGGCCCGGAGTATCATCTGTGATCATAAGGTATCAGGTGACCGATGGTTGGAAATCGCGCGAAAGGTGCATCAAGCCGGACTGAAGTCGAATGCAACCATGCTTTACGGCCACATAGAGACTGTCGAGGAACGAGTCGACCATCTTATCAGATTGCGCCAGCTCCAAGATGAAACCAATGGGTTCCAGTGCTTTATTCCGCTCGCGTTCCATCCGGCCAATACCGCTTTGAGTCATCTGCCCGGACCCACAGCAATGCTGGATCTTCGCATGATATCGGTGGCCCGGTTGATGTTAGATAATTTCCCGCATATCAAGGCCTATTGGATCATGATCAGCCCTAAGACGGCGCAGATCGGGTTGAATTTTGGAGCAGATGATCTGGATGGAACAGTCATAGAAGAGAGAATCGTGCACATGGCCGGTGCTCAAACCCCGGTTGGAATGATGCGTTCAGAGATCGAACACCTCATCCGTGAAGCAGGCCGCGAGCCTATAGAACGAGATACCCTGTATCGGCCTGTCCATCGAGCGGAAGCCGCGTAACTCAGAGGGAAGAGGGAATCGATCGAGGGTTTCCTTCCAACTGAACTGTAGGTCGGGGTTTCCATATCAGTTCCTCATTGGCTCCAACGGACACGCCTCTATAAAACTTTTCTAATTTCTCCGCCAGTTCTCGAAGGTCGAGCGAGAGATAATGATCCGGCAATCGCGAGAACTGGTTTAAAGCTTTTTGATAACAACTCAAGGCTCCTTCCAAGTTCTCGTTTTCAAAGTGATAGAGTGAGACTGCAACCATGATTAGCGCCTGATAAAAGATTTTTTCCTTCCCTTTAGCCTCTGCCCAAAGCTCCTCCCAGGCATCATGACATTCAAAATAGAATCCACGGTTGAAGTAATCTAAACCTTTGTAGAATTCAGCTGGATGCTCATTCCCGGGGCTTTCCAAGACTTTTTACCTCAATTCGTTTTTCTTTTCCTCTAAGAGGACAAAGTTGGTATAGACTTTTGGAGGATGTATCAGCTTTACCCAGTCAGGAGAGCCCTTCACAGATGCCAATACTAAAAGATCACAAGATATTTGCTTTGTTCATGGCTCAGGCTCTTATTCTAATCTCACTTGTTACCCCTACTGAGAGCAGCAAGGGTGCCGAGAAAAGAATTATCGACTATCTAAGAGCCAACATCAAGCCTGGAGAACCCGTAATCGTCACTAAGCTCTACAATGAGGTATTCACTTCAACGGAAGAACGAAAGGTACTCGATCGACTTTACAACACATTCTTCAAGGTACCTGCGTACATAGCCCAGTACTACATCACATCGAAGAAGGCCCCTAGCTTGCAAGAAATCGCCCATCGCTTCAATCTATCCATAGATGGCGAAGCAGAGGTGATCTTGAGAATCATCGAATATGACCAGCGAATTCCTAAATTCATGACTCGGGATCCACAGACAGGCGAAATTGCTTCTGTTGATATTGAAAAAATAAAAGCGGATGGTCGATTCAATAAGGTGATTGAACGAAGTATTTTTGGATGGGAGGGAAAATCCGCGCCTCCCTTCACGGTACAGTCGCTCGAGGGGCATGAGATCAGTCTCAGTGATTCAAAAGGTAAGATTCGTCTAGTATATTTTTGGTTCAGCCATTGTCCGCCTTGTATGCAGATGACGCCTCATCTGGTTTCTTTACAGGAAAAATTTAAAGGCAGAGATTTTACAGTTATAGGTTTGAATGCAGATAGAGTTTTAGAACTCGATTATAATGATGTGGACCGGAAGGCCTATTTGGACGAAAACAAAGTCAATTTCCCGGTGGGTCACCTCACAGCAGAAGTTCAATCGGCCTACGGTGGCGTGCAGCTGTTCCCAACTCTTTTTCTGGTGGACAAAACGGGAGTCATTCGCAGCCATTTCGTTAATTATCAAGATGAAGCAACGCTAGAGAACGCTATCAAGTCGATCCTCTGAGTTTGAATCTGTGAAGAAATTTTGGCTTAAACATCCTTCAAGAATGGATTGAACATTTTTTCCTGACCAATGGTTGTGGCAGGACCGTGTCCAGGATAAACCACAGTCTTTTCATCTAAAACGAGTAATTTTTCTCGAATCGAACGCATGATCTCATCGTAAGAGCCGCCCCAAAGGTCTGTCCTCCCAATGCTCCGCTGGAAGAGAGTGTCTCCTGCGAAGAGCCAGCTGGTCGCACCAGGGAGATGGAGGCATAAACTCCCGGCTGTATGCCCAGGACTAAAGATAATCTCTCCCTTGTGCTTGCCGAAATGAATGTCATCGCCTTCGTGAACGAAATTGTCGATTTCGGTCATTGTGGGAAGTGCTACCCCAAGCCAGGTGGCTTGAATTGGTAGATTTTGATATAGGATCAAATCTCTTTCGTGAAGTAAAGTCTGAGCTCCAGTCTTTGTCTTGAGCTTTTCCAAATCGCCGACATGATCAATATGGGCGTGCGTACTGAGAATGTATTTCACCTTCAAGTTGTTTTTATGAAGGATAGGCAATATTAGATCGACTTCATCGCCGGGATCGATCACCAGGGCTTCATGAGTTTTTTCACATCCCAAGATGTAGCAATTGCACTGCAAGGGCCCAACGGGAATGGATTCAAAGATCATTTCCCCACTCACCAAGATAGTCTTGCCACTTTATACGAAACTTCTAAGGCTAAAAAGATCTATTCCGCTTGGAAGTAGTTTTGTCTTTTTAATAAGATCTCATTGACGCGATCTGGTTTGTTGGAGATGATCCCGTCCACTTTCAGATCCAGCATTTTTTCAATATCTTTGGAATGGTCAACTGTCCAAGCGAAAATTCTTAGGTTCTGAAGCCGCCACTGCGACACCAAGTTTGCAGTGAGGCTCTGAAAGTCTAAACAGACATCAGAAAAACGGATCTTCATTTCCTTGGCCTTGGATATATTAGCTGAGGATTTAGACACTATACCGATCGAGATTTTTTTGGTGCAAGTCTGAATCTTGGACAGCAAAGTTAGGTCAAAAGACGTTAATATAAGTGACCGCGAGACGGCTTGGATTTCCACCAGCTTCACCAGCTTCACCACGCTCTTGAGTGATTTTATTTCCACGATCAAACCAATGTTTGGAGGAATAATCTCGAATGCCTCGTTCAAGGTCAGGAGCCTCTGTTTCTGATGGAGATGAATTGCCTTCAAAGTCGCAGAATTTGATTTGTTGACTAAATATCGTAAAGCTGAGACTCGACCTGTATGGCTATCGTGAATTACGATAAATTCGCCGTCTTTAGACTCGTGGATGTCAAACTCAATCCCATCGACACCGAGATCAATAGCCTTTTGGAACGACGCCGTGGTATTTTCTAGCAAGTATCCGGCAGCTCCCCGATGGCCAATAACAAGCGGCTTCATGCGCTTTTTTGCTTAGGAAAAAGATTCCGAAGAAAGCCCATGGGTTTCTTGGAGGTGGAAGGATAGATGTTGATAATTTCAAAGTTAGGACTAAGATCAAAATCCTTTGGCTGGATTTGTGAAGTGTGATATGGCACGAGTTTCTTGGCTTCCCTGTCGTAAAAGTGTAGCACGTCAAGTCCTACTTGCTTAAAGGCAGTGGCGATAAGACTGGAACAAGTATACTTGCCTGCCTTTGAGGTCCCAATATCATCGGTCGGTCTCGACTTTTCATTAAAGGGAAGGCTCATGAACCGGTAAATGTTCTCCTGGTCATAGGGTAATCCCACCTTATCTAAAGCAAAGCGAATAACTGTTTCTCGGTCCTTTCGAGTCAGATTCTTCGGTCGGCAGACTCTTAGGTTACAGTTTTTGTATTTGTCGATGTTGCTTAGAATGATCCCGCGTGTGATAATTGCCTCTACCAAATTGGGCTTTGCCTCTACAAAGTTCTTAGGCTTGGTTGCCGCAAACAAGAACTGGTTCCCCACAAAGAGGGCGCAGTGACTCCAGGTGTGAGTGCTGAATATCTTAATCCAATCACTGAGCCCCGTTTCACCTTCCACCAAGAGAACATCACCTGGAAGTAGTATCCGTGTTAAATCAGCCAAATCATTGGGGTAATGGAGTTGGTAAGGCTCTTTCTTTTTATTGATTTTCTTTACCACATAACTTCCCAGATGGTTCTTCGAGGCATGAAGGAAACTGGTTCTTACTTTCCCAAACCATCCCAGGATCACGATCGACCTCCAAAAGTAGAACCCCTTTTAGTTTGAGACTTCTTGTTTCTTATCGGTTGCCAACTTCAAAAATATGTATTGTTTCTAACTAAAAGTCCACCAAGAACAAATCGGGAAGCTCGTCGGTGCGAAACCGACGAACGATTGTGATCTCCCTAAAGATAATATTACCACTCTTCGTGCGGGAGGTATACAAGAACCACTCCGGGTCACTATGGCAACGATGAGCTCCATTTGGCGCTCCTGTTTGCAGGAACGAATAATATAATTTTTGGAAGATCTTCCTGGATCGTATGCGCAGCTTCAGGAGGTCTGAGCTTCGAATCGCTAGCTTATGGGGAAGAATTTTCGAAGTGCCGAGAAAAGTAAAGAGGTGTGATGATTTGGATTCGTCTGTGCAATGTTTCGACAAGTGCTACTTGCAGAAAAAGGGAGAGAAATTTATAGGTAACGAATTTCTCTCCCAAAGAAGGGAGGAAAGGAGCTAAGTTTGGAGAGGATTCCTAAAGGATGGTCTAGTTCACTAATCTTTCAAACAAAAGCACCGTTGGGTGTAAAAAACACTTCTCTTTCCAGTTTGTCAAGATAACGGTCGACGGCAATCCGCTCTTGAGCCTTCTGTTCATTATATTCCTTGAAGTTTGCAATGATGGGAACCGAAACATACATCCAGTTTTCTGAACAACAGCTGGAACAAATCAGATTGCCCGAAGAAGAAACCGACAAAGTTCTATTGACATCGCAGTTGGTGCAAAACACGATGCGATTCTCCAAAGACCTCTTTACATTTATCTGGGGCCTACCGCCAAACTTCATCCAATTCTTTCTTTTCATATGTTTCCCCTTTATCGCTCCAAACCTCCAATTACTCTCTGCTCAAGACCTGATGTGCTTCCTCCTTGCCGCTGAGTGGTTCGAAGGTCGCATGCTTACTTCCGTTAATTGTTCATTCCCTTCCAGGCTTTGATCCGAATTCTTCATGCGATATAAGTTAGCAGTTCTTCAACCAAAGTACAGCGACTTCGAAATACAGGAAGGATTATAACGCTTAAACCTTGATTCGATTAGGATTGCAAAGCCTAAGTTTCGTTCACACCTCTGACGAACATCTTCTTCGAGTGAGGGAAGCCTCATCATCCACTCTGTCCAGGCTCTAATAAGGTATTGTTCACTAAAAAGATAGAACCAGGTGACCATTGACATAGTTTGCAAGTCGTTTTTTTCGGGCATTTTTTCTTCAAAATGGACACTGCGGGAAAAAATAGGAACGCAACTTCCCATCCAGTCACATGAAAATGGCAAGATCTGACCCCGTGAGCAAATCAGATTGATTGGTAGAGGGGGAAACGTTTAGTTAACTCGACGACTTTTGAACGAATCTCTCTTTGTAAATCCACATTCTGGAAATCATCGAGGATGTCACTTATGAATTCACCAATGGTTTCCATTTCTGGTTCTTTCATGCCCCGTGTGGTCAAGGCAGGGGCTCCAATTCGAATCCCACTTGTTACCAGGGGTGAGTTGGTGTCGAAAGGAATTGTATTCTTATTCACAGTTATTCCTCCCTGTTCTAACGCCTTCTCCGCTTGCTTTCCTGTGATGCCTTTGGAGAATACGTCTACCAGCAGCAAGTGGTTATCTGTTCCGCCAGAGACGATACGGTAGCCCCGTTTCTTTATTGTCTCACATAAGAACTTGGCGTTTTTGACGACCTGCTGAATATAGCACTGATAGTCCGGCTGCAAGGCTTCATGAAAGCAAACCGCTTTAGCCGCTATAATGTGGACGAGAGGACCTCCCTGGGTTCCAGGGAAAACGATTTTATCAAGATCCTTAGCGAAAGTGTTTCTACACATGATCATTCCGCCGCGGGGTCCGCGCAAGGTTTTGTGCGTGGTCGTAGTGATGAAATCGCAATGCGGGATCGGGCTTGGGTGCGCGCCCACAGCGACTAAACCTGCAATGTGAGCAATGTCTGCCATGGCTAGTGTGCCTGTCTTTCTAGTGATCTTTCCTATGCGCTCGAAGTCAATGACTCTGGGGTAAGCACTAGCACCGACCACAATAAGCTTTGGCTTGTGTTCTTGGGCCAGTCGTTCCAATTCGTCATAATCGATGGTTTCATTTTCTTTGCTTACGCCATAGGGAATAACCTTGTACATCTTCCCCGAAAAGTTGAGAGGATGACCATGAGTGAGGTGTCCACCGTGGGAGAGATTCATACCAAGAATAGTATCTCCAGGAGAGAGCACTGTCATATAAACAGCTACATTAGCTTGTGTGCCCGAATGAGGTTGTACATTGACATGCTCCGCTGAAAATAGTCTCTTAGCGCGTTCGATGGCCAATGTTTCTACGACGTCCGTGAACTCACAACCTCCGTAGTAGCGCCGGCCGGGATAACCTTCTGCATATTTGTTTGTAAAGACGCTTCCCATGGCTTCCAAAACCGCTTCACTGACAAAGTTTTCTGAAGCGATCAATTCAAGTTGGGAAGTTTGTCGCAAGGTTTCATTCGAGATCGCTCGAAAGATCTCCGGATCACCAAGCTGGAGACATCTCGAAATAGGCAAATTGGCTATGCTTGACATTTCCAAATCCTTTGGTTGACTCATATAAGGAGCCCCATCAGCTAAAACTCGCGGCCGATTCTATCTAAGAATCCGGTGGATTACAATACAATTATTGAGGATGACCTATCTGCTTTCCAGCGTCTGGCAAGGATTTCAGAGAATTGAACGGGTCAATATTCCCTTGACGAGAGGGAAAAGATAAAATATTTTAGCGGTTTCCGGGGAGACGGGTTTGTGCCTCGCCACCGGGTTGTTCCGTACCTCCAGGAGAAATAACAAACCATAAGGGAAGTAGACAGTCTTTTGATGAATTAGAGGAAAGCTCATGCGTTGGAGTCGAATGTTTATCCCGACTTTAAGGGAGGCACCCGCCGAAGCCGAAGTCCCCAGCCACATTTTACTCCTCCGAGCAGGCTACATTCGTCAGTTGACTTCGGGCATCTATTCTTATTTGCCTCTGGCACAGAGGGTGATGAACAAGGTCCGTCGGATCATTCGTGAAGAATTGGATCGGATTGGAGCGCAAGAGTTTTTTCTCCCTGCCCTCCATCCAGCCGAAGTCTGGCAAGAGAGTGGAAGATGGGAAAGCATGGGGCAAAACATGTTTCGACTCAAAGACCGAGCGAATCGCGACATGTGTTTAGGGATGACTCATGAGGAGGTTTTTACCACTATTGCCCGGAACGAAATTCGCTCTTATCGCCAACTTCCTCAGATCTGGTATCAAATTCAAACCAAGTTTCGAGACGAGCCTAGGCCCAAGTCGGGTTTACTCAGGGTTAGACAGTTCACGATGAAAGACTCTTATTCGTTCGATATCAATTGGGAGGGGCTGGACGCAAGTTATCAAAAACATTATGAGGTTTACTGTCGCATCTACGACCGTTGCGGGCTCAGGTACCGAGTGGTGGAAGCGGACAGTGGAATGATGGGGGGCAGGCAGTCGCATGAGTTCATGGTGCTGAGCGAAGCTGGTGAGGATCAAATCGCTTACTGCCAATGCGGGTATGCCGCAAATTTGGAAAAGGCCGTTTCACGTTTGGAACAGATTGTGGATGAATCGGGGCCGGAGAAACCACAACTTGTGTTCACCCCTAATCAAAAGACTATCGATGAAATCTCAAATTTCTTAAAGGTCCAGCCCAGCCACCAGATCAAGACATTGGTCTATATCTCTAAAAACAATCCAATATTGGCGCTGCTTCGCGGAGATCATCAACTCAATGAAGCAAAACTTCAATCAGCCCTTGGCATGGAGGTACGTCCTGCGCGACCTGAGGAGATTCAGGAGACCATGGGAACCTCGGCAGGATCGTTAGGGCCAGTGGGCATCTCCCCAATACCCGTTCTGTCGGATGATAGTCTCAAAGGGAGGAAGAATCTAACCTGCGGCGCTAACCGCGATGATTATCATCTTTCTGGCGTAACTCCTGACAGGGATTACGTTCCAGCGTACCATGACCTTCGTTTGGTTCAATCGGGGGAGCCCTGTATCCGCTGTGGCAAACCCTTGAAAGTTAGTAAGGCGCTGGAAGTGGGACACATTTTTAAGTTAGGGACTAAGTATTCCGAAAGCATGGGGGCCACTGTCTTAAATGCCGATGGCCAGCAGGTTCCTATCGTCATGGGCAGCTACGGCATTGGTCTGGAAAGAATAATGGCTGCCGCCATTGAGAGCGGCCACGACCAGGACGGTATCGTTTGGCCTCATTCCATTGCGCCCTTTGAATGTCTAATCTCTGTGTTAAATACAAAGGACAATCGGTTAGTCGAGGCAGCAGAAAATACATACCAGGAACTTCAGCGCTCCAGAGTGGATGTTCTTCTGGACGACAGGGACGAACGTCCTGGGGTTAAGTTTAAAGACGCGGATCTCATTGGTATCCCTTTTCGAATCAACTTTGGCAGCAAGAAGTTTGGGGAAGGGAAAGTGGAATGGGTAGAGAGGTCTTCGAGAAAAGTTGTAGAGATGGATTACGCGCAATTGGCATCAAGAGCGATTTCTATTCTTCAAGAGGTGAGCGCCCATTGAAAAATCTGTTCCTACCCATTCAATCTAGTCAGTGTCGAAGAGGGACCCTCGGTTGTTTCTTAGGTCTCGTGTTAGTTGCAGTTCTGGTATTTGCGGCTTACAAGCTAGTTCCGCCTTTCGTCGGACAGTACCGATTAAAGGATGCAACGAATGAGATTGCGGTTCTCAGTGCCGCAGGGCTCTTACACTCTCCAGACAGTTCTTCCCAGAAACCTGGCAGTTCTGTCTCAGAGATTCAAGACGCCGTCATGAGGAAGGCTAAGGAGTTAGACATCCCATTGCGCAAACAGGATATCAACGTGCGAAGAGATGAAACCGCTGTTTTCATTACCGTCAAATACACTGTCCCCATCGAGTTTCCTGGCAGCGTCTACGATTTTCACTTTGAATTCACCAGCCATAATTAATTCAAAAACACTGCACGGGAAGTTATTCAGCCATTTTTCTTTAGCAAAAGTCCGAAAAGCAGAATGACAATTGCTCCCAAAAGCCACTCAATGCGCCACAATTGAATGATCTGCCATTCGCCTAAGGTCGTGGGAGTAATTCGGATACCTGCGAATAGGGAGACGATTGAAAATAGTGCGGCGACGATCAGGCAAACAAGCACACGAGGCTCCAGACCAGTTTCAGTGACGACGACTTTGGTCAGCCGCATTATTCGAAGGAAGTTTGATCCATAAACCCAACGACCGCAGACATGGCAGAATTCAGCACCCAATTTCAAGTCCGTCCCGCACCTTTTACATACTCCCGCAATAGCTCCTTCCTTTTCACTAGGTTGGATCAGTCTACGAATTCCTGTCAAGACTGAGTTTTCCATATCTACCTCCTGAGTCCCTTGATAACCACCTGAATTTCAAGAGACTTGGATAAGCGCCCCTCCGAAGCAAGTGGGGGCGCTTCTTTTCAATTTTAGTTATGACAAAGTTACCGCGAGCGGCTGAGCGAGTTTAATATTCAAGGTTGAACCAGACAAGAACCCTGTCTCCTTACCTCGTGTAGCTAAAACTACTCCCGTTCCTGCGCCAGCCCCTGAAGCAGCCCCGATGGCGGCTCCCTTCCCGCCTCCAGCGATTGCCCCGATAGCGGCACCCAGACCTGCACCGCCTCCAATGATCATCCCATCTTTCTTCTTAGTACCAGAGGCAGTATGAGATACGCTTGCGGCTTGGATAGGGTACGACCTACCATTCGGCAAGACCAACTCCGTAAATCTTAAGGACATGTAAGCCCTGCCCTTAACCCGACCCGAACGCACTGAATCAGCCACTATCCCCTTTATGGTGCTGCCAATGGGAATGACTACTTTGTCATTCACCTTTACATCGTCGACTACCTTCATTGTGAAAGGATCACCCGCCACATTATTCTCTGTGCTAAGGGCATGTTGAAAAGACGCCCTTATGACTGTTCCAGCAGCCAAAGTCTCTTCGCTCTTTTTCTCAACGTCTCTTTTGGGACCGCTTAGCGGCCGATCACTCAAAGAAGTGTCTGAGTTTGTCACTGAAGGTCCACTGCAAGCAGTGCCAAAAAGCAAGATCAGCAAGGAAAAAGTAAGCAAGAATTTCTTAAACATAACCAAAACCTCCATAAATTAGCATGATATTAACTTCAACTTCCAAAGTTTAGAGCACGGTTTATTCCAAAGCTTTTGTGTGCGTTATGTCGTTGTGTCTGATAGAGTTGTAAATAAGAATGTGCCTCGTTGTTTGGAGGAAATATTACAAAATTATTGTAAATCTTGCTATTCGCATAAATAAGAAAGGAGGCCTCGTGGGCCTCCTTATGGAATCGTAGGCTGCAAGAAAATGCACACGGTATAGGAGCGGGAAGAGCGGGGTTTCTTTATCCGGAGAAACGCCTTGTCCGAGCCAGATATTCTTGTGCGCGACTGATAACGCTTTGTTCCACTTCGTCTTTGCTGGCCCCCACACTTCGAGCCAAGCAAGCTCCCGGCTCCACATTGTCAGCCTTACAAAAATACTTCTCACCCAGCCGATAGGAAGTTATCCGTACGGGCCATCCGCTCAATTGCATTATTCTCTCGGAAAATTCAGTAGGCTTCATAAAGACGTTTTCTTTTTTCTGAGACCGAGTTCACTGTCAGCCCAAAGCGTCAAACTGAAGCAGCGGAAGCCGCCCCTCGCTCAACCGGCGCACCAACTAAGTTTCCCCACTCAGTCCAAGAACCATCATAGTTTTTCACATCTTTAAAACCTAATAAGTATTTCAAAACAAACCAAGAATGGCTTGACCGCTCACCTATTCGGCAATAAGCAATGACTGGCTTTGTCCC
>Ga0066710_100005082_pt1 | contig 11878 bp, 10 predicted proteins | sample GraSoiAngelo_159_FD_79666 | JGI IMG/M metagenome (GOLD analysis project Ga0066710, IMG submission 79666) | Grasslands soil microbial communities from the Angelo Coastal Reserve, California, USA - 14_1009_16_40cm | ecosystem: Environmental > Terrestrial > Soil > Grasslands | place: USA... | reverse complement strand
CGCTGATGGCGCGGCTGTTCGTCGTCCCGCCGTTCGGACGCTTCGCCGAGGGCGAGCAGGTCCTGGAGCGTTTGCGAAGGTCTCCGGGTGCGGACCATGCGCGCGCCTACATCGGCTGGTACCTCCGGACGACGGGCCGCGTGCGCGAGAGTCTCGAAGAGGCGGAGCACGCCTATCGCCTGGACGCGCTGAACCCGATGACGGCCAATCTGCTCGCGCTCGCGCGGATGGCCGCCGGGCATGTCGCCGAAGCGGTGCCCGTGTACGAAGACCTCGTGGAGCGAGTGCCCGGCATGAGCTTTCCCGTGTCGAGTCTGCTGCGCGCCTACGCCTTCCAGCAGAATTGGCAGGCGGTCGATCGCCTGCTGGACCTCGCAACGAAGCGCGAGCTGCGTGAGCTCGAGAGCGGCCTGCCGTTCATCGTCGCCAAGCGGAGCCCCACACCGGAGCGGATCGCGGCCTGGCGGAGCAGTCTCGAAGCGGACGTCTCGAAGACGGGCTGCGTCGACGTCTCACGCCTCGTGTACACGGCCCACCTCGGCCTCGTCGACGACGCGTTCCGCGCCGCCGACGCCGCCTGGCTGGGGCCGGTCGGGGGAAGTGACGACGTCATGGGCCCCGATGGCTACCGCACGTCGCTCTTGTTCCAGGCGGGAATGCCCGAGCTGCGCAACGACCCGCGCTTCCCGCGCCTGTGCGCACGGCTGGGGCTCGTCGAGTTCTGGATCGCGACCGGCATGTGGCCCGATTGCGTCGGCGAAGTCCCGTACGACTTCCGGGCGAAATGTGCGGAGGTGCAGCACCTCCAGAAGGACGACATCGGGCGTCGTCTCGGTCGATAGCCTCGAAGCGATCGGGCTCTCCCGCCCTACTCCTTTCCGAGGTGGGTGTCCTTGCGCACCTCGCCGACCTTGCCCTGGCAGCCGCGGTCGGCGAGCGCGCCTGTCTGCTTCACGGGGATGTCGCGCAATCGGTGGCCGACGTCCTCGAGCACCGACTCCATCGTTCGCTGGATCCGGCCGAGGTTCGATCCCACCTTGCTCTCCGTGGGGCTGCTCAGCTCGCGGCGCTGTCCGAAGCGCACGAGCGGCTCGCCCGTCTCCGAGTCCTGGAACTCGAGGATGACCGTGGCACCGCCGTTGTTGTGCGCGCCCGCGCGCGGAAACTCGAGCTGCGCGAGGTGGACGCCGAGCTTCAGCGTGCACGGCCCCGCCTCGCTCGCCGGGAGCTGCTCCGCGATCGGAAACTGCTCCAGCGTGACGTCGCGGACCAGCTTGCCGACGGCCTTGACCTCCTCGTGGATCATCGGCTCCTGCTTCGGCCCATACGCGATGCCCACCTCGGCGACCCAGACGTCGTCGTAGTCGTCGATCGAGCGCGTGGGATGGGCGAACAGGTTGCCGGGCTTGAGCGACGGAACGCGCACGAGGCCGCTCGAGTCGCGCTGCGGCTCGCGCCCAGCACAGCCGGCCGCCAGTACGCCGGCCGCGAGGACGATCGCCAATCGCTGCATGCTAGGCACGCCATTCATCGCTGGCACGCCCGTTCATCGCTGCTTGGATTGCTTGCGGACCTCGCCGATCGTGCCCTTGCAGCCCTCGTCCGCGCGCGCGCCGGTGCGGTTGAGCGGCAGCACGTCGCGCAGGCGCAGGCGCACGTCCTCGGCGACGATCTCGAGCGTCGAGGCGAGCCGCCTGAGGTCCGGTCCACCCGTGGCGCTCGCCACCCCGATGCTCAGCTCGCGGTGCTGTTCGTAGTGCACGATCGGTTCGTCGTTCATCGAGTCGCGGAACTCGAGGATCACGGTGGTCGCGCCGTTCTTGCGCGCCCCCGGCCACTCGAGCGAAGCCAGCTGAACCGCGAGCGTCACGGTGCAGGGCCCGGGCTTGTCGACGGCGAGCTGCCCGGCGGCGGGGATCTGCCGCCCCACGATCTCGTAGACCCCCATGCGCAGGCGCTGTGAATCCAGCTCGGAGAGCGACTGCTGCCCGGGGGCATAGGAGAGGGAGATCTCGCCGACCAGAATGTTGTCGTAGTCGTCGATCGACCGCTCGGGGTGCGAGTACAGGCTCCCGGGCCCCTCCCCCGAGAGGCGCACGAGTCCGCCCGGGAGTGTTTGCTGTTTCGTCGAGGTGGCGCATCCGATCGCCCAGAGCGCGGCGACCGACAGCAGAACGAATCGAGCTTGCCGCATGCTATTCGCCCTTTTTTGTGCAGCGAGTCGAGCACGCTCGTCGCCGCCTGTTCGAAGGTTCGCCCGGGCGCGAGCCGCTCGCGCACCTGCCGGGCCAGACCGAGCGATTCCTCCGTCGACTGTTCGCCCATCGGCGCTCCTGCTACGGATCGATCGGGGTTCGGATCGCCGATCGAGCGCGCGAACAACAGGATGTGTCCCGCCTCCACCGGAAGCGCTTCGCAGCCAACGCCGTCTCCTCGCTCACCCCCCGCCGATACGGTAGGGCCGGCCGGATCGGCTCGTCCACCCGCTTCTGGAGCTTCGCCGACTCCCTGTGGCAGCATTCGGGTGCCGTGCATACACATTTCGGAGCCATCTGGGAAGCGATCTCGGACGCGATCCCCGATGCGCCGGCCGTCGTCCAGGGCAAGCGACGGTTCGACTGGCGAACTTACGAGCAGCGCGCCGCGCGCCTCGCGCGCGCGTTCCTCGACGCGGGCCTCGGACCCCACAGCAAGGTGGGGATGTACCTCTACAACTCGCCCGAGTACTGCGAGACGAACTTCGCGGCGATCAAGGTCCGCGGCGTTCCGATCAACGTGAACTACCGTTATCTCGACCACGAGCTGGTCTATCTGCTCGACAACGCGGACGCCGAGGCGCTCGTCTTCCACCGCTCGCTCTCCGACCGCGTCGCGCGGGTGCAGTCGCAGCTGCCCAGGCTCCGGCTGCTCGTCGAGGTGGACGATGGACCGCCGCCGGGCGGGTCGCGCGGGGTCCACGGGGCCGTGCACTACGAGGCGCTCCAGCAACTCGCGCCCGCGGATCGGATCGCGCCGCAGGGCGACGAGATCTACATGCTCTACACGGGCGGCACTACGGGCATGCCCAAGGGCGTGATGTACGCGATGAGCGACTTCACGCAGTTCTTCCTGAAGACCTACCCGCAGATGATCGGCCTGCCGAAGCTCGGCGCGGCCGAGGCGCTGCCGGCACTCGCGCGCGAGCTGCGCGCAAGGGGCGAGAGCACGGTCTCGATGTCGGGGCCGCCGCTCATGCACGGCACGGGCTGCTGGCTCGGCATGATGGTGCCGCACCTGCTCGGCGGGACGGCCGCGCTGCTCGAGAAGCGCGGCCTCGACGCGATCGAGCTCTGGGACACGGTGTCGCGCGACCGCGTCACGCTGCTCGTGATCGTGGGCGACGCGTTCGCGCGCCCGATGCTGCGCGCACTCGACGAGAACCCGGGCCGCTGGGACGCGTCGTGCCTGAAGACGATCGTGTCGTCGGGTGCGATGTTCTCGCTCGAGATCAAGCAGGGGCTGATCCGCCACCTGCCCGAGCTCGCGATCGCCGACGTGCTCGGCTCCACCGAGGGCGGCATGGGCAGCTCGCTCGTGCGGGCGGGCGCGTCCGCGGAGACGGCGCGCTTCGCGATGAACCCCACCACGCGCGTGTTCACGGACGACGGCCGCGAGGTGAAGCCCGGCTCCGGCGAGATCGGCATGGTCGCCAACGGCGGCATGGTGCCGATCGGCTACTACAAGGATCCGGAGAAGTCCGCGCGCACGTTCCGCACGATCGGCGGCGTGCGCTACGGCTTCGCGGGCGACATGGCCACCGTCGAGGCCGACGGCACGATCACGCTGCTCGGCCGCGGCTCGAACTGCATCAACAGCGGCGGCGAGAAGATCTTCCCGGAAGAGGTCGAGGAGGCGCTCAAGGTCCACGCCGCCGTCGAGGACGCGCTCGTGTTCGGCGTACCCGACGAGCGCTTCGGCCAGCGCGTGGTGGGCGTGGCCTCGCTGGCTCCGGGCGCAGCCGCCACGCCCGAGGAGATCGTCGCCGACGCGCGCACTCGGCTTGCGAGCTTCAAGCTGCCGAAGCAGCTCGAGCTGGTCGCGGTGGTCCCGCGCGCGCCGAACGGCAAGGCCGACTATCCCGCGGCGAAGAAGCTGTTCGAGGCGGCCGCCGCAGCCACTGTCTAGCGGAACACGAAGCCTTCGATCAGCCGCGCCAGCGCGACCGGAGCGTCGCCCTGCACGCTGTGGCCGGCCTCCGGCACGTGCGCGACGCGCGCGGTCGGGCGGCGGCGCAGGAGCTCCGCCTCGTCTTCGTCGTCGACCACCGCCGAGCGCATTCCGCGAATCAGCATGAGCGGCGCCTGCATCGCGGAGATCGCGTCCCACATCTCGGCGAAGCGCGGAAAGCTCCCGCGGCGATCGGGCTCGAAGAAGCGCCGGTAGCGCCACACCCAGCTCCCGTCGCTGCGCTGCTCGGCGTTGTGGAGAATCCCGCGGCGCAGCGACGCCACCGACCGCGTCGGGTTGTGCTCGATGGTGCGCGCGAGCAGCGCCTCGAAGTTCGGGAAGCTCTCGGGGCCGTTCACGAATGCCGTGATCGCGCTCGCCTTCGTCTCGTCGACGCCTGGCGTGACGTCGACGAGCACCGCCGCGCGCACGAGCTCGGGAGACTGCTGCACGAGCGCGAGCGTCGTCATGCCGCCGAGCGACATACCGACCACGCCGCGCGCCTGCGGCGCGAGCTGCCGGATCACGTGCGCGACATCGCGCGCGTTGCGGTGGAAGTTCACCGTGCCGTCGGCGGCGGCGTCGGAGTGGCCGTGGCCCGGCAGATCGATGCACACGAGCGGGCGAGCGAGCGCGAGCGCTACCGTGTCCCAGGTGTGCGCGTTCTGCGCGCCGCCGTGAAGCAGCACGAGCTCGGGCGCGCGCTCGCCCCAGACCAGCGCGCTGAGGCGGCGGCCGTCGCCGAGGTCGGTCGCCACGCGGCGCACGGCCGGCGGACCCGTCCACGGAATGCCGAACTCCTCGGCATTCTCGCGGAACAGCCCGAATTCGTCGTAGGGGATCGAGGGGCCCAGACCACTCCTCCTCGGATCGGGCAGCATGCCATGGCTCTCCCCGATCCACTAGATTGTTCGCCTTTCCAAGGAGAAGCGATGGCAGAGCTCGACCTGACGAAGCTGTTGGCGAATTTCCCGCCGCCCGCCACGGCCGCCGACATGCGGCGCATGATCGACATGTTCGCCGGCTTCCTCAACGCGGATCTTCCGCCGGTCGGAGCACTCCACACGGCGGTGTCGGTGAGCGAGGGCGTCACGGCCGACGTGGTCGTGCCGAAGGGCAGCGGGCCGTTCCCGGTGCTCGTCTACCTGCATGGCGGCGGATGGATCTGCGGCAGCCCGACGACGCACCGCAAGCTCGCCCACCGTTTCGCGGAGGCCGGCTACCTGGTCGTGAACGTCGACTATCGCCTCGCGCCCGAACACCCGTTCCCCACGCCGCTCGACGACTGCCTCGCCGCGATCCGCTGGGCGGCGCGCGAGGCGAGCCGCTTCGGCGGCGACGCCTCGCGGCTCGCCGTGGGCGGCGACTCCGCGGGCGGGAATCTCACCGCGGCGGCGGCGTCCGCACTGCGCGGCGACGCCGCCGCGCCGAAGGCGTGCCTCCTGATCTACGGCGTGTTCGACTTCGCGCGCCTCGACGAGGATACGACGGGCTTCGATGCGGCGGCTGCCGGAATGCCCGCCGACATCGGCGGGAAATTGCTGCGCCTGATGGTGGAGTCGTACCTGGGCGCATCGCCGTCCGCGGCGGTGCTCGCCGACCCGCGCGTGTCGCCGGTGCACGCGGCGCACCGCCTGCCGCCGACGCACGTCGTCGTGGGCAGTGCCGATCCGCTCGTGCTCCAGGCGCGCGCACTCGCCGAGCAGCTCGCCGACGCCGGCGTCGAGCACGAGCTGTTCGTGGATCCGGCCATGCCGCACGGCTACGTGCAGATGGAGTTCCTGCCGTTCGCGCGCCCGGCGATCGATCGGATGGTGGCGTTCCTGCGCAAGCATGTCTCTGCGGAGAGCGGGCTCCCCGATCAGGGCGTCACGCGGCCGTCCGGGTAGTGCACCGATCCGGGCGCGGCCCCGTCCACGCTCACGCGCCGGCGGCGCAGCAGCCAGCGCTCGCCGACGGGCACCAGCTCGTCCGAATAACGGCCCCAGTGGTCGGGGCCGTGGCGGCCGAGCACGAGAAAGTAGGCCCAGGCGAACCCGAGACGCCGTGACTCCACCTCGATCCGCACGCTCGACACGTGGTGGTGGAGCGGACCGCGCGCCGCGAGCTGCTCGGGCGACGCGCGCGAGCCCTCGCCGCGCGCGAGCCGGCGCAGACCCTCGTGTCCCTCGAACACGGGCCCGTCCTTCACGGTCAACACCGCGTCGTCGGTGAAGCACGCGACGAAGCCGTCGACGTCGCCGAAGTCGCCGCACCAGGTGTAGCGGGCGATCGTGTCGCGGATCTCCACGCGCGCGCGGCGCTGCCACTTCCTCACTTCGGCCGCTTGGGGAGCGTGTCGCGCACGGGCGTGAAGTCGGGCATCACCACGTTGCGGCGCAGCCAGTTCGCGCCGTCGAGCACGAGCCAGTGGCCGGTCAGATAGGCCGCGAACGGCGAGCAGAGATAGGTGGCCGCCCAGCCGAGCTCGCGCAGCCGCCCGACGCGTCCGGCCGGAATCCGCCGCGCGCGCTCCGCCTCGGTCGCCCCCACCCGGATCGCCTGCATCGCCTCGGGATGGTCGTCGGTCGGGAACAGGCCCGGCACGAGACCGTTCACCCGGATGTCGTCGGGTGCCCACTCGACGGCGAGCGACATCGTGAGGCTCCAGACGCCGGCCTTCGCGGCGGCCGAGTGCGCGGTGCCGGGGCCACCCGTCCACGCATAGCTCGCGCCGATGTTCACGATCGATCCGCCCGCGCCCGCCGCGATCCGCCGGCGCGCGAACTCGCTGGAGCAGAAGAACGTGCCGTCGAGCACGATCTGCTCGACCGAGCGCCACGCGTTGGGCGACATGGTCTCCGCGGCGACCGGGAAGTTGCCGGCCGCGTTGTTGATCAGGTGCGTGACCGGCCCGAGCTCGCCCTCGATCTGGTCGAACGCCTCCACGATCGCCTCGGCATCGCGCACGTCCACGGCCACGCCGAAGCCGCGGCCGCCCGCCTCGTTCACGGCGGCGACGCCGCTCGCGCGGTGCTGCTCGCCGCGACTCGCCACCGCGACGCGCGCGCCGAGCCGCGCGAACTCGACCGCGATCGCACGGCCGATGCCGGTGCCGCCGCCGGTCACCATCACCACGTCGTCGGCAAACGTCTTCTCGGGCAACATCGCCGTGCCCGGCGCCGGCGGCTCGCGAAGCGGCACGCGCACTCCCTCGTCCTGGACGCGGGAAGCTAGCGTAGGGCCCCCATGGCCTCCGAACACCAGCTGCTCTTGTTCTGGCTCCAGCTGCTCGCGCTGCTGCTCACCGCGCGCGCACTCGGCGGTGCGCTGCGCGCGATCGGGCAGCCCGCGGTGATCGGCGAGCTCTCGGCGGGTCTGCTGCTCGGACCGAGCGTATTCGGACATCTCGCGCCCGCCGCGCACGACTGGCTGTTCCCGGCCGATCCGCTGCAGCGCGCGCTGCTCGCGGGCCCGGCGTGGATCGGCGTGTTCCTGCTGCTGATCCTGACCGGCCTCGAGACCGATCCCGCGCTGATCCGGCGCCTGGGTGGCGCGGCCGCGCGCGTCGCGCTCGGGAGCCTCGTGCTGCCCGTGCTCGCGGGCGTCGGCCTCGGGCTCGCGCTGCCCGAAGCGTTCGTCGGCGGCGCCACCGAGCGCGTCGTGTTCGCGCTGTTCATGGGGACGGCGCTCGGCATCTCGGCGCTGCCCGTGATCGCGAAGATCCTCTCCGACCTGGCCCTGATGCGGCGCAACGTGGCGCAGATGCTGATCGCCGCGGCGATGGCGAACGACCTCGCGGGCTGGATCCTGCTCGGGATGGTGGCGGGCCTCGCGAAGTCGGGTGCGCTCGACGCCGCACAGCTCGCGATCACGGTCGCAGGCCTCGCGATCTTCCTGGTCGTCGCGTTCACGCTCGGCCAGCGCGCCGTCGACGCGCTCCTGCGCACCGTGCGCGTGCGCGGCTGGGGCCTGCCGGCGCACCTCACGGCGGTGCTGCTGGTGGCGCTCGCGTCGGGCGGGACCACCCACGCGCTCGGGCTCGAGGCGGTGTTCGGCGCGTTCATCGCCGGGATCGTGCTCGGCCGCTCGCGCTTCCACGACACCGACGTGTTCGACCAGATCGACGGCGTCACGCGCTCGTTCTTCGCGCCGCTGTTCTTCGCCACGGCGGGGCTGCGCGTCGACCTCGGCCTGCTGCGCGATCCCACCGTGCTCGGCTGGGGCGCAGCGGTGGTGGCGGTGGCGAGCGTCTCGAAGGCAGGCGGCGCCTATCTCGGCTCGCGGCTCGCCGCGTTGCCCGCGCGCGAGGGGCTCGCGCTCGGGATCGGGCTGAACGCGCGCGGCGCGGTCGAGATCGTGGTGGCGACGGTCGGACTCACGCTCGGCGTGCTCAACCCGGCGTCCTACGCGGTGGTCGTGCTGCTCGCGGTGGTGACGTCGATGATGGCGCCCCCGCTCCTGCGTTATGTGCTGCGCGGCTGGCGCGGCTCCGAGGAAGAGCAGGCGCGGCTCGCGCGCGAACGCCAGCTCGGCGGCAACCTGCTCGTGCGCGACTCGCGCGTGCTCCTGCCGAGCCACGGCGGTCCGAACTCGGTGCTGGCCGCCCAGCTCGTCGACCTCGCCTGGCCCGAGGGCGCCGAGGTGACCGTGCTCTCGGCCGGAAGCGACGTGCCCGCCGACGATCTCGCGCGCGTGAAGGGCGTGCTCGCCAAGCGCCCGATGACCTATCGCCACGAGCCGAACAAGCAACCGCTGCGCGCGATCCTCGACCAGGCAGCCCTCGGCTACGGCGCGATCGCCGTCGGCGCAACCGACGAGAAGATCGCCGGCACGCTGATCTCGCCGGTGGTCGACCAGCTGCTCGGAGCGAGCCCGCTGCCCGTGATCATGGTGCGCCAGCGCCGGGAACGCGCCCCCGACGCGCACCTGCGCGTGCGCCGCGTGCTCGTGCCCGCAGTCGGCACGCTGCCGGGCCGCGCCGCGCTCGAGGTCGCCTACGGCGTGGCCCAACGCCTCGGCGCGCACGTGCTGCTCGCGCACGTCGTCACGATGCCCTCGGTCGAGTGGGCGCGGTCGTACGGCCGCGACCTCGCGAACGCGCCGCGCGCCGACGCCGCCGGTCACGTCGTGGAGGAGGCGATGGAGCTCGCGCGCGAAGTCGGCGTGCGCGCGGAGCCCGCGATCCGCACGGGGCTCTCGGCGTCCGAGGAGATCCTCGCGCTCGCGCGCGAGAAGCACGCCGACCTGCTCGTGCTCGCGGCGAACCTGCGCCAGTTCACGGGCCGCCCGTTCCTCGGCCACGGCGTCGAGTATCTGCTCGAGGAGGCGCCGCCGACCGTGGTGGTAGTCACCGTCCCGCCGGGCTGGTCGGCGCCGCCCGCGCGGCGTTAGTCGCCCGCGAGCACGTCGACCGGACTCTCGGCGCTCGCAGCGGGCACCTCGTCGGGGGGCACGACGCGGCGCACCACCACCGCCCAGTCGAGCACGAGCCGGTAACCCACCGCGAGCAGGGTGGGACCGAGGAAGATCCCGATGAAGCCGAATGCGAGCACGCCGCCGATCACGCCGAAGAAGATCAGGATGAACGGCAGCGTGCTGCCCTGCGAGATCAGCCACGGCTTCAGGAAGTTGTCGATGCTCGAGACGCCGAAGCCCCAGATCAGCATGAACACGGCCCAGCCGGTCGCGCCGCTCTGATACAGCCAGACGGTGGCGGGCACCCAGACCATCGGCGGGCCCATCGGCACGATCGACAGGAAGAAAGTGAGCATGCCGAGCACGATCGCGCCGGGCACGCCCGCGATCTGCAGGCCGATCCCCGCCATCACCCCCTGCACGACGGCCGTGCCGAGGATCCCGTACACGACGCTGTGCAGGGTGCCGATCGCGAGATCGAGCAGCGGATCTGCGCTCGGGCCGGCGATCTGCGCGACCGCCGCGCGGAAGCGGTCGCCGAACGCGACGCGGTCGCGGTAGAGGAAGAACGCGATGAACACACTCACCGCGATCTCGGTCACGCCGCGGCCGACCGCGCCCCCGGCCGTGAGCAGCCAACCCGTCGCGCGCTCGATTAAGGGCTGACCTTCCTCGAGCAGCCGCCGGGTGTCGCCCGCGAGCGCGGCCCAGCGCTCCGCGAAATGGCGCCCGACCAGCGGCAGCGATTCGAGCCAGGCGGGCGGCTGCGGCGGACCGCGCTCGAGCCAGCGCCGCGATGCGGCGGCGAGATCCTGCGCACTGTCGGCGACGCTGAAGCCGACCACCACGATCGGCAGCAGGAGCACCGCGGAGATCCCGAGCGTCATCAGCAGCGCGGCCGCCGTGCGCCGCCCGCCCACCCACGAGAGCACGCGCTGGTGGATCGGCGCGGTGGCGAGCCAGAGCACGATCGCCCAGAGCAGCGACGTGAAGAACGGGCGCAGCACCACCGCGCAGCCGAGCAGGAGCAGCACGAGTGCGGCCCCGCTGATCACGAGCTCGAAGCGGCGGTCCGGTGCCGGTGCACTCATGCGAGCCGGGGCAGTCTAGTCGAGTTCCAGGGTCACGAGCAGCAGGCTCTCGTCCACGGCAGCGCCGGTACCGGCTCCCGAGAAACCACCGTGTTGCGCGCCGCGCTCGCGCAGGATTCCGCCGAGCGCCACCGTCGCGCCGGGCGTGAGCACGAGCCGCGTCTCGGCACTTGCGTGATCGATCGCGCCGCCGGGCCGCAGCGACGCCTCGAACGGGCGCAGCGCGAGCTCCACGCGGCCGTCGTGCAGCACGTGCGGCGTGGCCTCGAAGCCCGAGTCGGCGGTGACATAATGCGTCGACTCCTCCACCACCTCGCCGCGCCCGCTCCGCGAGATCCGCCGCGACGTGACCGGCAGCGAGGCGCCCGAGGCGATCCGCCCGCTCTGACCGTCGAGGATGCGCAGCTCTCCCGCGAGCGTCGACGCGTGGCGCGCCGCCGCGCCCTCGGCGCCGATCGCCAGCGCGGCCGCACCGCTCGGCCACGACAGCTCGCCGACCCGGAAGCCACCCGCGCCCGCGCCCCAGCGCACGCTCGCGCCCGCCGACCGGAGCTCGCCCGAGCTGCGCGCCTCGTAGCGGAGGACCACGGTGCGCGCGCGCACGTCGAGCTCGCCGAGCAGCGCGAGCGCGCTCGCCACGCCGCGCTCGGAGCCCGACAGCACGAGCGAGTTCGTGCGGCCATCCGCGATCACGCGCCCCTGGCCCGCGATGGCCGTCTCGACGAGTGGCGCGAGCTCCTCCGCCGTGCGGTGCGCGACCTTGTACACGCGCACGACCTGGGCGCTCGCCGACGCGGCGATCCAGCAGAGCGCGAGAACCGCGAGCGCGGTGCGGCGCGCGATCGACCCGTGCTTCATCTCCCTCCTATCGACGTCTCGGCGCGGCGACTGGACCGCTTCGACCCACGCGTCATCGTGCGCGGAACCGGCGCCAGTCCAACCCGAGCTTGCGCATGCGCGCGCGCAGCGTGTGCGGGTTGATGCCGAGCAGGTCGGCGGCGCCGCCGCGTCCCTCGATCCGGCCGCGCGTGCGCGCGAGCGCCGCTTCGATGTGGCGCGCCACGGCCTGATCGAGCGTGGCGAACGACTCGTCCGCGCCGGCGGGCGCGGGACGCGCCCCCGTCGGCGCGGAGGGCGCCGCGCCGAGTGACTTCGCCACCTCGAGCCGCGCGCCGTTGCCGAGG
>Ga0066710_100005081_pt1 | contig 11878 bp, 13 predicted proteins | sample GraSoiAngelo_159_FD_79666 | JGI IMG/M metagenome (GOLD analysis project Ga0066710, IMG submission 79666) | Grasslands soil microbial communities from the Angelo Coastal Reserve, California, USA - 14_1009_16_40cm | ecosystem: Environmental > Terrestrial > Soil > Grasslands | place: USA... | reverse complement strand
GCACGTTGAAGCGGTGCGGCGCCACCTCCATCCGCTCCACATGCCCGCTCGTGCTTGATGCCAGGGCCGACAGATGGTCGAACAGAAAATCCCCCACCCGCTCCTCGTTCTCGGTGATGGATTCGATATCGACCAGCGCTCTTGTCAGCTCAAAGAGATTCATGCAATTTGTTCCACTGCCTGTCTGTAGCCGCTAACTGTAGCGGCAACACACTTCGTACTTTCGCCGAGCGGGTCCGAAAACCTGGACTCGGCCAAGGTATTTCCAATTTTTACAGATGTGCACTGGGAAAGGGGAAAATCAGGCCGGCCGCGGGGCGCGGAAGCCAGTCTTCCAGAGCGGGAGAAGTTCCCGCCCGGCTACCGGGGCGGAAGTGCCAGGCCGCGGTTAGCGCCTTCCGATAGCGCTCCATCCGTTGCCAAAACGAATGACAGTGGGCCGGTGTTAACCGCACCCCCCAACCGCCGTGATTGCGAGCGCTCCCGGCGATTTCGGCAGCAGGCCCCTTTCTCGCGGGCGTCCGAAGCTCGTCGGAACCGCGCGCCCGGATACTACTGGCCTCCGCGCCTCTATCAGAAAAGTTCAGGATATCGAGTTTGCCCGAGCCGCGTCAACTCGCGCCGTCAGCCCGACTTCTCGCCACCGTCCGGAATCACCAGTATCCATTCCACCGGCTTGTCTTCCAGATTTTCGAGGCCGTACTCGTCGCGCTCCACCCACGCGGTGTAACCGGCTTTCTGTGAGCGTTCCACGGGCTTCGTATGGGCGTAGTTCACGCGCACGCGATGATCGGTGACGCAGGTCATGACGTGCGCGGGAATCTCCATCACCATGGATTTCTCGCGCGGGCCGAGCCGCACACGGATTACCTTGACGTGATCGTTCTCAAGGACCATGCGGAAGTGATTCGGATCGAGTGCCACGGGGCGGGTATCGAAGATATCGGGAGGGGAGAAACTACGCGGCCCAAAGCGGTCTTGAGACCACATTACAGGAGCCGTAAGGACGAGAGCAAAACAAGCCAGCCGAAGGGGGACCATGCTTCACCTCCAAATGGTGCAGCGCCGCCCGCCGGGTCGCACTGCCGGTTCTAGCGCTGCTTGTCTTTTTCTACAGATCCTTCTTTGGCCACGCGCACGCGGGCGTTTTCCAGTTTCTTACTTACCTTGGCCATTTCGCCAGGGTCAACGTCGGCCTGCGAATTGTTGGCCTCGTACTCTTTGAGCGAGCTTTGCCACTGCCCGATGGCCTCGCGGATCTTACCCTGCTTGAAGTAAACGTCACCCAGGTGGTCGTGGACCGTCGGGTCCTTACCGATTTTCCGCAAAGCGCGCTGCAGATAATCCGCGGCCTCTTCCAGCCGGTTTTGGCGGTAGTAAACCCAGCCCAGGCTGTCCAGGTACGCGCCGTTCTGCGGCTCCAGTTCCACGGCCTTGCTGACTAGCTTGTGAGCTTCATCCAGCCGCACGTTGCGGTCGGCCAGCATGTAACCCAGGTAGTTCAGCGCGCCCGAGTTTTCCGGATCCACGTCCAGCACCTTGCGGAATTCGGCTTCGGCGGCCTCGAACTGTTTGGTTCTCTCGAGCATGGCCCCGCGCATGAACAGCACCTGCTGCTTGTCCTGTTTCGATTCAGAAAGCTTCTCGGCGGCATCCAGCGCTTGCCCCATCTCGGCGAATCGCTTGCCCTTTTCGTAAATCTGCGCGATGGCCAGTTGTATCTCGCGATCCCTTTCGCCATCCAGCAACGTGCGCAACTCCGCCACCGCTTCGTCGGTTTTGCCCAGATCGGAGAGCAGCGAGGCGTGCGCCAGCTTTACCATGCGGTCCTTGGGAAACTTCTTCACGGCAACTGCGGCTTCCTCCTGGGCTTTGTTGAGATCCTTGGCCAGGCGCCAGGTATCGATCACCTGAACCGACGCTCGCGGCGCGGCCTCGGGGTCGATCTGCGCAATCTGCCGGAATAACTCCACCGCCTCGGTGTATTTCCCCCCCTCGCGACACAGCCTTCCCAGTTCCTCGAGCAGCAGAATGCGGCTGCCCTTCTCAGATTCGCTGTAGCTTTTCTTGACCGTCTCGCTCAACATCTTCCGCAGCGTGGCGATGGCGTCGTCGTTCTTGCCCTCGGCCTCGAGCAGGTTCACTTCTTCGTAGCGCACTTCGAGGCTTTCCGGATCGATTTCATGCGCCTTGTTGAACGCCGACCGCGCCTTGGCGAAGTCGCCCTTCTGCCGGTAAATTTCGGAGAGCCGCAACTGAATTTGGGCATCCCGCGGATCGGCTGCCACAATCTCGCTATAGAGCTTCAGCGCGTCGTCGAAGCGCCCGGTGCGCAGCACGTCCTCGGCCAGCGCGCGCTTGATCCGGCTATTTTCCGGGTCCATTTGCAGCGCCTGCCGCCATGTCTCCGCCGCACTCGCGAAATCGCGCGTCCGTTCATAGAAGCTGGCCAGCGCGGAGAGCGTCCGCGGATTAGGATTCTTGCTGGTCACCAGCCGCAGCATTTCAATGGCGTTCTTGGTGTCGCCCAGCTCGGAATACACCATGGCCAGGCCCGTCAGCGCCTCTTCGTTGCTCGCATCCAGGTCGAGCGCCTTCTTGAAGGCTTTCTCGGCCGCCACGGAGTCGCGGCTTATGCGTTCGAGACGCCCCAGCATCAGCCAGCTTTCCAGATCTTTCGGATCTTGCTCGGTGACCTTCTGGAACTGCTCAATCGCCCGCCGCAGCATGTCCTCGTTGACCTTTTTCTCTTGCGGATCGCCGATCAGCCGCGCGTATATACGGCCCAGCAGCCGTCGCGCGTCCATGTTATTGGGGTTCTGCTTGAGCAGGTCCTCGGCTTCGGTCACCGCATCCTTGATCCGTCCTGCCTGGATGTAAAGGTCGGTCAGTTCTTCGGAGAGGAAGGCGGCCGTAGGGTCGAGCTTCATCGCCTGGCGATAGTAGTCGATGGCTTTGTTGGTGTAATCGCTGCGGTTCCCGAAGGCGCCCGCCAGCTCGGAATACAGGTGGCCCATCGCGAAGTTGTAATAGGCGGCGGCCTTCTCAGCGCCCTTGGTTTCTGGGGCGCTCTGACCGGGCGCGGCCGGAGCAGCAGCCTGGCTGAATGCCAGACCGGAACAGAATACTGAGAGGCACAAGGCCACCACCAAAGATTTTGCCGGATTATTCATCAAGAGACTCTCTTCCGCCCACCTGTGGCTGTGCCTGGCGAGTCGAAGCCCTTCTTACTTATTGTATAACGCTGGGGCACGTAAGCTAAGACCACGTAAACTTAAGACGGAGTGCGCGACCCCAAGGTTATCGCGATTTTAGGGCCTACCGGCTCAGGGAAGAGCAACCTGGCTCTCTGTGTGGCCGCGGAGTTCTCTGGCGAGGTCGTCAACTGCGACTCCCTGCAAATATATCGTTATTTTGACATTGGTACCGCCAAGCTCCCCGCCGATCACCGCCGCGGCATCCCTCATCATTTGATCGACATTCTCGATCCCGACAAGTTGTTCACTGCGGGCGAATATGCGCGCATGGCACGTGGAGTCCTGGCGGAAATCTCCGCGCACGGCCGGCTTCCGGTGGTGGCCGGTGGCACGGGTTTCTACCTTCGTGCGCTTTTCGACGGCCTGTTTCCCGGCCCGGAGCGCGACCAGGCCTTGCGCGACCGGCTGGCGGAGCGCGAACGCCGCCGGCCCGGGTCCATTCACCGCCTGCTGAGACGATTCGATCCACAAGCTGCCCGGCGCATTCACCCCAATGACGTGCCCAAGCTGACGCGCGCGCTCGAAGTATGCCTGCTGACTCGCCGTCCGGTCACGGAGATTTACCAGGAAGGGCGCGATGACTTGCACGGTTACGAAACGCTTAAGATTGGTCTCTCTCCGCCGCGGGAACCACTCTATGCGCGGCTCGACCAGCGCGCGGAACACATGTTTCAGACCGGCCTGATCGACGAAGTGCGCGCCATTCTAGCGCGCGGTTTTGCGGCCTCGGCCAAGCCGTTCGAATCGCACGGATACCGCCAGGCCATACAGCTTTTGAACGGCGAGCTGAGCCTCGCCAAAGCCGTTTTTTACACGCAGCGCAACACGCGGCGCTACGCCAAGCGCCAGATGACGTGGTTCCGCCAGGAGCCCGGGATCGAATGGTTCACGGGTTTTGGCGACGAGCCGCAAACGCAGCAGGCCGTCATTGATCGCGTGCGCGCGTTTCTCAACCAGACTTGAAATCACAAGTTAACGCCGCGAGTTAACATCGCGTCCCGCAACTGAACACTGCTCGATTCCGGACTCCAGGAAACACGCGCCCTTACGGTTAAATCACTGTGTCGCGCGGAACGTTTCCACTCCTGATCCGTATCATGGAACAAGAAACTCGCAATCGGTTGTCGGGGGTTAGTTTGTGACGGCAGCGCATGCGCGATACGTGTGTTTACGCGATGTGCGGCTCTTTAGCGAGGACCGGTGGCGAACATAAAAAAGGAGACGTTGCGTCGATGATCAAGAACATTTTGGTTTTCTTTACCTTGCTGGGCCTGGCAGCCGTTGCCAGCGCGAAGTCATACTCCATTACGCTGTACGAACCTTCCGTAATCGGCGGAGCGGAACTGAAGCCGGGAGACTACAGATTGGAGCTGAAGAACGAGAAAGTAGTGATCAAGAAAGGCAAACAAATGGGCGAGGCCCCGGTGAAGGTGGAAACCGCGGACAGCAAGTACTCCACGACTACGGTGCGCTATCGCAACGGCGATGGCAAATATCACATCCAGGAAATCCACCTCGGCGGCACCAACATGAAACTGGTCGTGAACGCCAACTAGGCGAATTGCGGCCGGTAATTTCGTCTTTGCCCCCTTGGGGCTGCTGCTAAACTGAGACCAGATGCAGCGGCTCCCGTTTTTTGTTCTGGGCCAGCTCCTTTGCGGAGTGGCCCTGGCAGACACCGTTCTGGCGCTTCCGTTTTTCAATGAGTCGGCGTCGCAAAACATCGACTGGATCGGCGAAGGCATCGCCGAGACCATTCGCGAATCGCTCGCCACGCAAGGTGTGCTCGTGCTATCGCGCGAGGACCGCCTGGAGGCGTATCGGCGCCTGTCCATCCGGCCCAACGCGGTCCTGACCCACGCCTCCATCATCAAGCTGGGCGAGGCGCTGGATGCCTCCCAGGTGATTTACGGGCATTACGAGATTGCCACGCCGCAGCCGCGCGATGGGGCTTCGTCCGCTTCGCCACCAGCTGGTGCCGGGGCGCCCCAATCAGCCGTGTCAGTCCATGATTCTCTGCACATGGCCGCACGCGTTCTGGATCTTAAACGCACCCGTCAGACTCCCGAGTTCGAAGAGATCGGCGCGCTCGAGGACTTGGCGTCGGTCGAAACGCACCTGGCTTGGCGCTGCCTGAATTCTCTCAGTCCCAAGTCCGCGCCCTCCGAGCAGGAATTCCGTCGCGAGCGGCCGCCCGTTCGGCTGGACGCCATCGAGAACTACATCCGCGGTCTGCTGGCCGCCTCACCCGAGCAGAAGCACCGCCTGTTTACCCAGGCCGTTCGCCTGGATCCCCGCTTTTCCGAACCGTCTTTCCAGCTGGGAAAAATGGCCTGGCAAAAAAAGGACTACAGTCTGGCGTCCGGATGGCTGGAAAAGGTTAATCGCACTGATTCCCATTTCTTTGAAGCCCTATTCCTGCTCGGCTTGTGCGGGTACTACACGGCCGATTTCGCGAGCGCCGAAAAGAATCTCCTAATCGTCGCGGCGTCAGTCCCGCTGAATGAAGTCTGGAACGACCTCGGTGCGGTGCAATTGCGTTTGCGCTCGCCGTCGGCTCTTGACAATTTTCGCCGTGCCCTGGATGGGGATTCCACCGATCCTGACTATCACTTCAACCTGGGCTACGCGCTGTGGCAGCGAGGCGACTTCGACAAGGCGGCCGAGATCTTTCGTGCGTTACTCGACCGCAATCCGGACGATGCGGAAGCCGTCCTCTTTCTCGGAAGATGCCTGAAAAAAGATGTCCCCAGCGCCGGCGATCCGCGCAGCGAAGGCCGCGAACGGTTGAAACTCAACTTCGAAGAAACCGCCTACCGCCAGCTGAAGGCCGAGCTCGAATCCAAGCACTGACCGTCAGCTCGCCGCTTCACTGCGGCCAGGGTCCGTCTGCGGTCTATCCCTAATCAAAACGAGAGCTTCCCGCCGAATGTACGAGGAAGACGGCTGCCCACTCGCAGCCGTTGACGGGAGTGGTCCCTTTGAAAGCGCTGATCGCCGAAGACAACCCGGGGTTCCGGCAGATTCTGGAGCGGATGCTCACGAAGTGGGGTTACGAGGTGATCGCTGCCGAAAGTGGGTTCAAGGCTTGGGAGGTGCTGCAAGCTACTGATCCACCAAGGCTTGCTATCCTCGATTGGAATATGCCAGGTCTGGACGGTGTGGAAGTCTGCCGGCGTGTGCGCGAATTGAAGCGCAAGCCCTATGTCTGCTTCTGACCGCCAGAGACACCCCGAGAGAGCTGGTAGAAGGCATGGAGGCCGGCGCTGACAATTGCCTACGCAAACCGGTGAATAGCCACGAGCTGCGCGTGCGGCTGCGCGCTGGGCGGCGGATTATCGACTTGCAGGAAGAATTGGTGAATGCCCGCGAGGCCTTGCGCCGTCAGGCGACGCGGTGCTGCGCGAAGCTCCTTTGTGTCCGTCCCTATGACTCGCCCTGCCGCTATGGTGGCGAGAAATTTCTCATGGTGATGCCGGGATGCGATCTGGCGGGCGCGACGATGCGCGCCGAAAAGATCCGGTCCGCCATGGGAGCAGCGCCCTTTCAGATGCCTGAAGGAGTACTTAGTGTGACTTGCAGCGTCGGGTTACAGCCTCGTCGGGAGATGCCGGCTTCGATGCTGCTGCTTTAATCCACAAGGCGGATGAAGCCTTGTACGCCGCGAACCACAACGGCCGGAACCGCGTCGAGGTCTTCGCCCGGCAACCCGTTCTAGCTCACTGACAGGGCCTTCCGCAAGTCGCTCATGTTAGCCTAATGGGCGTGTCTGCCTCTTCCTCCCGTTTGTCGCAACGTAACCCAGGATGATGCTCCGTTTCTCCTTCCTGTTGGCAGCGGTGCTGTTTTCTTCCGGTTGCGGATACATAGGCGAGCCGCTGCCACCTGCACTCCACATTCCCGAGCGCGTCACGAATTTGTCCGCTTTCCAGCAGGGCACAAGGATCGTCGCACAGTTCAACCTGCCGTCGCATACCACCGAGAATCTCGACATCACCAAGCCGATCCGGATCGAACTCCGAGTTGGCCCGGCGGGCACACCTTTCCAGACCGAAGCGTTGGAAGCGGGCGCGAAGCTCGTCGATGACGTCCCCACTGATCATCCCGCGGTGAAGTACTTGTTGCCTGCCGCGGAGTGGATCGGCCGGGACGTTGTGATCGGCGTGAAGATGTTCAGCAAAAACGGACGGACCGCCGGCTGGTCCAATCTGGTCACGCTTACGGTGGTCGAGCCACTAGCGCCACCCAGCGACCTTCAGGTCAAGGCCGTTGCCGAGGGTGTCCGCGTTACCTGGAACGGCGCATCGCCCCACTATCAGATTTACCGGCGGGCCGGGCACGCCGCGAGTGCTTCCCCGATTCACGAGGTCGATCGACGGGAGTTCACGGACCCAGATGTCGAATACGGAACCACTTACTACTACTCCGTCGAAGCCTACCGAACCGTCGGCGATATTCACGCCACGAGCGAGCCTTCCGCCGAAGTGGTGATTACGCCGGAGGATAAATTCCCACCGCCGGTGCCCGCTGGCCTCGCCGCCGTGGTTTCGACCGGCAGCATCGAGCTGGTATGGGAACCGAGCGCCGCTCCCGACCTTGCCGGTTACAGGATTTACCGCGCCGTAGGTGCGGGCCCGTTCGAGAAACTTGCGGAGACGCGCGAGGCGCCCAGTTACAGTGACGCCAAAATTGAGTCCGGGAAAAGCTACCGCTACGCCGTAACGGCTTTCGACAAGGCCGGCAACGAAAGCGCGATGTCAGGGCCGGTGATGGCTACGGTGCACTAAGCGGGACAGGCGTCCCTGCCTATCCATGTCAGACCGGACCAGGCAGCCCTCTGCAGCTCCAAAACACGTGTCCCGCCTTCAGTACGCCCAACGCCAAAGGCTCGCGCCCACGGTGTACCCCGCGCCCACCGCTGCGAACAGTACCAGATCACCCTTCTTAAGTCGACCGCTCTCGAGGGCATCTCGCGTGGCCAGCGGAATGGTCCCTGCCGTGGTGTTCCCGTACTTATCGATATTGATGATGACCTTGTCGCAAGCTAGGCCCAGTCGGTCGGCGGTGGCCGTGATGATGCGGCGGTTGGCCTGGTGGGGGATCATCAGGTCCACGTCTTTTGGAGAAAGCCCGTTGCGGGCCAGCAACCCGCTCGAAACTTCAAACATTTTCTTGACGGCATACTTGAACACCTGCTGGCCATCCTGATGCACATAATGCATCCGCTGCTCCACGGTTTGTATGGTCGCGGGCATGCGGCTTCCGCCGGCTGGCATCTTCAGGCAATCGCCACCCGAACCGTCGATCTGGCCGATGAAATCGATAAACCCGAGCCGCTGATCTTCATTCGCTGCTAGCGGCTCAATGAGCATGGCGCCGGCCCCGTCTCCAAACAGCACGCAGGTACTGCGGTCGGTGTAATCGATGATGCGGCTCATGGTATCGGAGCCGATCACCAGCACCTTATTGTGCGTTCCGGCAGCCACCAGGTGCGCCGCCGTCGTCAAGCCGTACAGGAAGCCCGAGCAGGCCGCGACTAGATCGAAGCCCCAGGCGCGTGTGGCGCCGATCTGGTGTTGTACCAGACATGCCGTCGAGGGGAAGAGCATGTCGGGCGTCACGGTGCACACCAGGATGGCGTCCAGGTCGGCGGCATCGATTCCGCGTTGCTCCAGCGCCTGGCGCGCGGCCTGTACCGCCAGATCCGACGTTGCGGCGTCGGCATCGGCGATGTGGCGCTCGGAAATGCCGGTTCGCTCGAGTATCCACTGATTATTGGTCTCGACCATCTTCTCCAGGTCGTCATTGGTGAGCACGCGCGGGGGCACGTAGCATCCCAACGCAGTGATTTTGACTTTACGCACCGATCCTCGCGGGTGAAAGAATGTGCAAATGACCTTGATATGTTAAATTCGAGAGAAATGCAAGCGCGCCGGGAGAGCCTTGCGGCAGAGCCACCCGTTTCAGCGGTGCAGAGCACTCTATTTTTCGAAACGCACGCTGAAATGTACGCCCGCGTGTTCCGCGACCTGAAGCCGCGATCCACGCCTCCCGTGATCCGGGTCGACTTTTGCCCGTTCGCCAATGCGGATAGTTTCGTACGGCTGAGCGAAGACGGCATTCAGGTTCGTGTGACGGACCTGCTCGAGGGCGCTCCCGCTCCGGTCGCCGAAGCCCTGGCGTACATCTTGCTCGGTAAGCTGTTTCGCCGCCCGGTTCCCCGGGTGTACGCGCACCGGTATCGCCTCTATCTCAACCGGCGGGACATGCGCCGGCAGATGCACCTCATCCGGCAGATTCGCGGGCGCAAATTCATTTCCGGTCCAGCCGGCACGCACTATGATTTAGGGCAGATTTTTGAAGACCTGAATGCGCGTTTTTTCGATGGTCTGATGGGCGCCCCGTTGCTCGGATGGAGTCGCCGGGCTTCGCGCTCTATGCTGGGGCATTTCGACCCCTCACACAACGCCATCATCATCAGCCGGATCTTCGACACGCCCAAGGTGCCTCGCCTCGCGCTGGAGTATGTGATGTTCCATGAAATGTTGCACCTTCGTTATCCAGTCGATCACAACGGCGTACGGCGGCGAGTACACACGCGGGAATTTCGCGTTGCGGAAAAGGCATTTCCGCGACTTCTTGAAGCTAAAGAAATATTAAAGGGCTTTTGAAAGAAAAAAGGACAGGCGGTGTAGCGCCTGTCCCTTTGAATAACTGTTTCTGCTGGCTAGGCTGCCGAAGCTGACGGCTGCATGGTCAGGGCCAGCACACGCAACTGCGAGCGCATGGCGTCGAGAGCTTCGACTAGATTGCGGATGTCCGCCTGAGGAGCGCTCCAGACGAAGCCATGCAGTACCAGACGCACCTGGAGTGACACCATACCAGCGCTGAACATCAGCCTCTGTTTTACCAGCAGGCCGACCAATGCGGATCGGTCCACGGGAGCATGAATCATGAGCATTTTCAGCGCATTGGAAACCCGGGTGAAGTCTCGTCCCAGGCAGCGCGCATAGCCGCGGAAAATGCCCAGGCGGCTGGCCCGGAAGCGGCGCATCATACTGCGGCTGCAGCCAGGCTCCAGCGCCAGAAAGGAGCCGTCCGCCGGATCAAGCAATCTTTCCATGGGCTTGTAGCGCGAGGGCGCAAATAGACTCTCCAAGTCCCCCGAAAACGCCGTTTCCCGGTTGCCGGAAGATAGCTTCCGAAATAGGACCAGAAACGCTATCCCAAGGAAAACAAATATACCTACGCTGGAAAGCAATATGAGACTCATCGATGTGTGCGCTCCAACACGTCGGAATCGAGAATAACCGAGTTTCGCTCAAAATGCAAACGAATTTTCCGCTGAAGACACAACAATATAGCTAGCCACAACAGCCACGAGGTGTCGGGCATTTCTGGGAGCAACGTTCCGGTGCCTCGACAGCTGCCGGAACGCTGCGCAAACCTTAGTTCTGGAGCCCCGTCTTTACTTCACGAACGGGCAAGGCCAGCACTCCGGAATCGGATCGTGCGCCTGGGTGCGGTTGGAAGCGGCAAAAAATGAAATTGCCATTACGGCCATGAACAGAATCTTCTTTATCATGAGTTACCTTCTCTCCTTAGTAAATTGTGTTAGCTACTCGGTAACGTTATCCTAGGTTAATCGCCCGAGAAAGAGTTCAGCTTTCGGTTTTTTTTACGTCAACGGAACAAACCTTGCCGTTTTGTTCGTGCGTAGGCGTACACTTCGCCGTCAAGGGTATTGGGTCGGACTTGTTGTACAATTGAGAAACTAGAGAAGTTCGGAGCCATACCAGGCGGAAATGACATTCGATCGCAGCGCCGCTGCCGATCTGTGGCGCAACACGCTCTCGCAGATCCCAACTACTTTCGGCCGCCTGATCTATCTCTCATCGCTTCGTGATCAGAACACAGGCACTTACCAGCATCACGGACTGGCGCAGTTATTCGGTGCGGAAGAGACGGATCAAACGCTGCGTCAGAGCCACAGCCAGACGTTTTCCGAATGGCTGTGTTTCAATTTGGAACAGCAAAAAGGCGATCTGGAAGGTTATTTAGAGGAATTGCACGAGGACAAGAAGACCATTCTTGTCACCTGGATTCGGCTTGCACCATATAGGAATTTCGTGCCGGCCAGCGCGCGCGAGGTGGAGCGCAACCTGTTTACGACCGATTTGGAAACGGTGTTGGAGCTACTCAGGTACGATTACGCCGTCGCTTCCCCTGATCCAGACGCATAGCCACCCCGACCACCTGTCCCAGAACATCGATATCCATTGGGTAGCTGTATACCTCCGGATAGCACATGGAAGCAGGATGCGGCTGTAGCACGAGCTGGCTCTCTTGCAGCGTGCACCATCCGCAGGCGAACCCTTTGCGGTGCTCAAAAAAATAGATAGGCCGCTCGAATTCGTTTCCCCAGCCGGTATTTATGACTTTTCGATGGGTGTCGTCGATCAGAATCAGCGAACTGGGTGGAATCAGCGGGTACATGGTCCAGTCCTCTGAACCGATAAACGCATAACGGTAATTCTTCATGTCGAGGCTGTTGAGCAGCGTCAATGGCAGCTTACCCCAGCGCTGGATCATGCGGCTTAAGAAGGTAGTTCGGCGCAGAT
>Ga0066710_100005079_pt1 | contig 11879 bp, 2 predicted proteins | sample GraSoiAngelo_159_FD_79666 | JGI IMG/M metagenome (GOLD analysis project Ga0066710, IMG submission 79666) | Grasslands soil microbial communities from the Angelo Coastal Reserve, California, USA - 14_1009_16_40cm | ecosystem: Environmental > Terrestrial > Soil > Grasslands | place: USA... | reverse complement strand
GAGGCTCGATCGAATCGTTTCCACAGATGTGAGCCGGGCCGTATAAACAGTTTATAACAACGTCCAAATCGCCATCGTTGTTCAGGGCTGCCAGCGCCATGCCGTGCGAGATTGACCGGGAGTTGAATCCCCACCGATCGCCGACATCCTCGAAGGTCAAATTCCCCCGATTGCGAAAGGCGGCATTGGGCGTGTCCAGACGCGGGTACTGCAGCAGGAGTTGGCGGGTCGTTCGCAGGGACTGCAGCGTTGCCGGCGGCAGCGAAGCCGACACGTCGCGATCATTCACATCGAACATGTGTCCGGTGGTGATCAATACGTCCTCGTAACCGTCCAAATCCACGTCCAGAAAGGCGGGAGTCCACGACCAGTCCGAGGCCGCCACCCCGCTGTAATAGGCAATTTCCGCGTAAGTGCCGTCTCCCCGATTCCAGTATAATGCGTTTCGCGCCACCTCTTCGCGATCGTCGATCCGGCCCGACGATCGGGATTTGGGCCCCATCGGGCTGGACTGGCGCAGACGGTGTCCGTGTTCCCGGCTCAGCATCTCCACCGTCATAAAATCAAGCTTCCCGTCCCGATCCAGATCACCGAAGTCAACGCCCATCGAGGCGTAGCTCATGTTGCGGAGCGCCAGCCGGTCGATCGCCCTGAAGTGACCCGCGCCGTCATTCAGCCACACCCGGTCGGGCGTCTGAAAGTCATTGCACACGTAAATGTCCGGCGTCCCGTCTCCGTTGATATCGCGAATCTGGACTGCCAGTCCAAGGTCCAGCGGAGCCGAGACAGGAGTCCCGTCTTCATCCCGAAAAGCACTCTCCCACGGCACGGGAGAAAAATGCGCCTGGCCGTCGTTCAGGTAGAGAATGTCTGGCTCGCCATATTCGAATATCTTTCCGTTGATGATCTTGAGCCGCTTGGCGTAACGGCCGCCGACGACCGGGGTCCCGTTGACCATGCTGACGGCGTACGGGCGGCCGTCGCGCAAGATGGCTTCGATCCCGAAATACGCGACGTACAGGTCCAGGTCGCCGTCACCGTCCACGTCTCCCAGGGCGAGAGACGTCGTGCCTCCCTTGGAAATCAATCCGGCGGATTCCGTGATATTTTGGAAATGACCGGTTCCTAGATTGAGAAAGCAGGCGTTCGGTCCGGCGAAGGAGTTGACCAGCAAATCGAGTCTCCCGTCGCCGTTGAGATCGGCAAATACCGCTCCGGTGGACGACTGGTTTGTGCAGGTAACGCCCGCAACCAGCGCGACCTCTTCAAACTTCCAGTTTCCCAGGTTGCGATAAAGAGCATTCGGTCCCTCCTTGTTGCAGAGATAAATGTCGCATAAACCGTCGCCATCGAAATCACCGAGGGCCACTCCGGCACCGTTCATCAGATTCTGTCGCTCGGAAACGCGCTTCGCCGAAAGGCTGTTCGTCCAGTCAATCCCGGTCACCTCCCGAGTCAAGAGGGTGAAGCCGGGCTTTCCGGTTGCCGGCACTCTCAGTTTGGCTCTCCGATAACCATCCTTCTCCTGCCAACTCAACGGCTCTCCCGTTGCCGGCGCGACTGCGGCGGCCAAAAGCACGAGCCCAATGATTGACAAGAGGGTCGGGGCCAGACTGCCGCCACCGACGCGGGCGTAGAGTTCCCCTGAACTTTCGGACGGCGCGCCAGCGTCGTGGAGTGCGCCGGCAGAGCGGAGCGGGGACGGCGCTTTTGCGTCCGCACGCCCTGCCGCGTCGGCGAAACGCAAAGCAGTGTCCCGCTGCGCTTGCCCGCGGGAGCACTCCAAAACCTGGCGGATTTTCGGAGGGGGATGCATGGAAAAGTTAGCTAGCGGACAACGTGAAGATTGCCGCTGACATCGACTTCAATTTCCCGGGCGCCCTGCGGAAGCGGAGCGGAAGTGGTCTTGCCCCCCGGCCAGAGGACATCAATTCGAGCAGGGATTTCAGCTCGTCCCATCACTTGCACAACGCTGTCCTGCGACCAATACCCCGACCCGGCATGCACTTCCCTCACCGGCCCGGCTCGTTCACCGAAATGCAGACGAATCTGCGCTCCCACCCCGGCGAGATTGCTGGACGGCCCTTTGAGCCGCACGCGCACTCCGGGCTTGGCGCGGAGATTGTGAAACATCTTCGTCTCAGCGCCGTTTTGCGTCACCACCAAATCGACCCGGCCGTCGGCATCGTAATCGCACAGCGCAGCCCCGCGCTGTTCCCCATAAACCTTGATCCCCGACTCTTCGCCCGGGACCGCGCGGAGCTTGCCCTTCCCGTCTCCCTGCAACAGTAACCCGCGTCCCGCATCGAGTCGGTGCATCTCCCACGGCAGATCAAAAAAATTCTGGCTCAAAAAAATATCCTCGTTCCCGTCGCCGTTGCAGTCGGATACCAGCACGCTGAAAGCTGGTGCGAACTGCGCCTCGCGCGGGAGTGCCACCGCTTCGAAACGGTGGTGCCGGTTGAAAAAGACCGTCGTCGCCAGCGTATTGACCTCGGCGATCGAGGCGCGCAGCCGGAGGTCACCGAGTGATTCGTCGATTGTCGCGTCGCTGTAAGCTTTGCTGGTGGCGAACCGGTCGCGCAGAAAAGGCAAGCCGGCTGCCATATAGTCCAGGCGATGGCGCGGCACCGTAGCCTGCCGATCGGCGTCGTATTCAGTTTCAACAATGTCCACCGCCCCGTGCCCCATCAAATCGCCGTAGTACAATCGCAACGGGTGCTCCGGGCTTGCGCGATAGGGGGTGTTAAGCCCCCAGTTGCCTGCCACGATGTCCGGCCTGCCGTCGCCATCGATGTCACCCGTCGTCACTCCCGTCCACCAGCCGGTGTACCGGCTCAAGCCCCACTCAGCGGTGGTCTCGTGAAGTATCCCTGCCTCGATCTTGAACACGCGGATCGGTCCCCATTCACAGGCCAGAATCAACTCCGGATAACCGTCGCTGTCCAAATCGCTCCAAACCGCGCCGCTCACCAGACCAACTCCGGCCAGGGTCTTTGAATTTTCGGCGTCCAGTTGAAACTTCGTGCCGTCGTAACGATAGATTCGGGAAGAGGCCGGCTCGGGATACCGACCCGGGATCACGCGCCCGCCGACGAACAGGTCCCAACTCCCGCGACCATCGATCTCGGCGAGCGCCAGCGGGCCAGTGCTCGACTCCTGCGCCGGAAGGATTTCATCCACGATGTTGCGAGTCAGGTCATATTGCCGGACCCCGCTGGCCACCGCGAGTCCGTCCTCGCAATTGGCCGCCCCAGCCAACAGCACCCCCTGTCCGCCGTCTCTCTTCCACCACAGGATTCCTGTCTGATCTCGTGTCACCGGCATGTCGAAAAGCGTGCCCGTTAATTGTTTGAAACCGCCCCGGCCATCATTTCGGTACACACTGAATCGGCCGCCTTTGCCGCTCCCAACCATGAGGTCCTCCCACCCGTCGCCGTCCACGTCTCCCCACGCAATTCCAGGTCCCAATTGACTGAGTTTCCTCGGGAGAAGCGGCTGACGCTCGAAGTCGTCAAACGGGTCCTCGTGGTGGGTGTGGGAAATCAAACTGCTGACGTCCTCAAACAGTGGCGCTGGCGGGTTGTTCGTTGTTGGTTGTTGGTTGTGGATAGCTCCAGCCTCGTCCACTTCGTAAATCCGATTGGCCTTCACCGCATCGACCACGCTCAGTTTTCCGTTCCGCCAACGCACCTCAATCCTCATTTCGTTTGTCGGGGTCCCCGCCGCAAAAACCAGCATCGAATCCGAACCGGACAGATACCGGCCTCCACAAACCACCTCCTGGCTTTGCATCGGAACGGCGCCATCGAGCAATTTGATTTTGGCGCCGATTCCCTGCGTGTTGGGAGGTATGCCTTTCAGGCGCACCGCGACGCGTGGAGCCGTGCCGTCGTTGCGATACAGCCCGCAGGCGCCGTTGAGATTGTTCACGACAAAATCGAGGTCTCCGTCCCCATCGAAATCCCCGAATGCGATGCCTTGATGCACCCCCGGGGCGCTGGTCCCCCAGATCGCAGTCACGTCTTCAAATCTCAGGTCCCCCAGGTTGCGAAAAGCAACGATCGGCCTTTCCAGTCCGGGATAGAGCCTGGCGTGTTCCATCATTTCGCGCGTAAAGGCTTCCTGATGCGCCTTGGGATCGATGTTCTTAGGCCACGGATGCTGGAGAGATTTGATCTTCAAGCTGGCATCCAGGTCCTGGATGTCCCGGGTATGGCCGGCCGGGATGACAAGGTCCTCGTACCCGTCCAGGTCCACATCAACAAAGACCGCTTGCCAGGACCACTCGGATGCGGGCACGCCAGAAAAATCGGCGACCTCCTCGAACGTGTCATCGCCCCGATTATGGAACAAGGTGTTCCGCATGATCTGCGGCCGGTTGTCGATCTCGCCGATCGCGCTGATCATTTTCGTTTGCGCCAATACTTGCCGCTTCCTCAGGGCCGGATTCCGACTCAGCATGTCCAGCACAAGAAAATCCACGTGTCCGTCACGGTCGATGTCCGCGAAGTCCACGCCCATCGAGTTTTCGCTGCCATGGCGTACGGCCGGCCTGGCAATCGCGCGAAATCCTCCCGTGCCGTCGTTGATCCAGATCCGGTCCGGCGTCCAGTAGTCATTGCAAACATAGAGGTCGGGAAAACCGTCGCCGTTCATGTCGCGGAATGTCGCGGTCAGTCCCCAATCACGGGGTTGGGCGGCGAGCGTCTTTCCGGATTCATCCAGGAATGTTCCGCCCGTCCAGGGAACCGGATTGAAGTGGCCCTTGCCGTCATTGAGGTAAAGAATATCCGGCTCGCCGTATTCCAGCAGGCCTTCTTTGACCACAACCACTCGACCCTGCAACCCGGGACCGGCAACCATCCGGCCGTTGACCATTTGGACAGGGACCCGGCTGCGGTCGCGAATGTCATCCGTCCGGTAGTTCGCCACATACAAATCCAGCGTGCCATTTCCGTCGATGTCCGCCAATGTCATGGTCGTGCTCCCGAACCGGGTCTCGGTGCCGGCGCTTTGAGTAACGTCGGCGAACCTGCCCTTGCCGTCATTCAGAAAACAGAGGACCCCGTGTCCCAGAGTTGAAATCAACAAGTCCAATCGGCCATCGCCGTCGATGTCCGCGAAGACAGCTCCGCGACAGATGTAATTCGTGGCGATCACTCCGGCGCTGAATGTCACGTCTTCAAATCGCCACCCGCCAAGATTCCGGTAGAGCGCGTTCCGGCCGGTCAGGCTGCAAAGAAAAATGTCCGGCCGGCCGTCTCCATCGAAGTCACCCACAGCGACACCGCCCCCGTTTTCCAGAATGCGGTTGGCGGCGCTGGACCATTCGTCCAAAACATTGGTGAAATTGATTCCGGTCTGCTCTGGGGGCAATTGTGTAAATCCGGTTTTCCCCGGTTTGGAAAGCTCCAGATCAGCCCACTTCACGTTACCTTCAGTGTGCCAACGGGCCTGCCCCGCCTCACCCTCGGGCTGCCAAAGAATCGAGAGAATAACGGCGCCAAGAATGAGGTGCCAGGTTTTCATCCGGTGCGTTCTGGGCCACTACCTCAGCGCGCGATTCTTCGACCGGCAAACAAAAAAAAGACCGGACGCCTGTCCGGTCTTTTTGCGCTGGTGTAGATCAAGTTATTGTTTCACGCGATAGAAGCTGTTGCCGCTTCCAATCGTGATCGTCGCGGGGTTGGCCGTCCCCACATCCGTCCACAGGCCCGCCGGGGCTGGCAGCACGGTGGCAGACTGGAGCGTGCCGCCGGACGGGCTCCAGGAGATCGTCAGGGTGTTGCCCGACCGCGTGGCGGCCAAGGTAATGTTCGAAGTCAGCGGCGGGGTAACGGCACCGCTGGTCAGCAGCACACCGCCGTTTTTCCCTGCGTTGTAATGTTCGGCGACACGGTCCGCGGGTATCGCCTTGTCGAAGACCGCCACTTCGTCAATGTGCCCATTGAACCAGTTGCCCGTACCGTCGAAGACTCCGCCGCCGCCGATATGGACGTTGTAGAGTGAACTGCCGTAGTTGCCCGTTGCGTTACCTCCCGTCCCTACCAGGACGCCATCGTAATAAGTCCTGAGATCAGTTCCAGAGGCGATGGTCGCCACATGATGCCATTCATTGTCCGCGTTGGTGTAGGCTGTGTTCAGACTGCCGCCGTTCGGCGTCCAGATTTGAATCGTGTTCGGATCGATGAACCCGTATTCGATCGCATCATTCTGGCCTACAATCCCGATACGAGTACCCTGATTGGCGCGATCCGCCGGTGCTACCCAGTATTCCAGCGTGAACGCCGAACGGTTTTGTAGGAACTGGTTCTTCGTGTCAACCCATTCGCCAACGCCGTCAAACACGGCGGCGTGGTTACTCGCCTCGAACCCGACGAACGTTGGCGGTCGAGGGCCAGCATCACCTTTGGCGGTTGAGGGCACCCCATCTCCCGCCCCTGGTGCACTTTCGTTCCCTGTGTAATAGCCGCCGTCTCCGCCGGTGCTCCCGGTGTTTTTGACAACCGCCGAACCCACAGCATCCTCGAACCGATAGAAGGCCAGCGGCCCGTCGAACAGAATGTCCGCCTCGTAGGTCACCGGTTGGAAAATGAACGAGATGGTGGTGCTGGGAGCCACCGCGTTTCCGGCCAGGTCTTTGACACCAGTAATCGTCAAGACATTCGTCACGTTGGGTGTTAACGCGGTGCCGGTGGTAACGGTCACGGTCGTGTCATCAGCAGCCAGCGAACCGCTGGCGCCAGCCACGTTCCCCGGCGAGAAGACATAATTGGCCCCCGTCTCGGCCGAGGTCTTGTCCATCAACTCATCGAACGTCAGGGTGACTACTTTAAACCCAGCTTTGACCGAGGTCACCTGGGCCGGCCGCGGCGGCGTGGTGTCGGGCGTTACCGTCAAAGTCGCAACACTGCTGGTTATGTTGGTGTCCCCGGCCAGCAAGGCGACTCTGAACTGAGCTCCAGAGTCGCTCAACTTCAGGATAGGAGTGGTGAAAGAGGCGCCTGCCGCAGCCGTGATATTGGTGAATGTGGACGAGCCTGAGGCGGCCGACTGCCACTGATAGGCCAGTCCGGGCGACGCGGCCGACGTGTCGCCGATATAACCGGAGGTCGCCCCGATGGTCAATGTGGCTGTCCTACTCTGTGCTCCCGTGAAATTTTGCGGGAAATTGGTGACTGTAATGGAGGCGCCATCCAACCCTTGCACGTAAGGCGCGAGCACAAACCCGGCAATGGCGACCGCGGCGCCGGGCGCCGGATCGGGATCGCCCTTCAATTTGAACGTGACCGCGAGGTTATCGCCACCGCCGCCTTCGTGATGAACTGCTTCAATATAGTAGGTGATGCCATTGGTGAGGTGAATTCCGTTGGCGAAAGGAGGTGAAGCCGGCGGCATGGTGGTATCCGGCACCCATCGATCGGAACGCTTTTGTGGCAATTCAAAATTGCCGGTTCCGCCGTCGTTTCCGGTCCAGTTGCGATCACCGCACCAATCGACCTCCTGAGCGATCATCTGCTTGTTCAACGGACTGGAATCGGTGCTGAGGAATAAATCACTGTCGTCGTCTGACGCAATGAAGAAAACGTAATCGCCCGTTACGGGGGCCTTGAAGAGAGCGCTTACCCGTTCCGCGAAATTATCGCCCTGTTCATCGGGCACTTCAAATTTCGACAAGGACAAAAGCCGGTCTGGAGGAATACTGTCCTGGGTTCCGGCTTCGACATCGGCTCGAAGCGCTCCATACCACAATTCTTCCTTGGCCCCTGGAACCGACACCATCTTGCCGATGGTGATGACAGCATTCGAACTCTGCACACTGTTCACGTTGTTGCTTATCACGGCATAAAAAGTAGCGCCGTTGTCACCCGCAGTGATGGGAGGAGCCAGGTAAGTGGCTGCAACCCCCGATATGCCGGCGACGGGATAATTAGTCGCCCCCAGGATTGGCGCTCCGTTCTTGTACCATTGCACGGAAAACACCGGCCCTTTTGTGAAAATGGAAAATGAAACATTCGCGTCGCCCACGATGACGCGGCGACTCGCTGCTTGCTGGGTAATGCTGACCGGGTTTGTGTTCGCGGTTGACGGGCCGACGTTGACAAGCTGCAACCCGGCTATGCCAATCCCGTCAGCATTGGCGACATACTTCCCAAGCACGGCGAGAGAAGATCGCCCATACGTGTCGAGTGCGCTGAACTTGACGTAATTGCCTACGTCACGTGGACCGGCGGGGTTCGTGTTAAGACATTGAATAAATGTATTCGTATCCCTGAAATGGTGTGTCTCGGTTACGTAGAAGGTCTTGAGAGAGTTGCCGTCGCTAAGGTCCAGCGAGACGGTGTCACCATTCATGTCAAAATAGACATACAGATCATATTTGCCGTTGGGAAGACCTTCGAATTTGAATGCCGCGGAATTCCCGACGCCCGCCTCCTTGATGATGCCATTCATCAGCCTGGCATTTGGAGTGGTGATCAGGGCTGGATCAACATCATTGTACCAACTGTCGTTCGCAGCGAACGTCAGAGTTACCGTCGTGGCAGCACCCGTGCTGTCAACCAAGGGGCCCGTATTCCCGTCGTTTGCCGGCGTAAAGCCGTATTGGTCATCAACGTTGTTCCAGTTCCCTTGAGGAACCACACCTGCCACCTCGGTCGGCGCCAAAGGCGGAGTGCCTGGATTACCCGTCGTTACACCGTCTCTTCCTTGAAAATTTACGCCGATGGTTGTGGCTGCAAACGATGCGCTGACTGCAAACAGAGACGCCAGCAAGGAGAATAGTGACTTTGTGCGAAAAGCGGTTTGTTTCATATGATCGGACGAGTCTTTATCAGCGGACTCGTGGTTATTGTTTTGAGGAACCTCACTCTTTTTAGCTTCTTCGATTCGCAAGTCAACAGTTCTTTTGCATAAAATGTGCACAGGGGACGCGGTGCGCTCAACGTCGCGAGTCCAAGTGAAGTTTTTTGCGATCACTCCCAACCTGGATGCTGACGTGTCCACCCTGCACTTTGATTTTCAGTTCTCGTCCAGGAGTATCAAAGCGGTCTTCCAGAATAGTCGATTACGATTTTCTCAATGCCCTTTGGCAATCGAATTGTGGTAGTGCTTCCTCCTGGCCAGAGAACCCAGATTTCTGTGGGCGGTTCGGGAGTTGCCATGATTTGCACCGTGCTATCCTCCGACCAGTAGCCCGATCCGACATGAATCTCCCTTGCCGGTCCGAAGCGTTCGCCGAATTTCAAGCGAATGACAGCGCCCGCCCCTGAGGGATTTCCCGCCGGCCCATGTAAGCGAACCCTCAGACCGGGTTGTGCACCCGCATTGCGGAATAACTTCGTGGCCGCGCCGTTTTGGGTCACCACCAGGTCAACTCTCCCATCGCCGTCAAAGTCAGCCACAGCAGCACCGCGTTGTTCGCCATAGACTTTAATGCCCGATTCCTGAGCCGGCACGGCCTTCAACCTCCCTTTTCCATCGCCCGACAAAAGCAGACCGCGGCCGGCATCATAGCGCGATGTTTCCGGCTGATTTCCGAAAAAGTTCTGGCTCAGAAAAACATCCTCATATCCGTCACCGTTGAAGTCCGCCACATTCACACTGAACACGGGGGCGAGCTGCGCCTCCATCGGCAGCGGAACCGGTTCGAACCGATTGCCGCGATTCAAGAATAACATCGATGCCAGCGTCGTGGCGTCTAGCTCACGAGCGGCCCGCATTCGGTCGCCCAACACCTGCGCGACCGTAGCTTCGCTGAAGGACTTGTGCGTCGGAAATCGCTCGGGAAGATCGGGCAAGACCATCGATAAGGCATCGCGCATCCGCCGGGGGGCGACCGCCCGAAGAACCGGATCGTATTCGGCTTCGATCAAGTCCACCATTCCGCGTTGACCGAAATCTCCATAGAATAGTCGAACCGGCTGTTCCGGCGTGGCACGATAAGGGCAGTTTAGTCCCCAGTTCCCGGCAACGATGTCAAGCCTGCCGTCCCCGTCGATATCACCGGTGGTCACTCCGTTCCACCAGCCGACGAACTTGTCCAAACCCAGTTCGGCGGTCGCTTCTCGCAGCTTGCCTGCCTGGTTCTTGAAGACGCGGATTGGGCCCCACTCACAAGCCAAAATCAACTCCGGTGCTCCGTCGCCATCCAGGTCGCTCCAAACCGCGCCACTTACCAGACCAATCTTTTCAAGAACTCGCGTGTTCTCGACGTCCAGTATCCAACCCTTCCCGTCGTAACGAAAGATGCCAGAGGAGGCCGGCTCCGGATATCGCCCTGGAATGACTCGTCCACCGACGAACAAATCCATCTTGCCGTCGCCATCGATGTCGGCCAGAGCCAGCGGCCCAACGCTGGATTGGCGGGCGGGAACAACGTCTTGAATCTCGGGTTGCGCCAGGTCGAATTGTCGAACCGCGCCTCCAACGGGGAGGCCATCCTCATAATTTGCAGAACCGGCCAACAACAGGGTTTCGGCTTCAGTCTTGCGCCAAAGCAGAACAGCCGTTTGATCCCGGGTCACCGGCGCGTTCCATGGCGAATTTGTCATGGGTTTGAAGCTTCCACGGCCGTCGTTGCGAAAGACCCCCAGGCGCCCTCCCTTCCCGCTGCTTATAATCAAATCATCCCAGCCGTCGCCATCGATATCACCCCATGCGACACCAGGTCCTAATTGGCTGAACTTTCTGGGCAGCAGCGGCTGGCGTTCAGAATCCTCGAAAGGATCTTCGTGGTGGGTGTGTCGAATCAAGTGGCTGACGTCCTCGAACATGGGTGGAGAATTGGACAGTCGTGATCCGTGATTCGTGATTCGTGATTCGTAAACGGTGACTGGTGATTGGTGATTGGTGATTGGAGGTTCTCTTGAGCTTGAAGCTTGGAGCTTGAAGCTTGCCTGGGCCTCCGCTCCCGCCTCATCAATCTCGTAAATCCGGTTGGCTCTAACGCCCTGGACCACGCTCCGTTTACCGCTACGCCATTTCACTTCGAGGATCATTTCTGTTTTATCGATTCCAGCAGCGAAGACCAGCATTGGATCCGAGCCAGCCATATAGCGTCCGCCACAAATTACCTCCTGGCTTTGCATAGGAACCGCTCCGTTCGACAGCTTGACCTTTGCGCCAATCCCCTGGGTATTCGGCGGAAGACCCTTCAAGCGCACCGCCACGCGCGGAGCGCTTGTGTCGTTTCGATAGACGCCAGCGGCAGCGCGCAAATTGTTAACGACAAAGTCGAGGTCTCCGTCGCCATCAAAATCCGCCATCGCCATGGCGTGACGAATGCCGGGCGCCTCCGTCCCCCAAAGCTGAGTGACCTCTTCGAACGTGAAGTTCCCCAGATTATGAAATGCGACGATGGGTGTCTCCAGTTTGGGATAGAGGCGGGCGTTTTCGACTTTCGCCTGAACAAAGGCCTCCAGGCGCGTCGCCGGGTTGGCAATGGAATTTAGTGCGGGCTGCCGCGTCCGAATCTGGGCCTCGGCGTCCAGGTCCTGAACGTCCTTGGCGTGCCCGGTGGTAATCAGAAGGTCTTCGAATCCATCGAGATCAACATCGATAAATACGGGCGACCAGGACCATTCTGATGCAGACAATCCGGCATAGTTTGCCATTTCAGCATAGGTGCCGTCGCCCCTGTTCAGGAATAAGGTGTTGCGCATTATCTGCGGCCGGTTGTCAATCGCTCCGATGGGAGACGGGGCTGGCTTTTGAGCAAACATCTGTCGCTTTCGAAGCCGAAGATCCCGGCTCAGCATGTCCACAACAAAGAAGTCCAGGTTGCCGGTGCGTCCAATGTCAGCGAAGTCCACTCCCATCGAGCTTGCACTGGTGTTTCTCAATGCCAGTTTTTCGATCGCCCGGAAATGCCCTTT
>Ga0066710_100005078_pt1 | contig 11880 bp, 4 predicted proteins | sample GraSoiAngelo_159_FD_79666 | JGI IMG/M metagenome (GOLD analysis project Ga0066710, IMG submission 79666) | Grasslands soil microbial communities from the Angelo Coastal Reserve, California, USA - 14_1009_16_40cm | ecosystem: Environmental > Terrestrial > Soil > Grasslands | place: USA... | reverse complement strand
GATAAAACCCAAATCAATTCCCGATATATCCTGCTTCCGCCTGATGAAGTGCTCCGCACCAGGGACTTCCATACCACAAATCGCCAGTATGTGAAGGCTTCCATCGAATTGGGAACCCAAGCCGTGGAAGATGCTCTTGTCCGGAACCATATCGATCCTTCAGAGGTGGACATGTTCATCAGTGTATCCTGCACTGGATTTACCATACCTGGTGTCGATGCTCACATCATGAATAGGTTAGGAATAAACGCCTCGCGAATGATCCTCACCGAACATGGTTGCGCCGGAGGGGCTGTCGGCTTAATCCGTGCGTGGGAATATTGCCGGGCCTATCCGGATCGGACAGTAATCCTTTTGGCTCATGAATTTTGTTCGCAGACCTTTTTGCTGGATGATCTCAGTATGACCAACATTGTTTCTTCCACTCTTTTTGGCGATGGCGTGGCTGCAACTGTTGTTTCTGCCAATCTCAACGGTTCCGAACCCTTGCCAGCAATGCAAAGGGCAGTCACCCGCTTTTTTCCAGATACCCTGGACTATATGGGTTTTGAACTGTGCAATGAAGGCCTTCGCATCATTTTGTCGCCGGACATCCCGCCCTTCATAAAGAGCCAAATTCAACCGACAATCGCTTCATTCCTGAAAGACTGCCATGTGGGGGCTGAATCTTTGCGGCATTTTGTGCTGCACCCTGGGAGCGTCCGAATTGTGGAGATCATAGGGAGACAACTTGGGCTCTCCAAGGAAAGCTTGGCTCCGACGCTTAGTGTGCTTTTCAATCGGGGAAACATGAGCAGCGTTACGGTGCTGGCGGTTTTGCAGGAAATCCAGCAGACCTGTTCTCCTCGCGACTGCGATCTTGGTCTGATGGTAGCTTTTGGTCCTGGCTTTGTGGCAGAGATGGCCTTATTGCAGTGGCAAAGTGGACAAGCGAATTAAGTTCATTCTGTGTGGTGAGGCCAAGCATCACTGAAAACTCAGATTCAAATGGTAGGTTCCGAAATGGAAAGTATATAAGAGTCGATTAAGTTCATTCCTCTCTGATTATCACCCAACAGGTCATTATTGGACCTCCAAAGTACCACGCCACGTATTTGTGCTGTTATTAGGTGTAATTATCCGCTGGGAGTTTCTTTCGCATTTAGCATTACTGTTGCCCACGCTGTCACAAGTTCAATTTTGGACCCATAAGATGTTCCGTTGCAATCTTCTCAAAATGGTCCCAGAAGAGTTGAACAAATCTCTATCCCTTAATTTTGATATATTGGACTTGCTCCACAGTCCTTGCTAGTTCAGGTTTCTATGTAATTTATTATGAAATTTTGCTTTTCTCATGACACAACAGCGTCATCTGGACTGCATACTGGGGTGCAGATTGATGTCCGTTGATCTGGATGCGCAATCGCACCGTTTCACCGAGAGTTCTCGTGGTAATTTATCGACTCCAAGCCAGTTCTGACGAAGAACTGATGGATCAACTCAGGCAAGGTCATCAAGATGCTTTATCGGTGCTCTTCGACCGCCATTACCGACTGGTTTTCAGCGTTGCTCTCAAGATTCTGCATGATCACGGCGAAGCAGAAGACGTAATGCAGGAAGTCTTCCTCGAGGTTTACCGGAAGATAGAAAACTTCAACCCTGCCAAAGGCAGCGCTAAGACCTGGATTCTTCAGTATGCCTATCACAGAAGCCTGAACCGACAGAAATACCTCAATTTGAGGAATTTCTATGATCGATTCCGGGGTTCCGACATGAATGAGTGGGAGCTACCTCACAATTCGAACGGTTGGAATGGATTGACTTATCATGAGTGGGCTCGCGTCATTGAGAAAGGGTTGGAAACTCTAAGCCAAAAGGAACGGAAGACGTTGGAGATGGCGTACTTTCAAGGACTTTTATTGAGGGAGATTGCTGAGCATTTGGAGGAACCTTTACCCAACATCAGGAACCATTACTATCGTGGGCTCAAGAAATTGAGAGATTTTTTGAATGAGCGATCTTGTTTGAAGAAGGAACCCGCTTGATCCCTCTAGGGGGTTTTATGTTGAAACCTGGTGAATTAAATCATGAACATTTCGAAGAGCTTTGTGCTTTGGCAGCCTTGGGTCAGATTTCTCGGGAGGAATTTGACGAACTTCGATCTCATCTTCGATCCTGTGCCTCTTGCCGTGTCCGGCAGGCTGATTTCACGGAGATTCTTCATGAGCACCTTCCTCTTCTTGATCGACAAAACGGATCGTTTGCAGACTCACCCAGAATCTCTTTTCACGACTCCAGTTTTAAGCAGCGTTTCCTTCAACGCGCCAGGCGAGAAGGTATACAGTTCGCTGACGCCGAGCCGCATAACACGCTTCCGTCTCCGATTTGGATCTGGATTAAAGAGTCATTCCGCCCTCTGCACCGGACATTGGCATTCTTCGTAATGCTCATCGTTTCAGGCTTGGTAATTGGGATGATGCGAGACAGGTTGCAGCAAAGCCATTCCCGTAAGGCCGAAGCCATTGGTGAAGTTACAAGACTGAATAAGGAGATTGCCAGGCTTGAGCGACGCATTGCTGAGCTTTCCGAGCTGAAACTCTCGCTGAAAGCTCAATCCCCGCAGTCGGAGGGCTCGAAACCTGCAAGTGCGCCTTCGCAGGAGAACCTCACCGAAAAATTGCTCATGGCGCTTTCCACTGCACGCCAGAGTTACGCTATGGCCGTTGCCAGGTTAAAGAGTCTCGACGAGCAATTCCAAAAGGCTTCTTCGGAACTAGTGTCGTTACGATCAGAGTTATTAACCCTCAAGAGCAGAACCCGAGTATCGAACAACCTGAGCGACACGGAACACGCCCTCCGCCAGACCGAGGAAGAGCTTGAAAAGCTCCGCCGGGTCCGTTCCCAGGATGCCTCCACCCTTGCTGCTCAACAAGTCCAAATCCGTGAACTGACCGAACAACTGATCGCCCAAGCCGACTCGCTAGAGCGTGAGAGGGAGTTGCTGGCGTCCGGACGGGACATTCGCGATCTCATGGGGGCTCGCAATTTGCATATCATCGATGTCGCTGATGTGGACAGTCGGGGTACGAGACGGCCCTTTGGCCGTGTCTTTTACACGGAAGGTAAATCGCTGATCTTTTACGCCTACGATCTTGAAAAGAAGAAGCCTCTGGAAAAGTACTCCTTCCAGGCGTGGGGACAACGAGAATCCAAAGCTGGGTCGGTTCAGAGCCTTGGAGTTTTCTTTGCAGATGACCAGACTCAAAACCGGTGGGTGCTCAAGTATGATGATCCGAACGTCTTAGCCGAGATCGACGCGGTATTCGTCACTATTGAACCGAAAGGTGGCAGTATGAAACCTAGAGGACAGCAGCTCATGTACGCCTACCTGAAAGCCAATCCCAATCATCCCTGATCAATCCCGACACGAAAGAAGGGGAGAGAAGATAGGTAATGATCCATATGCTAATGGTCCTCCCTAACAACCGCGAGGAAGACAGCACGTCAGTACGGCAGCGTTTTCCTGGGAAGTAGGGTCTCGCCTATTGCAGTCCAGGCTTTCCCATTTTTCGTCGCTGTGGGTGCCTCGAGACACATGAAGGACTCTCATCTGATTACTTGCCCTTGGCTTTTGGCTCTTGGAGCCTTTCTTTCGGCCTTTACATTTTCTTACATTTTTTTTCTTCTTTTGACACAATACGCTAATTTTGAGTGCATACTCCAATGCTGAATTGTGTGAGACGGTAATGCCTGAGCATACCCGTGGGATGCCAAATCTAATTCATGTTTCAGCCATCCTCTTCATGACCTTGCTCGGAACTGTTTGTCTTGCATTGGCAAGCCCCACGGCGACGTTGACAGGTCGTGTGACTGATTCGCTGGGAGGCATTCTATCTGGAGCTCAGATCGAAGCTACTAACGTTGATACCAACACCGTTTTCCGGGGAAAGAGTAACGAAGAAGGTCTGTATAGAATTCCAAATCTTCCTCCGGGACACTACCGGGTGATTGTTCGGATGTTTGGATTCCGAACCGTTGTAAAACCCGGTGTTAACCTCCATGTTCAGGATGTGATTTCTCTCAACTTCTCAATGCAGCTTGGATCAGTTATCGCTAGCGTCACCGAAGAGGAAGGTGTGCCCCTCATCCAAGCTGAAACTGCGATGCAAAGCACTACAGTAAACCAGCTTGCCATCACCGAATTACCTTCGCTCACCCGAAACCCATACGACTTTGTAGCCCTCAGTGCTGGGGCAACACCGGCAAGTGTCAGCCGAGGCATCGGTTTTGCACTCAACGGGCAGCGCCCGGAGAGTGGCAGCTTTCTTCTCGACGGCAGCGATAATAATGAACCTTATGAGTCCGGGCCCGGACAAATTGTCCCACTGGATGTTGTGCAAGAATATCGACTGCTTACCAACAATTTCACTGCCGAGTTTGGTCGCAACGTGGGTTTCGTGGCGAATGTAGTAACCAAGAGTGGCACTAACGATTTTCATGGGGTCGCCTACTACTTCAATCGCAACTCGAAGTTGGCCGCCAATACCTTTGAGAACAATGCGCGAGGTATACCTCGACCAGTGTTCAACAGGCATCAGTTGGGTGGCGCTTTGGGTGGTCCCGTTTACAGGGATAAGGTGTTTTTTTTCGGAGCATTCGAGCCCATCCTGGTCCGCAGTTTCGCCACGGTCAGCTACTACGTACCAACTCCCCAGCTCATGGCAGTGAGCTCGGCGGGAACCAATGCTATTTTTCAGAGATTTCCTTTACCGACCAATCTTTCCTCCACCGACGTAAGCACCCGCACACTGTGCCCTTTCGGCAGAGGCTGTGGCTCCAAAATAAGCACCGGTTTTGTAACGATCCCCTCCTTTGCTGCCACTTCGCGAACAGGCCCCGTCGATGCGGGGGCCGGCGCACCCCAAAATACTTATCTGTGGACTACCCGGCTCGACTACAGCATCAATGAGCGATCGACACTGAACCTGCGCTATGCCTTCCAGGATGCAAATCAGTTCCCCACGGTGACTCAACCTTATTCACCAGATCTGGATCAATCCTCTTTTACCCGAAACCAGAACGTAACCCTGAATCTGACCCGCCTATGGCATGGTAACTTCTACACGGAATCTCGTCTTGTCTACAACCCGTTGCTCCAGGAAAGCCCTGCGACGCCTTCTGCACTCTTCCCTTCCTTTGCAATCACGGGCGATGCTATTAGTGGAACGGCGCGCTCTCTTTCGCTTCCCTCGGGGAGAAACGCCTTCGGCGGTGCCCAGAATGCTTACCAGTTTTATCAAACAGCAAATTGGATCAAAGGGAAGCATAACTTGAAATTCGGCTGGCAATATATCCACTTGCGAGATAATCGCACCCCCACGGAGGTTCCTGTCACTCGGAACAATCAAGGCGAGTTTCGGGATTTGCAGAGCTTCTCGGACGGCCACCTCTCTTCATATCAGATTTCCTTGGATCCGAAGGGACACGTACCTGGCGAGCTTATCGACCCACCTTTTGGACCGACAACAAACCGGCGCCATTACCGTTTCAATGATTTGGGTGGCTTTTTCCAGGACTCTTGGAAGGTTTCTCCACGCCTCACGCTTTCGCCGGGGTTGCGTTATGAGTCCTTCGGTGAAGGCCACAGACCCGGTCACGAAAAGTCCCTCGAGGCGAGCTTCTACTATGGAGAAGGAAACAATATTTTCGAGCGCTTGGCCAATGGTCGCCTGCTTCGCACGATCGAGGCACCAGGAGACTATACGAACCACTATTACCTCCCCCGCCGCAGGAGCTTTGGTCCGCGAATGGGATTGAGCTACGATCTCAGTGGGAATGGCAGAAGCGTAATTCGATTGGGATCCGGCGTTTTCTACGAGCGTTTACCTGGGTTTGCTTTTGAAAACTTGAACCCGCCCACACAGAGTATTACGCGGCTCACCGAAGTTTTTGTAACGCCCGCCCTATTTGACAACCCGTACTCCCTCTTTCCCAATGCGACAATGCCAGTACCTCCAAGCGCGATCATACACTTCGATCAAAATTTGAAAGCCGCCTATGCAGTAGAATGGAATGCCACTGTCGAGCATGAGCTGGCGCACAGCTTTCTTCTGGCTGCCGCTTATGTGGGCTCAAGTGGCAAGCACCTTTACCGCCTTGTCAATACTAATCGGATTGGCAGCGGTCAGTTTGCCGGCCGGCCAGGACAACGCTTGGTCAATAGCGCCTCCGGCTTCACTACGATCAACAATCTGGCAGCATCGAGCTACCACGGATTGCAACTTCGCGTAGACAGTCTCAATATTCGGAACCTTGGCCTGCAATTTGGCGCAAACTATACTTGGAGCCATTCCATCGACAACGTCAGCTCGTTAATGGGAGACGACCTGATCAACGGTGGCGGGCTACCTCTGGATGCTTTCAATCCATGGCTGGACAAGGGTTCCTCGGATTACGATGTGCGCCATCGACTGACGACCCACGTCATTTGGCAGGTTCCTATGGGTACGAGTTCGACTGGCCACAAGAAATATTGGGTGAGCGGTTGGGAGATCAGTAGCATCCTCTCCTTTCAAACAGGTCAGCCGTTCAGTTTGCAAGACAACCGCGTTCCGGATCGCGATGTAGCGGACAATACCCGGCCCCGAGTCACCGGCCCCCTCCCCCAAGGACTAAGTGGGGATGCGATCGTACCGGACGCGCGAACACCTAATACCTTTTTGATCCTCCCAATCAACCTGGTCCGATACCCTGATGGAAGCTGCGTCCCCAATGCCATGCCACTGGCCTGCCAGGTTTCAGTCAACGGACCATTTGGCGGGGCATTGGGTAGAAATGCGTTTCGCCGCCCCGGCACTCATTTTCAAAACTTTGCCTTCATCAAGAATTTTGACTTGCCGGGCCTCGCAGGCAGGGAGGGACTGAAATTGCAGTACCGCGTGGAGTTCTACAACCTCTTCAACCATTCAAACCTTTACTTTAAGGTGGACACGGGAAACGTGTCGGCACCGTCGTTCAACACCCGCGAGGGAGCAACGGTCCCGGGAGTTACGGCTTCATTTGGAACGCCGGATAGATTTCCGCAGGAGGCACGCCAAATCGTAATGGCGTTGAAGTTGATTTTCTGAAGGTTCTTGAAGCTGAAAAGCCGAAGGCCTTAAGGCATTTCGAAGAACTTAGATCAGGCATTCTGCTAGCGCAGCCTGCAGTTTATTTTCTATTGGAGAGGGTAGGATATCTATCGCGCTTTTTCGATGTGGTCAACCTAAACCTCAGATATGTTTCCGGTGGCATGTCTGCGGTAAACCTACGCATTTCCGAAAAAGCGCGATGGATGCCCCACCCTGGTTTTAAGGCCAGCATTATAGGCTGCGTGCGAGGATGGCGATGAAGCTCTTCCAGTGGTACTTGAATGCCTGGTTGCTGGAGACTACCTTTTGGCTGGTGGCCGGGCTCTGGGCATTCTACGCGGACGGAAGTATGAAGTCCCTTGCTCTGGAACAACGGCAGGTTACTGGACTGACACGAGAGGCTTTGGCTGCGTTAGGTCCAAGATCCGAAGTGATTCCTCAGCCGACTGATTCAAAATCTCAAATTGAGGGCGGCGCTGCGAGACTGAAGGGGCAGGCGGCTTATGGCCACCTGCCCCTCAGCTTTGAAGCTAATCGGGGCCAAGTGGATGACACGGTGAAGTTTCTTTCCCGGGGCGGTGGCCATAGCGTCTTTTTGACAGCCACCGAAGCGGTGCTGCAATTTCCGAGCCCAACTTTCGGTTTGCGGAATGAAAAGCTTGAGAATAGAGGATTGAGAATGCAAAATCGCAAGACCGGACTTTATCCTGGACGCTCGATTCACAGCGCTCGGATCCCCAACCCCGGATCCGTTACCCGCAATTCGGAATCGGCAGTGATAAGAGTGCAACTGGTAGGTTCTAACCCTAGCCCCGAGATTAGTGGTGAGCTGGAGCTTTTTGGCAAAAGCCATTACTTCATCGGGAACGACCCCAAGAGATGGCGGGTCAACGTTCCCACCTACTCCAGAGTGCATTACAAGAATGTGTATCCTGGCATTGACATGGTCTATTACGGTAATCAGCAGCAATTAGAATATGACTTCGTCGTAAGACCAGGGAGTGATCCTCAAGCTATCACACTGCGTTTTGAAGGCCCTGTTGCAAGGCGTGGCCGACCTCCCATGCAGATTGACTCCAAGGGTGATTTGTTGCTGGAGACAGAAGGCGGCGAGGTTTATCAAAGAAAGCCCTTTCTCTTTCAAGAAATAAACGGCATTAGACACCCTATTGATGGAAGCTACGTGCTCAAAGGGAAGCTCGAGGTCGGCTTTGACCTCGGACCTTATGACGCCAGCAGACAGCTGATTATTGATCCGGTACTTTCTTACTCCGCCACGGGAATCGGAGGGACTGCCATTGCGGTGGACTCCGCAGGTAATGCCTATGTAACGGGAATTGCCAGTCCAAACTTTGTTACGACACAGGGCGCCTTTCAGACAACGCCCGGAGGTGGCACTTGCGTCAGCGGACCCAACACAATCCCCTGCCCTGATATCCTGGTGGCAAAATTGAACCCTTCGGGTACAGAACTCATCTATTCTACCTTCCTGGGAGGGAGCGGCTCTGATTATGGCTACAGTATTGCGGTGGACTCCCAAGGTAATGCCTATGTGACCGGCACGACCACCTCAGTTAACTTTCCTACTACGCCTGGCGCTTTCCAGGCTGTTCCAAACGCAGGCAGTTGTGGCTCAACACCCGCTTGCAATAAGGCTTTTGTCACAAAGTTAAATACCACTGGCACAGCGCTTCTCTATTCCACCTATCTCTACGGAAGTAGTGGAGGTCAGGGCGGCAACGGCATTGCTGTGGATGCTGCCAGCAATGCCTATGTCACAGGGGACAAGGACGGCAGTGGGTTTGTGACGAAGTTAAATCCCACTGGTTCCCAAGCTGTTTACTCAACCACTGGCATCGGAGGGGCTGCCATTGCCTTGGATTCTACCGGCCATGCCTACGTGATCGGCAGAACGGGGCATGATTCCTTTGTAACAAAGTTAAACTCTGATGACACGGTGCTTGTCTATTCCTTTTGGCTGGGTGGTACTTTTCCTCCCTACGCAGCCCCGCCTGAAGAGGTTGAGGCTCTCACCGGCATCGCCGTAGACTCTGCTGGAAACGCCTATGTCACGGGGTATACCGCGTACAAGGACTTTCCCACGACCTCTGGTGCGCCTTTTCGGGATCCTCAAGGAGTCGGCCTATGCGGTAATTCCCTCTGCCGAGACGCTTTTGTATCCAAGTTGAATGCGGCTGGGACGAACCTCGTCTATTCCACGTATCTGGGCGGCAACTCCATAGACTACGGCAATGGCATTGCAGTGGATGCTGCCGGCAATGCCTATGTGACGGGTGTTACGAGGTCGAGCAACTTTCCGACGACACCGGGCTCTTTCGAGTCCAGTTCCGGTGCTATCTTCGTTACCAAGTTGGATGCCGCTGGAACAACGCTTGTTTACTCCCTCACCCTTGGCAGCGGCAGCGATAATGAAGGAGGCAACGGGATCGCGGTGGATGCTGCCGGCAATGCCTACGTAACGGGAAACGCGAGTCCCGGCTTTCTTGTCACAGCCGGCGCCTATCAATCTCCTTCCGGCAACAACGGTGCTTTTGTGGCCAAGCTCTTTGATGGTCTTACTCTGTTTGTTCCTGTCATTCTATCTTCCTCTGGCCAAAACAATTCTTTCTTTACCTCAGAGTTAACGCTGACAAATCGGGCGGCCACGGATGTCACCCTCAAGTTCACTTACACGGCAGCCTTTGGTGGGGGGAGCGGTATAGCCACCGACACGCTGGGGGCGGGCCAGCAGAGAGTCGTTCCCGATGCTATTGCCTACCTAAAAGCCCTTGGCATTCCTATTCCTGATTCAGGCAATCGGGGAGGCACCTTAGCCGTTCGCTTTTCAGGGCTGACCTCCTCTTCTGAAGGTGCCGCGACAGTCCGAACCACGACGGCCGTGAGTCAAGGACGGGCTGGTTTAGCTTATCCGGCAATTGCCGGAGGTTTGACGGAAGCGTCATACCTTTGCGGACTGCGTCACAACGCTACGGATCGTACCAATGTAGCCTTCCAAAACACAGGTTCCCAGGAGCAAGGCGACATCACACTCCGCGTGACAGTCTTTTCCGGTGATCTGGTCGTACCTTGGTCACCTATGATTTTCGAGGAGACCCTCTCGCCTGGGGGCTTCAAACAGATCTCTGGCATCCTCCAGTCCCACGGCTCACTGTTTAGCAATGGTTTTGTTCGTGTCGAACGAATCCGCGGCACAGCACCCTATTACGCCTATGCTGTCATTAATGATCAAGCCAGTTCCGACGGGTCCTTTGTGGCACCTATCACCGAAGGCTCGCTGGTGGGACGCACCGGTCTGACACTTCCCGTTGTTGTGGAGACAAGCTCATTTGACAGCGAGTTGGTGGTGACCAATTGGTCGACATTGAGCAAGACCATCCGCTTTGCTTTCGTCACCGAAGGCATCCAGGCTCCCGACTCGACAGCCCATTTTACCATCGTGATGGGAGCTCGACAGCAACTGATCCTACCTAAAATCGTCCAATGGATGAGACAGCAGAGGGTGGTAGGCTTGGACTCCACGCAGCAACCTTACGTAGGTCCCTTGTTTGTGTCGGTTCCGGGAGGAGATGTCAGCGGCATCTTTCTCGGCGCGCGCACTTCCACAACTGCAAGCGGAGGGAACCGCTATGGGGTGTTTTATTCCTCTGTTCCCTACGGCGCAGCCAACACGACCGCAAGCTGGCTCTATGGCCTGCAACAGAACTCTGAAAATCGAACCAACTTGGGGTTGCTTAATACAGGAGAGACAGACGGGGAACCTGACGTTTTTCGAATTGAAGTTTTTTATGGTGAGACAGGGACGAAGGTTAACACTCTCGACGGAATTACTGTCAATGCCAGGAGATTGACCCAAATTAGTTCTCTTCTAGAAAAGTATGCGTCGGGGGTCGCTCAGGGTTACCTAAGGGTGACGCGCACGCAGGGATCCAACCCTTTCATAGCTTACTGTGTCATTAACGATGGGGCTCAGGCCGGGCAACGAAGCGACGACGGTGCCTTTGTAGTAAGTTCGCCGTAAGATTTGTCCTTTGGTTCTATTAAAAAGACGAGAATTTCAGCCACGCCTCCAGAATGTCTTTTCCTCGAAAGGACCATGTTCGGTCGTTCAGCTGTTTGACGCCTTCTCGCGGCCTAAAGTTCTGTGTGCCCTTCGTCGTAAATTCTACCTTCACCTCCACCGGCCCGGCAAGCCGGAAAGGCTTGAACGCTGATAATCGCCCCAACGCACGCCTCGCCTTCTCACGAATCAGCGAGCAGGCCGCCGGATGGGAAAGCATGAACCCCGCATTCCGACTAACTCCCGACTTCACTTCAGCACACTCGGCCTCGGGAACCAACTGATGGATCTCCTGGCAAGCTGCCGTGTCACCAGAAAGCATGATGACCGGTATACTAAAAGTACCGGCTAACATGATTCGGGCGCCGATTTCCCCTGTCGGCTTGTCGTTCACCCAGATATTCTGGATACGCTGCGAATCGTAGGAGTGGCCAAGTATGCCCTTCTCCGCCCCCGCCAGGGCATGCTGGCCAACGAAGATCACGGCGCTATAGGAGGAATTGAGTTCTAGTGTTGGCGACACCACACTGCCTGTCAGCAGCCTCGCCTTGGGATGAATATCCAAAACGGACAGATTTTCGCCGCTGGAATGACCATCCCAAACCACCACTTCTGTGGCCCCTGCGTCAAACAGCCCATCTACGGCCGCATTGATTTCACCGGTGAGCAGTTTGCGAGACTCTTCGAAGCGCG
>Ga0066710_100005075_pt1 | contig 11885 bp, 10 predicted proteins | sample GraSoiAngelo_159_FD_79666 | JGI IMG/M metagenome (GOLD analysis project Ga0066710, IMG submission 79666) | Grasslands soil microbial communities from the Angelo Coastal Reserve, California, USA - 14_1009_16_40cm | ecosystem: Environmental > Terrestrial > Soil > Grasslands | place: USA... | reverse complement strand
TAGAACTCCTGGCCGTTCATTTTCGGCATGCGAAAATCGGAAAGGATGAGGTCGAACTCGTGCCGGTCAACCAGTTCCAGCGCGGCCGGCGCGGAGTGACACAAGGTCGTGGAATGGCCCAGCATATTGAGCATTTCGCCCAGCAATTCGGCAATCGCTGTGTCGTCGTCCAGGACCAGGATTCGGGCCGACGGCCCGTGGACCTGGGGCGGCGGTTGGGCGGATTGCGTGTCGGCGCTCCGACTGACCACCGGCAGTTCCAGGACAAAGCAGGCGCCGTCTGCGCTGGCAGAATCATAGAAAATCCGCCCGCCGTGGTCCGCCATGATGCTGTGAGCGATCGACAATCCCAGGCCGGTGCCCTTGCCCACTTCCTTGGTGGTGAAGAACGGCTCAAACAGATGGGGCAACGCCTCGGGGGACACACCGGGCCCGTTGTCTTCGACCCGAATCCGAATCAGGTTTTCGTCGTGTTCCGTGGAGATCTCCAGGCGGCCGCGGCGGGGCAACTCCGTCAGCGATTGGAGCGCGTTGTTGAATAAATTCATCAGCACTTGTTGAATCTGGTCGGGGTCGGCCTGGGTCGCGGGCAGTTGCGAGTCCAGATTCAGACGGAGGTCCACCCGGCCATTGTCCAGGTCCAGCTTGCGCAATTCGACCACAAGCTGCACCAGCCCATTCAAGTCCACGGCCTGGCGGTGTGTCGGTTGCTCCCGGGCGAAGGACAGGAAATTGCTGACAAGCTTGGCGGCGCGATTGCTTTCGCCGGCGACCTTTTCCAGATCGGACCTCAATTGGCGGCTCAATTCGCCGCGGCGCAGAACCAGTTCCAGGTATCCTTTGATGACCGCCAACGGGTTGTTCAGTTCGTGGGCCACGCCCGAAATCATCTGGCCCAATGCGGAGAGCTTTTCCGACTGACGAAGCTGTTGTTCCAATCGCGCCCGATCGGTCAGTTCGCGCAGGAAGAACTGGTAGGCCGCCCGGCCTTCAAAGCTGATCGGCGCGCCATGCGCCTCTGTCGGCGTGATGCCGCCGTCGCGCCGGACGAGGGTGAGGTGGCGATGCCGACAGATGGCGGCAAACCACTCCGGCCCCGACTGCGGCCGGGGCTGCGGCTCCGGGTGGATCTGGCAAAAGCTGGACAACAAATTCGTGTCCGCGCTGGCGATACCCAACAAACGTTTGGCGGTCTGATTCAGCTCCAGAATTTGCAGGTCCTGCGCCTCGGCGATGACGATGCCTTCACTAGCCTCGTCGAACAAGCTCCGGTAGCGTTCCTCAGTTGATTTGACCTGCCTCTGGAGGAATTCCGTTTTCGATTCGTAAGAGCGCAGTTGTTGGAATGCCTGCAGATTGATTTCCCGCACCTCCTACAGCACCAGAATGATCATGCTGACAGCAATGAAAAGTTGGAGCACCGCCGAAATCATGTAGCCGGAGCTGATCAAGTGATCGGAAGCCTGAAAAAACGGGTAAGCGGCAATGTAAATCCCCCACAGGGCAAAACCAAAACCGAGCAGCCCGGCCCCAAGAAACGGTTGCTTCGCGCGAAACCGAAAAAAACACCAGGCGGTGGCCAGGCCCACCAGACCCACCAGCGCAAACACCGGAAACTGCATCTGCAGCGGATCGTCCAACCGATAGGCTCCGATGTAACTCCAGACGAACAGGAACACGAGGAACAACGCGAGCTGAGATGGTTCGGTCCGCTGTTTTAGAAACCCGGCGCTGCCCCAAAGCAAAAACACCGCCGAAGCGGCCACGCACCACTGTTTGAGCATGACCAGCAAGGGTTTTTCCGGGCCGTTCTGGTATCCGATGCAGAGTCCCAGCCAGATCGCGTGGAAAAGCCAGCCAACGGTCCAAAAACTGAAGTAACGGCGTTTGGTATAGCGATTCAGGTAATAGAAGATACCTGCCAAAACGCTGGCACTAAGGAAGGAATTAATTAAGGCTGCCTTGAGGTACTCCCGGGGAAACTGGAGATCGAATCCGGTGATGGCGTTCACGTTTTCGTTTCGTTTCGGGGAAAGCCGCCCCGAGCTTCGGCCCGTCCCCTGCGCCACCGCCACGATTCACGTCGCCACGTCAGCGCCTATCCCGCGTCATCGGCCAGATTACCCGATCCCTTGGGGCCATACAAAGCATTTTTGTCTGCTCCGTTGGGAATGGCGAGTTGTTGGAAACGGAGCGCGGCGTAAACGCACGTTTACGCCGCCTCAACGTACTCATCGGACCGTTGGAGGGACTGCATTTTCGTTCCCCTCACCCCGGCCATCTCTCTCGGGCAGAGTGTTTGTTTAGCACGCTGGCCGCGCCCGTAGCGCAGACTTGCAGTCTGCTGTATCGCAGGTTTTTAACCTGCCACCTGCCGGCTGCGAGCAAACGTTCTGCCGATTACAAATCAGCGATACGGCAGATTAAACCCAACTTTGTCGTGGATCTTTGTCGAAACACTTTGTCGAAGTTCCGTTGAAAACGCTATTTCGACAAAGTTTTCCGACAAAGTTTCTAAGATTCGCGGTCCTGGGACAGGCCTAACCAACCCGGAAAGTCCAAACTCCAGGGCACGGGCGTCCCGCCAGGCGTGCCGCCCGTGCCACTACCCTGGAACCGCAGTAGCCCGCGGCATTTTCGTTTGCCTGACCGCGTGTCGGCCGAGGCAACGGCTAAACACATAAGGTATGTGGTTTAGCGTGCTGCGGGCTCGCGGCCGTAGCGCAGATTTTCAATCTGCTGTCTCGCCGAATTGTATTCGGCCAGGCGTCGGATGGTCCCACGCGTGGGCCGTTCCCAACGCCTCGCAGAGTGCAACTCTGCGCTACGACGCGGCGCTAAACAGATTCAAAGCGGGCTAAGCCCGCGCTCCCACCAACACCACTAGCATGGGGATGCGCGGGTTGGGAATGGAGCGCCGGACTCCCGTTCGGCACGACGTTGGCGCGGTGGACGCGGAACACCGAGCCCAACTGGAGTTCGGTTCGCGATACTAAATTCACTAACGCGGCGTCGGCGCGTCCTTGCCCTTAGCAAGCGCGGGCCCGGTTGCCGGCGGCAAGTGGACAAAGGCGATCTTCTCTCTTTTCAGGATGGGGATCAAGATGCCCTGATGCTCCACGCCGAAGGTCATGAACTGAACCTGCACATGATGTTTCGAATGAATATTAAACATGGATACTTGATTTCTTAGCGTCACACGGTCTCTGAATCGGAGCCATCACCCGTTTTCCGCGCCCCGGTTTCCGTCCGGGGCGAATTACCGCAATTTCACGAATTTGTTCGCAAGCCTCTCCCAGCACTGAAAGTGCCATTCGCGAAAGACTGATGTTGTTCGCGGGGCCCGAGCCAGGGACTGTCCGGTTTTGCCCGATCCTGTACGTAAATCGGACAGGCGCGCTCAGGCGTCGGGCTGATCGGTGCGCCTGTCGATCGATCGGGGCACGCCCTTCCCGGAAGGCACCACCTGCCGCGCTTTCCCGCTCCACCTCGCCATGAGGGTCACCAACGGGGGGAATGATCGAAAAAGAGGCACCAACAGCGCCACGGGGATGGGCCGCATGGCCAGTTGCGCGAACACCTCAGCCGCCCTGAGCCGTGGCAGAAAACTCTTTCGCCAGGCCCGGGCATATTCCCTGCCGATTTCACCCAGCGTGTCGCCCGGCCATGAACCCCGCCCGCGGGCAAACAGGCCTTCGCACAACAACCAGGCCGACTGCATCGCCATACTGATGCCTTCGCCTATGATCGGGTGCGCTTCGGCCGCGGCGTTTCCAACGTAGAAAATCCCGTCGGAAAACCAGGCGCGAACCCCCGGACGGATCGGCCCCACGGACAACCACGGGCCGTCCTGGCGCGCGCGGGCGAGCGCTTCGCGCGCGCCGCGGCACGATTCTCGGACCCGGCTCGAGACCGCTTCAGCGGCGGACCTCCCGGGCACGGCCCGGCGCGCCCGCTCCAATTCATCGCGCCGGATGCAATAGGACACCACCACGCGCCCATCGTTGGTCTGGGCCATGCCTCCGTAACCTCCTGGAAATATCAGCAGCGGCATCACGCCGTTGGGCAGCGAGCAATCGCAAAAGTGCGCCTTGAAACCGAGCAGGTCTGAGGCACGCGCCGGCCGGCGGGCAGGTTGGGTCGGCAGTGTCCCGGGCTCCCACGATCCGTGCGCCCCGATGACCGTCGGCGCGCACAGTCGTTCCGTTTGGCGCGTTTCCTTGCTGGTCGCTTCGCACAGAAACATGTCCCCCCGTTTTTCCACTTTGGTCGCCGCCCAGGGCTGCCGGACCTGCGCCCCGGCTTGCGCCGCCCGCTCCAGCAACAGCGTGTCCAGCACCTCGCGCCCCACCGCTCGGCCCCAACCGTCGGGCATCTCCTTCGTGCGCGGCAGCGGCGCGGTCACCACGGTATCCCGCGCGAACAACGCGGTTTGTTGCACCGGCGGCCCGGCCCGTTTCAGGAATTCTTCCGCGACGCCGAGACGGCGCAGCAACGGGAAGTTCGTGGAAGAAAGATATTCACCGCAGACTTTGCGCCGGGGAAAGCGGGCCTTCTCAATCACCGCAACCCTCCAGCCCGCGCGCGCCAGCATCAGTCCCGCGGTCGCGCCGCCCGGACCGCCACCCATCACAATGGCGTCCATCATCTCAGTCATCGTTCCGCCCGCACGTTTTCGCGCCGCCGCGGCGGCGCGCGACAAAACAGTGACTGAACAGCCCGGCCGCCCGTTCCTGCAATTGCCAGTTCCTGCTCTTCGGCCAGAGCGCCGAAAGTTCTTCGCCGACGAACCCGGCCCGCACGCTGAGCACGGGGTCGTGACGCGTCACCGCGTTACAGCCAATCAGCCACAACCACCGGCTCGCCAAAGCCGACACCAGGCAACGCCGCGGCTCGCAGGCAATGAAACAATCCGTCCGCTCGGCCGCCATTTCCATCAACCGCGCCAGCGCGGGCCGCGGGAAGTGATGCAGAAACAGATTCGCGGCCATCAGGTCAACCCGATGGCTTGAAGGCAGGCCCATCCAGTCAAAGACGTCCGATGTGATCGGGTACGCGTTCCACCACAACCTTTCGAATTGGCGACACGTTTCAGCGCTGACGACGCCTTGGCGGTCCACCAGCGTCACCTCTGCGTTGCGCCAACCGGGTCCCAACCGGCGAGCAAGCCGCAGCATCAGTGTTCCGTCGCCGGCCCCCAGATCAACCATGCGCCGGCCTGGCCGGTCACCCAAGAGTTCGCGCGCCACCGAGGCGATGACGCGGGCGCTGCCCAGGATCGCGTTCAGGCGACCAATGTCCCGTCGCGAGCGGGCCGCCCGCGGGTCGTTTGCAGGCAAGACGTCCAGCAATTCAGGCTCGATCTGGCGCATATCACCCAACGGACGCGCGGACTTTCGGAGCATTTGCCCCTTCAACGCCGCCGCTGGACCGCTGCATCACCGCGCACATCCTTTCATTCCACCTCGAGCAAGGCGCCGTGGCAGTTGAATCCCGCGCCGAACGATGAGAGCCACCACCAACCGCCGGGTGCATTGTCCGCCAGTGCGGCCTGCATCACGAAATACACCGACGCGCTGCTTATATTGCCGAATTCCCGCAACACCGCCGCGCTCCACCGCAAATCATGTTCGGTCAATCCGAGCCTCTGCTGCAGCGCCAGCAGGACGTCCCGTCCGCCGCCATGCACGATCCAGGCGGCAATCCGATCGCGCGAGACGCCGGACCGGGCGGACACTTCAGCAAAAAGGCGTGCCGCATGTTTGGCCCCCACGGCGGGCACCTGCCGCCCCAGGACGTTGCGCAACATGCCGTGCCGCCGTTCGAAATGCAGGCAATGACGGTCCTCGGGACTCAAAATGGAACCCGCCGTCCTCCATTCGATGCGGCGACGGTTGGGGTTTGGCTCCAGGCCCAGCACCGCGGCCCCCGCGCCGTCGCCGAACAAACAGGCGCTGACCAACACCCCCGGATCATCATCGAGATAAAACGCCGCGCTGCAAACCTCGACGCAGACCGACAACACCGTCTGGCACCGGCCCGCCGCCAGCAATGCCTCCGCCGCGCGCAGGTTGGGCAGCGCCGCGCCACATCCTTGGCCGACCAGGTCCAACGCCAGCACATCGGGCCGCAACGCGAGCCGTTCGCTCACGTCCGTGGTCAGACCTGGACAGACCGAACCCGTGCAAGTGCTGACGATCACCGCGTCGAGCTTGTCAGCGTCAACACCGGCCTCCTTCAACGCCCCGGCTCCCGCCTGAGCCGCAAGCGCGGGGGCGTGCCGGACGAACAGACCGTGAAGAGTATCCGGGTTCATATCCATGGGTTCAGTCAACCGCTCCACCACCATGTGGCGCGCCTCGACGCCGTTTTCGCCCAGCAGGATCTTTTTGAGAATAGCCTGCGAACGATTGTTGAGCTGCACGAACGGTTTTGCTCCCTGCAAACTTTCCCAACATTCCTTTTGTGTATAGCGCCGCGGCGGCGCGGCCGTGCTCAGTCCGTTAATATACATGGTCCAATCCAGTTCACCCGATGCTCGCGCACCATTGTTGATCAATAGCTCTTAAGACCTGAACGCCTGTATGTAACTGACTTTCACAGGCCTCGAGCCTTAGAGCGTGTTTGAAAAACCGTTTTTGGTAGCACAGGCGACCCGCCTGTGCCGTCCGGCGACTCGCCGGACGGAATGGGAGCAACGACTCGAGCCAATGGGATGGCCTTTTCCCGAGCTTGCTCTGCGCAGTTCCGGTCGGCGGGGTATCTGTTTAGCGTGCTGCCGGCATCTTGCCGGCAGAATGGGACGATGCGGCACGCGACGGTCTGCCGGCAGCACGTTTGGCGTCACCTTCAGGCCACCGCTAAACACATACTCGGCGGGTCGCCGACCGGAGCGGGCGAGTCGCCCGCGCTACCTATTTTCAACCACGCTCTAGTCGTCAGGGTAAACTCCTTCAAGCCCGGGCGCCAGTGGGTCATAACCTACCCGATCAATCCCCCTTCCCGTGCGATCGAATGGGTAGGATAGCCGACAGAATGACCAACGCGGCTTCTACGGACTGTCTTCACCCTCTTCCCGCTGCGCAGCTGGACGTGTCCCACATTTTTTCTGGTGGACACCGCGGGGATGATCCCTTCCCACATTTTCCTGGCGGGACACCGAGGCCGCGAAATGGCGTTGAAGGCATTGCTAAAGAATCGGCTTGTTTTGCTCAATGGAAAGATGACACCCCTGACTAGGCTGGCGTTTGCGCGGTTGCAACAAGCTTCGTCAGGAGCGCCATCTTTGTAGAAAACCGTTCCTGAACCCAATAAAGCCCATAGGGGCGCCATATTTTTCATCCGATGCTCCGGACGGATCTGATTCGTTGAACGCGATATCGCTCCTGACGGAGCTCTGGAATTTCGATCTGCCTTGATCCTACAAAGATGACGCGCCTGACGGGGCTGGCTTCATGGCGCGTTTGCGCGGTTGCGGGAAGCTTCGTCAGGAGCGCCATCTTTGTGTTACGACCGTTCTCGCGACCTTTAGCCGTCCAACCCAGCGTTGAATTGAAACGCTGGGCTATTCTCGGTTGTCCCTCGCCCATCCCACGGTCTCCTTAATATTGGCCGCGACGGAGTACACGCGACGTGGGGGCCTGTTTGTAGGAGGAAATCGGACAGCCGTGTGGGACAACTTCCGACAAGGAAATCAGACGAACACGGATTCTTAGGAAGAGTGATTCCCTCCACGCTGACCGCCCTATGAAACGAACACTTACTGCCATCACAGGCTTGATCACATTAACCTTTGCCGCGGCATTCAGCGCGCGCGCGGCGAGCACCTCCGCGTCAGGCAACCAGCGGAATGACAACAAGCCGCCAACCGTTTCGCTCACCGCCCCGAGCAACAACGCGACGGTCTCAGGTTCCTCGGTGACCGTCTCCGCCAATGCGTCGGACAGGGTCGGCGTGACGGGAGTACAGTTCAAACTGGACGGCAACAATCTAGGCGCGGAAGACACCAGCGCGCCTTACAGTGTGACATGGGACACGACCTCGACCGCTGACGGTTCGCACACGCTGAGCGCAGTGGCGCGGGACGCGGCCGGAAACAACGCAACTTCGGCCGCGGTGACCGTCCTGGTCAGCAACGGCAGGGGTGGTGGCGCCAGCGGAAACACCTTCTATGTGGATTCGGACTGGAAGGGAACGCAGAGCGGGACGGCCTCGCAGCCCTGGCAATATCTGAGTTCCTCCGCCTGGTCGGCCATCAACAGCGCCCTGGGCAGCGGCGACGTGAGCGTTTATTTCTCAGCCCGCAAGGCCGCGTCGGACAGCGACGACATTTATGACACAAATGGGGATGGGAGCCAGGACGGTATCGATCTGACGATGAAGAGCTACACCGGCAGCAGCGTGCTCACCCTCGATGGCAACAGCAAATACAACACGAGCGAGTCTTCTCCGAACTGGGCGGCTTACTCTGGAGAATCCAAAAGCCGGCTCCGCTATTTGACGGCCCAAAACTCTGCTCATCTCAAATACAGCAACATCACCATCCACGGTTTCCATGTCGCCACCACGGATGCGCACAAGGAAATCGCCATTTGCGGGGACAACTGGATCGTGGAGAACTGCGAGTGCGAACACACATCGAGCTCGAGCGACGGTCCGGGCATCCTGCTGGTGCCCACGGCGGACAGCACGCACGAAGGCAGTTCGGCTTACGCGCCGGCCTGCAACAACATCATCATCCGCAATAACGTGGTGCACGATACCTTTGGCGAATCGTTGTACATCGGCGGGGGCGGCGTGATGGACGGCAAGTCCGGAGCGGGCTATCCATCGCACAGCAACGTGACGATCGAGGGCAACACCATCTATAACTGCGGGAGCCGGGGTGGACAGGGCGACGGGATCGATGTCAAGGGAGGCATCAAGAACCTGATCATCCGGGCGAATGAGATCTATAATCTTTCGGGCAGCGGTGTAAGGGCGATTGTGATGCAAGGCCAGAGGTCGGGCGCCTCGCAGACGACGGTGATTGAGCGGAACCGGATTCATGACTGCAACCGGATCGAGGACGGGGCGATTGCCTTGTCGGACAGTTGGGGCATTCCGCAGGGAGTGAACATCCGCAACAACGTGATTTCCAAGGTCAACGCGGCGGGGATCAAGGTTTACGCCAGTCAGGACACTGTCGGCATCTACAACAATACAATCGCGTCCTGTGGTTCGGTGGCGATTCTATCCTACGCGCCGGTATCGGTGATAAACAACCTGGTGTATGGGAACAACGGGGGCGGCTCGCAGGTGTCGCTCTCGAGTGGTTCGTGCGACTTTAACGCTTACGGCGGGAACTGGGGTGATGCGTCGGTGGGCAGCTCGTCCATGACCCTCAGCTCGACGCAGTGGGGCAGCACAGTGACGAGTCCGTCCAGCGGAGACTTCAGCCTGAAGAGCACGGCGCCGGTGATCGGGAAGGCGAAGGTGCTGAGCACTTTCTCGAACGACCTGCTGGACAATCCTCGAGGCAGTTCCTGGGACATCGGCGCCTATGAATACGTTGCGTCGCCCGCGGGCAGCATTGCGCCAGCAGCCAGCACGAGCTCTGCGCACGACGCGACGCTTTCCCTCTCCTCCAACACGGCTGGCGGGTCGGACCGCATTCGCGTGGTTGAGCCAGAGGCTGCGATGGCCAACGCTGCGGTCAGCTCGGAGAGCGCCGACGCCAGTCCAGCCTACGTGGTCTGGTTGGACGACGCCTTGCCTGCGGGCGCGCAACCGGACGCCGACGGCGGAGACGACTGGACGTGGAGCAGCGGCGACCGGCCGCCTTTGTCCGGTTCGCAAACCCATCAATCGGCCCTCGCCGGCGGTCTGCACGAGCACTATTCTGTTTGCTCAACAGATTCGTTGAGCGTCAATGCGGGAGACCAGTTGTTCGTCTACGTTTATCTGGACCCGAGCAATCCGCCCAGCGAAGTGATGTTGCAATGGTCCGATGGCAGTTGGGAACATCGAGCTTACTGGGGCGCGGACCTGATCGCCTCGGGCGCAAACGAAACGGCCACCCAATATTACATGGGAGCCTTGCCGGCCGCTGGGCAGTGGGTGCGGTTGGAAGTGCCGGCCAGTGCGGTCGGTTTGGAAGGCCGCACGGTGACAGGAATGGCCTTCACACTTTACGGCGGCCGGGCCTTCTGGGACGCGGCAGGCAAATCGTCCGAAGCGCACTGACGTCGGTTTAGTTCAACGCTCGCTCCGATGGGATGCTGGGGGCAGCCGCAATCGCGTTGCGGCTGCTTTCTGCTTTGCACAGCCAGGCATGGAAGTGCGGATAAGAGGTCGGAAAAGTGTTGCCAATCGCGGTGGTCGCGGAAATCGGCCTGCGTTGATTGCCGCGGGCGGTGACGTAATACCAGCCTCCCGCCCGCTCGATGCGAATCGGCCGCGCCTTGCCTGAAGGTTAAATCCCGCGCCGGCCCTCTGGCAATTGTTGAATGTTGAGATGTGACACTGTTCCTGCTCTGACTGCTTCCGGCCGAGGAGTTCATCCGCCGCTTCAGCCTGCACCTGCTGCCCGCGGGCCTGGTGCGCATTCGCCATTATGGGATTCTGGGCAACAACCGACGCGAACGTGACATCGCCAAAGTGCGCGCCATCTTTGAGCGCCGCGGCCGGCCCGCGACCGACCTACCCACCCTCCGGCCACCGGAACCGCTGCTCTGCCCCCACTGTGGCTGCGCCGGCCTGCGCTTGGTCGGCTGGATCGACCCTTACGGTTTGCGGCACATCTGGCGGCGGCTGCTTTTCGATAGTTCATGAACAGCCCCGCCAAGCCCGCTGTCCTGGCCCTCGTTACGCTTACGGAAAAATCAATCCTTCCCACTGGGTCTCGCAACCTGCTGTCCTGTGCCCGCCCGCAGCCATCTCCGCTCATGCCCGATACCCAAATCTGGCCCCCCACAGGCCTGGGTCGGCCCAGAATATCGTCGATAAGCGTGTGGCCCAGGCCAAGTCTGAGGGGAAGCAGCGGCCTGGGTCTACTGGTGGCCATGCAGTGCAGTGGACTAACCTCGCTACTTTTCCCATAGGCCGAATCACCTCGCCCAAAGGCTTCGTCCAACAGTCGAGTAAGTCTCCGCGTTCACCTCTTTTTCACGAGCTCACGTCGCACCCGCGGAGACCTACTCGACTATAGGTTCGAAATTCCACGCTTCATCACGCAAAACTCTGCGGCCAAAACCTCCGGACTCGCAGCGACCGCCGGCGCTGCCACGGCGCATGCAAATTGACCACGGATTCCACGGATGGGCACGGATAAAAGCATCCCCGAAATCCGTGAAATCCGTGGTCAAGAATCCCCATGCGCCACCACCTCTGGGTTCCACGCCAGATGTGCGCCCGCCGTGTAACGAAAAAGGTCAGCGACGGGAGCCAGCCGACGAGGATGTTTGCATTTCACTCTGAGCCAGACGGCTGGCTCCCGTTCGCTGGACCGTCTTGTTCGCCTTTCCTGGCCCGAAATACAAGCATCGTCGCAGCTGCCATAACGGCAAATAGAAAGCCACTGAAACCCCAGCGTTGAAGCTCTGTAATGCGCCTTTGGCGCTCGAATCTTTCACGCGTATCGGTCGTAGGACTCTGCTGCGATTCCAACCAGGCGCGGTCGAGTCTGCTCGATCGTATCGTCGCAACCTGTCCGAGTGTGAAAGCCACCAGAAACTCGATCACCAGCAGTCTGACGAGGGTTTTGCTCACGACTCAAATACAGGCGAACGTTCCGGATCAGCGACCCCGCGCCAGTGACGGTCAACTTGGAACAGAGACGCAATCGCGGGGTTCGCTGCATCCGGTTTGTTAGCAGACGTTTTGCGTCGACGCATCATAAATCAATC
>Ga0066710_100005074_pt1 | contig 11885 bp, 9 predicted proteins | sample GraSoiAngelo_159_FD_79666 | JGI IMG/M metagenome (GOLD analysis project Ga0066710, IMG submission 79666) | Grasslands soil microbial communities from the Angelo Coastal Reserve, California, USA - 14_1009_16_40cm | ecosystem: Environmental > Terrestrial > Soil > Grasslands | place: USA... | reverse complement strand
TCCGGTGAGGTACAGCGCCTCGCCGCAGGCGGCTCTTTCCCAGAACTCGCGGACGCGCACTTTCTGGGCGTCCATGGAGTCCTGGGATTCGGGAGCTCGAGGGATCAGGTTCATTGGGACGCGATGCTCCCAAGAAATGAATGTGGACGGTTCCCATCGCCTAGTTTCTCTGCCGCCCAACGCATGATGCAATAAAGGTAAGGGTTTCGGCGGCGCAGTGCTTCCACGAGTATTGCATGGCTCTCTTGAACGCTCGCTCTGCATAACGAAGCCGCATCCCGTGGTCCTCGATCATCAAGCGCATCGCCTCGGTGATTCCGTGCACGTCCTCCGGGTCGCACAAGATGCCCGCGTCTCCGAGAACCTCCGGCATGACACCACGATTCGAGCACACGATCGGTAAGCCGGATGCCATGGCCTCTAGGAGGATGTTCGACATGGTTTCGCAGCTCGACGCGAAGACGAAGCCATCGGCGCGTTGGTAAGACTTGGGCAGATCGTCGTACGGGACTGCCCCCCGATAATGAACGAACTCGCCCCTTGGATCAACGCGTGCGACCACCCTCTTAACGCGGCTGAGGAACGGTCCGTACGCGGGACCGATCAGCTCCAGCGACGCACGGATCCCAGCAGCTCTTAAACAAGCTACGGCCTCAACCACCTTGTCCTGGTGCTTGTAGACATCAACTATCGACACATAACACCAGTGGAATGACCGGTCCCGAGCGGGCGGCGCGCTTCCTTGGTTTCCGGCGGCAGGTTCGCGGAAGAACCGAGCCGCAATCCCATGAGGAATGACTACCTTCGCTCCCTCAAGAGGGCCCGTCTGTGCTTCCACTGTCTGTTGAGCGGTCTGGGTAAGGAAGATGACTCCCGCAGCCCTTCGGAAGGTGGAAGCCTGCAAACGCGAAAGGACTTCTAGCCGAAGGCGCACCCATGAGATTCCATAACGACGACGCTCACCTCGATCGAAGGGTAGAAGATTCTGGCATACGGTGACAAAGGGTTGAAAGTCTCCGAGATAGGTACCTCCAGGAACAAACAAAACATCGCAGGCGTCTCGAGCCGCTCGGTCGAGTCTCGTGCGTTGCCAAGCGAGACGGCTGAAAACCCCGCGCTCGCACGCATCCACGTGCACCGCCCGCAGCCACGCTGGTTTCTGCAACCGACTGAGAGTCTCAGCGCCGCCCCAAACCACTACCTCCGAAAAGCCGTGGTCAACCGGGTGCGCCGATGCCAATAGCTCGGCCAAGTGGGTGACACCACCGCCGGCACGCAGATTTGAGGCATCGATCCCAAGTCGAAGGGGACGGGATACGCTCCTGCTGGAGCCCATCGAGATAATTCCTCGGTTGTTCGCAGCGATTGGTTGGACCTGCGGATTCACGTCCGGATCTTGATGTCACCAGGGTGGCGAAACTTCGCTACGGCTCCCTGATATAAACTGACCCAGCGTGGTCCCAACGTGTCCATGGTGTGGTTGCTTAGTACTAGGCGTCGAGCCGACTGACCCAAGCGTCGTTGCAAGCTTTCGTCGATCAACAAATGGCTGATTGACTCGACGAAGTCACTTGGGTTCCGGCAGATGAAACAGTTCCCTCCGTCTTGGACCCTGGTTCCCTGGAAGGCGTCGGGCGATCCCACGACCGCTTTACCCAAGGACATCGCCTGAAGGACCCTGTGCTTGGGCCCGGCACCGCCCTTCTCAGGAAACACGACGACGTTTGCGGAAGCAATGGCTTGCACGTAGTCTTGCACCCACGGGATCACCGTGACACCGGGAATCCCCTCCAGGCGGCGGCGCAGGCCTGGATCGGCGCTTCGGCCCAGTATCGTAAACCTGACGTTGGGGACGGCCGCCAAGATACCGGGGTAGCTGAGGTTTATGAACTCAAGCAGCCCGGACGCGATGCCGGGGATCGCCAAGGACCCAGTGAACAGGAGTTCGGGAGCCCTCCCTTCCTGCTCGGGAGCCGTCCTTGGTTCGAAGGCAAGGAACTGTCGATCGACGGCATTCGCAATGACCTCCACGTCGATGCCCTTACATAGGGCAACGAGGTATTCTGCCTCGATCTGCGACACCACGTGGATCTTTGTAAAGCGCGGGTACACGCTTTGCTCGAATCGGGCCAGCAGCCCGGCTGACACCAACCTTGCCATCCGCGTGACAGGTTGCCGGTACTCCTCGGCCTCGCGCAGGTAGCGCAGGGAAGTCGCATCGTTCGGCGAATGCACTGACGCGGTGCTTGTCCCCAGGTGCACGTACTGGGCCATGTTCACGACGTCATAATGGACCACATCGTAAGATCCGTGCCGCAGAGCCTCCCGTAGCATGCGGGCAAAACCCCGACTTTCATATCTTGCGGTCGAGGGAGGCAGCAAGCGGAGGGTTGTGCGGCGCACCGTTGACAGCAATAGGGGAAAACCCGATCGCACCGCTAGAACGTCCAGCACCGTGATCCCTGGTATTCTGCTGGTCAAGTCGACTGCTCTTTCCCGCGCACCTGGGTCCCCGAATGCGAGAACGTGGCACTCGTGATTTCGTGCCATATACTCAATGACATTGTAAACCTTGAGACGAATGCCATCGGATGGTGGGAAGGGCACGTCCTGCACCAAGTAGAGGAGCTTCATGACCGGAGGTGTCAGCAGGGCCTTCCTCAAGGGTGAAGCAGATCAGGAGCGCCAAGATGGTTGGTAGCTTTTTCTGGCGCAAGGGATCTTGCGGCCGGAGATAGGCGACAGCCTAGGCAACCAGCCGAACGCGAGATATCGTTGGGTGCCTTGGCCTCCATAGCACTGATCTTGGCTCTGAGGACCTACATGCATATCAAATACATCAGCAGGTGTCGTGTGTGCGGTTCTTCCGCGTTGACGCCCGTCATTGACCTTGGACCGCAGTACCTCCAGGGAGCGTTCATTAAAGCTGGCAGAAAGCCGCCACCGCTTCGGAAGATTCCGACCGCCGTCGTTCGGTGCGACCCAACTCGCGACCAAAACGCTTGTGGTTTGGTCCAGATGTCGTGCTCAGTGCCGCCGGAGATTCTCTATTCCGTGTACTGGTATCGGTCAGGGACAAATCGGACCATGCGTGAGCACCTCAGGGCGATAGCATGCGAAGCAGCGGAATTGCTAGGGAAGCAGACCGCTCGCGTATTGGATATCGGGTGCAACGATGGTACGCTGCTCCGCAGCTATTCCGCGGACTATGAGAAGTTCGGCATAGATCCTTCAGACATCGTGGAGGCGATCACTGACGGCATTACGGTCGTTCGCGATCGGTTCCCGTCCGCGCGCCTCACGACTGCGGTGGAGGGAAGGAGGTTCGAGATCATCACGTCTATTGCGATGTTCTATGATCTCGAGGATCCGATCGCATTTGTGCGTGAGGTCAAGAACCATCTTGCCCCCGATGGCCTGTGGATCTTCGAGATGGCGTATCTGCCCTCGACACTTCTGCTCAACTCCTACGACACCATCTGTCACGAGCACTTGGAGTACTACAGCCTGGCGGTTTTGGAACACATCACCAGCCAGGCTGGCATGAAAATCTTCCGAGCGTCCCTCAATGATATCAACGGCGGCAGCATTCGCTGCTATGCGACGCACGGTGATGTGTTCCGTTACGATCAGAGCTCTTGGCTTGAGGAGCTGCGTCAGGTACGCCTCAACGAATTCGAGCTCGGTCTCGAGGCGAACGCGCCGTACGACTCCTTCCGCGTTAGGGTCAGTGCCAACATTGAGAAGCTTACGACGGTGCTCAAGACGCTGCGACAAGCGGGGAAGAGACTGCATATCTATGGTGCTTCCACGAAGGGCAACACCATCCTGCAAGCGTGCGGCCTGGATCGTTCGACCCTGGAGTGCGCGGCGGACCGGAACCCGGAAAAACACGGTGCCCACATCATTGGATCAGAGATTCCCATAGTGAGTGAAGAGGAGTCCCGCTCTATGAACCCGGATTACTATCTGGTTCTCCCCTGGCACTTTAAGGCCGAGTTCCTGCAACGGGAGCAAGAAACACTGAAGCGCGGGGTGGGAATGATTTTTCCGCTCCCAGACGTTGACATTGTAACCTGGTCCAACTTGCCCTCACAGAAGTAATCCTCGCGACATGCCGCGCCTCGGCCGTAAATGAAGAGGGCCCTCATTACCGGCATCACCGGACAGGACGGATCGTATCTCGCGGAACTCCTCTTAGAAAAGGGCTACCAGGTCCATGGCATCGTGCGCACGCTCGCCATGGCAGATCCCGATCATCGCCTGTGGAGAATTCGTCACCTGCTCGGAGACCTGGTGCTCCATGTCGCTTCGCTCGAGGACTTCGCAAGCGTATCTCGCGTCCTGTCGCAGGTCCTGCCACACGAGTGCTACCACTTGGCAGCGCTCAGCTACGTTGGTCATTCGCTGGAAGACGACCTTCAGACCCTGAGAGACATTCGCTCGACCAACTGGATCCTGAGAGCGCTGAGAGAGCACTGCTCCGACTGCAGGTTTTACTTCGCGGCTTCGAGCGAAGTGTTTGGGCGTGCCGAAGAGAGTCCGCAAACGGAGCGGACTCCGTTTCATCCAAGGTCCTCCTATGGCACGTCGAAGGCGGCTGGCTTCGATCTAACGAGAATATATCGCGAGACTCATGGATTGTATGCCGTGAGCGGCATTGCGTACAATCACGAATCGCCTCGTCGCGGCTTCGAATTCGTCACTCGAAAGATCACGAGCCAAGTAGCCAGAATCAGGTGTGGTCGTGCCAAGGATCTGATTCTTGGGAACCTCGATGTCTACCGAGACTGGGGACACGCCAGAGATTTTGTGCGCGCCATGTGGTTGATGGTGCAGGCAGATCGCCCTGACGACTTCGTGATCGCGACGGGTCGTGCGTCCAGTGTGCGTGATTTTTGCCGCCTTGCTTTCGCTCATGCCGGCCTCGAGTACGAGCAGTATGTGAAGAGTGATGCCACCCAGTACCGTCCAGCGGATGACAGTCTGCTTGTGGGTGACTCGACGAGGGCGCGCACGCTACTGGCGTGGAAGCCCATCGTCAACTTGGAGCAAGTCATCCAGGAGATGGTCGAGTCCGATTTGAGCCTGGAGCAGTCAAAGAATGTGTAACAGGTTGGTTATTGGCCCTTGCGGACTCCTTCGATGTCGAAGTCTACCATCATTCGCACGAGCTCCTTGAAGGTCACGTTCGGGCTCCAGCCGAACTGCCGACGTGCTTTAGATGCGTCCCCGACCAGTTCGTCAACTTCCGTAGGTCGAAAGTACTTCTGGTCGATCTCTACATAGTCTCTCCAGGCCAACCCTCTTGAGGAAAACGCTTCGTCTAGAAACTCTCTGACAGAGTGTGACTCCCCGGTAGCCAAGACGTAGTCATCAGGTCTTGGTTGCTGCAGCATAAGCCACATCCCCACCACGTAATCACCTGCGTATCCCCAGTCGCGCCTGGCATCCAGATTGCCCAAGTAGAGCTTCCGTTGTCGGCCGGCTAAGATATCGGCGACGGCTCGGGTGATCTTCCGAGTGACGAACGTCTCTCCCCTGCGTGGCGACTCGTGGTTGAACAGTATCCCGTTACAGGCGAAGAGGTCGTAGGCGTCGCGGTAGTTCGCCGTCGCATAAAAAGCGAGCGCCTTCGCGCACGCGTAGGGGCTGCGCGGGTTAAACGGCGTCGTCTCAGTCTGGGGGGTCTCTCGCGCCAGACCGAAGAGCTCACTGCTCGAAGCCTGATAAAACTTCGTCTTGACTCCCGCCTCACGGATGGCTTCAAGAAGTCGAACTGTGCCGAGTCCCGTGACATCGACGGTGTATTCGGGAATATCAAAACTTGTCCGCACGTGGCTCTGCGCACCCAAGTTATAGACCTCGTCAGGGCGTACCGTCTTAATGATCTGATTCAACGAGCTGGAGTCGCTGAGGTCTCCGTAGACCAAGCGCAGCCGGACGTCCGGATCGTGCGGATCGCGGTAGATGTGGTCTAGACGCGACGTCGTAAACGTGCTCGCGCGCCGGATCATTCCATACACTTCGTACCCCTTCGACAACAACAGCTCGGCCAGGTAGGAACCGTCTTGACCGGTGATTCCGGTGATCAGAGCTCTTGTCACTGTAGTGCGGCGGAGTCGGCGGCTCTGTGGTGGCGCCTCTCGCCAAGTCGTGTCACCAGTTCACAAACGATCACTGACATGACGCAGCTGAGAGTCGGCAAGTACAAACGATCCAGCACTCCGTCTACCGATACGGACAGAATACAGGTGGCGACTAGTGCTTGATCCACATGGAGGCAGCGCAACCTCAGGATTCGCAGCTGGCGCCACATCATCCAAACCGCCACTGTCAGGCCGAACACTCCCGCGATCACCAAGAGGTTCCCTCCCACTAGGTAAAACCACCCGAGCAAGGAAGGAGCGCTGCTGTGGACAGCTTCGGCCGGGTACCCCATCACCTCGGTGGTGAAAAAGCTCGTTACGGACGTCGCACTTAGCGGGCCGAGCGGCCTGAGGCTGGCTCCGACAGCCGGCATCAGGCTGACCGCACCGGTTATCCTGAAGACGACGGTCCGCAAGGCGTCAAGAACGACGCCACTGATCGTCAGGTCAGACGAGTTGAACGCATCGAGGCCTTGGCGGAGAGAGACGGCAATGGACGGATCCTCCGCGGCCCGGCTCAGCCGGTACAGCGTCATGACAGGCCAAAGCGCAACGATGCCGCCGCCTATTGCAATAAATGACCAGACTCGGCGCCTCGTCATTCGCCCCGTCAGGACGAAGAGCAGGCCGATCGGGAGAAACAGCGCTGCAAGGGACCCGCGACTAGCCCTCAGCATCATGTCGGTGACGCCATAGATGCATGCCCCTGCAAACGTCGCAATCAGGTAGGGTCTGCTTCTCAGTTGATCTGCGCACCACAACATCACCAGGATCAAGCCGGGGATCGTCGCGAGGCGACCGTAGTAAACGAGGCCGGCGAGATGAAACGGCAGCGAGGTAGCCTCCGAACCCATCACCGCAATGTGGCCGGCGTACATTGCGTAGCTCGTGGCCGGGACGATGACCAGGAGTATTAAAAGAGTAGTTCGGAACACCTTTTGGTGGTTGATGCCTCCATCCGCGTCCGCCGCATCACGGCAATTGCGGTCCAAACTGGCCAATAGGAGCGACGCCGTAAGACAGAACGATGTGAATCCCAGCGTTGTGGTAGCGAAAGCGCCTAACAGTACTTCCGGGGCTTCGCTCATCCATTCTAGGTCTGGGAGCCACCATCCATGCAGAGCTGCGGGGTCCACCCCGATCCAATACAACTGCCCGTAGTGCGTAAGGAACAGCAGCAGCAATGCCCAGAAGGGGAGAGTGAGTTGCAAGCGTCGTCCGAGCTGTGACAACAGCACGCCGCACCCAAGGAACGAGGCGACGGTTAGCGCCAGGTACTCAGAGGAAGAGCCGGTAAGGCGTCCTGCAGTCATCAGGTACCCTACTGGGAAGAGCACCAAAAGCACCCAGCGGCTGTCGAACACCATCAAGGCACCGGCGCTCCACCGTAGATGTCCGCCATGCACTGATGTTCCCAAGACTTTCCTCCATGCGTGCCGCCCGTGCTGACTGCTCAAGCCGCAGGCTAGCCGCCTGAACCGAGAATGGACGCAAGAACCGTCCTATCGCGGTGATCAAGTGCATGTTTCCATGTCGCGAGCGTGAACGCGAGGAGGCACCCAACGAGCGCCATGATTCTCAATGCAAGGTTATCACTCAACGCCGCGGCACAGGATAGCCCAGCCAAGAGGGCGCCGACGATAAGAAGGGCAGAGCCTAGAGAGTGATCACGGAGGGTGTGTCTCGACAGGCGCCCTACGCGATAGGCTGCCCAGAAATGGAACAGGCCATCGGCCGATCCGCGCACGGCCCAGGCTGCAGCGGCCCCGGTGATCCCGTAGCGGTGCACCAGCACCCAAGCCAGACCCAAGTACGGCAGGACGTGCGCCATATGAAACTTGCTGGTTACATCGGGACGTCCGTCCGCCTGAAGCAAGCTCCAAGGCACGTAGCCAAGGGAGTGAACCAGAATTCCAATCGCGAGGATCTGGAGAACCAGAGTGCTGTGAGCTGCGTAGTCCGCCCCTAGCCACACCGTCAGAATCTCGTGCGCCAGCATTACGATCACCATGACCAGCGGCGCCATCGCCAGCACTACGTACTTCACTCCCAAGGCGAAGAGCCGCTCGACGGAAGCTCGATCGAATGCTCCAACGGCACTAAACACGGGAAGTAACGTTGTCGCAGCGCTGGTGGGAAGGATCCACAGCTTCGTGACGGCCTCATACGGTGCTGCATAGTACGCCACGGCCGCCATTGACAGCACCGATCCTATCAAAAAGCGATCGAAGTATATCAGGATGGGACCGATGGTGTTCGAGACGGATACCCATCCTCCAAAGCCGACTAGTGCACGCAGCTCTCGACCGTGGATCGCAAACCCGCTTCTTAGGGAAGGCACCAGTCTCAAACACAGGAGCAAGTACGCGACACCCGCACCGACCCTTGAGAGGAGCATGAAGAACACGTCTAGTGGGAGGCTCCAAGCCAGCGGCACTCCTACAGCCGGGATGATGAAGGTCAATGAGGTGGACGGGATCTTTACCGCGTTGACGAGTCCGAACCGCTGATCGCCCTCGAGGACTCCGCGAAGACCCGCTGAGGCGACCACGACGGGGACTGAGCAGGCCATCAGGAGAAGAGTGATCCGGGCTTCGTGACGTAGGGCGACTGGGACTTTGAGCAGGTGCTCAACTAGCAATGGGGTTGAAGCAGCCAATATCGTGCCACCCAAGAGTCCAAGGATGATGTGAAAAGCCATGGAGCTCCATATCAATCCGCGCAGACGCTGCTGCTCTCCTTTCCCGATGGCTTCGGCGACGAACTTGGTTGTAGCCCGGGACAGTCCGAACTCGAATAGACTGAAATACCCCAAGACCACCCACGACAGAGACAGGATTCCGAATCGTTCGGGGCCGAGGCCGCGTACCGTGAATGGCAGTGCAAGAAAACCGACCACGAGAGGCGCTGCCTGCCCGATCACATTGAGCACTGTGTTCCGGGCCACAGAACGGCCACGAGCTCCTCGCCGTTCCGTCGTCAATGATCGACCTCGCGGGTATTCCGTTGGATTGCAACCTCGCAATCGTTCAAAAAGTGCTGATGGAAGAGATGCTGCAGACATCGTTTAGGGCCGACGAGCGTGACTAACGCCGCGGAAGTTGCTTCGGAATCCGGGCGGCGCGGACTTTCATGGCCTCCTTCGCAAGCCGGCGGCCTCCGCGATTTCTTGGCGCACGCGGGTGACGAGTCCCTTGAATTCCTGGTATTCTTCTCCATCCTCGATGCGCGCACGTTCGACGTAGCGTCCCCCCAGTGCCAGCAAGACACTCGCAATGCTTCCCAGAACGGCACCGGCAAACATCAGGTAACCTCGGTTGGGGCGGGACCTGCGCGAGGGCGGTATGGCACGGTCCAATATCGTGATAACGGGGGTGTCGTTGACCTCTTCGATGCGCGCAGTCTCATACTCGCGCCGCAGCGTGAGGTACACCTCTTGCCTGATCTCTACCTGACGGTGCAGACGCCCTTGTTCGGAAATGAGTTGCGGAGCTTGCTGCCAGGTACGGTTGCGCTCGTAAAAGGCACGGAGATTCTCTTCGGCGTCGTGTAGTTCATGCTCACCATCAACTATCCGCTGCTCGACGAATTTCCGCCGCTCACGCGCTTGCGATTGGCGAGTTTTGGTGTTGAAGTCGTTGAGGTATGCGACAATACGGTTGGCGATCGCCGCGGCGAGGGTTGGATACCGAGAATCGACACTCACCTTTACGATGTGTGTCTGGTTGTCCACCTTGACGGACACGAGCTTGTCGAGCGCTCTGACTCCGTTCTGGACGCTATCGTTCTGGTCGCGTCCCTTCACTCCGAGCAGGCTGATCAAGGCTACAGAATCGGCTGAACCTAGGCTTCCCTGACGGGCGTCTGTGTAGGAGCTGAGGAGCAGTCGCTCCAATAACTCGCGGCTCTTTACCAGTTCGGCGTAGAAGCGTGGGGATTGGCTTGCCTCTCCGCCGATGGATATCCCGAACTGACCAGCGATACCTGCCAGTCCTGACGGTAGACGGCTGTCCGGCCGCTGCTCGGGCACGAAGGTCACAGTCGCCGTGTAGATATCGGGAACGAGAAAGGAGCCGGCCAGGGCAGTGGACGCCGCGATAACTGGCACGCCGATGACGAGGCGCCAGCGACTAAGGAGGACACTCAGGAGTCCGAGGATGCCAGGCTCGTCAGTGCGAGAGCGTGGAGGCTCCGGGCCGTGGGGGAGAGCGGAAGAAGGCCGTTGCACCTACACTCCCGCAGCTGCGCGGCATGCTCTCACCGGTTGCTAGCCATCACGAGAGGTGCTAATCAATGGCACGGTCCTGATCCTCGCTTGCCTTTCCGAAGTGTAAAAACGATTACGGAACGAAAGGTAGAGAATGTCTTGAACCTGTTCACAGTCCGCTCGTAGAGAAACCCCCCGAGATATGTGAGCGCAGAGAACCTCAAATACTCTGGCCTCCCCTCCCACAAGTCGATGTGCTCTACCTCAAAACCGCTGGACATAGCGCACTCTGCGATTCTCTGGGGGGAATTGCATTTGTACGCGGTTGCAAACGTGTCCTTCCTGCGCCTCCCCCGCTTCTCATTGACGAATTCGTGGAACCGATGCGGAGTCAGGCGGGCGAGGGTTCCGACGTAATGCCGAATGTTTGGAGTCTTTCCGACAAACACACCGCCTGGTTTAAGCACTCTATATAGTTCCCGGAAGCAACCCTCCGGCTGCTGAACGTGCTCCAAGACGTTGTTGGCAAGGACAAGATCAAAGGTGTCGTCCTGGTAGGGAATAGTTCCGTCAGGTTGAAGCAGCGTCCGTGACTCATCAAGAAACGGATTCTCCTGCACGGCAGGGTCCGTGTCTACGCCGGCCACGAACCTTGCACACCCTTTGAAATTCATTTCCTGAAGGGCTCCTCTGCCCGCCCCAAAGTCTAGGATCGAACAGGTTCTATCGAGTCGTTGGAGTACGTACTGCCTGAACCGCTTGTTGTCCCAGTCATCGGCATACTCGGGGTACAGTCTCGCGTCCATCCACCTCGTCAGCCGGGACACAATTGAACTTCCCTCAACCCCGTCGTGGGAGCACGCACACGCTCAGCACGTCGACGCCGCCCCAGCACTCACCGCTTCGCCACCACAATAATCGTCACTAAACTCGCCATCATCTGCGCTACGGTGGCCAAAACGGGAAGAATGTCCGTTCGCGGCCCCTGCAACTTCATCGGCACGAACACCTCCGACCCGGGCTCCGGCTTGGGGTCGTTGCGGATGAACAGCGCATGCACCCGCGTCCGCACCCGCCCGTTGGCGTAGCGGACGCTCACGGTGCCCTTGTCTGCGTTGGGCGCGAAGCCGCCGGCCGAGTTGAGGTAGTAATCGAGCCCGGCGCCCTTCCGCCACAGCACGCTCCCCGGCGAGTTGACCGCTCCGATCACCTTGACGCTCGGTAGGAACTCCGGGATCACGATCGAGTCGTCGGGCTGCAGCACCACGTTGTCTCGCGCTCCGGAATCGGCCAACGCGCGCGCCAGGTCGATGTCCAACCGGCCCGCGGTTCCGGTCGCCCGATAGAACCGGATGCCCTGGGCGTACGCCCGCGGCGTCAGGCCCCCGGCCCGCGTGATCAGCTCGGCCAGGCGATCGCCCTTGGTGCGCAGCGAGTAGGTCCCGGGATACCGCACCTCGCCCAGCAACACGACCGTCCGCTGGAAGTTGAAATCCGGCTGTTGGAAGATCAGCACGTTGTCATAGGGC
>Ga0066710_100005073_pt1 | contig 11885 bp, 2 predicted proteins | sample GraSoiAngelo_159_FD_79666 | JGI IMG/M metagenome (GOLD analysis project Ga0066710, IMG submission 79666) | Grasslands soil microbial communities from the Angelo Coastal Reserve, California, USA - 14_1009_16_40cm | ecosystem: Environmental > Terrestrial > Soil > Grasslands | place: USA... | reverse complement strand
GGCAAGCAGGTCGAGGATCACCGGGAAGCGCCGGCAGGCCCGGGCGGCCTCGATCCTGTTGCAGGCCGCGTCCTCCGACAGCCGCAGGGACTGGGTGCAATAAGAGAAAAGGGACCCGTAGCCCAGGCCGGCGTAGACGGCCGGTCGGGCATCGAGCACGGCCAGGTGAGCCACCAGCTCGACCGATGCCTGGCGCTCCCGGCCCGCGAGCGCGTAGAGGCGCGCGATGAGGTCCCGATCCGACAATCCGGCTGCGGTGGCGAGGATGTTCGTGTTCATGGCCATGGTGTATCACGGCCGATTTCGCCCTCCGGGCGAGGCCCGTGGACAGCCCCGGACCGCCGCTCGGCAGCCCGATCAGCCGCGCAGGAGGACTTGGGCTTGAAGGGGCCGGGAGAGGGCGAAGAGACATCCACACAGCCGTCGTGGAGCGTGCCTCCAACGGACATCGTCTCCCGGCGTGGAAAGGCTGGGTCCGAAACTCATCGACCTCGCAAAAAAATCTGGGCGGTCGCTCCCGCCCGCCCGCGGAGGTGCCGGTCGGAGAACGCGAGGTACTGCCGCCAGTCGAACTCAGTGACGTCGTGCCCGCCCGAACGCACGTGGTAGCCGATCGTGCCGTGCACCGGCAGATCGACGCCGGGCATCTCGCGCGCCGGCAGGCCGTCCGTGCCGAGGAGCCGGTACACGGGGTCGGCGTTCAGCGCCGAAAGGAACTCGCCCTTCGGGTCGGCCCACTTGTCCTCCACCGCGCTCGCCACGTAGAGCGGGCGGGGCGCGACGAGCGCGAGCAGCTCGTGCTGGTCCACCGGCAGCTCCGCCTCGCGCCCCGCGTACCGCGCGAAGTTGGCGCAGAACCAGTGCGGGAAGCGCGTCGTGATCGCCCCGACCGTCTCGCCGTAGATCCGCTTGCTGAGAGCGGCGCCGCCGCAGCCCGAATCGTTGGAGATCACGACGGCCAAGCGCGGATCCTGGGCGCCGGCCCAGAGCGCCGCCTTACCCAGCCTCGAGTGGCCTATGAGCACGACCCGCTTCGCGTCGACCGCGCGGTCGGTCTCGAGGTAGTCGAGCGCGCGGCTGAGGCCCCACGCCCAGACGCCGATCGCGCCCCAGGCATCGCTGCCGCGCGGGCCGGGAAAGAGCGCGAGCACGCTCTCGGCGGCGCCGTCGGGACGGTCCAGGAAGAGGTCGCCGTAGTAGGCGGTGGCGAGGCCGTAGCCTCGCTCGAGGATGGTCTCCAGGGGCCAGTGCCGCGCGTCGGCGCCGCGCGATGCCTCGGTGGCGCGGTTGGCGACGACGCCCGGACTCGAGGCCGCCATCCAGCGCGCGGACAGCGTGATGCCCGGGTCGGGGTGGACCGCGTGGTTGCCCTGGAAGTTCAGGGCCAGGAACACCGGAACCGGGGCGGGTGCCTTGCTTGGCAGGTAAAGCAGCAGGTCCAGGCGGCGTGCGCTCTGGCCGCCACCGAACGAGATGGCCACCTCCTTCCGGATCGCTCGTCCGCCCAGAGCCGACGGGTCGGTCTTCGTAACTTGGAAGCGGGGCCGCGGCCCGCTCTCCGGCGTGCGGCCGTACACGTGCGTCTCGAACAGGCGCAGCAGCTCGGGCCTCCGCTGTGCCGTCCATTGCCGGGCGTCGCCCACCTTGCGGCCGCTGGCCAGCACGAGCGGATCCGGTAGCACGTAGGGCGGAACTTTCGACTCGTCCTCGTTCACCTCCTGCCGGGCCCACCCGGTGCGGCCTTCGCCGATCGCCCAGAGCGCGATCGTGGCGACTGCGATCCCGGCCCTTGCGATCGCCGTCCGGGCATGCCCATTCATCGTTCCTCCGCGTAGGAAGCGGTTCAGTGCCGTGCCCTCTGTCTTGTCGCCGCCGCCACGGCCTTTGGAAAGCCTATCGTAACGAATCCCTCTCCGGCTTCGGTGCCGCGGCTGGCGCCGTAACTTCGACCGCCGGATGCAATACGCGTCCAGTACCAGTTCGGCGCTGGCCAGCGGTTCCGCATCAGACGATCAGCCGCCGTCCGGTACAGCTCCGGGCCGAAGGAATAAGAGCAACGCGCGTGCCGCGTTGCGACAAGCTGAGATCCCGAGCCGGGCTCGGCGCTGCGTAGGGCTCGATTCCAGGATCATCTCGCTCTCGCGGTGCTACTTCCGGCGGACGTGTTCAGCGACGATGCTGCCAATGCAACCTAGGGACATCCCGAACAGCCACATTCCGTATGCGGCGAGGTCTAGAGGCCTGAGCGATGGATCCTCGTGCAACGCCATAAGCACCGGCCGCGAAACACGGCGTACACACCCAGCCCTCTTTCCCCGGGTACTTCTCTCGGACAACTATCGTCAGTAGGGCCCCAAGGCCAAGGCCAAAGAACACTCTCGCGGTGTCGGGAAAGCGTTCCCGCTGGCGTGGTCGAAGACTGAAAAGTTGTACAATGGTTCTTTGTACTGTATTCATAGCAAGTCGGATCATTGCGACACATATGCAAAGGGAGGTCTGGAATGGAGCCGATCTCGGTTGAGGGCGCTGAGCCGCCAACGAACTATGACCGCTGGCGGCCAATCCTTGAAAGCATCGGTGTTCGTCATCTCGTACTATCCCGGGTTGGAGACAAAACACACATAGCCGCCGCTGAGGGCGGATTCTTCGCCAGCCACGGAAGCACCTACCCGCCTGGAGGAGTCGACTTGACCGTACGTGCCTGCGAGGAGTTAAGCAGGTCCGGGCTACTCTAAATTCATCGCATCAGCGGCAATATTCTAGCCGAGAGTTCAGAAGGCCCGATCGAAGAGTCTCCAGTCATTGACGCGAGCGGTCATCCTGGCCGAGGGCCACCATCGGCCGTTGTTCCTTTCTGAGCGAAACTCGCTTCAAGAGGACGTAGGCGCCCAAGAGTACCAGTCCAAATGGCCAGAACGAAACGTTACGGACGTTGGCGACATAGACCAGGTATGCCAGCAAGGTGCCGGGCACGACGAGAGTCCAGAAGTCGTGCGTCTTTAGATGCCCCCCGGGTAGGTCATGGCCGGATAGCCGCGCGAGCGCACTCATCGCGAGCCACGCCGCTCGAGGGAAGAAGACGGTACCAGCTATGAGGGCCAGGGCAAAGTCGACGAACTGCCAGCCCCAGTTGCCATAGCGGTTCGATCCCCACCAGTAGCCTGATGCATACTCGCGGACTCCAAGGCTAAAGACCGCTACAAGGCCGCCACACAGAAGCATCACCACAGTGGCAGCAATGCGGCACGGTCTCCAGATACTGGGGGCGCGGTCGATGGGACTGCTCGACATCACCACTGCTCACTTCCCTTCACGGAAGAACGCTTGGATCCTTCGATACCCGCCCCATGTCACAGAGAAGGGGTTCAGGATCATGTAGCCGTGCGTGTTGACGCCCACGGGACTAATCGCATCTGGTTTTCCGTACGGCCCGAAATCCTCATTCAACATTCTAGGCAAGGGGCGCGAGCCCGCCGCTAGAGACAGCGCCGGAAACCAGAAAGCCAGCTCGGCCCACTGCCGCGTAGTGTCTGCGTGGTTGGCTCCCAACCAAAGGTAGTTCGCGGCGGCGAGGTCGACGCCCAGCGTGGCCCAGAAGCTCCGGCGGCGGTCGTCGAGACGATCGAGAAGAATCTCTTGGCACGACCCGCTGCCCAGAGGAGTCGACAGCCGCGGCTTCTGGATCCGCTGGCTCGTGTACCACGCATGCAGCTCCAAACCGGCAGGAATGAGTGAAGCCACACCCACCGGTAAGCCCTCGACGGTGACTACTGCGCAGCCGGCCGCAAACAAGATCGGTTTCAGGTCGATGCTGGCATCCGCCTCTACCTTCAATACTTGATCCTCAGCGTTGAAGGTGTTGAGGATCGTCGTCCCAAGAACGAGGCTGCCGGCGAAGTAACCCTTCCACGGACCACGCCCTGGATCCGCTGCGCCATCCTCCGGCTCCGGACACACGGTGGGCGGCCGACATTGATTCCAGCGCCTCGTATAGTTCGGCTGAGCCGAAAGACCATTGTTGTCACCGAGAAGACTGCGCCAGGCATCGCGATCAGCAAAGTTCGGAGAGCAAGTGGGAGGATTCGTCGCGCTCACCGGGTCCGGGACGCACGTAAACGGCAGTCCTTGCTGCACGTCCTGCCACTCGGAACGCCATACACCATCAGGCACGATCGCCGGATCCGGCGAGAAGCCATGTCGGATCGCGTGCGGCCACATCACAGCACGCTCTTCTGCGTCGTAGCTGTAGTTCGTGTCGAATGCCTCCGCCGCCACGGCCGCTTCGTTCATCACGTAACGCTCGATCTGGCCATCCATGCCAGGCTGCATGAGCGCACTGTTCACGACCATATTCCCCAAGCTGTGAGCGACTACCTGTACCTTCTGCGCCTTCGGCTTGATGACGTCTTTGACGAGACTACTGAAGGGCACCCCGGCCTGGAGGGCATGGAGCTCGTCCTCGGGATACATCAGTCCGGCGGTGAGCGGGATTCCCCGCAAGCCCTGATTCCCAGGCCAAACAAATCCGACGCTGTAAGCGCAGCTCGAGGTGCTTTCACACTGCCGAGCATGCACCGGATGACCAGTCCAGTAGAGCCGTTTGAAATGCGTCGGCAGGAACGTGTCTACGGCGAACTCACCGCTCACGTTGAATCCATGAAGAATAATCGTGACTTGCCCAGTGTTCGCTGGCACTTCCGCGGCCCAACCGGGGAGAGCCTGCGCCGTGGCGGCAGGCTGGAAGCTGCCGCTCTGGCGCACGCTGTAGACGCTCATCCAGTGTTTCAACGGCCGAATCTCTAACCGCTTCTCGTCCACTTTCTCTGTGCCCGAGTCAAAGATCCGCACGATCTGGATGGTCTGGCTCGGGCATCCTGGAAGCCCGTCCTCCCGCGGCCGGCACCTGAAGAGGAACTCGTGGTCGCCCTTGCCTAGAAGTTGCGGGACGTTCGGTATCTGGATCAAACCGCCAGGCCCCACCGGAGATGGCACGAGGTCGCCAGAAGCCCCGTTGATGGTCGTCTGGAGCTGCGCGGCCACTGCGTTGCAGAGGTAGAGCTTCCCTTGCGCGACGCAATCAGCAGGCGGAGCTGGCACCAAGGTCGGGAAGTCCGAGCGCTGCACTTTCCGATGCAGCTCCCAATCGCCGCTGGGTAGCACGATCCCGACCCTCTCGTCCGTCGCGAGGTTGATGTTGATGCGCAGACGCACGGTCGCGTAGTCCGTCAGGCTGTTCTCGTCGTTGGCCTTCCCATCCGCGGCGTCCCAGAAAGCAAACCGCAATGCCTTGTCGGAATCGTTCTGGCTGGGGTCGTTTCGGACGTCGGCGTCGTCCTTGTCATCGACAACCGTGTCGTTGTTGGAGTCGACCGTGAGCGTGATCGCACCGATGTCGATGTTCCGGCGGGCGCTCTGACTGGGCTGACCCTCTGCTGACACGGACAAGACACCGGTGATCACCTTGTTGGCCAGCTTCTGGAAGCCTTTCGCGATGGTATAGAGCGCGCGGCCGTTGGCCAGTGGAATCGCGATAGGCGCGCCCAAAGGCACCTCGCCAGAGAACAGTTGAAGAAGCCCGGAGGTGACCGGGTACGTGTCGGGATACATCCGCAGATCGAGAAAAATGTCGGAGAGCGTCTGCTCCTTCGCCACCCCTCCGTCGTCGATGGCTCTGGCCAACGTCGGCCGGACGGGCAGGATGGCGGGCAGCGGAGCGAACGTTGCCGTCCTCAGGCCGCCCAAAGGATCGCTGCCGCCGAAGGGGAGACGCGCGGTGGTCAGCAGCAGGCCGGTGTCGCTAAGAGCCAACCGCCCGCCCACGCCGGAAAGGCTCCCGGCCAGGAATGGCGCGGCCGGATCGGCAATGTTGATGAGAACGACGCAGTCCCGGGCGCCCACCAGGGCCAGCTTGTCCTTCACCGTGATGTCGTACATCCCCGTGAGACAAGCTTCGCGGCTGAGGTCCACGGATGAGACGACACGAGGATTCGCCAGGTCGGCCAGGCTGACGACCATCAGCAGCAGGCTCGAGCCCGACGGCGTCGTGCCATAGCCGCCGACCAGGGCCAGGTCCGTATCCTGGACCCGGGCCAGCGCGATGGCCTGACCGAAGCTGAGGCTGGCGCCGCCCAGAGCAAGCGGCCCCTTCCACGTCACCGATGAGCCCTGAGGATCGGCGATGACCAAGGGCATCTCGCCGGTGGCCATGACCATCGGCTGCACGCCGCCCCTCACCAGGAAGTTCCCCACCTTCAGGTCCGCCAGTCGCGCCCGCGAGCCGTCGTCCTTGCGCACCTCGATCGTCGAGACGACCGCCTCCTGGCCGAAGCCCTGCTGGTCGGTGTTGAGGGCCCGGATCATGTCCCAGTACGAAGCGGGCGGATCCGGCGTGAACGCCGCCCGGGCCTGGTTGAGGTCGATGACCTGGATGCCCTGGTTCGTGGTGGCAGTGTACGCGAAGTCCCCCTTGACGGCGACGCGGGCGATCGTGCCCTGGAGGGTGCTGCTCGTCACGCTGGTCGCCCCGACCCACTGCACCTGGCCCTCGGAGACGTCATATAGATAGAGATTCGACGGGACGGGCCCGCGGCTGGACGGGCCCGTGGCCACGACCAGGTTGCCTCCATCGACGGCGATGTCGACCGGCATCCCGGTGACCGAGTACCGCCCGCTCGCCTCCGTCTCCACCGGCGCCACTGGATCGGTGACGTCGAAGACCTTCAGCGTCCCTCCGTAGAAGTAGCTCTGGACGAGATAGGCGCGGCTGCCGATCATCACGATGCCGGGCGAGCCGAAGTCCCCGCTGCCGCCCACGGCCTGGGGACCGAAGGTGTCGAAGTGCAGCTCGCAGGCAACCGGCGAAGCAAAGAGCGGATCACCGTTCGCGTCGAGCTTGCACGCGGCGAGCTTGCGGGGCTGGGGAGAATCGAGGTCCACGATCCCGTCCTTGAGAGTCAGCCGGTAGCGCTGGCCAAACTTCAATCCGGTGAGCGGCTCCATCGTCAGCGATGTGACCGCGTCGGTCCCCGTGATCGTCTCCAGCGGCTCACCGTTGCGACCGATGCCGGAGAGCCTCAGCGGCACGACGTCCGCGAACGTCCCGGCCGGGAGAACCTCGGCGAGCGCGACGTTTCCGGGCACATGGACGACCGGCTCCGAGAAGGTCACCTGCAAGAAGGCGGTGACGGGCACACCCTTGGCCCCATCCTTCGGCACCGTCTGGGCGGTGACGACCTGGGGCGGCTCGCCCGGCAGCGGATCGCGCTGGCTTCCTCCGGCGGCGATCACGCGGAACGTGGACGATTGCGTCACCGATTCCCCGAAGGGGCTGAGTCCCGTGGTCACGATGGTATAGGACCCTGGCTGCGGCGGCGTGTAGCTGCCGTCGGCGCTCACGGGATCGTCCAGCACGTAGGCGAAGCCCGACGGGTCGTTCGCGAGCGGCCCCTTGGCGTTGTAGGAGACGCCCTGGATCGACGCCGTCCGGATCGCCAGGTCCTTCGAGCTGTTGAAGCCGATGACGAGTGGCGTTCCCGCCACGACGAGGCCGTTCGTGTCCTGGCGCGTCCCGCCCTCCAGCAGCTTCATGACCTGGATCTGGATGACGGGCGGAGGAGGCGGCGGCTCGGCGGCCGGGAATGAGGCGTTGGCCGTGGCGACCAGGCGATAGAACTTCAGCGTCGACTCGAAAATGCCCCAGTCGTAGCGCGTCCACTCCAGTCTCTCGGCCGGATAGGCCGTCGCGTAGCGGACCTCGCCTCCCAGCTCGAACTTCAAGCGCATGTTCCCGCCCCGGTACTGGCCCTCGAGCAGCATGAAGCGTCCGTCCGCCTGGCTGCGGGCGATGGTCTTCGTGCCCGAGAGCGGGCGGCCCGCGTCGTCGACGGCGGCGACCAGCGCGCCTTCGACGGGCACGTACTGAGGCTCGACCGCCCGGGGGTCCCACTTGGTCCGCAGGACCTTGCCCACCACGGCGCCCGGCTGGGCCACCGCGGGAAGCAGCGCGTCGTACGTCCACATCAGGTAGACGACGTTGGCCGCGGAGGCTGCGATGCCGCCCGACGGGTCGATCGCGCCCAGGCTGTTCATGTACCCGCTGAAGGGCGGCGAGGCCATCACCACCTTCGCGCTCTCGCCGGTTCCCTCGACGAAGGCATGATCGAGGATCTCGTAGGCCTGCGCCGTCCCGTCCGGCCCGTCGATGCGCCGGTAGACGTAGTAGAAGGCGCTCTCCGGCCGGTCGGGGCGCTGAGGTTCGGGCACGGCCGAGAAGTCGGGCAGGGGGAAGGCGAGCTTCACCTCCTTCTTGAAGGCCGGCTTGTAGGGCGACTCGATCCGCATCGCCGCTCCGAAGTGGCCGAGGGCCTGCCCATTCTCGCCAGTACCCAGGTCGGGCGACGGCTCGCCCTCGGCCGGGATAGAGTTATCGAGCGTGAAGACGACGCCCTTGTCCAGCGCGCCGTCCGGGATGCGCAGCTCGAGGCCGCCCGGGCCCTCCACCACACCTCCGCCGGGCCCTACGGCCGTGCGGCCGGTCGCGGTGTCCACGAACTGGCTGCGCTCGAAGCTGGTCGTATCTCCTTGGGGATCCGTCACCGTCACGACGAGGCGATCAGAGATCGACGCCGGAAGCTCGCCGGTCACGGAGCCGTCGTTGCCCGCGGTGAGCGAGAGCACGACGCCGTTGCCCGCGTTGAGGATCAGCACCGTGCTCCCGGCCGGCAGGGCGCCGATGGGGGCAGCGACGGTCACGATGCCTCGGCCATCCGGGAAGCCGAAGCGCAGCGCATTCGGATTGTATACGGGCGCAGTGTCGGCCCGCGTGGTGAAGGTCGCCGGCGAAGCGACGACCGCCTCCCCGACGACGCCGCGCAGGCCTGACGTTTGGAGCGTGTAGCTGGTGGAGAAAGCGAGCGCGGCCTGCGGCACCACGGAAAGCAGGCGCTGGCTGCCCGAAAGGACGAGCCGGAACGGCACTTCGGGATCGCTCGCGGAGGGACCGCGGTGGAGCTTGACGTTGGCCGTCGTCGCCGTGGCCGGATCCAGAGGCACCGCGCTCGCGATCTCGATCGGGACGTCCGGGGCGACGTTCGCCGCGCCATCCGACGGGGAGATGGTGGCCGAGGCCACTCCGCCAGCAAGAAGGATCGCAAGATCGGCGGTTCCTCCCGCCGGCACGTTGGCCGCTCCCGCGCCTCGCAGCAACGTGCCGGGCACGCGAGCCGCGACCGCGACCTGCGGACCGGAAGCCGCGGCAACCAGGTACTGTCCGTCCGCGCCGGAGAGAGCGACGAACGGCAAGGCCGCCGTCTCGACGACGGCCGCCACTGGACCCGCGGTCGACGACGTCACGCCCGACACGAATCCCACGGGCGCGGACCGATAGAAGACGTAGCGTCCACCCTCGCGCACACCCGGCAGATCCGAGGAGATCCGGCTGACGACGCGCTCGCCCACGACCTCGCCGGTCGCGATCACGGCCAGCCGAGGTAGGCCATCGAGGCGCTCGACTCGCGCAATGAGAATCGTGTCGCCGGGCCGAGCGCTGCCTGCCGCCACCGACAGCTCGGCCGGGATGGCGAGCCGCTGGCCCGACAGGTCGAGCACCAGCTCGGCCAGCGGCTCCAGGCCGGCTCCGGCCGGAAGGAAGCGCGAGAGCTGGACGGATTGAAGGTCGATCGCGGTGTCTTCCGGCAGCGCCCGCGCGGCGACGCTCACCATCGCGTCGCCCGCTTCGAGCACCACCGCCTCGCTGCCGCCGGTCCGCCCTCGCACCGATTCCCGCCCGGCCAGGATGTCGAGGTGGACCTTGCCCTCGACGAGGTCCATGGTGGCGTAGGACCGGCCCGGCGTGACCGGGAGCTCGGCCGCGAGCGCTTGCGCTCCCGAGCCCACACCGCCCGGCGGCCGGAAGAGCACGATGTCCTGCGTCCGCTTCTCCTCAGAGGCCGTCTCGCCCGAGGCGAGCCGGAAGCTCTCGGTCACCTCCGCCTGGACGACGGTCCCCGACGGCAGCGCGACCGGGGACTGCACGACGAGCCTCCCTCGCGCGGTCCCGCCGGTCGGCGGCAAGGTCGCCGGGTCCGTCTCCCCGGCGCTGCTGGCCGTAGGCGGCAGCGGAACCATGTCGACCCCGCTCAGGGCTTCCTCCGCGGCGGGCACCGCAACCGGCGGCTCGCCCAGGTCCGGCACGACCACGGCGTAGGCTCCCGGAGCAGTCAACGCGAGGCTCAGCGCGCCGTCGCTCGCGACCAGGCCCGGCGAAACCATGAACCAGCCGTGAGTCGAGGGGCGATACGCAACGAGGTGGGCCGCTCCGGCGGGCAGGCCGGTCAGCTCGGCCGCGAGCGGGGGCGCCAGCGGAGCCGCGGTCTTCAGGTCGAAGGCCGCCAGCGGCGACCAGCCGAGAGGCAGCAGACCAGGCAGCCCCTGCGGCGAGAGGGGCGTGAGCACGATTGACGTCTCTGCGCTCACCGCGCCCGCGCTGACCGTCACCGCGACCGGTCCCGCGGTCCAGTGACTGATGGCGCCGCCGGCGGGCCCGAGGGCGACCGCATCTGCCAGTGGCGTGAGGCGGGCGTCGACGGGCACGGTGCCGACGCCGGAAGCGACCACGACCTCGCGCTCGACGGATGTCGTGCCCGGCGCTTCGGCCGCCAGGACGAGGTCGGTGTCCCGCGCCGGCAGCGAGTAGCGGCCCCGCCCGTCGGTCGTCGTCACCGCGCCTGCGCCCGCCCCGCCGACGACCCGCACGGTGGCACCCGGCAGCGGCCGCCCCGTCACATCGGACAGTACCTGCCCGGTCACGACTCCGTCGGAGCTGACCCGGACGCCGCGGCTTGCGCTCGCAGTGTTGCCGGCGCGGTCGACGGCCTCCGCGGCGACGGTCAGCACCTCACCGGAGACGGCGCACGCCGGGACGGACAGCGCCAGACGGAACGGCGGCGCCTCGAACGTGCCCGCCTCACCGGCACAGCCCTCCCGCCCGTTGACGTCGACGCGCATCGTCACCCGGGCCAGCCCGACGTTGTCGGCTGCCGTCGCCAGGGCCTCGCCCGGCCGGCCGCGCGAGAGGCTCTCCGGCGCCGACAGCGCGATGACCGGAGGGATCGAGTCCCTCGTGATCAGGACCTCCACTTCGGAGCGATGACCCGCGGCATCGGTAGCGACGACCGGCAGGCGGTTGTCGCCCTCGGCCAGTGGCACCGCCGCGGTGAAGGCGAAGGGGCCGGCTCCGGTGATGGCAGCGGCCGTGCCCGCGACGAGGACCGTTACCGCGCTGTGATCGTCCACGGTGCCGGTCACCGTCTGCGACGCCGCCGCAGTGACCGCGCCACTGGCGGGCGAGGCGACGGCCACGACCGGCGCGGTCCGATCCACCACCACATCGCGAACCAGGCTCGACTGGTTGCCGGCCGCGTCCCTCGCCACGACCGCGAAAGCGTGGGAGCCTTCGTCGAGCGAAGACGCCTCCACGCGCCACGCCTCCCCGATGCGCTCGGCCGGCACGCCGTCGACGGTGACCAGCGTCTCGGTGGCGTCGCGCACGAAGCCCTGGACGACGACCGGCAGCGCGCCGAGGACCGTCCCGGCCACGGGAGCCACAACCTCGAGCTGGGGCGGAGTCGTGTCACGGACGACCGTCACCTCGAGACGACCGGCGTTGCCGGCCCCGTCCGTCGCGGTGAGGACGAGGATGTTCGTCCCCTCGTCCGTCAGCGGGGCGTCGAACGCGAAGGCGCCGCCAGCCAGCGGCACCACGGCGTCCCGGACCTGCAGCGTGACCGGCGACGCGTCCGCCACGGTGCCGGCCAGCCGTACGCTCTCCCGCTTCGTTACCGCGCCCGTACCCGGCTCGATGAGCAGGATGACGGGGGCCACCGAAT
>Ga0066710_100005072_pt1 | contig 11885 bp, 8 predicted proteins | sample GraSoiAngelo_159_FD_79666 | JGI IMG/M metagenome (GOLD analysis project Ga0066710, IMG submission 79666) | Grasslands soil microbial communities from the Angelo Coastal Reserve, California, USA - 14_1009_16_40cm | ecosystem: Environmental > Terrestrial > Soil > Grasslands | place: USA... | reverse complement strand
GAAGGCGAGCGCCCGCCGGACCCCCACGGTTCGCTCCACCCCGACCACCCACACCACGTAGGCGCCGACCGTCAGCAGGACCAGGAGCTGAGGCGCGCCGTTCCCTCCTCCCATGGCGAACACCACGAGCCCGAACAGGGCGGGACCCGTCAGCCCTCGCCGGGGAAGCCATCGAGCGGTGACCAGGAGCAGCACGGGAAGGAGGGCGTAGGGAACGAACGCCGGGCTGAACAGCAGCCCGTACGCGAGCGCGTAGGGCGTGATCGCGTAGAAGAGACCCGCGGCCAGCGCGCCGATCGAAGGCAGCCGCGGATGCAGTTGGTGAACGAGGAGGGCCGCCCCTACGCCGGCCGTGGCCATCAGGACCCCGTACCAGAGGCGCTGGACCAACCACAGGGAGAAACCCAGGGAGCGCAGCGCCCAGACGAACGCCGCCATCGGGGCGAGGCTCGGTTGGCCCCGGAGGAACGCGGAGTCCTGCCACACGCTCAGCGAGTGGCGCAGGTACCAGCCAGGGGCGAACCACAGGGTGTCGTGGGTGTCCGCGAGGTATCGGCCCGGCTGGAGGAGGATCGGCACCGACAGCAGGGCCAGTCCGAGGACGAACAAGAGGGGGACACGGTGGAGGGCCAACGGCCGCGGCCGGAAGGCAGCGATCGCGCGCCGCGGGTGGAGAGGGAGGCGTCGGTGCCAGGACCTGCGCGCGTGGAGCGAGCCCGTCGACCCAGGGTGTCCGGGCGGCCCCGGAACCGCGTGGAGCGGCTCTCGCGGTCCCTCGGTTGAGGAAGGCATTCTGCTAGTCTGCCGACCGCCCGGCCGCAAGGGAAGGCTGCGGGCGCCACTGGGGTCCGGCCGGAGCGATCCGTGATGATCGTCCTCGGGATCAACGCCTACCACTCGAACGCTTCCGCCGCGCTCCTCGTGGACGGCGAGCTGGTGGCCGCGGTGGAGGAGGAGCGGTTCACCCGCCAGAAGTACGAGGTCGCCTTCCCGCACGGCTCCATCCGCTATTGCCTCGACGCGGCCGGCATCGAGGCCCGCGACATCGATCACGTGGCGGTATCCGGCAGGCCACAGGCGAATCTCTTTCGAAAGCTCGGCTTCGCGGTTCGGACCTCGGCGGGCCGGCGCCAAGCCCCGAGGCGCGGAGACCTCCTGGCCCTCTACCGGGCGAAGGGCACGATGGCGGAGGGGCTGGGGATCGACTCGCGGTCAGTCCGAGCGAAGCTCCACCTCGTGGAACACCACCTCGCCCATCTCGGGAGCGCGTTCTATCCGTCCCCGTTCGACCGGGCGGCGGTGCTCTCCCTCGACGGGATCGGGGACATGGTCTCGGCCATGTGGGGTGTCGGCGAGGGATCGCGTCTGCGCATCCAGGGCGAGGTCAACTTCCCCCACTCCCTCGGATGGTTCTACCTGGGCTTCACCCAGTACCTCGGGTTCCACAAGCACGGCGACGAGTACAAGGTGATGGGACTCTCCGCGTACGGGGAGCCGGAGTACATGGCGGAGATGCGGCGAGTGATCTCGATGTCCGATCCGATGCACTTCGCGCTCGACATGACCTGTTTCCGGCACCTCAAGGAGATCCAGCCGATCGCCTGGAGGGGCGGGACTCCCACCGAGCCCCGGATCTGGGACGAAGGGATGGCCCGGCTGTTCGGGCCGCCCCGAACCGACCCGTCCGAACCGCTGGACGATCGCCACCGGAACGTTGCCGCTTCGATGCAGCGACGGCTGGAAGAGGTCGTCCTCCAGATGCTCGGCGATCTGCACCGGACGACAGAGGCGGACGCGGTATGCCTGGCCGGAGGCGTCGCCCTGAACTGCGTGGCGAACGGGAGGGTGCGGGCGTCGACAGGTTTTCGCGACGTGTTCGTGCAGCCGGCCGCCCACGACGGCGGGACATCGCTGGGGGCCGCGGCCTACGTGCATCACCAGGTCCTCGGGGGGAAGCGAACCTACGTCATGGACCATGCCTATCTCGGTCCGGACTTCACCGAGGCCTCTTGCCGGGTGGCCCTGGAATCCAGAGGCGTGCCCTACACGGAGATGGATGGGGACCGGCTCGTGGCCACCGCGGCCGGCGATCTGGCCGATGGCCGGGTGGTCGGATGGTTCCAGGGACGGATGGAGTTCGGCCCCAGGGCCCTCGGCAACCGCTCGATCCTGGCCGATCCCCGCCGTCCCGAGATGAAGGAGGTCCTGAACTCGCGGATCAAGCACCGCGAACCGTTCCGGCCGTTCGCTCCCTCCATCCTCGAGGACCAGACGGGCCGGTTCTTCGAGGACGCCTACCCTTCTCCGTTCATGCTCATGGCGTACCCGGTGCGGCGGGACAAGCGGTCGGAGATCCCGGCGCCCACCCACATCGACGGGACCGGCCGGGTGCAGACGGTTCGCCCGTCCCAGAACCGGCTGTACGCCGAGCTCCTCGAGGCGTTCGGCCGGCGTACGGGGGTCCCGGTCCTCCTCAACACCTCCTTCAACGAGAACGAGCCGATCTGCTGCACGCCGCAGGAGGCCGTGGACACGTTCCGCCGGACCAGGATGGATGTCCTGGCGCTGGGAAACCTCTACGCGCGGAAGGTGGAGACCCCCGCGACGCCGTCCCGGCCCTGAGGCGTCAGGAGGGCCGGCGGGCCATCACTTCCATGCTGGGGCGCACGGCCGGCCAGGCGAACCGCGCGATCAGGGCGAGGGGGACGCCCAGCGCGTAGGCGGGCCACGCCGGTCCCCCGCCCAGGACGCCATGGTCGCCGCTCGTCGCCGGGTTCCGGAAGGTCCGAAGGACGCTGCTGACCTCCATCGTCAGGCTGTCCCACACGGGGGCCCGCCACCGGATGCCTTCGAATCCGGCCGCCTCGAGCATCAACCCGATCGATGCCGGAGAGAAGAAGCGCACGTGGGTGGGGTCCTCGAGATTCCACCACCGATCTCGGAACAGCGAGAGGCCGGCCGACCGGGCGTTCGGGGTGATGAGGTAGAGGCGGCCGCCGGGCCGCAGCGCCCGATGCCAGGCCCCGAAGGCGATGGCCGGGTCGCGCAGATGCTCCACCACGTGGATCCCGTACACGAGGTCGAACCGCCCCGCCGGCAGCGAGGCGTCCTCCACGGGGACCGGGTAGATGGTCGCCCCGCGCGCCAGGGACGGCGCCAGGTCCAGACCAAGGGCCCCGGGATCCACGCCGGACACGCGATGGCCCTCCGCGAGGAGGCTCGCCAGGAGCAGGCCTCGTCCGAACCCGACCTCGAGGACGTCCCCGCCCGTCCGGCCGGGGAGGAGCGTACGGAGTCGCTGCCGGGTCAGGGCCAGCCGCACGCGGTCCAGCGCTTCGCTTCCGCCCCATGGGTGCGCCCGGGCCCCCGCCCGACAGCGGGCCAGGTCCCTCAGCACGTGGCCGCAACGGGGACACCGCCAGAGGACGCACATGGCCGAGATGCGCGCCTCGGCCGTCGCCTCGCCGCACGCCTCGCACGGAGGAGCCAGCGTCAACTCGAGGCCGGGTCTGCTTGCCGTGGTCCGAGCTAGGACATGAACTCGACGATCAGCCGCTCTTCGACCGGGACCGGCAGCGGGATCTCGTCGCGTTCCGGGGGGCGGACCAGCCGTCCCCGGAGCGCCTCCTTGTCCCGCTCGAGGTAAGAGGGAGGGTCGGGGGTCACCTCGACGGCCTCGCGGATGGGGATGAAGTTCTTGGCCGCGGCGGTCGGTTCCACGATCTGGCCCGCCCGGACGGAGGCACTGGGGACGTCGACCCTCCTCCCGTCGAGGAGCATGTGGCCGTGGGAGACGAGCTGGCGGGCCTGCGGCATCGTCTGGGCGAACCCGAGTCGCAGGACGATCGAGTCGAGCCGGGTCTCCAGGAGGCGAAGCAGCTCCTCGCCGGTGACGGCCCGGGTCCGGGTGGCCTCGTGGAAGTAGCGGCGGAACTGCCGCTCGCCCACCCCGTAGATGGCCCGCAGCTTCTGCTTCTCGAGCAGCCGCAGGTGGTACTCGGTCATCCGGCGGCGGGCCCGGCCGTGCTGGCCCGGCGGGAACGGGCGCTTCGCCGTGGGGCAGTTCGGACGGCCACATACGGCCGCCCCGACCCGCCGGCACATCCTGTGTTTTGGTCCGATCTTCTTCATTCGGTGCACCCTGGTTCCGCGGCCCGGCGCCGCATCGAAGGGGGGGATCGACCGGCCATTATCCCAGCCCGCCGACTCAGCTGACACCTGTCGGGACGGCGGGATTTGAACCCGCGACCTCAGCGACCCGAACGCTGCGCGCTACCAAGCTGCGCTACGTCCCGCCGGCCTTCCGGCCAGTCCTCAGTCTACAGAGGGCATGAGCCGGTCTTCGCCCGCCTGATAGCCTCGGCCGGTGCGGATCGCCGAGGTCTCGCCGCCGTGGCTGGCCGTGCCTCCCAAGGGCTACGGGGGGATCGAGTGGGTGGTAGCGCTCCTCGCCGACGGGTTGGCCGAGCGAGGCCACGACGTCACGCTCTTCGCGACGGGCGACTCGGTCACCAAAGCTCGCCTCGACTACGCATTCGACACGGCGCCCGGACCCAAGCTGATCAACGACATCTGGCACGACACGATCCACACCCTGCACACATATCGGCACCCCGAGGACTTCGACGTGTTCCATGTCCACTCGCCGTGGTCGGCCCTGGTCGTCCCGGCCACGCTCGGGTTGCCCCTCGTGCACACGCTCCACGGCTCGTTCACCCCGGAGATGCGGCGTCTCTACGCGGCGATGGGGGACCGGGTTCGATACGTGGCCATCAGCGAGAACCAGCGGTCACACATGCCCGAGCTGCCCTATGCCGGGGTCGTCTACAACGGGATCGACGTCCCCGCCTACCCCTTCCGCAAGCAGAAGGAGGATTTCGTCCTCTTCCTGGGACGGGCCCACCCGGACAAGGGCGTCCTTCGGGCGGTCCTCGCGGCGAAGCAGGCCGGGACTCCCCTCGTGGTGGCGGTGAAGGTCGCCCACGAGGACGAGGAGCGCCACTGGAACGAGGACGTGCTGCCGGCAATGCCGGCGAACGCCACCGTCCTGGGCGAGGTCACCAACGCGGAGAAGCTCGATCTCCTGTCGCGGGCGAAGGCGGTCCTGTTCCCGATCGATTGGGACGAGCCGTTCGGGCTGGTGATGCCCGAGGCGATGGTCTGCGGCACGCCGGTGATCGCCACCCCGAGGGGGTCGGTCCCGGAGATCGTGGCGGACGGGGAGACCGGGTTCGTGGTCTCCGTGGAGAACTACCCCGCGGAGGCGGCGGCGCGCCTCGAGCGGCTCGACGAGATCGATCCGGCGGCCTGCCGGGCCCGGGTGGAGGCGAGGTTCAGCCGCGAGGCGATGGTCGAGGGCTACGAGGCCGCGTTCGAGCGCGTGGTCGCCGAGCGCTCGTCCTGAGCGGGGTCTTCCTCCGGAACCAGATCCAGCACGGTGGCCTCCGGCCGGCACAGGAACCGGAACGGAGCGAACTTGCTGGTGCCCAGACCGGGCGAAACGTGGAGGTAGGTGCGCCCCACCCGTGACATGCCCATGCACAACCGGGTGGGGATGGTGCTGTTGGTCACCAGGGCCCCGACGAGCGGCATCCGGACCTGGCCTCCGTGCGTGTGCCCGGTCAGGATGAGGTCGTACCCCAACGCGGCGAGCTCCGGGGCCGGATCGGGGGAGTGGACCACCGCGATGCCCAGGGCACCGGAATCCGTACGGATGGCCACCCGGAGGTCGTGCCGCTCGATGTGTGGGTCGTCGAGCCCGACGAGCTCCATCCGGAGGCCGTCTCGCGAGAGCGACGCTCGCCGGTTGGCAAGGTACTGCCAGCCGTCGGCCTCGAGCATGGCCCGAAGCTCCGCATCCCTGCTCCGCCTCCCCGGGCGGTGCCGGCGTCGGCGTCGAAAGTACACCAGGTAGTTGAGGGGCTTGGGAGCGTAGTAGTCGTTCGACCCGAGGACGAAATAGGAGCCCAGGCGGCCCCGCACCTCCCGGAGCGCCGCCACCGAGGACTGGACGGCTTCCGGCTCGCCCAGGATGTCGCCGGTCACCACCGCGATGTCAGGTCGAGGCAGGGCGGCCAGGAACCGGGCCTTGGCGCGATCACTTCGCACGAAGTGCAGGTCGGACACGTGGAGGATTCGGAGGGAACCCGACGCGATCGACGGAATGGGAACGACATAGTCGGCCAGGCGGTACCACCGGCGCTCGATGACGATCCCGTAGGCGACGCACAGGAGGCCCGCCGTCGCCACGACGGCCAGCGACCACAACGTGGTTCGAGCTAGATTTCCCAGCATGGGAAGCGACATGGAACGTCGATTGTAGTGTCGGTGGACGAGACGGCCGCGCAGGGATCGCCCTCAGCGCGTGATCGACACGAGGTCCCACCGGGAAGCCTGAAGGCCAGGCTGGCGGAGGAGATGCCGGCGGCGCTCAAAGCGGGGCAACGGGTCCGCCTGTCCGCGCTGCGGATGCTCTCGGCGGCCGTGACCAATCGCGAGGTTGAGGTCGGTCATCCCCTCACGGACGAGGAGTTCGTGGACGTGGCCACCCGCGAGGTCAAGCGAAGGAACGAGGCCATCGAGGCCTTCGCCGCAGCCGGGCGGGAGGATCGGGCCGCCACGGAGCGCGAGGAGCGGGAGGCGCTGGAGGCCTATCTCCCCGCCCCGCTGTCCGAGGGAGAGGTCGATGCGCTGGTCGAGGAGGCCATCGCGTCGACCGGAGCGGATGGCCCCGCGGGCTTCGGGAAGGTCATGAGCTACGTGATGGGGCGGGCCCGGGGCAGGGTCGACGGCAAGGCCGTCCGGGCGAAGGTCAGGTCGCGACTCGAACCGGGAGGAGGCTGAAGCCCGCCGTCAGCTGGGTGACGGCGAGGGCGAGGGACCGAACTTCCCGACGTGGATGACCACGGTGCTGCCGACCCGGTGTTTCCCGCCCGAGGGCATCTGGCTGAGGACGATCCCGTCCTTCTTCGGGTCGAAGACGATCTCCTCCACCACCTCCACGGCGAACCCCGCGCCCCTCAAGATGCCGACCGCCTGCTGTCGCGACATCCCAACCACGTTCGGGACGGGAACGCTCGGCGTCTTCCCGTTGCTGACCTTGATGGTGACGACGCTCCCCAGTCTGGCGTGGGCGCCGCCGGCGGGTGACTGCGCGAACACGGTGCCGGCGGGCTCGACGGACGGTGCCATGATCACGTTGGGCGTGAAGTTAGCCTTGGCCAGCACCTTCTCCGCGTCGTCCAGCTTCAACCCCACCACGTTGGGCACGGTTCCACCCTGGGGCGCGGGGGCGCTGGGGAAGTCCTTTGGTGGCAGGCCGGCCACCGCCTTGATCATGAAGGCGTGCCAGATCGGCGCCGAGAGGGTCCCGCCGAACGGATGGAGCCCCGCAAGCTGGCCACTGGTCAGGATGGGCGCCCTGGTCATGTCGGCGTTTCGCTTGACGTACCCGTAGCCGGTCCACACGCCGGTGGCCAGCTGGGGGACGTAGCCGACGAACCAGGCGTCCGCGAAGTCCTGGGCGGTGCCGGTCTTCCCCGCGGCTGGGCGTCCGATGTCTGCCTTCGTCCCGGTGCCGCAGCAGATCACGCCTCGGAGGAGGCTCGTGACGCCGGCGGCGATCTTCGAGTCGAGGACCTGCTTGCAGTGGGGCCTGGCCCGAAACACCACCTTCCCCGTCCACGAGACGACCTTCTGGATCGCGTACGGGTAGCAGCGGTTCCCGTTGTTGGCCAGGGTGGCGAAGCCGGCCGTCATGGACAGCGGGTTGACCTCCACCGACCCGAGCGTGATCGAGCAGAACGGAGGGACGTGGACGTAGGAGTTGTAGGCGTAGCTCACCACGCCGAGGCGCTTGGCCATCTCCTGGACGTTCACCGGACCGACGTCGGCGATGAGCTGCGCGAAGTACACGTTGATGGACTCGGCCGTCGCGACGGTCATGGGCACGAAGCCGCCGCCCCCCGGCTCGGCGTTGCCGGGAGACCACGAGGGTCCGCACGGGCCGGGCGGGATGTGCACGGGGTTCGGGGTCTTGTAGACCTTCCCGATGGGGATCCCCTGCTCGAGGGCGGCGGCCAGGGTGAACGCCTTGAACGCGCTCCCGGCCTGACGCCTGGACTGCACGGCCAGGTTGAGCTTGTGCTTCAGGAAGTCGGGGCCGCCGACCATCGCCCGGATGGCCCCGTTCTGGGGAACCAGGCTGGTCAGCGCCGACTCCGGATTCCCCGAGTAGGGGTTCCCCTCGCTCGGCATGTTGCTCCGGACGGCCGCCTCGGCCTCTCGCTGCAACTGTGGCTGATACGTGGTGTAGATCTTCAGCCCACCCTGGTACAGGAAGCGCTTGCGCTCCTCCACGGTCTTCCCGAAGACCTTGAGGTAGGTCTTGTAGTTGGGGTCGGTGGCGATGGGGTGCAGGATCGTGTCCTGGACGAACTGGGCGAAGTACGGGAGCGGCTTGTTGACGTTGCGCTGCTTGCCGGACAGCTTGATCGGCGCCGCGACGGCCTGCGCGTACTCGGGCCGCTCGATGAATCCGAACTTCAGCATGTCCTGGAGCACGATGTTGCGCTGCTTCAGCGCCGCCACCGGGTGGGCGATGGGGTCGTAGATGACGGGGGCGGAGATCTGTGCCCCCAGGAGGGCGGCCTGGGGCAGCGTGAGCTTCTCGACGGGCTTGGCGAAGTAGTACTCGGCGGCCGTTCCCACGCCGTATGCTCCGTGCCCGAAGTACACGTCGTTGAGGTAGAGCTCGAGGATCTGGTCCTTGGTGAAGTTCTGCTCGAGCAGGATGGCGTCCTTCGCCTCGTCGATCTTCCGCTTCAGCGTCTGCTCGGTGCCGGTGAAGAAGTTCTTGGCGAGCTGCTGGGTGATGGTCGACCCGCCCTGCACGACGCTGCCGGCCTGGTAGTTCGCCACGCCGGCCCGAACGATCGCCTTCAGGTCGATGGGGCCGTGCCGGTAGAAGTCGTGGTCCTCCACCGCGAGGATGGCTGCCCTGGTGACGTCGTTGACCTGGGAGAACTCCACCGGGATCCGGTTCTCGTCGGCCACCTGGGAGATGACCGAGCCGTCCGCGGCGACGATGGTCGACCGCAGGGCCAGACTGGGGATCTGGAGGTTGCCGGAGGGCTGGAGCTGCTGGTTGAACAGCTTCACGGCCTTGCCGATGCCGCCGACGGCGGGGAACAGGCCCGCCGCCACCAAGCCGGCCGCGGCCAGGATCACGAACGGGATCAGCACGCCCCGAAGCCTCCCGGCGGAGACGCTGCTGGCCGGGGGGCCGCGCCATACGTGTGGGGTGTAAGGGCGACTCACTCGCTCACCGGGCACTCGGGTGTCGCGTTAGCTTACTGTGCGGAACCGGCTTCTTCCGGGCAGTGGGGAGAATGTCCCTCCCCCAAAATAGTCCATACGGACTATTGGTCGGTTCCTCGGCGCTGCCTACGATGCCCGCCGTGTCCTGGCAGGATGAAGCACGCTGCCATGAGTACGACCCGGAGCTGTTCTTCGATCCGCATCGACGCTCCGAGCGGAGAGCCAAATCCGTCTGCAAGCGATGCGAGGTTCGCTCCGAGTGCTTGCTGATGGCGCTCGAGTCTCGCGCGGAGTTCGGCGTGTGGGGTGGCCTCACGAGCAAGGAGCGACGAAAGCTCATTCGGCAGGTCCCCAAGACCACGGACTGGGTCCCCGTCCTCCAGCGAGTCGGCCTGATCGTCTGACGTCTCGCGGTACCCGCCTCCACCGATCTCATCCCTCGTCGAACAGGCGGGCAGCCACCCGTCGGAGACCGGGCACGTCGTGGACGTCGCCGGCGAGGTCCGGCACCGCCGCGATGGGGACCGCGGTGTGCGCGCGGTGGAACGCGCTCAGCGCTGAGGCCTCAGCCCGGTCGCGAGGCAGACGAAGCAGGCCATCGAGCAGCACCGCGGCCATGGCTCTCTCCTTCACGTCACCGCCCTCGAGGAGGTTCACCGCGTCCATCGCGCCGAGGGGAAGAATGGTGGCCTCCGGGTGCCGGCGATTGGCCACGAGGGCCCGGGCCCGCATCCCCGCCTCCTCCAGCCGCGTCAGGAAGTAGGCGGCCTCCTCCAGGCTGGGCTGGTCCGGCGCCGCCACCACCAGGAACGCGCATCGCGGCGACCGCAGCACCTCGATCACCGAGGCGGCCCGCGCCTTGAACCCGGCGTACATCCCTTCGAAGGCGGCCAGGAACTCGGCCACGTCGCTCAACACGTCCGTCCCGATCAGGCGGCCGACGGTGCGGCTGAACGCCGTCGCCCCGAACCGCGCGAAGCCCATGGCCACGCTGCCGGCCTTCGCGGAAGGCCACAACATCCATCGCAACAACCGGCCGCCGAGGAAGTCGGAGAGTCGGTTCGGCGCTTCGAGGAACGACAGCGCGCTCCGCGTCGGCGGCGTATCGATGACGATCGCGTCGTGGTCCTCCTCGGCGGCAAGCTCGTACAGCTTCTCCATGGCCATGTACTCGTGGGTCCCCGACAGGGTGTCGGCGATCCTCCGATAGAACCGGTTGGAGAGGATCCGCTCCCTCCGCTCGGCGCTGCCGGCGTGGCGCCGGACGAGATCGTCGAAGGTTCGCTGCGTGTCGAGCTGGATCGCCTCGATGGACATCCCGCGGCCAACTCGAACCACGGTCCGCTCGCCGCGCGCCGGCAGCCGGAGCGCGGTGGCCAATCGGCGGGCGGGGTCCACGGTCAGGAGGGCGGTTCGCCGTCCCGCTTCGGCGAGATGGATGGCCACGGCCGCCGATACTGTGGTCTTGCCCACGCCGCCCGCCCCGCAGACGACCACGATCCGTGCGCCGGCCAGCGGACCGTCCAGGGTGGCGGTCGGCGTCTCGACCGGACCCGATGCGCCATCGGCGCCCCCCCGTGCCCGCTGGGACACGGAGGGCCTGGGGGTCTGCCCCTCCGGAGCGGCCATGCGCGCGGCCAGGGCGCCGACGAGCTCGGGGCCGGCCGCGCCGGTGATGTCCGGAAGGGTGAGGAGTGGCGCCAGCCGGCCCATGCGGCGGGCGTGGGCGTGCTGCGACCGATGCCGTTGGTCCTGGCTCAGCGCTGAGCGGAGGAGCTCCTCCGCTTCTCGCGGCCCGACGGTGAGTCCGACCCCCTCGGCCGCCCGGCGGAACTCGGCCCCGGAGAGCCCTTCCGCCACCGAGCGGGCACCTCGCGCGAATACCTTTGGAAGCGACCGGTTGACCACGACGGCCGGGACCGAGCACCCCGCCGCGCGGACGGCGCCTACGGCTTCGGTCGTCTCGGCCGCGGCCATCTCCTCGGGCAAGGCCACGAGGAGGATGGAGGCTCGCCGGCGCAGCATGCGATCGATGGCCGCCGCCTGCCGCCTGATCCGCCCCGACCGGGCCAGGTCGGCCACGGCGGCCGGGGCCGCCAGGAACGAACCGATCTGGCCGGTGGGCGGGGCATCGACAACCACGAGGTCATACAGAGGACGTCCCTGGTCCCGGCGGTTCGTCCTGCGGACATGGAGGATCTCGTAGAGCTTCCCGCAGACCATCGCGTCGCGGAGGCCGGGGGCGACACCGATCAGTTGGTCCAGGACGCCGGCGCGGAGCAGCGGCCTCCCGATACGCCGGATCCCGAGAAACAACCGCAGGTATTCGAGCGCCGCTTCCCGGGGGGAGAACGACAGCACAGAGAACCCATGCCGGGTGGGGGTCTCGGTGAATCCCGGGTCGGGCAGGTTCAGCGTGTGACCGAGCTGGGACCGAGGTTCGACTTCGACGAGCAGCGTTCGAAGCCCGCGCCCGGCGGCCAGGCAGGCGACGGCCGCCGCAACCGTGGACTTTCCCGTCCCGCCCTTTCCGGAGACCAGGAGGATCGGACGGTCCAGGAGGTCGT
>Ga0066710_100005071_pt1 | contig 11886 bp, 11 predicted proteins | sample GraSoiAngelo_159_FD_79666 | JGI IMG/M metagenome (GOLD analysis project Ga0066710, IMG submission 79666) | Grasslands soil microbial communities from the Angelo Coastal Reserve, California, USA - 14_1009_16_40cm | ecosystem: Environmental > Terrestrial > Soil > Grasslands | place: USA... | reverse complement strand
TAGGAGGGTTTGGCGAAATAGTGGCTGTGTCGCGCGGCCGCGCTGTGCATCCGCGCTGCCGCGTCCTCAGTCGCCCCGATAGTCACCACTATCGGGGCTCCCTGCGTCCTTGCATCGCGGCGCCCATCGCACCCGCGGACGAGCACCATTCCGCCAAACCCTCCTAGTGGCTCAAAGCCACAAGCTCTACCGAAACGGAACGCGGACGGTCTCGATCGAGGTTGCGCGCCCGTCCTCGCTGCACTCGACGAGCGCGCCCTCGATCCGGACGCCGCCCTCGGCCGGGTAGAAGCGCACCGGCATCCCGGTCCGCATGCGGCGGATCGCGAGGTCGGCCTCGACGCCGATCACCGAGTCGTGCGGCCCGGTCATCCCCGCGTCCGTCAGCGCCGCGGTCCCGCCAGGCTGCACGCGCGCGTCGTTCGTCTGCACGTGCGTGTGCGTCCCGATCACGGCGGTCACGCGGCCGTCGAGCCACCGCGCCATTGCGACCTTCTCGCTCGTCGCCTCGGCATGGAAGTCGACGACGATCATCTGCGTCTTCGCACGTGCCTCGGCGACGATCGCGTCGATCTCCTCGAACGGGTTGATATGCGGGGCGAGGAAGAGCGAGCCGAGCACGTTGATCACCGCGACGCCGTCGACGATCGTGAGCCCGCGTCCGGGTGCGTGGCGCGACAGGTTCGCCGGCCGGATCACGCGCTCGCTCTTCTCGAGGTAGGCGCCCATCCCGTCGCGCCGCCACACGTGATTCCCGAGGGTGATCACGTCGGCTCCGGCGGCAAGCAGCTTGTCGGCGAGCTTCGGCGTGATCCCCGCGCCGTCGGCGACGTTCTCGCCGTTCAGGATGCAGAAGTTCGCGCCGAGCTCCGCGCGCAGACTGCGCAGCCGCTCCTCGACCGCACGACGACCGGCCGTGCCGAAGACGTCGGCGACGAACAGGATTTTCACCTCGCGTCCCTGGCCGCCGCCGGCTCCCGCTGGGCGAAGCCCGGCTTCGCCGGCGGCTGACGCCGCTGACGGCACGATGGCGTCCGGGGCCGTGCTACCTGCACTGTCCCCTCCGACCTCGCACCGCCAGCGGCGTCCCAGGAACGCGAGGTCAGTTCAGTGAGAGAGTCGCCGCCGGACGAACCTCGAGCGCGACGTGGTTGCCCGCGTCCTGCGTGTAGCGCGCCAGCGCCTGACGTTCGGCGCTCGAGAGGTCGACGACGTTGCCGAGCTTCGAGACGCCTGCGACGACGGCCGAGCCGACCGTCACCGACGGATCCGCGCGGAGATGCGTCAGCGAGACGACGTACGAGGGAGACGTCTGCGGCTGCAGGTCGATGCGCACCCCGTACTTCTTCCCGTTGACGACGAACGGCGTCACCCCGACGACTGTCCCGTCGACCGGCGCATAGACATCCGTCCCGGTCGCCGCACCGATGTCGACGGCGGAGTTCTCGGGGCCGCTGCCGCCGAGCTGGTACCACTTCGGGCCGCTCCCGCCTCCGCCGAAGACCTTGTGGACGATCCGCAGAACGGCGCCCTCGTTGCCCTGGTGCCCGACGGGGTTCAGCGAGACGGCGCCGTCGCCGGCCGCGTGGAAGCCGATCGCCGTCCATTTCGCGATCGGCAGCTGGAGCCGGAGCGTGTCGCGGACGGCGATGATCTGCGGCGCCGGCCGCGTCTGCATCGGCAGCTTGCCGATCACCGCGACGGTCTGGACCGCGCTGGACGAGCCCGACCCGAAGGCGGTGAGAAGGAGGCTGACGATCAGGATCACGCCGATCAGCGCGAGCCCTGCGAATCGTCGTGCCCGCCGCGCCGCCCGCTGTTGCTCGCGACGCGCACGGAGCCTGGTCCCGGAGGTACGGGGCGCCGGCATCCGGGGCACCGTACCGAACGATTCACCACCTTTCAACCCGCGGCGGGCCCGACTTTGTGACACGCGGGCGCCTTTTCCCTGCTCAGGAAGTTCGTGAAGATCGTGACGGTCGAGCGCCAGGGCCCCTTCCTCCCACGCCGTCCACTCCCAATCGGGGGGCCGAAGGGGGACGACGACCGCGATACGCTCTGAAGCGTGCCGCCCGCGCAGCCGAGGATCGAGATTCCGCGCTGGATCCAGCTCGTGGGACTGCCGCTCTTGCTGCTCCTGATCTGGGCCGTGGCGGGCGTGGTCCGTCACGCGCTCTTCCTCTTCATGGTCGCCGCGCTGATCGCGCTCCTGCTGAACCCGATCGTCCGCGGCCTGGGCCGGATCTGGATTCCTCGGGGCCTCGCGGTGGCGATCGTCTACCTCGCTTTCGCGGCTGCCGTGGCGCTCGCGATCCTGGCGATCGCGACCGTCGTCGTGAAGCAGACGCGAACCGCGACGCACAGGGTCGACCGTTACTTTACGGTCGACTCCGGACGGCTCCGGCAGACGGGCGCGGAGCAGGATCTGCACCACTTCCAGCACTGGCTCGACACGCATCACCTGCAGCGGATCAAGGTCGCGAAGCAGGGCGAGACGTTCCTGAACAACATCGGCACGCGCGACGTCGAGAAGTACACGACGAAGGTGCTGAACTGGGCCGAAGGCGCGGGGTTCGCCGTCGTCCAGCTGCTCTTCAGCGGCGTGCTGATCGTGGTGGTGTCGATCTACATGCTGCTCGACATGCACCGGCTGACGCACGCACTCGACAGGCGATTTCCACCACGTCCGGGAACGGACTCGCTCGTGGTGCGCGTCGAGCGCGCGTTGGCGAGCTACGTGCGCGGGCAGTTCCTGCTCTCGCTGATCATCGGCACGAGCGCGGGGCTCGGGATCTGGCTGCTCGGGATCACCGGCGCCGTTCCGGACGTCGACCAGTACGCGCTGCTCTTCGGAAGCTGGGTGGCGATTGCCGAGCTGATTCCCTACGTCGGCCCGTGGCTCGGCGCGGTGCCGCCGGTCGTCTACGCGCTCGTCACGCATCCGATCGGGGCGCTCTGGCTAACGCTGCTCTTCCTCGGCATCCACCAGATCGAGGGCCACGTCGTCGTGCCGAAGGTGATGGGGAACGCACTGCGCCTCCACCCGCTGCTCGTCATCTTCGGGCTGCTCGCAGGCGGCGAGATCTACGGCTTGCCCGGGGTGCTCGTCGCGCTGCCGCTCCTCGCCGCCGCCCGCGCGATCTGGGAGTTCTTCGGCGAGCGGGTACGGCTGGAGTCGTGGACCGACGCGGAGCCCGTCGTGCCGGTGGAGATCGTCGAGGCGCCGCCGGAGTCGCCGGCGAGCGCAGCGACCCCTTGACCCTGCTGCGTGCGCTCGGCGTCGCGCGCCGCTACGGAACGATCACAGCGCTGGCGCCGACCGATTTCGAGCTCGCGGAGGGGGAGAGCGTCGCGCTCGTCGGACCCAACGGGGCGGGCAAGTCGACGTTGCTCGCGATCCTCGCGGGCGCCCTCGAGCCGAGCGAGGGAACCGTCGAGCGCCGCGAGGGGCTACGCGTCGGTTGGGTGCCGCAGCAGCCGGCGCACTACGGACGCCTGACGGCGCGCGAGAACCTTGAGCTGTTCGCCCGGCTCGAGGGCGAGCGCCGTCCGCGCGCGGCCGCGGACCGGCTGCTCGAGCGGTTCGCGCTTCCGGACGACGGGCGCCCGAGCGCCGAGCTCTCCGTCGGCAATCGTCAGCGCCTGAACGTCGCCCTTTCCCTGCTCGGTTCGCCCGACGTCCTGCTGCTCGACGAGCCGACGGCCTCGCTCGACCCCGGGCAGCGGCGCAGGCTCTGGGAGAGGATCGCGGGCGGGACGATCTGCTTCGCGACGCAGAACCTCGACGAGGTCGAGCACTTCGCCGACCGCGTCGTCGTGTTGCGCGACGGCGAGGTCGTCTTCGCCGGCACGCCGCGCGAGTACGAGGAGTCGGAGCTCGAGGTGTTCCATTAACGCGACGTGGCTGATGCTTCGCAAGGACCTGCGGATCCTCCGCCGCTCGCCGATCCTGCTCGGGCTGCTCGTCTCGTACCCGGTGATCATTGCCCTCCTCGTCGGGCTCGTCGCCGGGTACGCGAACACGAAGCCGCGCGTCGGACTCGTCGACGAGGACAACCTGCCGCCGATCGTCGAGATCGCCGGACAGAAGTTCGGCGTCTCTAAGACGATCGCCGAAGTCGCACACAACGTGAAGCTCGTGCGGATGTCGAAGGACGATGCCGAGGGTCAGTTGCGCTCCGGGAAGATCGTCGGCGTCATCACGGTGCCGGCCGGGTTCATCGCCGACCTGCAGACGGCCGTGCGCAGCCCGAGCCTGATCGTCGAGACCGGGACCGGCGGCGTGACGCCGCGCGTCCAGCAGCAGATGCAGGCACTCGTCTACCAGCTCAACCGCAAGCTGCAGCGCGCGTTCATCGCGGCCAACCTGCGCTACGTCACGTTGATCCTGAACGGCGGCGACGGCAGCTTCCTCGGCCGGGGCATCCACGTGCTCGGTCTCGAAGGGACACAGAAGCTGCTCGCGTCGCTCCCGCCGTCGCAGCGCGTTGCGCGGATCCAGAAGTTCGTGCGCGTCGCGCGTCTCGCACTCGGCCAGACGGGCAACGCGCTGCAGGCGACGGCGAATCCCATCCGCCTCGAGCAGCGCACGAGCACGGGGCGAACGTGGGTGCTCTCCGCGCAGGTGCAGGCGTACGGGATCGCGCTGACGATCACGTTCCTCGCGCTGCTGCTCGCGGCGGGATCCTCGGCCGCTGAGCGCGACGAGAACGTGATCGGACGGCTCGGCCGCGGCCTTCTCTCGCACGGCCAGTTCGTCGCGGCGAAGGTGGCGCTCGCGTCGGCGGTCGCGCTCGCGCTCGGCGGTGCGATCGCGCTCGTCTTCGGGATCGTGATCGAGGCGGGCGGCGTCGTCGGCGGCGAGCCGTGGGAACGCTTCCCGCTGCTGCTCGCCGGGATCGCCCTTGCAGGCGCGGCCGTGGGCGCGATCGGCACGCTGGTCGGGGCGCTTGCCCGGGAGGCCCGCACGGCGTCGCTCATCGCCGTGCTCGTCGTCCTGCCGGTCGTCTTCCTCGGGCTCGTGCCGCGCGAAGTCGTCGCCGCGGCGGGCTGGATCTCGGACGCGCTGCCGTTCGTCCACGCCGTCCGCTACTTCGGCTCGGCGCTCTACGACCCCAGCCCGTGGGCGACGCTCGGGCGGGAGACCGTGTGGCTGGTCGGCCTCTGCGCCGTTTTCTCGGGGCTCGCGCGGCTCGGCGTCCGCCGGCTCGCCGGCTGAACAGACGGCGCGGGGCGGATAACGGATCTGCGGCAACCCGCATCGCCCCGCGCCGCGGGGAAGGCGGCCGGATCTGAAATCGGCCGATCCGACCACCTCCGTGCGAGAGCGGAAGAAAGGACCCTTTGCCGTCAGTCCCACCTCCGCTCTCACCTCGCAATGTAGCCCCTTTTGCGCGGTCTTCGCGCTGGCCGAAAGGCGGGAAACAGGACGGAGTGGCCGGCAAAGCACCCACTCCGTCCCTCTTAGCAGACACCAAAACGGCCCCGAACCTGCGCTCTGTCGGCGACAGACAGGGGGCTAGACTCGGCGTATGAGCACGTTCCCGGTCACGCGGCTGCGCCGGCTGCGCCGCACGGGCGCGCTGCGCGCTTTCGCGCGTGAGACGCATCTCGACCTCGACCAGTTCGTGATGCCGCTCTTCGCGGGGCCGGACACGAAGGCGAATGCCGAGCTGCCCGCGCTCGGCCGCTTCTCCGTCGACGACCTCGTGCGCGAGACCGAGAGCCTCGTGGCCGCGGGGGTCACGGCGGTGATCCTCTTCGGCATCCCGCCGGAGAAGGACGAGGTCGCGAGCGGGGCGTACGACGACGACGGGATCGTCCAGCAGGCGTTGCGTGCGCTGCGTCCGCGCTTTCCGGAGCTCGTGCTGATGACCGATGTCTGCCTCTGCGAGTACACGTCGCACGGGCATTGCGGCGTCCTCAAAGAGGGCGCCGCAGGATCGCTGCACGGCGACGAGGTCGACAACGACGAGACGCTCGACCTGCTCGCGCGCACCGCGGTCAGTCACGTCGAGGCCGGCGCCGACGTCGTCGCGCCGAGCGACATGATGGACGGCCGCGTCGGCGCGATCCGCGACGCGCTTCCGCACACGCCGATCGTCGCGTACTCGGCGAAGTACGCGTCGGCGTTCTATGGGCCGTTCCGCGAGGCAGCCGAGTCGGCGCCCGCGTTTGGCGATCGCCGCGGCTACCAGATGGATCCGGCGAACGTGCGCGAAGCGCTGCGCGAGTGCGAGCAGGACGTCGCCGAGGGCGCGGACGTGCTGATGGTCAAGCCTGCGCTCCCGTACCTCGATGTCATCCGCGCGGTACGCGAGCGCTTCGACGTGCCGCTCGCCGCGTACAACGTCTCCGGCGAGTACGCGATGGTCAAGGCTGCGGCCCGCGGCGGTTGGATGGACGAGCGTGCGGCGGCGCTCGAGTCGCTGACGGCGATCCGCCGTGCGGGCGCCGACATCGTGATCTCGTACTGGACGAAGGAGCTGGCGTCCTGGTTGTAGGCGCGCGCAGCGAGCTCTTTCGCCGCGCGACGAGCCTGATCCCCGGCGGCGTCAACTCACCCGTCCGTGCGATGCGCGCGGTCGGACTCGACGAGCCGTTCTTTGTCCGGCGCGGCGAGGGCGCCTACCTCGAGGACGTCGACGGCAACCGCTATCTCGACTGGGTGCTCTCGTGGGGTCCGCTCCTCTTCGGCCACGCGGACGAGGAGACGGTCGAGGCGGTACGTGCCGCCGCGCTCGACGGAACGAGCTTCGGCGCGCCGACCGAGCGGGAGGTCGAGTTCGCGGCGGAGATCGCCGACGCGGTGCCGTCGATGGAGAAGGTGCGACTCGTCTCATCCGGCACCGAGGCGGCGATGAGCGCGGTGCGGCTCGCGCGCGGCGCGACGCGGCGCGACCGGATCATCAAGTTCGCGGGCTGCTACCACGGCCACGTCGACGCGCTGCTTGCGAGCGCCGGCTCCGGGCTCGCGACGCTCGGCATTCCGTCGACGCCCGGCGTCCCGACAGCCGTCACAGCCGACACGATCGTCGTCCCGTACAACGATGTCGATGCCGTCGCCGAGGCAGTCGCGCATTACGGGGAAGGGCTCGCCGCGATCATCGTCGAGCCGATCGCCGGGAACATGGGCGTCGTCCCGCCGGTGCCGGGGTTCCTCGAGGCGTTGCGGCAACTGACCGAGGCATCGGGGTCGCTGCTCATCTTCGACGAGGTGATCTCCGGTTTCCGCGTTGCGCGCGGCGGCGCGCAGGAGCTCTACGGCGTGACGCCGGACCTGACGATCCTCGGGAAGATCGTCGGCGGCGGCCTTCCACTCGCCGTGTTCGGCGGTCGCGCCGACGTGATGGACCAGCTCGCACCGGGTGGCCCGATCTATCAGGCGGGGACGCTGTCGGGCAATCCGCTTGCGACCGCGGCGGGACTGTCGGTGCTGCACCGGCTGCGCGACCCGCAGGTCTACGCCGAGCTCGAGCGCCGCGGAGCGCGGCTCGAAGAGGGGCTGGCGCCGTTCGGCCGCGTGCGGCGCGTGGGCGCGATGCTGACGCTGTTCATGACGCAGCAGGGCATCCGCAACTTCGACGACGTACAGCAGTGCGACACGGAGCGCTACGGCGCGCTCTTCCGCCACCTGCTCGCGCGCGGGATCTACGCCGCACCGTCGCAGTTCGAGGCGATGTTCGTCTCGCTCGCGCACGGCGACGAGGAGATCGACAGCACAATCGCGGCGGTAGCGAGCTTCGATGGCTGATCTCTGGGACGCGATTGTGCTAGAAGCTTCCGCGGAGAGCGAACTGTGGCGCGAGGCTCTGCTTCCTAGCGCGCAGCGCGAGCTGCGCGCAGTGTTCTCGCCGCTCGGCGAGGAGCGTTTCGCGCTCGGCCTCGAGACGATCTACGAGGGCTATCTGATCCACTACGGGACGCCGCGCCTGTTCGCTCCGGCGGATCCGGACACGGCGCTCCTGCTCGGCGACTACCTCTACGCGCACGGGCTCGTCCGCATCGCCGGCGCGGACGGCGTCGACTCAGTCGCCGATCTCGCCGAGCTGATCTCCCTGTCTGCGCAGGTTCGGGCCGAGGGTCGGGACGGGGACGGATCGCTGTGGGCGGCGACGGCGGCGTTGCTCGGCACGAAGCGACTCGACGAAGCGCGTGCGGCGCTACGGCTGCGCGGAGACGCAGGTGCGCTCGACGCCCTCGCACGGGAGACTGCGGGCTCCGAGGTCGTCGACCAGGCGCTTGCGACGCACCGGTCGCGGCTGCGCTAGAGTCGCGCCCGATGCACGTCCTCGCGAGCGCAGCCGCCGACGTTCGGGTGATCAAGGCGATGCTGATCGTCGGCCTGATCTTCATCGGCGTGATCGCACTCGGCGAGACGACGCACTGGCTGCTCAGCCGGCGTCGCGCGCGGCACTAGCAGCTGTCGGCGTCCGACACGCGGGCGCGCCGCGTCGCGTCGACGCAGCCGATGCGGGCGCCGGACGGCTTCGAGATCGCGAACCGGTCGTAGGTCGTCTTCCAGCTGATCCGCTCGCCGGGTCTCAGGAGCAGCGGCTTCGCGACCGTGTCGCACGGGCTGTCGCACAACCCGACGACGACCGAAGCGGTCGAGTCGTTCGTGATCCCGCGCCGGTCAGTGGTGTCCGCGAAGACGATGAGGAGGACGATTCCGGCGACGAGCGCCGCCGCGACGACGGCGCCGATCGCGATCCACGGAATGTCGCGGCTCGTCACGCCCGCGCGCATCTCGGGACGGCCCGGCTGGTCGAGCTCCGGATGCGGGTCCTCCCACGGCACTTTCGCCTCGGCGGCCCGCTTGCGGCTGAGGAAGCGCACGTTCTGCGCGCTCCCATAGAGCAGCCGCTCGTACGCCGGCTCGTCCTGCGCGTCTGCCAGGCGGTAACCGTCCTCGACGACCTTGCGAAGCTCGCGAACTCCGCCGAGGTCGCCCTCCTGGACGAAGTCCTTCCGTGCACGGTCGAGCAGGCGCAGCGCGCCGTGCACGTCGCCGCTCTCGAGAAGACGCCGGCCCTCGGCCAGCGCCTCCTCTGCACGCTTTCGTCTCGCCTCGCCCACGGCGGGCGAAGTCTCGCAGCTACCGGTGCGTAACCCGCTCGACGCGCACTACGCGGTCGAGCTTCCTGTCGACCGACGCGGTGTCGAAGCCGGCGCCGCCGTCCACGATGTCGCGGCGGCCGCCGATCGCGAAGATCGTGTCGTTCCCGCCGAGCCCGCAGATCACGTCGCGGCCGGGTGTGCCGACGAGCAGGTCGCGACCGGCGGTGCCCCAGATCGTGCAGCCCGCAGGTCGCGGCCCGAGTGGCTGCCAATCGGGCTCGCTGTCCTGCGTGAAGGACGACGTCATCCGCCGGAGGCCGGAGCCGTCCGTCCGCATCGTCCACACGTCGCGGTTGTCCTTGGCGCTGCGGTCGCTCGCGAAGATGATTCGCTTGCCGTCGGGCGACCATTGCGGCAGCGCGTCGAGCGCGGGATGGTTCGTCAGCCGCGTCTGGTTCGATCCGTCCGCGTTCATCGAGTAGATCTCGAAGTTGCCGTCGCGCTCCGACTCGAATGCGAGCTTGGAGCCGCTCGGCGACCACGACGCATCGGCGCCGCCCTGCGTCGTCAGCCGCGTCTGGTTCGATCCGTCCGCGTTCACCGAGTAGATGTCCTTCTGGCCGTCGCGGTCGCTCGTGAAGACGATTTGCCGTCCGTCGGGCGACCACGCGGGGTCGCCGTCGAAGGCGGTACTGGTGGTCAGGCGGGTCTCGTTCGAGCCGTCGAGACCGATCGTGAAGACGTCGACGTTGCCGTCGCGGTTGGACTCGAAGGCAAGCCGCCGGCCGTCCGGAGACCACGACGGGTCACCGTCGAACGCGCGGCTGAAGGTGATCTCCCGGATGCGGCTCCCGGCCGCGTCGACGACGTAGATGTCCGAGTCGCCGCGGATGACGGCCTGGAAGGCGATCAGGCTTCCGTCCGGCGACCATGCGGGCGCAGCTCCGGCCGCCGCGCCGTGGAGTCGGGCCTTCCCGGAGCCGTCCGGGTTCATGCTCACGAGGTACGAGCCGTCCTCGTAGAGAATCCGGCCGTTCGAGCCGGTGAAGCCGGCCGGCGCCGATCCGGCAACGCCGGCGGCGGCAAGCGCGCCGACGGCGGCCAGTAAGACGATTGCGCGTGACACGGACCTCTCCTTCGACGTTGGTGATGATCAGCTCGGTTGGTCTGCCGTCAGTTCAGACGGTCGTGCGAGCGAGACCCGCGCGACCTGGACGCGGCACCGCAAGCGGTCCCTTTGCGTGCGTTGCCCGAGTGGCAGACGCTACGAAGGCGATGTCAGCGTCCCGTGTTGCGCGCGTAAGGCTTGGTGAGCCGGCTGTAAAGGATTGCCCGAACTAGACTGACCGCGTGGCCCCGCCCCGCGACCTGCGCGACTGGATCGCGCTCCTCGAGCGCGCGGACGAGCTCGTCCGAATCGACGCGGAGGTCGACCCCGATCTCGAGATCACGGAGATCGCCGACCGTACGGTGAAGGCCGGCGGTCCGGCGCTCTTGTTCGAGAACCCGAAGGGCTCGTCGCACCCGCTGCTGATCAACCAGTTCGGCACCGAGCGCCGCATGTGCCTCGCGCTCGGCGTCGACCGGCTCGACAATGTCGCGGATAGGCTCACCGACCTGATCGAGATGCAGCCGCCGCAGGGGCTCGTCGACAAGGTGCGCGGCCTCAAGAAGCTGAAGTCGATCGCCGACTCGCTGCCGAAGACAGTGTCGCGCGCGCCCGTGCAGGAGATCGTGCTCACCGGCGACGACGTCGACCTCGACGCGCTGCCGATCCAGCGCTGCTGGCCGGGCGACCCCGCCCCGTTCATCACGCTGCCCGCGGTGATCACGAAGGATCCGCACACCGGCGTCCGCAACGTCGGCATGTACCGCATGCAGAAGATCGACCGCCGCTCGACCTTCATGCACTGGCAGATCCACAAGGACGGGCGCGCCGACTACCTCGCGACGGACGGACAGATCGAGGTGGCCGTCGCGCTCGGCCTCGATCCGGTCACCGCGTACTCCGCGTCCGCGCCGCTGCCGAAGCACATCGACGAGCTGATGTTCGCCGGCTTCCTGCGGGGCGAGCCCGTCGAGCTCGTGCAGGCCCGCACCGTCGACCTCGAGGTGCCCGCGCACGCGGAGATCGTTCTCGAAGGGACGATTGCGAAGGACGAGCTCGGCCTCGAGGGTCTATTCGGCGACCACACCGGCTACTACATCGCTGCCGAGCCTTTTCCGGTCTTCCGGCTCAGCGCGATCACGATGCGGCGAAACGCGATCTATCCGTCGATCGTCGTCGGCAAGCCGCCGCAGGAGGACGCGTGGCTCGGCAAGGCGACCGAGCGGATCTTCCTGCCGGCGATCAGGATGACCGTCCCGGAGATCGTCGACTACGACCTGCCGGTCGCCGGCGCATTCCACAACTGCGCCATCGTCTCGATCCGCAAGTCGTTCCCCGGCCACGCGCGCAAGGTGATGCACGCGATCTGGGGACTCGGGATGCTCAGCCTCACCAAGTCCGTCGTCGTCGTCGACGCGCACGTGGACGTCCACGACTATGAGCAGGTGTTCTTCTACGTCGGTGCGAACGTCGACCCCAAGCGCGACGTCGTCCTCGCCGAGGGCCCGCTGGACCACCTGGACCACGCGCCGGAGCGCCAGTTCGTCGGGGGCAAGCTCGGCATCGACGCGACGGCCAAGTGGCCCGAGGAGGGCGCACGGCCGTGGCCGGAGGAGATCGAGATGAGCCCGGAGGTGCGGGAGCTCGTCGACCGCCGCTGGGCGGAGTACGGCATCGACCTCGGAACTGCGGCAGGAAACGGCCGGATGGTGCAGAGT
>Ga0066710_100005069_pt1 | contig 11887 bp, 14 predicted proteins | sample GraSoiAngelo_159_FD_79666 | JGI IMG/M metagenome (GOLD analysis project Ga0066710, IMG submission 79666) | Grasslands soil microbial communities from the Angelo Coastal Reserve, California, USA - 14_1009_16_40cm | ecosystem: Environmental > Terrestrial > Soil > Grasslands | place: USA... | reverse complement strand
GAGCGGGTGGACGTGGCCGAGCTCCACGACGCCTTCGCGCCCTTCGAGCTGATCTCGCTGGAGGACACCGGGCTCGTGCCGGCCGGGAAGGGCGGGCGCGCCACGGTCGACGGCGAGACGACGGTGGGGGGGCGGCTGCCCGTGAATCCGTCCGGCGGCCTGAAGGCGCGCGGCCACCCGCTGGCGGCCACGGGCGTCGCCCAGCTCGTCGAGCTGGTGTGGCAGCTGCGCGGTCTGGCGGAGGGACGGCAAGTCGAAGCGCGCGTCGGCCTCGCCCAGTCCATCGGGGGCCTCGCCACCAACAACTGGGTGACACTCCTCGAAGCGAGACGGTGATGCAGGACGTGCTGGGGGCTTCCCGCTGTCCCCGCTGCCGGAGAGTCGTGGCGCCTCCCGCGCGCATGTGCCCCGACCATCCCGTCGCCATGGAGCCTCATCTCGTGCCGGCCGTGGGGGAAGTCGTCTCGTTCACCACGCTCCACTCCCCGCCCGAGGGATTCCGCTCACCGCTGCACATCGCCATCGTGGAGCTGCAAGGCGGGGCCCGCCTGTTCTGTCACGGCGAGGAGACCCGCGGCGTGAAGATCGGATCGCGCGTGTCGGTCGAGGATGTGAACTCGATCTTCTACTTCTCTCACATGGGGTTCGCCGACCGGGCACGTCTCTTCTGGCGGCGGACGGGATACCGCGGCGAGAAGGTGGCCGCCATCGGCAAGAGCTTCGTGAAGGGCTTATTGAAGCGGAGATCACGTGGCGAGCGCTAAGCGTAAGTCCGTCGCTCCTGCGCGCTCGCGCGCCCCCCTCGCCGGCGTGCGCGTCATCGACTTCACGCGGATTCTCGCCGGCCCGTTCGGCTCCATGTTCCTCGGCGACATGGGGGCGGAGGTGATCAAGGTCGAGGAGCCGGCCAAGGGCGACGACACGCGCGGCTGGCCGCCTTTCGTCGGGGGCGAGGCGACCTACTTCCTGTCGGTGAACCGGAACAAGAAGAGCCTCACCCTCAACCTGAAGGCTCCCGAGGGGCAGGAGATCCTCCGGAAGCTCATTGCCAGGGCGGACGTGGTGCTCGAGAACTTCCGCCCCGGGACGATGGAGCGCCTGGGGTTCGGCTACGAGAGGCTGCGCGCGGTCAATCGGCGGCTCGTCTATTGCTCGATCTCGGGGTTCGGCGAGAGCGGTCCCGAGGCGAGCCGTCCCGGTTACGACCTCATCGTCCAGGGCGAGTCGGGGATCATGGACCTCACCGGCTTTCCCGACGGGCCGCCAGTCAAGGTCGGCAATTCGATCGCCGACCTCGTGGCGGGAATGGCGGCCGCCCAGGGCATCACCCTCGCCCTCCTCGCCCGCGGGCGGACCGGCCGCGGCCAGAAGGTCGAGATCGGCATGCTCGACGTCATGGCCTCGCTCCTGACCTACCAGGCGGGGCTCTACTGGAATGGAGGCGGCCGGCCCACCCGTCGCGGCAACCAGCACCCGTCCATCGTTCCCTACGAGGTGTTCCGGGCGCGGGACGCCTATCTCACGCTCGGCGTCGCCAACAGCTCGCTCTGGGAGAAGACCTGCCGCGCGCTCGGCCGCGAGGACCTGGCGCGCGACCCGCGCTTCGACAGCGAGACCAGCCGGGTGACGAACCGCGACGCGCTCGTCCCGATCCTCAACGACCTCCTCGGAGCCCGCTCGGCCGATGAGTGGCTGGCGCGCCTGGAGCGAGCCGGCGTCCCCGCCGGCAGGATCAAGACGGTGGCGGAGGTGTGCGAGAGCCCGCACCTCAAGGCGCGCGGCATGGTGGTCAAGCTGCCGCATCCCAAGGCCGGCGAGATCAAGATGATGGGCGTGCCGGTCCGGCTTTGGCAGACGCCCGGCGCCGCGCTCGCGCCCCCGCCGCTGCTGGGCCAGCACACCGACGAGATCCTCACGCGCCTCCTGCGCATCCCCAAGGCCAAGGTGGAACGCCTTCGCGCGGCGGGGGTGGTTTAGGCGAGCCTTCCTCCCGTTCCTCGGCGCCCCGGATTGCGGCATAATCGTCATACTTATGGTATGACTGTTCGGGAGACTGATATGGCGTCCAAGGTGAAGGTCACGGTGAGCGTGGACGAGGCGCTCATCCGTGAGATAGGAAGGGCCAGCCGGAAGGCGCGACGGCCGAGAAGCCAGCTGGTGGAGGAGGCGTTGCAGCTCTGGCGGCGGACCCAGGTCGAGCGCGCCCTGAAGGAAGGCTATGAAGCGATGGCGAAGGAGGATCGAGCCACCGCCGAGCGCCGATTGAAAGCGGGGTGGGAGGCGATCAGGTGACCGTATCATCACCACGTCGGGGCGAGGTCTGGATGGTGAACTTCTCTCCGGGTCGCGGGAGCGAGCAACGAGGGAATCGTCCCGCGCTGATCATACAGAATGACGTAGGAAACCGCTACGCAGCCACGACGATCGTCGCCGCGATTACCTCGACGATCAGAATCTATCCGGTAACCGTGCACCTGAAGAAGGGGGAGGGGGGATTGAGGGACTCCTCCATGGTCAACCTCGCTCAGATCCTGACGGTTAACAAGTCACGCCTCGATCGCCGGCTCGGGACACTTTCTCCCGCCCGGCTGGGCATGGTGAACGCGGCCATTGGCGTGAGCCTCGGTGTTGAATAGGGCGGCCATCAAGTCGGCACGCGTTAGCGCGGAGGCCGATCCACTGCAACTCGACACCGGGTCCTTCCAGACCTACCAGGCGGGGCTCTACTGGAACGCCGGCGGCCGGCCCATCCGTCGCGGCAACCAGCACCCGTGCATCGTCCCCTACGAGGTGTTCCGGGCGCGCGACGCCTATCTCACGCTCGGCGTCGCCAACAGCTCGCTCTGGGAGAAGACCTGCCGCGCGCTCGGCCGCGAGGACTTGGCGCGCGACCCGCGCTTCGAGAGCGAGACCAGCCGGGTGACGAACCGCGACGCGCTCATCCCGATCCTCAACGACCTGCTCGCAGCCCGACCGGCCGATGAGTGGCTGGCGCGTCTGGAGCAAGCGGGCGTTCCCGCCGGCAGGATCAGGACGGTGGCGGAGGTGTGCGAGAGCCCGCACCTCAAGGCGCGCGGCATGGTGGTCAAGCTGCGCCACCCCAAGGCCGGCGCCATTACCGTGGGCGTCCCCGTCCGGCTCGGGGCGACGCCCGGCGCCGCCACCGCCCCGCCGCCCCTCCTGGGCCGGCACACCGAGAGATCCTCACGCGCGTCTCTTGCGTATCCCGAATGCGAAGGTGGAGAAGCTGCGCGCGGCGGGCGTGGTCTGATCGAGCCAACGGGGAAAATCACAGCGGCAAGGCCGCTCAGCCGGCCAGCAAGAACGGCCCCTTTCGCACGGTAGCCTCTATTGCGGGCTCCGGCAGAAACCGCGAGGCGCGCATCAGCGCGACCCAAAGTACGGTGCCAACCAGAAACGATGCCGGTGGCCCAGCTATGCATACCACCACACTAAGGACCATGAAGAAGAGGCGGCTAGCGATGAGCTCAAGCACCGGCAAGCTAATGAACTGGGCGAACCACTCGAGCGACGCCGGGACGGCAACAGCAGCGAGAAGCAAGGGGCTCAGGCCGAGAACGAGCCAGGTTGATTCAGCGATGACCCGGCGTGACGAGGGGCAAGCGGATGCCGCTTCAAGCAGGTCTTGCAGCTGGGCCGCAGCGACTCGCGGAATCCCGAAAAACCACAGCCAGGATCGAAGAGTTGGCACTGACTGTATCTTAGCACTCCTTCGTCTACGCGCTCGTCGACGCGGCGGCGTGTCTGGTCCGCGACGTCGGGCCGCCGATCTCCAGGAGCGATCAGCGTAGGCTCCGCGCCACTAGCCAGACACCGAGCGCGGCGAGGAAGACGAGCACGGCGCGGTTGAACGTGCGCGGCTCGAGGCGGTCCTGCACCTGAAGGCCGAGCGCGAACGCCGCGAGGGCGACCAGCGTCAGGACGAGCGAGGGGCCGACCAGGGACCACGGCAAGAGCCCGTAGTAGGCGACGGCGGCGAGCTGGACGATCTTGTACACGACGAAGGTGAAGGCCACGGCCGAGACGAAGTCGTGCTTGGCCAACCGGAGCGCATGGAAGTACATCACGAGTGGAGTCCCCGGCACGCTGGTGATCCCGCCGACGATCCCGGCCAGCAGTCCGGCCAAGGGCGACAGCCAGGGCTCCCAGCGGGGCGGCACCCGCGGCGTGGCGCCGATCGCGTTGAGCGCCACGAATGCCACGACGAATCCGCCCAGGATCAGTGTGGCCGTGCGCGACGACAGGGCCAGGAGCAGGCGCGTGCCGACCACGGTTCCCACGGCGCCGAACACTAGGAGCACGGCGAAGCGCCGCACCGTGGCCAGGGGCGCGCCGCGGCGGGCGAATTGGAGACCGTCCATGACGATGTTGGGCAGGATCAGGACGACCACCGCGGCCTTGACGTCCATCACGAGGCTCAGGAGCGGCGTGCCGAGGGTCGGGAAGCCGAAGCCGATGGCGCCCTTGATGAAGGCCGCCAGCAGGACGGCGCCCGCCGCCAGGAGAGCAGTCACGCCCAGCAGGGTACTGAAAACTCCCCCCAGGCCGCTCAAAAAGGTCCAGCGGCGAGACGGCGCCCGAGGGCCGCACGCGAGGCGTACTCCCTACGCGGCTTTTGCGGATCCCGAAGCCAAGGTGGACAAGCTCCGCGCGGCGGGCGTGGTGTAGCGCGAAGTCGAGGATCCGGCGGCGCTTGCGGTCTGGCGCTGATCAGTTGAGCTGAACGGCCGCGGCGAGCGAATGCGGGCCAGGGATCGGCGTTTCCGTGCCCCGGGCACAGGTCACGGCTGCTGAGAAGGCGGGCGAGGGGATGAATTGACGCGTTGTAGAAGGATTGAGATAGTACCGGCCATTCGCCCCTGACCCGTTAACACCCGCCCCTGACCCTTCATCTCCTCTCCACTGACCGTTACCTGACCCGCGAAGCCGCCTTCCGCCTGTCTAAAGCTGAGCACGTCGCCGGCCAGGGTGCCATCGATCGGCCCCGAGATGCTGTTCACGCCTTGTACCCCCTGCATCAGTATGGACCCCCTGACCCGCGACCCCTGTTGCGCCAGCTCGAGCTGAAGCAGGCCACCCTCGGCGGACTGCCAGATTCCCGTCACGTCCACCGTCACCAACGTTCGCTCGATCCAGTCGGACTGCGCGCACCCCGACACGAGGGCGAGGGCTGCCGCGACGAGCACCACTGGGATGGTCCTCATCCCCGCGTCTCGTCGCCCTCCGGAAGGAGGCGGCGAATCATCTCGAGCAGGTCGCGCGGACTGTACGGCTTCGCCAGATAGGCGGTTGCGCCGGCCTCTCGGGCTTTCTGCTCGTCGCCGCCCAGAGCGAACGAGGTAATGGCGATAATCGGCGTGTCCGCCGTGGCCGGCTCGCCCCGCAGCGTGCGCGTCGCCTCGATGCCGGAGACCCTCGGGAGCTGGACATCCATCAGGATCAAGTCCGGATGCTCTTGCCGCGCGATGGCCATGCCGGTCTCCCCGTCGGGCGCCTCGAGCAGCCGGTAGGAGGTGCGTTTCAGGAGATCCCGGACCAGCCGCCGATTCACCTCGTTATCCTCGACGTACAGGATGGTCTTGGCGCTCATGCGGCCCTCCCCGCCTGCAAGCGTAATGTCATGACGCGTCTGCCCACCATCTGCCGGATCGGCCCGACGGAGGACAGACGCTCGTGGGCGCGGTGACGCTCGAGACATCCGCGCTCGGTCTCGACTCGGTCGCCAAGCGGCTGGCGCCGGCTCGAGCTGACCTCACTTCTCGCGCGGCCGGCCTGGGAACTCGAAGCGACGCTTCGCACGTCTTCCTACCACCATCTGCCCTGGCTCGGAGGTGCCGGCTCGCGCGTGCCCTGGGTACCGCTCATGGCTGCTGCGGACGCGGGGGAGCGGATGAATCGACGCGTCGCAAAAAGATCGGGGCCAGGCTACCGATATTCACATAACCCGTCATCTCGTCTCCGCTGACCGTCATCTCGCCTGCTAGAGTCCCATTGGTCTGTCTGAAGCTGAACACATCGCCACCCACGGTGCCGTCAACAAGGCTCCCGACGAATCCAAGGTACGAAAAAGCAACTGACGATAACGGTCGGAGATACCCCGTGACCTTTGGTCCCTGTTGCTCCAACTGGAGCCGGACCTCCGTCGAGCCGTAACCTCTCCCCATAGACCCAACCCAGACCCCCGTCACGTCGACTGTGACCAGCGTCCCCTGGATCCAGTCGGGTCGCGCGCAGCCGAAGGTGAATGCCAGGACGGCCGCGACGAGCGCCCCTGCGACGGTCTTCATCCACCATCTCCTTGATCCTCCGGCAGGAGGCGGCGAATCATCTCGAGCAGATCGCGCGGGCTATACGGCTTGGCCAGATAGGCCGTGGCGCCGGCCTCCCGGGCTTTCTGCTCGTCGCCGCCCAGGGCGAAAGACGTGATCGCGATCATCGGCGTCCCCGCCGTGGCCGGCTCGCCTCGGAGCGTGCGCATGGCCTCGATGCCGGAGACGCGGGGGAGCTGGACGTCCATCAGGATCAGGTCCGGGCGCTCCTGCCGCGCGATGGCCATGCCGGTCTCGCCGTCGGGCGCCTCGAGCAGCCGGTAGGAGGTGCGTCTGAGGAGATCCCGGACGAGCCGCCGGTTCACCTCGTTGTCCTCGACGTACAGGATGGTCTTGGCGCTCATGCGGCCCTCCACGCTTCCGGGCGCAATGTGATGATACGTCTGCCGACCATTTGCCTGATCGGCCCGGACGGAGGACAGATGCTCGTGGGCACGGTGAAGCTCGAGACGTTCGCGCTCGGCGTCGACTCTGTCGCCAGGCTGCTGGTGCCCATTCGAGCTGACCGTACCCTGGCGCGGCCGGCCTGGGAACCCGAAGAGACGCCTCGCCACTCTTCCCCACCACAATCCGCCCTGGTTCGGAGGCACCGCCCTCGCGCCCCCTGGGTAGCGCTCATGGCTGCTGCGGACGCGGGGGAGCGGATGAATCGAGGCGTCGTAAGGAGATTGGGACCGGGCTACCGATAGTCACATAACCCGTCATCTCGTCTCCACTGACCGTCATATCGCCCTCCATAGTCCCATTGGTCAGTCTGAAGCTGAACACATCGCCACCCAAGGCGCCGTCAATAGGCCCCTCGAACCACGGGTGGACCGCCAGCCCGGGGCCTAACGGTCGGAAATATCCCTTGACCTTTGGTCCCTGTTGCTCCAGCTCTAGCCGGACCTCGCGGTCGCCTTTTCCCGTAGACCCAACCCAGACCCCTGTCACGTCCACTGTCACCAGCGTCCCCTGGATCCAGTCAGGTCGCGCGCAGCCGAAGCCGAATGCCAGGGCGGCCGCGACGAGCGCCCCTGCGACGATCTTCATCCACCATCTCCTGAGTCCTCCGGCAGGAGGCGGCGGATCATCTCGAGCAGATCGCGCGGGCTATACGGCTTCGCCAGATACGCTGTGGCCCCGGCCTCCCGCGCCTTCCGCTCGTCGCCGCCCACTGCAAAGGAGGTGATCGCGATGATCGGCGTGCCGGCCGTGGCCGCCTCGCCCCGGAGCGTGCGCGTGGCCTCAATCCCGGAGACGCGGGGGAGCTGGACATCCATCAGGATCAAGTCCGGATGCTCCTGCCGCGCGATGGCCATGCCGGTCTCCCCGTCGGGAGCCTCGAGCAGCCGGTAGGAGGTGCGTCTGAGGAGATCCCGGACGAGCCGCCGGTCCACCTCGTTGTCCTCGACGTACAGGATGGTCTTGGCGCGCTCATGCGGCCCTCCCCGCCTCCAGGCGCAATGTGATGATTCGCGTGCCTACCATCTGCCGGATCGGCCCGGACGGAGGACAGGCGCTCGTGAGCGCGGTGACGCTCGAGACATTCGCGCCCGGCGTCGACTCGGTCCCAAGCGGGCGGTGCCCGTTCGAGCTTGTCTCACTCTCGCGCGGCCGGCCTGGGAAGTCGAAGAGACGCTTCGCCTCTCGTCGCATCGACATCCGCCCTGGTTCGGAGGCACCGCGCTCGCGCCCCCGAGGTACCGCTCATGGCTGCTGCAGACGCGGGCGAGCGGAGGAATCGACGCGTCGTAGAAAGATTTGGGCCGGGCTACCCATGGTTAGATAACCCCTCATCTCGTCTCCACTGACGGTCATCTCGCCTACTGTAGTCCCATTGGCCAGTCTGAAGTTGAACACATCGCCACCCACGGCGCCGTCAACAGGCCCCTCGAACACCATGCGGACCCCCTGCCCGGGGCCTAACGGTCGGAGATACCCTTTGACCTTTGGTCCCTGTTGCTCCAACTCGAGCCGGACCTCCGCGGAGCCGTCAGCTCTCCCCATGGACCCAACCCAGACTCCCGTCACGTCCACTGTCACCAGCGTCCCCTGGATCCAGTCGGGCCGCGCACAGCCGGAGCCGAATGCCAGCGCGGCCACGACGAGCGCCCCTGCGACGGCCTTCATTCACCATCTCCTGAGTCCTCCGGCAGGAGGCGGCGAATCATCTCGAGCAGATCGCGTGGGCTATACGGCTTCGCCAGATAGGCCGTGGCCCCGGCCTGCCGGGCTTTCTGCTCGTCGCCGCCCAGGGCGAAGGAGGTGATCGCGATGATCGGCGTGTCGGCCGTGGCCGGCTCGCCCCGGAGCGTGCGCGTCGCCTCGATGCCAGAGACGCGCGGGAGTTGGACATCCATCAGGATCAAGTCCGGACGCTCTTGCCGCGCGATGGCGATGCCGGTCTCCCCGTCGGGCGCCTCGAGCAGCCGGTAGGAGGTGCGCTTCAGGAGATCTCGGACCAGCCGCCGGTTCACCTCGTTGTCCTCGACGTACAGGATGGTCTTGGCGCACTCATGCGGCCCTCCCCGCTTCCGGGCGCAATGTGATGATGCGTTTGCCACCACATTCGCGCTCGGCGTCGAACGGACACCAACCGAGTCGACGAGCCTGCCTCACCCTCGCGCGGCCGGCCTGGGTACTCGAAGAGACGTTTCGGCCCTCGTCGTGCCCCCATCCGCCCTGGTTCGGAGGTACCGCGCTCGCATCCCCTGGGTACCGCTCATGGCTGCTGCGAACGAGGGGGAGAGGATGAATTGACGCGTCGTAGAGTGACTGGCTCGGGACCGTATAATCGCACCTGACCGCGCATTTCGTCTCCACTCACCGTCGTCTCACCTGCCACTCTCCCATTCGTTTGTTTGAAAGTGAACACATCGCCCGCGACGGTGCCATCGATCGGTCCCGAGGTGAGGTCCCCCCCAGTAAATCTTCCCCCGGACGCGGATCGCATGGACCCCTTGATCCTTGTACCCTGTTGCTCCAGGTCAAGCTCGATCCAGCCAAAACTGGTCGATCCCTGCCAAGTTCCGGTCACATCGACCGTCACCAGCGTCTGCTCGATCCAGTCGGGACGTGCGCAGCTGGACCCGCATGCGAGCGCTGTCACGAGGATTGCCCGGGCGATCGTTTTTCACCTCGTTGTCCTCGACGTACAGGATGGTCTTGGCGCTCATGCGGCCCTCCCCGCCTCCAGCCGCAAGGGGATCGAGAAGAAGAACGTGGATCCCTTGCCGAGCTCGCTCTCCACACAGATCCGGCCGCCATGCATCTCGACGAACTTCTTGGCGATGCTGAGCCCGAGCCCGGTGCCCCCGAACTCGCGGGCTATCGTCGAGTCCGCTTGCTGGAACTCGGCGAACAGGCCCTCGATCCGTTCCGCGGGGATGCCGATCCCGGTGTCCGACACGGAGAAGCGGAGCATGTCATCCAGGCACTCGACGGCGATCTCGACCCGGCCCTGGCGAGTGAACTTGAGCGCGTTGCCAGCCAGATTCGTGAGGCACTGGATGATGCGCTTGCTGTCGCCGTACGCCAGCGGAACCTCCCGCGGAACGCTCGTGACGAACTCCAGGCCCTTCTCCGCCGCGAGGGAACCCAGCGACGCTCGAACGGCCTCGACGGTGTCCCGGACCGAGTACTCCCCGAGGGCAAGCTCCATGCGCCCGGCCTCGATCTTGGAGAGATCCAGGACGTCGTTGATGAGGCGGAGCAGGTGCCGGCCGCTCTGCTGTATGTCGGTGAGCGGCCGCCGGAGTTCCTCGGAGATATCTCCGTAGATCTGGTCGAGAATCATCTCGTTGAAGCCCAGGATCGCGTTCATGGGCGTGCGCAGCTCGTGGCTCACATTGGCGAGGAAGTCCGACTTGTGGCGGCTGGCCGCCTCGAGCTGGCCGCTCTTGTCCTCCAGTTCCTTGAACAGCCTGGCGTTGTCTATCGCCACTCGGGACTGGTTGGCGAGTGTGGTGAGGAGTTCCACGGTCCGCTCGTCAAGCCGTCCCGGGTCCCGCCGGTACACCACCATGACATGCGATACGCTGGCGCGCCCCATCGGGACGGCAAGGAGCGCCCGGAACCCGGCATCCAGGTATCGGTCCCTCGCCAGAGTGTCGGCCGCAGCGATGTCAGGCACCTGGACAGCCTGCCCACTCCAGAGCGCCTGACCGATCGGGCCCATGCGCGGCCCGCCCCCCGCGGGCATCGGCGCCTGCTTGAGCATCTCCAGCACATCTTCGCCCAGGCCCAGGGAGGCAACCACGACCAATCGCTCGCGCACCGCGTCCAGCTCGAAGATGCCGCAGGCCTCCGCGCTCGAGAGCCGGAGCGCATGGGTCGAGATGGTGTTCAGGACCTCCGTGAGGTCCAGTGATGAGCCGATCGCTCGGCTCACCTCGCCCATGGCGCGCACTTCTTGGAGCGACCGCTCCAGCGCCGCGCTTCGCTCCTCGAGCTCGACGGTTCGCTCGCGGATCCGATCCTCCAGGGTCCGGTTCAGCTCCTGCAGCTCGGCCAGGGCGCGCTCCTTGTCGTTCATGGTGATCTGCAGCGATCCCGTCATGCTGTTGAAGGCGGTGGCGAGCTGCCCGATCTCGTCCCGGGACTTCACCGAGATCCGCGCCTCCAGGAGCCCGGCGGCGATCTTCTGGGCCTGCTGGGTGAGCTGCTTGACGGGGTTGGTGATGCGGCGGGAGAGCCCGTAGACAACGAACGCGCTGACGACGAGGAACGCGACCGTGATGCCGCCCCAGAGCTTCGCCAGGGCGCGTACTTGCTGTTCCACCGCCGCGAGCGAGAGGCCGAGCCGGACACCTCCGATGATCTTCGCGCGCTGGCCCGGACCTCCTGGCGCGGCGCGTGTCTCGAACAGGAAGTCGTCGGAAGTCTGCACGGCTTCGGACACGATCGGGGACACGAACTCGATGAATCGCAGCCCGCCGTGCTCGACGTGTCGCGACAGCGGTTGGTCCTTGATCGTCTCTTCGCGCGGCTGCGCGCTGTCGACCTGCCGCCCGCCGGAGGCGAGGACCTTTCCGTTCTCGCTCTGGATGACCACATAGGCGACGTCAGGGCTCCTGAGCGCGCCGCGCATGGCCGTCTCGAGGAGCTGCTTGTCCTCGCTGAAGACTCCGAGCTCGCTGGCGAAACCGAGGTTCGAGGCCAGGGCGTGGCCTCGCTTCTCGAACTCCTCCGTCACCAGGCGCCGGTGCTCCCGGACATTCATCCAGCCCTGGAAGACGAGGAACGACACCACGATCGGGACGACCGACCAGAAGACCCGCGCACGGAAGCTCCCGAAGCCCCGGAACCACGGGCGCATGGTCATCCCATCACTGGATCACGTTCGTGGCGCGCCCCAGGATGGCCTGCGGAACTTCCAGGCCAAGCCTTTGCGCCGTTTTGAGATTGACGGTCAGGTAGACCTTCCTCGCGCTGGTGTACGGGACGTCCGCCACCGCTCGCCCCGAGAGGATCGCCTGAGCGAGCTCCGCCGCCTGACGGCCGATGTCCTCGCTGGCGAACGACAGGGTGAAGAGCGCTCCCATCTGGGCTTGGCG
>Ga0066710_100005068_pt1 | contig 11888 bp, 10 predicted proteins | sample GraSoiAngelo_159_FD_79666 | JGI IMG/M metagenome (GOLD analysis project Ga0066710, IMG submission 79666) | Grasslands soil microbial communities from the Angelo Coastal Reserve, California, USA - 14_1009_16_40cm | ecosystem: Environmental > Terrestrial > Soil > Grasslands | place: USA... | reverse complement strand
ATTCGCGCGGGCGCCGTCGCGGTCGGCATTGGATCGGCGTTGGTCGACACGAAGGCGATCGAGGAGGGTCGCTTCGATGTGATTACGGCGAACGCGCGGAAAGTGATCGCGAATGTCGGCGCCACGCGCGGGAAGACACAGAGTTAGCGGGAGACACAGAGACATTGATAACCACAGAGACACAGAGACGCAGAGCGCCTCAGTTCGGCGGCGTCGCAACGCGACGCGCGCGGCCGGAGTCGGACGCAAACGCGAGCCAACGCGATTGGGTTCGGCTCGTGTTCGCGTCCGATCCGGCCGCGCATGCCGGCCCGCAAAGCGGGCCGGCCGCCGAACCGATCGGCGTTTACTCTGCCTGCTCCGCGATCTCGGCGTTTGCTTTTCTCTGTGTCTCCGTGTCTCTGTGGCTGATTCATCTCTGTGTTCTCCGGCAACTCTGTGTCGTGACCCGGATCGACGCGGCATGATCCCTCGCGTCGTGACCTTCGGCGAAATCATGCTGCGCCTGAGCCCGCCGGGGTTCGAGCGCTTGTTTCAGTCCCCCGTCCTCTCGGCGACGTTCGGCGGAGGAGAAGCGAACGTCGCGATCTCGCTCGCGCATTTCGGTCTGCACAGCTGCTATGTGACGCGCCTGCCGGCGCATGCGATCGGCGAAGGCGCGATGCGCACGCTGCGCGGCGAGGGCGTCGACACGAGCTACGTCGTGCGCGGCGGCGATCGCGTCGGGATCTATTTCGCCGAAACGGGCGCGAGCCAGCGCGCGTCGACGGTCGTCTACGACCGCGCGCACTCGGCCATCAGCGAGATGGCGGCTGATGCCGTGGACTGGAGCGCCGTCATGAGCAGTGCCGCGTGGTTTCACGTCACCGGCATCACGCCGGCGCTCGGCGACAACGCCGCCGCCGCCACGTGCGCGGCGATCCGCGCGGCAAAAGCCGCCGGCGCGCGCGTGAGCGTCGACCTCAATTTCCGCAAGAAGCTGTGGTCCGAGTCCAGGGCGCAACGGACGATGAAGCCGCTGATGCGCGACGTCGACGTGGTGATCGCGAACGAGGAAGATCTGCAGTCGGTGCTGGGAATCGCGGTGGCGGGCGCCGACGTGACCGGCGGCGCGCTCGACGCGTCCGGATACCGCGCGGCCGCCGAGCGCGTCACGCGCGACTTCGGTCCACCGATTGTCGCGGTGACGCTGCGCGAGAGCTTGTCGGCGAGCGACAACGGATGGAGCGCCGTGCTGTGGGACGCCTCGAGCCGCACGCTCCATCAGAGCCAGAGGTACGTCGTGCGGCTCGTCGATCGCATCGGCGGCGGCGACAGCTTCGCCGCCGGCTTCATCTACGCGTCCCTCGACGGCCGTCCGCCCGACGCGGCGCTGCGCTTCGCGGTCGCGGCGAGCGCGCTGAAGCAGACCATTTACGGCGACTTCAACCGCGTGACCGTTGCGGAAGTCGAAGCGCTTGCGCACGGCGACGTGTCGGGTCGCGTGCAGCGGTAGCCATTGTCCGCGCCGGCGCGGTCAACCGCTCGCGGGTGCCCTGGCAAAAGAACCGTTGCGGCGCCGCGCCAGAAACCGCATGTCGACGAGCGCGGTCAGGATCTCCCTGCACGTGCGTTCGTCCAGTCCCCACAGGCGCTGAGCTTGAGGCAACGTGAGATGGAGTCCTGGCATCTCGACGAATTCGCTTCGGATTCTTGCAAGGAGTGGTTCGTACATCGTGGTACAACCGCCATTGGTACGGATCTCGACCGTCATGTGCTGATGCCTCCGTCACGCAGGCGTCGACCGCGCGTCGACGCTTCAGATTGTCGGTGTTTGCCGATGGGGTTTCGACGTCGACGCCGCTGGAGGAGCGCGACCGCATGGCTGGAGCCGTGAACTCGGGCGCAGCGGAGCGATCGCGTTCGGGCCGAGCGCGCGTGACCGCGCGGCATCGGCAGCGATCGTGCCGGTGCGAAGCGCGAAAGCCGACGACGGGCCCGCGTCGCGGTTCGATCGGGACTTGATCGCGGCGTGGGCAGCGGGAGGCGTGCGGAACGATTTCGTCGCGACGAGGGCCGTCGCGTGGCGCTTCGCGAGCGGGTCGCTGGCGTAAGGAGCAGCTGCCGCGGCGCTGCCGATCGCCAGCAACAACGCAAGACCGATCGCCGGCACTCGACCTAATCGCTCCGTCATCGCAATTCCTGTAAGACGCCGCTGCCCGCCGGACGGTTGCAAATCGTCGATTCGGCGTCCGCGGCGCGTCGAGCGGCCGCGTCAGTATAGTAATGAGCCGATGCAGCTGTTCTCGAAAATCCTCAGGACGGGCATAGCCACAGAGCTCCTCCGGGCGAGCGATCCCGACGCCGTCGAGATCGGGCGCGCGCTCGACGTGCGCGCGCGGCAGCTGCTCGGCCGCGCGCTCGCCATCCGCGAGGTCGACGCCGGATCGTGCAACGGCTGCGAGCTCGAGATCGTCGGCCTCGCGAGCCCGATCTACGACATGGAGCGGTTCGGTTTCCATTTCGTCGCGTCGCCGCGGCACGCGGACCTCCTGCTCGTCACCGGACCGGTGACGCGCAACATGGAGATTCCGCTGCGCCGCACGTACGAGGCGACGCCGGCGCCGAAGTTCGTCGTCGCTGTCGGCGACTGCGCGAAGAGCTGCGGCGTCTTCAAGGGCAGTTACGCGGTCGTGGGACCGGTGGAGAGCGTCATTCCCGTCGACGTCTCGATTGCCGGTTGTCCGCCCGAGCCGGCCGACATCCTGCGCGGCATCCTCGCGGCGCTCGATCGCTTGTCGCCTGGACCGGCACGGTGACGGTCGATCGTTCGGCCGCCTTCCTGTTCATGATTGCCGGCTACCTGGCCGGCGCGATTGTCGCGCTGATCGCGCCGTCGGATCGGATCGCGCGTGGGGCGACGGCAATCGGCGCAGCGTCCGGCAGTGTCGCGGGGCTCGTGGTTGCGCTGGCCGTTCTCGCCACCGGGGATCGGTTCGAGCTGGTGCGGCCCGACATGATCGCCGTTGCCGGCGGCATCGCGATTCAGCTCGACTCGCTCGGCGCGCTCTTCCTCGCGCTCGTCTGCAGCGTCGGTCTGTTCGCCGCGATCTACGGCTTCACGTACACCGCCGACTACGACGGACGACGATCGCTCCGCTTCTTCGGTCTGATGTTCAATGCGTTCCTCCTCGGCATGAGCCTCGTGCCGTGCGCGGCGAACGTGTTCACATTCCTGTTTGCGTGGGAGCTGATGGCGGTTGCGTCGTACTTCCTCGTGATGACCGAGCACGAGTCGAGCGACGCGCGCGCGGCCGGCCTCTGGTACGCGGCGATGGCGCATTTTGGTTTCGTGCTGCTGCTGCCGATGTTTCTGATCATGGCGCCGGCTGCGGGCGCGACGGCGTTTGTCGACCTCCGTGCGGGCGCATCGGCGCTGCCGCCGGCGGCGCGCAGCACGGTGTTCGCGCTTGCCCTCGCCGCCTTCGGATCGAAAGCCGGCGTCGTGCCGCTGCACGTCTGGCTGCCGCGCGCGCATCCGGCCGCGCCGTCGCACGTGTCGGCGCTCATGTCGGGTGTGATGATCAAGCTCGGCGTCTACGGCCTGCTGCGCGTCACGGCCGATTTTCTCGGCACCGGTCCCGCGTGGTGGGGCGGTCTGGTGCTCGCGGTCGGCTCGCTTTCGGCGCTGGGCGGCGTGCTGTACGCGCTCACGGAGAACGATCTCAAACGGCTGCTCGCGTACTCGTCGGTGGAAAATGTCGGCGTCATCTTTCTCGGCATCGGCGCCGCACTGGTGCTGCAAAGCTACGGGCTGCCGGCGCTCGCCATGGTCGGCTTCGGTGCGGCGCTGCTGCACACGGTGAACCACGCCTGCTTCAAGACGCTGCTGTTCCTCGCTGCCGGCAACGTTCTGCACGGCGCCCACACCCGGAACATGGAGCAGATGGGCGGCCTCATCAAGGGCATGCCGGTGACGGCGATGGCGTTCCTGATCGGATCGGCGGCAGCCGCCGCGCTGCCGCCGCTGAACGGGTTCGCGTCGGAGTGGATGGTGTTTCAGGCGCTGCTGTCGGGCGCGCAGATCCCGAAGCCGGAGGTCGCGATCGGATCGCCGCTCGCCGTCGGCGTGCTCGCGCTCACGAGCGGGCTGGCGGCCGCGACGTTTGTGAAGGCGTTCGGGATCAGCTTTCTCGCGATGCCGCGATCCGACGCGGCGGCCGCTGCGCGCGAGCCGCATTGGTCGGCGTGGACGGCGCTCGGGGCGTTCGCGGCTGCGACGGTCGTGCTCGGTCTGTTCGCGCCGAGCGCAATCGCCGCGATGTATCGAATCGTCGAGAGCGTCACGGCGACGCCCCGCGACGTGACCGGTGGGGGCGGGATCTGGCTGTTGTCGGCGAACGGTGTCGCCGCGGTGTCGCCGCTGCTGATCGCGGTGCTCGTCGCATCGGTCGCGTTCGTGGCCTTCGCGTCTATTCGGGCCCGCGGATTCGACGTGCGCGTCGCCGACACGTGGGGCTGCGGCCGCATCCGTCAGACCGCGCGAATGGAGTACACCTCGTCGGCGTTCGCCGAGCCGCTGCGGCGGATCTTCTCCGAGCTCTATCGTCCGACCGAGGACTTCAGCGTCAGCGTTCACCCGGAGGCGCGGCTGATCATCCGCTCGATCACGTACACGACCCGCATCGTGCCGTGGATCGAGAAGGCGCTGTACGAGCCGGTGACGAGGGGCGCGCGCGCGATCGCGGCGTCCGTTCGCCGCTTGCAGGCCGGTTCGGTCCACCTGTACCTGCTCTACATCGCGGCGGCGCTGATGGCGGCGCTCGCATCGGCATGGTGGTTCGAATGAGCCGCGCCATTGCGATTCTGTTCCAGACGCTGCTCGCCGCCGGCCTCGCGCCGCTCGTCGGCGGATTCATCCGCTGGGTGAAGGCGCGCCTGAACGGACGCCGCGGCGCGCCGCCGTGGCAGCCGTATTACGAAATCCAGAAGCTGCTCGGAAAGGAAGCGGTCGTGTCTCGCACCGCTTCGTGGATTTTTCGTGCGACGCCGTTCGTCGTGTTCTCGACCTCCCTCGTCGTGGCGTCGTTCGTCCCGCTCGTGGCCGCGCCGGCCGGACGCTTCATCGCCGGCGATCTCTTCGCGGCGGTGTACTTGCTGCTGCTCGGCACGTTCTTTCTCGCGCTCGCGGGTCTCGACACCGGGTCGCCGTTCGGCGGCATGGGCGCGAGCCGGGAGATGACGGTGGTCGCGCTCACCGAACCGACGGTCGCGCTCTCGATCGTCGCGCTGGCGCTCAACGCGGGATCGACGAGCTTCTCGCAGATCGTGTCGCGCACCCTGGCGGAGCCGGCGGCGGCCCTGGGTCCGGGCCATCTCCTCGCGTTCGCCGCGCTGTTCATCGTCACGCTCGCCGAGACGGGGCGCCTGCCGGTCGACAATCCGGCGACGCACCTGGAGCTGACGATGATTCACGAGGCGATGGTGCTGGAGTACTCGGGACCGTATCTCGCGCTCGTCGAGTGGGGCGCGTCGCTCAAACTGTTCGTGTTTCTCGCCCTCGCGGTGAATCTCTTCATGCCGTGGGGCATTGCCGTGTCGCTTGCGCCGATTCCTCTGGCGATCGGCCTCGTGACCTTCGTCGTGAAGATCGGCGTCCTGGCAACGGCAATCGCCGTGCTCGAAACGCGCGTCGCGAAGCTGCGCCTGTTTCGCGTGCCGGAGCTGCTGAGCGCCTCGTTCGTGCTCGCGCTGCTCGCCGTGCTGTCCACGTTTTTGACGAGGTGACCGACCAACGACTATGTTCTCGCAACTCGTCATGCTCGGCAGCAGCGGCATGCTGCTCACCGCGCTCATCGTGCTCTGGCGCAAACACGTGCCGGCCTACATCAGCGCGTACCGCTTGCAGGTCTGGCTGCTCGCCGGCGTGACGGCGACGGTCGGATACTTCACATCCGACTGGCGGCTGTTCGCGGTCGCCTTCGTGCTGGTCGTGCTGAAGGCCATCGCGATTCCGGCGCTGCTTCGAACGATGCTGCGGCGCTTCGGCGCGCAGCCGGAAGTCCGGCCGTACGTGAACACGGAGACGTCGCTGCTCGTCGCCGGCCTCCTCGTGCTGTTCGCGTACGTGCTCGCGCGGCCGTGGATGGCCGTCACCGATCTGCCGACGCGCGACGCGCTGCCGATCGCGATGGGGTTGCTCTTCGTCAGCCTCTTCGTGATCGTCAGCCGGCGCAAGGCGATCACGCAGGTGATCGGATTCCTGATGCTCGAGAACGCGATCGCGCTGCTGGCGGCCGTCGGCACGTACGGCGTACCGCTGCTCGTCGAGCTCGGCGTGTTCCTCGACGCGCTGATGGGATTCCTCGTCATGCAGATTTTCGTGTACCAGATTCACGAAACGTTCGACACGATCGACGTCGAGCAGCTCACGCGGCTGCGGCACTGACCGATGCCGAGCCTGGCGCTTCTGCTCGTGCCGCCGCTCGTGGCCGCCGCGCTCGCGATCGTGGTGAAGCCGTACCGCCGCTTCGTGGGATGGGCCGGGGTCGTCCTCGCGTCGCTTTCGGCGGCGGCCAGCGGCACGCTGGCGATTCAGGTCGTGCGCGACGGTCCAGTCTTCGGCGGCGTGGGCGATATCTGGCGCGTCGACGCGCTGTCGGCAATGCTCGCGCTCTGCATCGCGTTCGTGGCGCTGCTCGCCTCGATGCTCGGTCCGGGGCTGGCCGACGAACGCGACGGCGATCCGGCGCAGACGCGGCGGTTCCGCATCTTCATGAACGCGTTCGCGTTCACGATGCTTGCCGCTGTAACGACCGGCAACGTGGCGCTCATGTGGGTGGCCGTCGAAGCGACCACCATCATGTCGGCCATCGTCATCCCGCTCGACCGAACCAAGGCGTCGGTCGAAGCGTCGTGGAAGTACATCCTCATCTGTTCGGTCGGCATCGCGCTGGCGTTCACGGGAACGGTGCTCGCGTACTTCGACTTCGTCTCGACGGCGGGCGAGGTGCCCGGGTCGTTGAACTGGGACGTGCTGCGCGACGCCGCGCCGTCGCTGCATCCGGAGCTGCTGCAGCTCGCCTTTGCGTTCATCCTGATCGGGTACGGCACGAAGGCCGGACTCGCGCCGATGCACACCTGGCTGCCCGATGCGCACTCCGAAGCGCCGCCGGCGATCTCCGCGATGATGTCGGGCGTGCTGCTCGCCGTCGCCATGTACGCCATTGCGCGGTGGAAGGTAGTCGTCGACGGCGCCGTCGACCGACGTTTCACGACGACGCTGTTGATCGCGTTCGGTCTCGCGTCGGTCGCGCTGGGCGCGTTCAGCCTCGTCATCCAGCGCCACTACAAACGCATGCTCGCCTACTCGAGCATCGAGCACATGGGCCTCGTCGCCGTCGCGCTCGCGCTCGGACCGCTCGGCATGTTCGCGGCGTGGCTGCACGTCGCGAACCACGCGATCGCGAAGTCGGCGAGCTTCCTGCTCGCGGGCCGGGTGCTGCGCCGTTACGGCACGACCGAAATCGACGACGTCACGGGACTGCTGCGCGCGATGCCGTGGACCGGAACGCTGCTCGCAGCCGGCATCCTGGCGCTCGTCGGGCTGCCGCCCTTCGGCCTCTTCGTCTCGGAATTCCTCCTCGTGCGCGCCGCGGTGGAGACGCGCCATCTCGCGGTCGTCGGCATGGTGCTGCTGCTCATGGCCGTGGCTTTCGTGTCTCTGCTCGGCCATCTCAATCGCATGCTGTACGGCGACCCGCCGCCGGCCGTCGCGACGGGCGAACGCCGCAGCTGGCCGCTCTTTGCGCTGGCGGTGCCGATCGCGCTGCTGATCGTCCTTGGCGTCGCGCTGCCCGCGCCGGTCGACGCGTTGATTCGGCAGTGCGTGGCGAGCCTGGCGCCATGACCGCTGTCGATTCAATCGTCCGCACGCTGAACGAGCGCTTCGCTGACGCGACGCGCATCGTGACGCCGCGCGCCAACGAGGTCCACTGCGAGCTGTCGCCGGTCGGCATCAACCGCCTCGCCGACCTCGTATGCCGCGATCTCGGCGCCGAGCTGATTGCGATGGCCGGCGACGATCGCCGCCGCGAGGCGCGCGTGTTCTTCGTCCACTACGTGTTCGCCGACCGCGCGGCGAACTGGTTCGTCCACGCATCGGTCCGCCTGAACGGAGGGCGGCCCGAGCTGCCGACGATGGCGCCGTCGCAGTATGCGGCGTCGCGCTTCGAGCGCGAGCTGCGCGATCTGTTCGGCATCGACGTCCTCGGTCACCCGGATCCGCGTCCGCTGGTGAAGCACGCGTTCTGGCCCGAGGACTATTACCCGCTGCGCAAGGATGCGAACGCGCCGTCGTTTGCCGACGACGGGCGGCCGTTTCCGTTCACGCCGGTCGGCGGGGAAGGGGTGTACGAGATTCCGGTCGGCCCGGTGCACGCCGGCGTCATCGAGCCCGGTCATTTTCGGTTCAGCGTCATGGGCGAGACGATCATCGACATGAAGTCGCGCCTGTACTTCACGCACAAGGGCACCGAGAAGCTGTTCGAGGGGCGCGATCCGATGGCCTGCGTGGAGCTCGCCGAGCGCGTTTCCGGCGACACGAGCGTCGGCCACGCGCTCGCCTTCTGTCAGGCGATCGAGGCGGCGGCCCAGGCGGAAGCGCCGCTGCGCGCGCGGCTCTTGCGCGTCGTGTTGCTCGAGCTCGAGCGCCTGTACAACCATATGGCCGACTTCGGCGCCGTCGTGAACGACACCGGCTTCGCGATCGCGCACGCGCACTGCTTCCGCATCCGCGAGCGTCTGCTGCGTCTGAACAAGCAGCTCACGGGCTCGCGGCTGCTGCGCGGCACTCTCGCACCCGGCGGGCTGGTCCGCGACTTCGAGGTGCCGGTCGATCTCGCGGCCGCGATCGACGCCGCGCTGGCCGACTTCGAAGAGATCGTCGCCATCTGCCTCGCGAACACGCTCGTCGCCGATCGTCTGGATGGCACCGGCGTCCTCAGCGTGGAGCTTGCGCGCGAGTACGGCGTCGTCGGCTACGTCGCGCGCGCCTCTGGCGTCGACATCGACGCACGGCGCGATCATCCGTTCGCGGCCTATGATCAGCTGCGGTTCGCGGTTCCGGTGCACACCGCCGGCGACGTGCGCGCGAGGACGCGGGTCCGCGTCGACGAGGCGCGTGAGTCGGCGTCGCTCGTCCGGCAGGCGTGCGATGCGCTCGCAGGATTGAAGGGCAGTCCGTTCCGGATCGAGCTCGGACGGATCGACCCGTTTGCCGCCGCGTTCGGGATCGTCGAAGGGTGGCGGGGCCGCATCGTTCACTGGGTGATGGCCGACCATCACGGCACGCTGCACCGCGTCAAGATCGTCGATCCGTCGTTCTTCAACTGGCCCGCGCTCTCGCGCGCGCTGACCGGCAACATCGTTCCCGATTTTCCCCTCTGCAATAAGTCGTTCAACCAGTCATACTCTGGCAACGATTTGTAGGCGGCCCTGAAAAGGGCCGCCCCACATTTCCCCGCGCTGTGGCGTGGCCCGCCATGTGGCACGGCCCCGACGTGACGCGGCCCCCGATGTGGCGCGGCCCCCGATGTGGCGCGGGCCTTTCAGGCCCGCGTGAAGGAGGAAGCATGGTTAAAACCGTGTTGATTGCAGCGATGGCGGCGCTGCCGCTTGCCGGCGTGCTCGCGCAGGATCCCGATCCGCAGCCGACGTGCAGGATGTGTCCGGCGAGCTACATTCCCAACGACGAGATTCAGGCGTACGTGAAGAAGGCCATTGCCGAGAAGCTCACCGACCAACAGGTCCGCGACATCGACATCGGCAAGAGCAACGTGGCCGTCGGCGTCGTGCATCGCGGCAAGCTGGCGCAGCCGGCGCCGGAATCAGTGGCCGAGCACGATTTCGTCAGCGAGGTCTACCACGTCATCGAAGGATCGGCGACGCTCGTCACCGGTCCCGATCTGGTCGGCAAGAAGCGCCGTCCGGCGACGCTCGAAACGGTGCGGCTGTTCAACGGACCCGGCAACAACTCGACGTCGATTCGCAACGGCGTGACGCATGAATTGAAGGTCGGCGACGTCATCGTCATCCCGGCCGGGACCGGCCACTGGTTCACCAAGATCGACGATCACATCACCTATCTCATGATCCGCATCGATCCCGACAAGGTAACGCCGGTACGCGACGAAGCCGCGTCGAAGGCGTACTTGAGCAAACCGGCGCGGCCGCAGCAGCCGTAGGGAACGGCCGTTAGGCCGTCCCCGACGGCAGGCGCAGCCTCGCCCGCAGTCCGCCCATCGGCGATCGGTCGAGCGCAATCGCTCCGCCGTAGACCTCCGCGAGATCGCGCACGATCGCGAGGCCGAGACCGGAGCCGGGAGCGGCCTGGTCCGCCCTGACGCCGCGCTGCAGGACGGCGTCGCGCATCGACGCCGCGAGGCCGGGCCCGTCGTCGTCGACGACGATCTCGACCGAGCCGGCGTCCGCGTCGGACGAGACGACGACGCGTGAGCTGGTCCACTTGCAGGCATTGTCGAGGAGGTTGCCGAGCATCTCGTCGAGATCTTCGCGCTGCGCGCGGACGGCGTGCTCCGTGTCGACGTGCAGATCGATGACGAGCCCGCGCCCCGCGTGCAGCCTCTGCAGCGTCCGCGACAGCCCCTCCGCCGACGCGAGGACGCCGCAGCGGGCGCCGAGCGTCGCGCCCGACGCCGCCGCGCGCGCGTGCGCGAGGTGATAGTCGATCTGCCGGCGCATCCGCTCGATCTGCTGGCCGATCGTCGCGGCGAGCTCGTGATGCCCCTCGGCGTCGGTGCGATCGGCTTCCTGCGACAACACCGCGAGCGGCGTCTTGAGACCGTGAGCGAGGTCGCCGGCCTTGGCCAGCGCGCGCCCGACGGTCTGCTCGCGATGCTCGAGCAGCGCGTTGAGATCGTCGACGAGCGGCTGCACTTCGGCCGGATAGTCGCCGTCGATGCGGCGATCGCGACCGTCGCGGAGGCGCGCGAGGCGCTCGCGCAGATGATTCACCGACGACAAGCCGTTGCGTACCTGCGAGAGCCCAATCGCCATCAAGGCGAGCGCGATGAAGGCGCCGGTGAACGTCTGATGAGCGCCGCGGAGCGCCGGCACGCGCGAGATCGCTGCCAGCGAAATCATGTGCCCGATCATGAGGAGTCCCGCCGTCCAGAGCACCGTACCGACGACGAAGCGGGAGCGAAGGGAAGGACCGGCCATCACGCGTCCGCGTCGGCGATGCGGTAGCCGAGCCCCCGAATGGTTTCGATGAACGACGATCCGATCTTGCGGCGCAGGCGCGCGATGAACACTTCGACCGTGTTCGAGTCGCGGTCGGCGCTCCGCGCGTAGATGTGCTCCGTGAGCTCGCTCTGCGACACGACGCGGCCGCGATGATGCATCAGATAGGAGAGCACTCGGAACTCGTGGCTGGTGAGCCGGACCGCGACGCCGTTGACCGTGACGCGCGCGCCGCGCGGATCGAGCGCGACGGCGCCGCAGCGCAGCGCCGGCGTCACCTGACCGCTGGCGCGCCGGATCAGCGCGCGCAGGCGCGCGAGCAGTTCTTCCATGCGGAACGGCTTCGACACGTAATCGTCGGCGCCTTCGTCGATTCCCCGCACTTTCTCGTGCCAGCTGCCACGCGCCGTCAGCACGAGCACCGGCACCGAGATGCCCGCTTCGCGCCAGCGCCGGAGCACCGTCAGCCCGTCGGTCTTCGGCAATCCGAGATCGAGCACCACGGCATCATATTCTTCGGTCTGTCCGAGGAAATCGGCGCGCTCGCCGTCAGCGGCGCAGTCCACGGCATATCCGGCGTCGCCGAGCGCCGTGGCCAACTGCCGCGCAAGACGCGCTTCATCCTCGACGACGAGAATTCGCATTGT
>Ga0066710_100005065_pt1 | contig 11891 bp, 9 predicted proteins | sample GraSoiAngelo_159_FD_79666 | JGI IMG/M metagenome (GOLD analysis project Ga0066710, IMG submission 79666) | Grasslands soil microbial communities from the Angelo Coastal Reserve, California, USA - 14_1009_16_40cm | ecosystem: Environmental > Terrestrial > Soil > Grasslands | place: USA... | reverse complement strand
TGCCTCGTGGACGAGGGGGTGCAGGTCAGCCTCGTGGCGAACCGCACGCACGAGCGGGCCCGCGTCATCGCGGAGCGGCTCGGCGCGCGCGCGCTGACCCTCGAGGAGGCCTGGCCCCACTTCGGCACGATCGACATCGCGCTGTGCTCGACCGCCGCGCCGCACGCGATCGTGACCTGGGAGCGCGTGGCGCCCGTGATCGCGGGGCGGAGCGGTCGGCCGCTCTGCATCCTCGACCTGGCCGTGCCTCGGGACGTGGACCCCGCGGTCGCGCAACTCGAGAATGTCTTCCTGTACGACGTCGACGACCTGCAGACCGTGGCGGCGCAGGCCACCGCCCGCCGGCGCGATGAGGTGCCCGCCGCCGAGCGGATCGTGGAGGAGGAGACCGACCTGTTCTGGGCGTGGTATGGCGGGCTCGGGGTCGTGCCGGTGATCAAGGAGTTCCGCGGCCGGCTGGAGCAGCTGCGGGCGGCGGAGCTCGAGCGGGCGATGCGCCAGCTCGGGCACCTGGCGCCCGAGGACCGCGCGCGGGTGGAGCAGTTCAGCCACGCCCTCCTCAACAAGTTCCTCCATCAGCCCACCGTCGCGCTCAAGGAGGCCGCCGAGCAGGGGCGCGGCTACGGCCTGCTGGAAGCGATCCGGCGGCTGTTCGGGCTGGGACCCTCCGAGTGACGGCGCGCGTCCTCGTCACGGGAGGGGCGGGCTACATCGGCAGCGTCGTGGTGGATCTGCTGCTCGCCCGCGGTTGCCGCGTCGTAGTGCTCGACGACCTGAGCACGGGGCACCGGGAAGCGGTCGCCGATGGGGCCGAATTCGTACAGGGCGGGATCGGGGACGGCGCGGTGGTCGCCTCACTCCTGGCGCGCCACCCGCTGGACGCGATCGTCCACCTGGCGGCGTTCGCGCTCGTGGAAGAGTCGGTGGCGAATCCGGAGAAGTACCGGGCCAACAACGTCGCGGCGGCGCGTGTCCTCCTGGACGGCGCGGTGGCCGCCGGGGTCCGGCGGTTCGTCTTCTCGTCCTCCTGCGCCGTCTACGGCCATCCCGCCGCCGTCCCGATCGTGGAGGACATGCCCAAGGCGCCGGTGAGCCCGTACGGCGAAACCAAGCTCGAGTTCGAGCGGCTGCTCGGGGAGTACGCGGTGCGCCACGGGTTGGGCGTCGTGAGTCTGCGGTATTTCAACGCCGCCGGCGCCACCGAGCGGCGGGGGGAGGACCACGACCCCGAGAGCCACCTCATTCCCAACGTGCTGGCTGTGGCGCTCGGGAAGCGCCCCGCCGTCGACGTCTTCGGAACGGACTACCCGACACCCGATGGGACCGCCGTGCGCGACTACGTTCACGTGGACGATCTCGCCGACGCGCACGTCCGCGCGCTCGACGCCCCGGCGGACGGCGCGACGGCGCTGAATCTCGGGACCGGCGCGGGCCATTCGGTCCGGCGGGTGGTCGAGGCGGCGCGCCGGATCACGGGGCATCCGATTCCCGCGGTCGACCGGCCGCGCCGGGCCGGCGACCCGCCGGCGCTCGTCGCGGCGGCGCAGCGGGCCACCGCCGTGATCGGGTGGCGTCCCCGCCGGTCGAGCCTGGACGAGATTCTCGCGAGCGCGTGGCGTTGGCACCAGGCCCACCCGCGCGGGTACAGGAGCTGACTTCGTGGAGGCAAGCGTGCTGCTACAAGTTGGCCGGGCCGTGCCCACCACGCCGTGGGAGTTGGTCCTCACCTCGAGCCGCGAGACGCAGTTCGTGCTCGCGATCCTGGCGGCGTTCTCGGTGGTGTCGTGGTATCTCATCGTGCTGAAGTGGTGGCAGTTCCGCCGCATGCGGCGGTTGGGCGACCAGTTCCTCGCGGAAGTGGAGAAAGCACCGCGCCTCGAGGACGCCTACCACGCCGCCATGCGCCTCCCGCCCTCGCCGTACAACCGGTTGCTGCGCGAGGGTATTCATTTCTTCTCCGAGCTGAAGCCGGGGATGTTGAAGCCCGCGACCGGCCCCGCCGCCGTCGCAACCGCCCTCACCACCACCCAGCTCGAAGCGCTGCGCATGGTGCTCGCCAAGGAGGTCGCCGCCGAGCGCGACGGCGCCGCCCGGTTCATTCCGTGGCTCGCGACGTTCGGGTCGGTCAGCCCGCTGCTCGGCCTGCTGGGCACCGTGCTGGGTGTGATGGATGCGTTCATCGGCATCGCGGTCGGCGGCTCGGGGAATATCGCCGCCATCGCCCCCGGCGTGGCCGAGGCGCTCGTCACCACCGTCGGAGGCCTCGCCGTCGCCGTCCCCTCCGTCATGGCGTACAACATCTTGGTCAATCGGCTGGGCCTGTTCGCGGGCGAGCTCGAGGGCTTCGCGCAGGAGATCATCGCGACGATGGCGCGCGAGGGACGGCTGTAGTGGCCGGCCTGCTCGGCGGTGGCGGCGGTCTGCGCGGGCACGGCGAGCTGCCGCTCAACGCGGACATCAACGTCACGTCCCTCGTCGACGTCGCGTTCGTGCTGCTCATCATCTTCATGATCACGGCCCCGATCATGCAGGGCGGGGTGGACGTGCGGCTGCCGCGCGCCCAGGCGCGGCCGCTCGACCCGAAGGAAGGGCTCATCGTGACGCTCGACCGCGAGGGGCGGATCTACCTCGATCAGGCGGCGCTGTCCTACGAGGACTTCCGCGCCACCTTCCCCGCCTTCGTGCGAACCAAACGGCCCTCGGGGGTGTATCTGCGGGCCGACGGCCGGGTCGCCTACGGGAGCGTGGTGCAGGTGCTGGCGGTGATCCGCGCCGCCGGCATCCAGGACGTGGGACTCGTAGCCGAGCCGGAGACGATCGCGCGATGAGACGCCGGACGCCGCCCCCCACCAACGCGGGCCTGGCGCTGGCGGGCACATTGACCGTGCACGCCGTCGCGGCGGGGTTCCTGTTCGGCTCCGCGGGCGTGCACCGGACGCTGCCGCCCACGTATACGGTGCGGCTCGTGGCGGCGCCGGCGCCGGACCAGGAAACGCGTCCGGCGCCCGAGGCGTTCGAGCGGCCGGCCGAGGAGAAACCGGCGCCGGTGCCGGCCGCCAAGCCGCCGCCGCGCAGCACCGTGTCGCGCGCCGCACCGCCGCCGACGCAGGACCGCACTCAGCGCGAGGCGGCCCCGCGCACGTCGTCGACGACGCAGCCGTTGCCGGGCGAGCGGCCCTCCACCGGCAATGATCCGCTGACCGTTTCAACCGAAGGAGTCGCGTTCCCATTTCCCGAGTACACGAACAACATCGTCGTGCAGATCGCGCGCCGTTGGCAGCGCCCGTTCGGGGCGACGCCGCTCCAGGCGGAGATCGGATTCCTGATCCATCGGGACGGCTCCATCAGCGATATCCAGTTCATCCGTCGCTCCGGCAACTTCGCCTTCGATCTGGAGGCGCAGGGGGCGATCGAGGAAGCTGGGCGCTTCAAGGCATTCGGATCGTTGCCGGACGGCTGGCTGGCCGACGTGCTGTTCATTCGGTTCTACTTCACGGGGCAGCGGCAGTGAGGCGGCGGAACGGCGGAATGGCGGAATGGCGGAAGGTCGTTCGCAGCGCGGCCGTGGCGGTGGCGTTGCTTTCCGCCATTCCGCCGTTCCGCCTGACCGCCCAAGATACGTCCGCCATCGACCGCGGCGTGCGGATCGGGATCATCTACCGGCCCGGCGTCCGCCCCGGGTTCGTGCTCCTTCCCCGGCGCGGCGGCGGGCTGGACTCGGTCCGGGCCATCATCGCGCGCGACCTGGATTACAGCGACCGCTTCGAGGTGATCACGCTCCCCGGCGGCGATTCGATCCGGCTGGCCACGCCGGGTGCGCCCCTTCGGCCGGCGCGCGGCGCGACGGTCCCGGCGGCGGGCGGCGGCACGCAGGGGACGGCGCTCAATTATCCCCTGTACCAGGCCCTCGGGGCCGACTTCGCGCTCGACGTCACGGCCGCAGGCGACACGACCGTCGTGACCTTGCACGACGTCGCCGTCGGCGGCGTGCGCCGCACCATCCGCGCGCGGCTGCCCGCGCCGGGACAGGCCGACTTCCGTCAGGCGGTGCACCGCGTCGCGGACCAGGCGCTGCAGGCGGCGCTCGGCACGGCGGGCATCGCCGCCACGCGCATCCTGTTCGTGAAGGATGGCAAGGTGTACCAGATCGACCAGGACGGCGCCGAGCTGAAGCTCGTGTCCTCGAGCGACCGCCAGGCGATGTCGCCGACCTGGGCGGGCGACGGGCGGCGGTTCGCGTACATGGAGTTTCAGGCCGGGCGGGGCCAGCTGTTCCTCCAGGAGATGGCGACGGGGAAGCGCACGCCCGTGGCGACGACAGGCAAGGCGCTCGACTTCACGCCCGCGTTCTCCCCCGACGGCGAGACGCTCGCCTTCAGTCGCGCGACCGAGGAAGGCACCGACATCTACACGATCAACCTCAAGGACAACTGCTGCTTACGGCGCTTGACCGTGGGGCGCTTTTCAGACAACTTGTCCCCGACGTTCAGTCCCGACGGGCAGCGTGTCGCCTTCGTGTCGACGCGGCCGGGCCTGCCGCAACTCTACGTCATGGCGGCGGACGGGACGAATCAGGAGCTGTTCGCACCCTTCGATTACGGTGTGACCGGTTCGTCCAACGCCCCCGAGTGGTCGCCCGACGGGCAATCGGTGGCGTTCCACCGAGACGTGGCCGGCACGTTGCAGGTGTTCGTGCTCGACGCGCGCAGCCGCACGGTGCGGCAGCTGACCTCGGTGGGGCGCAACGAAGATCCGACCTGGGCACCCGACAGCCGGCACTTGGCATTCGTGTCCGACCGGTCGGGGTACCGGCAGTTATGGATCATCGACCTTGACACCGGCCGTATCCGCCCGCTATTGCAGCAGAGCGGCGCGCGCTTGCCGGCCTGGTCTCCGCGGCTTCCGGAGGTTACCTCTTCCACCCCCTGATGGGAGACATAGATGAAACCGGTATCCTTGCTCTTCGTCATCGGCCTCGGCGCCGCGGTGTTCGCCGGCGCGTGCGGCGGGAAAAAGCCCGTCGAGCAGCTGGCCCCGCAGCCCAACGCCGACTCGGCCGCGGCAGCGCAGGCCGAGGCCGAGCGTCTGGCGCGGGAGGAGGAGGCCCGCCGGGCGCGTGAGGAAGCGGACCGCCAGGCGCGGGCGCGCGAGGCCGATTCGCTGGCCGCACTCGGGCGCACCACCGAGGCCGTGCGCACCATGCTGGCGGCGATGATCCATTTCGACTACGACAAGGCGAACATTCGCTCGAACGACGCCGGGACGCTCGACGAGAAGGTCGCCATCCTGCAGGCCAACCCCAACCTCCGCATCCGGATCCACGGGCACTGCGACGAGCGCGGCTCGGACGAATACAACCTCGCGCTCGGCAACCGGCGCGCCCAGTCGGGCAAGCAGTACCTCGTGAGTCACGGCATCGACGCGGGCCGCATCGAGACCCAATCGTGGGGCGAGGAACGGCCGCTCGTGGACGGACACGACGAGTCCGCCTGGTCGCAGAATCGCCGCGACGAGTTTGAGATCATCGGGGGCGGGGACGCGCTCGTCCGGCCGTAGTCCGGTCGTCTTGGCGCTGGGGCTCGTCGCCGGCTGTGCCCTGCGAGGGGACGTCCGGAAGGTCGAGCTCCAGGTCCAGGCCCTCCAGGCCGACCTCGCCAGGAGCGATGCGGCGCGGGCGGCTGAGCGGGACTCGCTCCTGGCCGTCGTCCGCGCCGTCCAGCAGGCGCTCGGGGCGCAGCAGGCGTACCTGATCCAGCTGCGGGGCGACATGCGCACCGACCTCCTGGCCGTGCAGCAACAGCTCGTGGCGGTGCAGGAGCTGACGGGGCAGACGCAGCAGCGGCTGAGCGAGCAGCGCGCCCGGCTGGAGCAGCTCGCCCGCCAGCCCGAGCCCGCGCTGCCGTCGGGCGCCGGCGCCCCCGTCGGCCCATCGGGTAACCCGGCGGGCCCCGGCCCCGACCAGATGTACGATCTCTCCCTGCAGCAATACCGGCGCGGGAGCATCGCCACCGCCCGGCTCGGTTTCCGGGAGTTCTTGCGGGTCTTCCCCAGTCACGAGCACGCCCCCGACGCGCTGTTCTACGTGGGCGAGAGCTTCGAGCGCGAAGCTCCCGATTCGGCCGCCGCGGTGTATGAGCAGGTCGTGAAGACCTATCCCAACTCGCCGCGCGCCCCCTCGGCCCTGTACAAGCTGGGCCTGCTCGCCGAGCAGCGGGGCGACAAGGCGGGGGCCCGCCGGTTCTACGCTCGGGTGATCGCCGGGTATCCGCGCTCCCCTGAGGCCGATCTCGCGCGCCAGAATCAGCAACGCCTGCGGCCCTAGCCGGTCCCGTGGCTGACGCACCTCCCCGCGGCGAGATGCCGTTCCTCGATCATCTCGAGGAGCTGCGCTGGCGCATCCTGAAATGCCTCCTGGCGATCGCGGTGGGGATGGTGATCGCGTGGGTCATCCTCGACAAAGTCGATCTCATCGAGCTGCTCAAACGGCCGATCGCGCCCTACCTCCCCGGCGGACGGCTGGTGTTCACCAGCCCGGCGGAGCCGTTCCTGCTCACGCTCAAGGTGGCGTTCGGTTTCGGCTGCGTGCTGGTGTCGCCCGTGATCATCTATCAGGTGTGGGCATTCCTCGCGCCCGCCCTGTACGAGCGGGAGCGACGGCTCATCGTTCCCTCCCTGGCGGTCGGCGCCATCCTCTTTCTCGCGGGCGCGATCGCCTGCTACGAGTGGCTGCTGCCCGCCGCGTTGAAGGTGTTGCTCGGATTCTCCCGCGAGGATCTCGCGCCGATGATCACGATCGACCGGTATTTCGGGATGGCCGTGCCGTTCATCGTGGCGTCGGGGGCGGTCGCCGAGCTGCCGCTCGTGATGACGATCCTCGCCGCCCTGGGCCTCGTGACGCCGCAGTTCCTGGCGCGCCAGCGGCGGTACGCGTTCGTCATCTCCGCCTTCGTGGCGGCGCTGCTCACACCCCCGGATGCCGTGTCGATGATGCTCATGCTGATCCCGCTCGCCCTGTTGTACGAGATCAGTATCTGGTGCGCGTGGGTGGCGAGCCGGCGCCGAGCGCGCCGCGAAGCGGCCGCCGGTGCGAGCGCCGCGCTCCTGGTGCTGCTGCTCCTGCTGGGCGCCGGCCCGCTTGCGGCGCAGGGCAGACCGCCGCCGCCGCCCGTTCCCCACGACACCGTGCCGCGCGACTCGGCGGGCCGCACCGGACGCACGCTCGACACCGCCACCGCCCGCCGGCTGGGCCTCCCGACGGGCCCGACCCGCAGCTTCCCACAGACTGACCCCGTCATCGACTCGCTGCTCAAGCTCCAAGGCTTTCGCATCACGCGCTACGTCGCCGATACGCTCGTGGTGCAGGGTGATAGCCAGACGATCTCGCTCCGCCGCGAGGCGTTCGTGGAGCGGGAGGGCACGCAGGTCGAGGCCGACTCGATCCACTACCGGGAGGCGACCTGCCGGCTCGACGCGAGGGGCGACCCCAAGCTCTTCGACCAGGGCACGGTGCTGGTGGGGGACGAGATGCGCTACGACACGTGCCTGCGCCGCGGCACGGTGCGCGACGCGCTGACCGATTTCAAGCAGGGCGGGGCCACCTGGTACACGCGGGGTCGCACCCTCGCGGTCGACTCCGCATCGAGCCGCGTGTACGGTGCCGGCGCCACGTTCACATCCGACCCGCAGCCCGTCCCCGACTACCACTTCGCCGCCGGCGAGATGAAGTGGCTCAACAAGAGCACCATGGTCGCGCGGCCCGTCGTGCTCTACGTCCGGGATGTGCCGGTGATGTGGCTCCCGTTCATCTTCCAGGACATCCGCTCGGGCCGGCGCAGCGGCATCCTGGTCCCGAGGTTTGGGCTGAACGACCTGGTGCGGCCCACCCGCGGCTACCGCCGCCAGATCTCCAACTTCGGCTACTACTTCGTGCTGAGCGACTACGCGGACCTCCTGATATCGGGGGACTGGTACGCCGGGCGCAGCCTCTCCCTGCGGGCGGAGACGGGCTACCGGTGGCTCGATCGCTTCGTGCAAGGCAGGATCTCCTATACGCGCACGCAGGAGCTGGGCCGCGGCGCCCGCTCGACCAGCATCGCCTGGAGCCACAACCAGACATTCAATTCCCGGACGCACTTCAACGCCAACGTGCAATACTCGACGAGCGCCATCGTCGTGTTGCGCAACAGCCTCGACCCCAACCAGGCCACCGCGAGAATCGGCTCCAGTCTCAGCTTCGAGAAGCGCTTCGACTGGGGCACCCTCAACATCGGCGGCAACCGCAGTCAGGAGCTGTCCAGCGGCCTGGTGAGCCAGACGTTCCCGGACATCCGCCTGGCGCCGTCGGCCGTGAACATCACGCCGTGGATCACTTGGTCGCCGGGATTCGCTTTTACCAACACTCTGGGCTTTCACAACGCGGCCGGCACACTGCTCGTGCCGGCCCAGCCGGGCGATACGGTGGCGGTGCGGACGGTTCCGCTGTTCGCGAACGACCGCACGACCACGATGAACGTGCAAACCCCGATCAGTATCGGACGCTGGAACTGGGCGAACAGCGTCCGCGTAGTCGACGTCGTCTCGAGCCGCCGGCAGGAATTCCTGATCCCCGACAGCACCGTGCCGGGCGGCGTCCGGCGCGCCACGTACGGGCAGACGTTCAGCACGGAGGTCGACTGGCAGACGGGCATCAACCTGCCCACGTTCTTCACGGGAACGTGGAAGCTGCAGCCCGGGATCGCGATCGTGAACACCACCTCCGGTCCCTTCATGCTCAAGAACCAGTTCTCCGGTGGGGAATTCGTCCAACAGGGGAAGCGCCTGGCGTTCACCGCGAGCATGTCGCCGGCGTTCTTCGGGTTCTTTCCCGGCGTGGGCCCCTTGCAGCGCATTCGCCACTCCATCTCGCCGATCATTGGGTACCAGTACGCCCCCGGCGTGAAGGTGCCCGAGGCATACGCACACGCCTTCGACCCCACGGGCCGCCTGCTCAACTCGCGGACCGATCCGCAGCAGACGATCAGCCTCGGTCTGTCGCAGAACATCGAGGCGAAGCTCAATCCTCCCCCGGGCGATACGACCTCGGCGCCGCGCAAGATCCGACTGCTCAGCATCAACACCAGCTCGATCGCCTACAACTTCGAGCAGGCGAAGCAGCCGGGGCGGGTGGGATGGCAGACGTCATCGCTCACCAACACCTTCGCCTCGGATCTTCTGCCGGGCGGGATCTCGATCTCGGTGACGCACGACCTGTGGGACGGCCAAGTCGGCTTGGCCTCGACGCGGTTCGCGCCGTTCCTTCAGAGCGTGACGCTGTCGTCGTTCACGGTCACCGCCGCGACGCTGCGTGGTGCGGCGGCGCTCGTGGGATTTGGCGCCCGGGGGCCCCAAGCGGCGGCCGGGCCCGCTCCCGACTCGACGCACGGCCCGCAGGCTGGGGGGGGGGTGCTGCCCGGCGGCGGGATCGGCGGCCACAATGCGGGTCCGTTGGGAGCAGTCGGGGCGGGGGGGGGAGGGGGCAGAGCTTTCTCACTCACCATGTCCTACTCGAGCACGCGGAGCCGCGGGGACACGACGCCCGCCCTGCGCCACCAGGGTGGGCGCCAAGTGGTCAACATGAACATGGCCTTCAGCCCCACCCGCAACTGGAGCGCCACGTGGACCACGTCGTACGACTTCGCCACGCGCCAGTTCGCCCAGCACTTCGTTCGGCTCGATCGCGACCTGCACCGCTGGCACGCGAGCTTCTCGTTCTCCAAGAGCGCGAACGGCAATTTCGCGTTCAGCTTCAACATCACGCTCACCGATCAGCCGGACATCAAGTTCGATTACGATCAGCGCTCGTACGCGCGCTAGCTGTCCCCTGCCGGTGACACATCCCCCGCGGAGCGGAATCGCAACCGGCGCTGCGCGAATGGTTTAGCACCAGGCACGGCTCCTGCTTACCGCACGGGCATACTCGTCCCGAGGACTGTATGCGTCGTGCCCTGCGATACCCCGCGCTGTTCCTGGCCCTGGCCGCTGCCGCCTGCCAGGAGGCGCTCTCCGTGTCTGTCCCGTCCACTCCCCGGAACTTGACCTACGAGCTCGAGCCGAGCGGCGACCCGAACGGGTCTCCCCTCGGGATTCTGCTGGCGTGGGACGACGTCGCCGACGCGAGCTATCGCGTCTACTCCCGCGCCTCGAGCACCGGGTCGTTCGGGCTGCGCGGCGAGACGACGTCGAACACCTTCCACGACAACGGCGTGCCGCACCTGGATTACTTCGTGACGGCCGTGGACGTGAACGGGAACGAGAGCGACGCAAGCAACGTGATCACGGTGGACGAGCGGCTGCGGCTCGTCCGGCCGGGCTGGTTGTCCTCCATCTCGCTGAACGGGGCGATTCATCTTCAATGGGACGACACGTCGTACGCGGCGGACCCCGCGCGCTTCCAGGGGTACCGGATCTACAGCACCCCGTACGACCTCGATGCGGGCCTGTGCGACCCGACGTGGTCTCTCGAGGGGACGACCGTCGCCCCCGAGTTCCTGGCGAGCGCGTTGCCGAACGGCTCGCCCCGCTGCTTCGGCGTGACCGCCGTCAGCCGGGAAGGCTACGAGAGCATGTGGTCCCCGCTGCGCCAGGACACGCCGCGTCCCGACGGGCGTAACAAGCTCGTTCACGCGCTGCAGCACGACTCGACGCAGGCGGGCTTCCGCTTCTGGAACGACGCCAACGGCAACGGCAAGGGGGAGGCGACGGAGCTCGGGCTCGTCGAGAACGGGAACGCCGCCGATATCGACTTCCGCATAACCCGGGGCCTGGGTGACACGTTGTGGATCGAACCGAGATACAGCGGCACGAGCATGCAGGTGTACGGCCCGGTATCCGATCTGACGTCGATCGACTTCGCTCCGGAACTGGGATACAGCCGCAACCTGTTCCAGGCGGTGCCCACGTACGGGTACGTCTTCAAGATCGTCGAAGGCGGCACCACGCTGCGGTACGGGGCCTTGCGAGTCACACACGTCAACCGGGACTATATGATCTTCGACTGGAGCCTGCAGACGGACATCGGCAATCCCGAGTTGATTGCGAGGGCGGGCATGCCGACGTCGCTGTCGACGGGGTTCGAGGTGCCAGGATCGAAGTAAGACGCAGAGTCGCCAAGTCGCCAAGTGGTCGTCAGCTGCAAGCTGGAAGCTGGCGACCACTTGGCGTCTTAGCGTCTTGGCGTCTCCTCTGATAGCTTGTAACTCCATGCTGGAAACTGTGACGTTAGATGGCCATTCCCTAACGATTCCCGATGTCGTCGCGGTCGCGCGGGCCCACGCCCCCGTCGCCCTCGATCCCGCCGCGCTCCGCGCCGTTGCGGCCTCGCGCCGGGTGGTGGAGGAGGCGGTCGCCGGCGGCCAGACGATCTACGGCGTCAACACCGGGTTCGGGAAGCTGGCCCACGTCCGCATCCCGCCCGAGCAGGCGCGCCAGCTGCAGCTCAACCTGATTCGCAGCCACGCCTCGGGGGTCGGCGACCCCCTGCCCACCGACGCGGTGCGGGCGATGATGCTGTTGCGCGCCAACGTGCTGGTGCGCGGCACGAGCGGCGTGCGGGCGGCGCTGCCCGAGCTGCTCGTGGCGATGCTCAACCAGCAGGTGCACCCCCGCGTGCCCTCGCAGGGGAGTGTGGGCGCCTCCGGCGATCTCGCGCCGCTCTCGCACCTCGCGCTCGCGATGATCGGGGAAGGGGAAGACGGCGCGCTCGGCGCCAAGGGCCTGCAGCCGGTCGTGCTGGAGGCGAAAGAAGGGATCGCGTTCGTGAACGGCACGCAAGCGCAGACGGGTCTCGCGGCGCTGCTGGTGCACGACGCGTGGACTCTGTGGCGCGCCGCGCACGCGGCCGCCGCGATGAGCCT
>Ga0066710_100005062_pt1 | contig 11892 bp, 11 predicted proteins | sample GraSoiAngelo_159_FD_79666 | JGI IMG/M metagenome (GOLD analysis project Ga0066710, IMG submission 79666) | Grasslands soil microbial communities from the Angelo Coastal Reserve, California, USA - 14_1009_16_40cm | ecosystem: Environmental > Terrestrial > Soil > Grasslands | place: USA... | reverse complement strand
TGGGCGAGCGGCTTCAGCTCGCGGCCGAGGTCTGCGAGCAGCCGGTCGAGGTCGACGTTGCCGATCTCGACCGTCTCGCGGCCGGACTCGAGCCGACCCACGTCGAGCGTCGCGTTCACCAGCTCGAGGAGCTCGATGGCGTGCTCCTGAATCCGCCCGATCGTACCCGTCCACTCCGGCTCTGTCGGATGGAAGATGCCGTCGGCGAGCATCTCGGCGTAGCCCATGATGACGTTCAGCGGCGTGCGCAGCTCGTGTGACATCGTCGCGACGAACTCGGACTTGAGGCGGTTCGCGGACTGGAGATCCGCGATCAGACGCCCGTTCTCGACCGTGATCGCGGTCGTGTGGGCGATGCCGCGGGTGAGCCGCTGCTCGCGGTCGGAGAAGGGACCGCGCCGCTCGCGATAGCCGATCACGAGCGCGCCGATGATCCGGTCGCCGCGCGCGACGGGGGCGACGAGCTCCGAGGCGACCTCCAGACGCCGGCTGAGCTCCGGCGGCACCATCGAGTCGTCGTTCGTGTCGTCGATCGCGATCAGCGCGCCGGGGCGGAGCGCGCGTAGAATCGGCAGGCTGCTGGCAGGGAACTCGAGCTGGGTGAGCTCGGCCAGCACCTCGGGGCTCGAGCCGACGTTCGATGCGAGCCAGTAGACGCCGCGCTTCTCGTCGAAGAGGAATACGCTGCTGAAGTCGCAGCGGATGACCTCGACCGCGAGGTGGTTCACGCGGTCGAGGATGTCGGACTCACCGAGGTGCTTGCTCAGCGTCTCGCCGACATGCGCAAGCGCCGACGAGATCGCCGCCTCCTTCGTCTGCATCGCCGTGCGGTGGAACGCCTCGGAGCGATAGCGGTCGAGAAAATAGGCGGCGCAGATCGACTGCGTCCCCGACGCCGCGAGGACGAGCGCCGCGTAGGCGACGCCCTCGTGCGTGACCAGGTGCGGCGCCGCGACCACGAAGCTCGCGAGGCCACCGGTCGCGACGACCGTCTGCGCGACCCACCCCCACGGCAATAGCACCGAGACGAGATTCAACACGCACCCGAGAACGATCGCGAGCCGTTCCGCCTCCGCGTGTACGTAGCCGTGGTAGACGTTGATGCACGTGAGGAGCACGACCGCGGTGAGCGCCGCGACGCGCTTCGGGTGCTCGCGGACGCGCGGGACCGAGGCGGCGACGACGCCGAGCACCGCCGCGAGCGCTTCGATGCCGTAGAGCAGGATCGCGAACGATGCGCGCTCCGGGTAGTTCTTCACCTCGAAGATGGTGCCGAGGCCCATGAAGAAGACGAAGATCCCCATCGCGACCGACATCCGCTGCCGTAGCGCGGGCATCGTCTCGACCGCGTAGGCGGCGCGCGAGGTCCGCCCCTGGAGGTCGCGATCGGCAACCATGTTCATCGTGAATCGACACGATACCACGGCGACTCGAGACGCGGACGCGCAATCGTGCGTGCGGCGGTTGGCGTGACAAGTGCGATGCGAGTTACTGCACGCCCGACGCGCGACGCGGAGTGCGTGGCGTCGCGCGTTGGCGTCCGCGCGGCGCGGCGGCTGGCGCCCGGTCACGCGCCGGTGCGGCGGGCGGCGCCGGGCTCCGCGTCGACGTGGCGAGGTGGCGCGTGATCTTCTTCAGATCGGCGACCAGCTCCGCACGCGCGTGCGCGCGGCTTGCGTCGTCGGGGGCGCGTAGGATCGCCGACGGGTGGATCGTCGCCATGACGGTCGGTCCGAGCGGCGAGTGAATGAAGGTGCCGCGCTCACGGGTCACCCGAAAGCTCTTGCCGATGATCGACTGCGCCGCGGTCGCGCCGAGGCAGACGAGGACGGCGGGTCGGACGGCCTCGATCTCCGCCTCGAGCCACGGATGACACGCCGCGACCTCGCGTGCCTTCGGCTTCTCGTGGATCCGCCGTTTGCCGCGTGGTACCCATTTGAAGTGCTTCACCGCGTTCGTGACGTACACCGTGTCGCGATCGATCCCGGCCTCTTCGAGCGCGCGATCGAGCAGCTTGCCCGCCGGACCGACGAACGGCGCGCCGGCGAGATCCTCGTCGTTTCCCGGCTGCTCGCCGACGAACATCACACGCGCGCCCACCGGCCCGGCGCCGAAGACCGTCTGCGTCCCGCGCTTCCACAACTCACATCCCCGACACCCCGCCGCCGCGACTCGCAACTTCGGCAAGGAGCGGTCCGCAGGCAGGAACGCTGCGGCGCTCGCTCCGGTCACGTCGCGAACGTTGCCGTCGGACGCGCCACGCGCGCCAGCGAGCGATCTGACCTTGGTGCCGACTCGTTTACGCACAGATTCTACGAATTGCCCGGCGCACGCATGCGCCGCCCGTGCCGACGCGGCCATCCCGTCCACGCGTCGGGCATGCACTTTGCTGATCCACGCACAGCTGATCCACGTACAGAGGAGGGATCTTCATGTCGATTCTCGGTTGGATCGTCTTCGGCTTCATCGTCGGCGTCGTCGCCAAGTTGCTGATGCCGGGACGCGATCCCGGCGGCTTCATCGTCACGGTCGCGATCGGTGTCGTCGGCGCGCTCGTCGGCGGGTTCCTCGGCCGCCTCCTCGGGATCTATCACGAGGGCGACCCGGGCGGGTTCGTGATGGCGGTGATCGGCTCCATCGTCTTGCTCTGGATCTACCGTCGCACTGCCGGCGCCGCCACCTGATCGCGTCGCGGTCGCGCGCCGTCGCGCGACGGTCCCTCCGCAGCGAGTCGCGTGCCAGCGCGACGCGTACGACGACTGCACGACGTCTGCGCGGCGACGTAGCGATGTGTCCTCGCGGTTGTAATAACTGCCGGCGCGACCTGATTTCGAGGACCGGAAGCCCAGGGCTGTAGCGCGCCGTTTCGCTCCTGCGAGGCACGAGCCTTGCTCGTTCTTCTCAGGATGGCGGGCACGCCGCGCGACGCGGTGGTGGTGATCAGCGGCGCATCGGGCGGCAGCGGGCGTGCGGTGGCGCTCGCTACGACGAAAGGAGTGACGCATATGGCGACGCAGGGGAACGGAGGCGAGGGACGACGGTCCGCGACGCAGGCGCTCGAATCGCCGGAGGAACGTGTCGCGCAGATCGAGCCACACGAGGATCGCCAACCGCAGCGCTTGCCCGTCAAGCTCTACCGCACCCACGAGCTGGTCACGATTGCGGCGCCGATGCCCGGTCTCGGGCCGGGTGACGTCGCGGCGGCGGTCACTCCGGATCGACGACTCGTGATCGTCGGCCGTCTCTGCACCGATGCCGACGAGAGCTGCGGGACGTTGAAACAGCCGCAGAAACAGGTGCTGCTCGACGAGTGGGAGGTCGGTCCGTACCGGCGCGAGATCGCGCTGCCCGTCAATGTCGATGCCGAGCGCGCGACGTTGACGTACGGCAACGGCATCCTGGTGATCGCGTTGCCGGTGGCGACGGAAATGCGTCCGGGGCGGTTGACGCTCGATCGCGTCGCACCGCCGGTTCGCGGCGCGCGCGTCGGTCTGCCGAATCGGCAGTTCGGCGGCGTCTCCGGGCGTCACCGCAGCATCGGAAGCGGCGCGGCGCTCGTCGCCGGCGGCGCCGCGGCGCTCTACCTGCTCGGTCGCGGCGCGACTCGGAGCGGCCTCGTCGCGCTCGCGACCGGCAGCGTGGCGCCGACGCTGATCGGCCGCGCCTGGCGCCGCGGCGCCGAACGCGCGGAGCGGTCGCGCTCCGATGAGCGAGAATCCGATGAGCGAGAACCGGTCAGCGAGCCCACGTCCGAGAATGCCGTCGACGAAGCGTCGGTGGAGTCGTTTCCCGCGAGCGACCCGCCGAGCTGGACGGGCTCGCGCGCGCGGGCGTTCGAGTAGACCGCGGTGGTCGCGCCGCGCCTTGCTATGGACGCGGCGCGACCGCCCCTCACGCGGACCGGCGCTGCTCGACGGTCGTTCGTCGGTCGGCGCTGATGCGCCGCTCGACGGCGTCCCAGTCGACGTTGGCCAAGAACGCGTCGATGTACTTGCCGCGTTCGCTGGGCTTGTAGTCGAGCAGAAATGCGTGCTCCCACACGTCCATCACGAGCACGGGCGTGAATCCGGCGACGTTCCCCACCTCGTGCAAGGTGATCCAATGATTCGAGAGGGCGGCCGTCGCGGGATCCTGGTAGCAGATCGCCCAGCCGACGCCGCGCATCTTGCCGACGCCGACGAAGTCGACCTTCCACGTCTCGTAGCTGCCGAAGCTCCGCGCCGCGGCGGCGCGGAACCGTGACTGACTCACCGGATCGCCGCCGCCGGTGCGTTTCAGGTTGCCGAAGTAGTACTCGTGTAGGACCATGCCGTTGTACTCGAACCCGAGACGGCGATTCAGCTCGGAGTACGCTGGCATCTCCTCCTGATCGACTTTGCCGTCGGCAAGGAACTCGGCGAGCTTCTCGTGCAGGCGGTTCGTCTCCTTCACATAGCCTTCGTAAAGCTTGAAGTGCATCTCGAGCGTGCGGTCCGAGATGCCTTGCAGGCCGCTCAGCGGAAACGTCTTCGCTTGATATGTCATGAAATCCCACCTCCCTCGTTTCGGGGATCGCGACGCCGTCACGGCGATCGCGCACACCTCTGTCGCAGCGATGGGCGTGCCAAGCGACCGTCCCGTCGTCATGCGTATCGCGACGCATCGCTGCTGTAATTTGTACATGTGCGCGTGACGGTCGGACCGCGTCGCGCGCCGAGGCGTTCCACGCGAGCGGCGGGGCGTGCCGAGTTCCACCGCCGCCGTGGCATGGAAGTCGCACGCCCTGTGGTCGGCGTTGGGCTCGAAGAGCCCACCGAGCCAAGGAGGACGTATGAACCAGCAGAAGGATCAACAGAAGCCACAGAAGCAACCAGGACAGCCGCAGCGTCCGGGCCAGGGCCCAACGAACCCGGGGCAGGGCCAGAATCCGCAAAACCCCGGCCAAGGGCAGAAGTACGGGCAGAATAAGTAGCCCGAGGCGAGCAATAGATAGCCAGAGATAGCGAGGCGAGGCACCGTACGCGGTGCCTCGCCGCCGATCGGTCGCGTTTCCCCACCCCGTATTTCCCTGCTGTTCCGAATCGATTGAGTTTCGCCGCGTGCTCGCGCACGGTGGTCGCATGCGCACGATGCCGTCGCGAGCTCGCCGCGGATGAAAATTCGTCCGGGCACGGCGACGACGGGTCAGGCGCCGAGCGTGTGCCCGCCGCGGGTCGTGATCGAGAACCTGCGGCCGCGCGTCGAGGACGGGCGGCAGCCGGTGAAGCGGACGCGCTGCGAGTCGTTCGAGGTGCTGGCGGACGTGCTCGTCGACGGGCAGGACGTGCTCGGCGTCGTGCTGCGCCACCGGTTCGCCGGCGCGACGGAGTGGATCGAGACGCCGATGGCGGCGCTCGGGAACGACCTCTGGCGCGCGGCGTTCATCCTCGCGCGCATCGGGACGTATGAGTATGCGGTCGTCGCGTGGGTCGATCGCTTCGGCTCTTGGCGCGCCGAGCTCGTGACGAAGGTGGACGCGGGCCGCGACGTCGCGAGCGAGTTGCTCGAAGGCGCCGCGCTCGTGCGCCACGCCGCGGCACGCGCGCGCGGCGACCAGCGCCCGGCGCTCGAGCGCGCCGCAGCGATGCTCGCCGACGTGTCGCACGGAAGCGCCCGCGTCACGACGGCGCTCGATCCCGCGCTCGCCGCCGCGATGGCCGCGGTCGATTGCCGCGCCGACGCCGTCGAGTCGCCGCCGCTCCGCGTCCGCGTCGACCGCCCGCGGGCGCGCTTCGGCGCCTGGTACGAGATGTTCCCACGCTCCACCGGCACCGATGCGGCACGCTCGGCGACCTTGCGCGAGGCCGCGGCGCGGCTCCCCGACATTGCGGCGATGGGATTCGACGTCGTGTACTTGGCGCCGATCCATCCGATCGGCGTCACGCATCGCAAAGGCCCGAACAACGCGCTCACGGTGTCACCCGGCGATCCCGGCAGCCCGTGGGCGGTCGGCACCGCCGCGGGCGGCCACACGGCCGTCGAGCCGGCGCTCGGCACCCTCGCGGACTTCGATGCCTACGTCGCGGCGGCGCGCTCGCACGGGCTCGAAGTCGCGCTCGACTTGGCCCTCCAGTGCTCGCCGGATCATCCGTGGTTGCGCGAGCACCCGGAATGGTTTCGCCATCGTCCCGACGGCACGATCAAGTGCGCCGAGAACCCGCCGAACGTCTTCGAGGACATTCATTTCTTCGATTTCGAATGCGCTGCGTGGCGGACGCTGTGGGAAGCGCTGCGCGACGTCGTCCTCTTCTGGGTCCGACGCGGTGTCTGTCTCTTCCGCGTCGACAACCCCCACACGAAGCCGTTCGCGTTCTGGGAGTGGCTGATCGACGAGGTGCACCGCGTCCATCCCGACGCGATCTTCCTCGCCGAGGCGTTCACCCGTCCGAAGATCATGAAGCAGCTCTCGAAGCGCGGCTTCACGCAGTCGTACACGTACTTCACGTGGCGCACGGGAAAGGCGGAGCTCGTCGAGTATTTCACCGAGCTGACGCAGACCGACGTCCGCGAGTATCTGCGCCCGAACCTCTTCACCAACACCCCCGACGTCCTGCACGAGTTCCTCCAGACGGGCGGACGCGCCGCGTTCCAGATCCGTCTCGTGCTCGCCGCGACGCTCGGCGCGTCGTACGGCATCTACGGCCCGCCTTTCGAGCTCTGCATCGGCGACGCGATCCCCGGCACCGAGGAGTACCGCGACTCCGAGAAGTACCAAGTACGGGTGTGGGATCGCGACGGCGCCGGCAATATCCGTGACCTCGTGACGCGCATTAATCGCGCGCGCCACGAGCACCCGGCGCTCCAGTTCGACGACCGCTTACGCTTCCACGACGGCGACGACGAGCGGCTGCTCGTCTACTCGAAGACGACGCGCGACCTCGCCGACGTCATCCTGGTCGTCGTGAACCTCGATCCGCACCGCGTCGCCGCGGGCTGGCTCGAGGTGCCGCTCGCGGACCTCGGCATCGCCGCGGGCGCCTCGTACGAGGTACACGACGTGCTCACCGACGCCCGCTACGTCTGGAACGGCGCCCGCAACTACGTGCGCCTCGACCCGGCGGTCATGCCGGCGCACGTGTTCGTGGTCGACGTCGACTACGAAGCACGCCGACGAACGAGGTGAGCCCGTACCCAGTCGGCGAGATCGTGTTCGCTACGGTGTCGAGCGGCGACGGACATCATCGCCTGTACGACCTCCTCGTCGGGAGCCTCCAACTCGTAGCCGTTCAAAGCCACGAATGTCGCCATGGTCACGAATGCGACTCGCTTGTTACCGTCACGATACGGATGGCCGGTTGCCAATCCCCAGCCGTAGGCAGCCGCCAGCGTAGCGATATCGACGCCCACCTCGTAGCTCCAGCGGTTCTTCGGTCTCGCGAGGGCGGATTCGAGCGCGTTCTCGTCTCTCAGACCGGCGAGCCCGCCGTGCTCTCGCAGCAGGTCGAGATGGACAGCGTCGATGACGAGCCGGTCGACCCACGCCGGCTCACGCCGACGTTTCTTTGCCACTTACTTGGCCAGCTCGCGCAATGCGTTGCGGTACTTCTTGGCGACACGTCTCGCGACCGCGAGCGCGCGATCGACGCTTGGATCGTAGGGTGTGATCAGCAGTCCTCTGTCCGTTTCGACGATCATCACTCGATCGCCGGCGTCCATGTGAAGGCGATCTGTCATGTCTTTGGGAAGCGTGGCGCCGATCGAGCCGCCTGCCCTCCGCAACGTCGTTTCTTTGACCACGCAGATGTGGATAGCACTTTTGTGCTACGAAGGCAATTTCAATCGACGTCCTAGCGAGGCGGACGCTTGAACGCGGACGGCTAGGCTGCGCTAGAATCCGCGCGATGTCGCGAGGCGAAGCCGCGCCGGAGCTGGATCTCAAGTCGTGGCCCAACGTGCAGGACCCGTTCCCGCTCTACGCCTGGCTGCGCGACCACGAGCCTGTGCACTGGAGCGACAGCTTGGGCGCGTGGGTCGTCACACGCTGGGCGGACGTCGTCGCGATCTTCAACCGTCCCGAGACCTTCTCGTCCGACCGCTTCCGCAAGCTCGACGAGCGCTACGCGAGCCGGCGACCGGCGGTACGCGCGGTCGCCGACGTGCTGGGGCACTGGCTCGTCTTCCGCGATCCGCCGGACCACGAGCGTCTGCGCGAACTGGTGCAGAAGTCGTTCACGCCGCGGCAGCTCGAGTCGAGCCGCGACCGCATCGCGACGATCGTCGACGGTCTGCTCGACCGCGTCGTCGCCCGCGGCGAGATGGACTTCATCCGCGACTTCGCCTTTCCGTTGCCGGCGATGGTCATCACCGGCATGATGGGCGTGCCGGAGACGGATCTCGAGCGGATCAAGACCTGGTCCGATCGGCTTGCCGCCTACATCGGCGGCGCCGTCGACGAGCGTGACAACTTCACCGAGGCGAGCGCCGGCGTCGCCGCGTTGGTCGAGTACTTCGGCGATCTCTTCCGCGCGCGTGAGCGCCGCGCGGGCGACGATCTCGTGAGCCTCATGCTGCGCGCCGAGCACGAAGGACGCCGCCTCTCGCGCGACGAGGTCGTCGCCAACTGCATCCTCTTTCTGTTCGCCGGTCACGAGACGACGACGAACCTCCTCGGGAACGGCCTCTTCCACCTGCTGCGCGCGCCCGAGCAAGGTGCGCTCGTCCGTGCGGACCCCTCGCTCATCCACGGCGCGGTCGAAGAGCTGCTGCGCTACGACTGTCCGGTGCCGGCGACGGCGAAGGTCGCCACCGACGACGTTTCATGGCATGGGCGGACGATGCGTCGCGGCGACATGGTGATCCCGTTCATGGCATCCGCCAACCGCGATCCGCGGCAGTTCCCCGACCCCGACCGGCTCGACGTGCGGCGCACCTTCGAGCGCCACCTCGCCTTCGCCGCCGGGATCCACTTCTGTCTCGGCGCATGGCTCGCGCGTCTCGAGGCGCGGCTCGTGCTCGAGGTCGTGTTCCGGCGTTTGCCGCGCCTCGCGCTCGCGGTCGACGAGCCGCGCTGGAAGCCGATGATCTTCCTCCGCGGCCTGGAGTCCTTGCCGCTCACCTGGGCGCGCGACGGCGGGAGCACGCGATGAAAGCCGCCGTGCTGCGCGCGATCGGCGAGCCGCTCCGCATCGAGGACGTGACGCTCGACGCGCCGAAGCTGCGCGAGGTCGTGGTGCGGATCGCCGCGGTCGGCGTCTGCCACAGCGACCTGCACGTCCTCGAAGGGTCGCTGCCGAATCCGCTGCCGATGGTGCTCGGACACGAGCCGGCGGGAATCGTCGAGCGCGTCGGGAGCGAGGTGCGCCACGTCGCCGTGGGCGATCACGTGATCGGGTGTCTGTCGATGTTCTGCGGTACCTGCGAGTACTGCATGGGCGGACGGCCGTATCTCTGCGAGGACGAGGCGACGCGGCGGCGCGCCGACGAGCCGCCGCGGCTCGCGAACGGCGCCGAGGCGATCGGCCAATTCGCCAATCTCGGCGCGTTCGCCGAGCGCATGCTGGTGCACGAGAACGCGCTCGTGCGCATTCGTCCCGACGTCGCGCTCGATCGCGCGGCCCTGATCGGCTGCGGGGTCACGACCGGGCTCGGCGCCGTCTTCAATCGCGCGCGTGTCCGCGCCGGGCAGTCGGTCGTCGTGATCGGCTGCGGCGGCATCGGTCTCTCGGTGGTGCAAGGATGCCGCATCGCCGGCGCCGGCAAGATCATCGCCGTCGACACGGTGCCGTGGAAGCTCGACCTCGCGACGCGTCTCGGCGCGACCGGTGTCGTGAACGCCGGCGAGGGCAATCCCGTGCCGCCGATCGTCGCGATGACGGCGGGCGGCGTCGACGTCGCGTTCGAGGCGATCGGCAATCCGGCGACCGTCCGTCAGGCGGTGCGCATGACGCGCAAGGGCGGCACGATCGTCATGATCGGCGTCGTCCCGGTGGGGACGAACGTCGAGCTTCCGGCGGCGGACATCGTGCTCCGCGAGAAGACGATCCTCGGCTGCATGATGGGCTCGAACCGCTTCCGCATCGACATCCCGCGCTACGTCGAGCTCTATCGCAGCGGCCAGCTCCGCCTCGACGAGATGATCTCGGCGCGCGTGCCGCTCGAGGGCGTGAACGACGCGTTCGAGGCGCTACGGCGCGGGACAGTGGCGCGCAGCGTGGTCGTGTTCGAGTAGGTGGAGCACCGCGGGTCGCGCCCGCGGTGCGACGCCCATCGGAGCGCGGGGCGCGGAGCGCCCCGCGCGCACGGGGGCGAAATCTAACAGTCAATGCCGTCGAAGAAGCGCCACCACGTCTCGAGCGAGCGCGCGACGGCGCGCCGGACGCGCTCCTGCAGGCCGGCGCTCGTCGCCATCCGCACGACGACGTGGTCGCCGATCGCGCTGTGGTCGCGGTCGGCCTGCTCGTGGATGTCCCAGAACGCGACCTGCTCGCGCGTGCAGCCGTAGTGGCGCTCGAGCGCGCGCGCGAAGGGGCCGAACGCGCCCGGCACTTGGCCCTCGGCGGCGAGGTTCGTCGCCGCGGCGCCCTCGATGAAGGGAAGCTCGCGTGTCGAGCTACGGAACCAGTCGATCAGCGCCGCCGTCGTTGGCAGCGGCGCGCCGTCGATCATCGCATCGCGCGAAACACCGACGGCCTCACCGAAGCGGATGAAGAGCTCGGGGTGCGAGACGTTGCAGCCGGAGATGCGGCCGGTCTCCTCCTCGTAGAGGCTCTCGGCGAGCTCGATTCGCTGCTGCGGATCGGTGCAGCTCGAGTGCAGCGCGCTCACCGCGCGCGGAAACTCACGCACCTGGAGGAAGAACTGCACGACGAACGGACTGAGCTTGGCACGCGGTACCGCTCCCTGCGCGACGCGCAGCCAGAGGGGGTGGCGACCGAACGAGCGGCCGGCGTCGATCATCGCCCGCAGCTCGTCGACGAATGCGGTCGCGCCGGGCATGTGCCTCTCTACCGCGCCGCGCGGAAGTGTGTCCACGTCCGCCACGGAATCGCGTCGCTCGGCGAGCCTCTCGTCATCGATAGAGCAACACCGCCTCGCGCTCCTCGCGCCACGACGCCTCGTCGGGCGCGGCGAGCGCGTCGAGATCGCCTTGTGTGGCCTGCGGATCGTCGATCCACTCGCGCAGCGCCGGCCCGCCGTTGATGACGTCGATCGCGCGCCGATCGCGCTCGTACTCGTAGGCGAATTCGCGCCAGAGCGGGTATTCGGGACGGAGCGCGCGGAGGGCCTTCAACGCCAGCGCGACGAGGCGCCACGGACGAAATGCGTCGTGCTCGTACGCCGCGTCGTCGACGTGGATCTGCACGCCGGCGCAGAGCGCGCCGACGTGCTTCTGGAACGTCGGCTCGAACCAGCACGGGCGGAGACGGCAGCCGCGCGTCCATTCCGGCGCGAGCGCCGCCATCTTCTCGATCAGCGCCCGTGGATCGAGGTCGGGTGCGCCGAAGAGCTCGAGGGGGCGCGTCGTGCCGCGGCCCTCGGAGAGCGTCGTCCCTTCGATCAGGACGGTGCCGGCGTAGCAGCGCGCCATCGAGAGAGTCGACGCGTTCGGGCTCGGGTTCACCCACGCGCGCTCGCCGACGGGCCAGCCGAAACCGGGTGCGCGCGCCGGCGTCCAGCCGTCGAGCGTCACCACCGCGTGCTCGACGTCGAGACGCAAGCGACGCACGACCCAACGCGCGAGCTCGCCGAGCGTCAAGCCGTGGCGCATCGGCAGCGGAGCCGCGCCGACGAAGCTCTCCCAGCCGTCGCGGAGCCGCAGACCTTCGACGGGCCGGCCGATCGGATTGGGACGGTCGAGCACCCAGACGGCCTTCGCGTGCGCCGCCGCCTCCTCCAGCACATAGCGCAGCGTGGTGAGGAACGTGTACACGCGAC
>Ga0066710_100005060_pt1 | contig 11893 bp, 10 predicted proteins | sample GraSoiAngelo_159_FD_79666 | JGI IMG/M metagenome (GOLD analysis project Ga0066710, IMG submission 79666) | Grasslands soil microbial communities from the Angelo Coastal Reserve, California, USA - 14_1009_16_40cm | ecosystem: Environmental > Terrestrial > Soil > Grasslands | place: USA... | reverse complement strand
TCGAGCCGCTCGTACCCCAGGAACTCGGTGGGGCCGGTGGCCTGGGCGATCTCACCGAGCAGCCCCTCGGCGGAGTCACCCTTCTTCGCCGCGCGCTGGGCGCGCTGCCGCTGCTCATCCATCAGGACGCCGAACCGGTCCGTGTCGACGGCCAGGCCGCGCTCCGCCGCGAGCTCCAGGGTGAGCTCGAGCGGGAAGCCGTAGGTGTCGTGGAGCCGGAACGCGACGTCCCCCGGAACCGTGCCCGACGCCCGCTTGGGCTCGGGATCGGGATCGGGCTGCGCGACCGAGGCGGCCAGCCGCGCCAGCCCGTGCGCCAGGTTCGCCACGAACCGCTCTTCCTCCGAAGCCGCCACCTGAAGGATGAACGCCCGGTTCTGCACCAGCTCCGGGTACGCGTCGCCCAGGATGCCGATGGCCACCTCGACCAGGTCGCCCATCACCGGCCGCTCGATCCCCAGCTTCCTGGCGTGGGTGACCAGACGACGCAGCATGCGCCGGAGGACGTATCCGCGGCCCTCGTTCGAGGGGATGACCCCGTCGGCGATGAGCGCCGTGGTGGCCCGGGCGTGCTCCGATACGATCCGCATGGACACGTCGATCCGCTCGTCCTGTCCATACCTGCGGCCCGACAGGCGCACGGCCGCGTCGACCAGGGGCCACGTCAGGTCCGTCTCGTAGAACGAGTCCTTCTCCTGGAGCACCATGGCCACCCGCTCCAGGCTCGATCCGGTGTCGATGTTCCTCCTGGGCAGGTCACGGAGCACCGTCTCGTGCTGGTCGCATTCGTTCTGCATGAACACGAGGTTCCAGATCTCGAGGAAGCGCTCCTCGTCCACGGCCGGCCCGCCGTCGGGCCCGTACTTGGCTCCCCGGTCGACGTAGATCTCCGAGCAGGGCCCGCACGGCCCCGCGGCATGGGTCGACCAGAAGTTGTCCTCCTTGCCGCGGCGCACGATCCGCTCGCGTGGCATCCCGGCCGCGTCCGCCCACAGCTCGATGGCCTCCTCGTCGGTCTCGAACACGGTGACCCACAGGCGGTCCTGGTCGATCCCGAACACCTCGGTGACCAGCTCGTATCCCCATTCGATCGCTTCCTTCTTGAAGTAGTCGCCGAACGAGAAGTTGCCGAGCATCTCGAAGAAGGTGAGATGGCGGGCGGTGTGCCCAACGAGCTCGATGTCGGTGGTGCGGAACGCCTTCTGCGCGGAGGTGGCCCGGGGGTAGGGCGGCTCCTGGACGCCCAGGAAGTAGGGGATGAATTGCACCATCCCGGCCGTGGTGAGCAGGAGCCCGGTCTCAGGGGGGGCGATCAGCGACGAGGAGGGGACGACGTGGTGGCCGCGCTCCTCGAAGAAGCCCAGGAACGTCTTGCGGATGGTGTTCCCGTCCATCGGAGGGCTAGTCTACCGGCCGCCCTCGGTGCCTCCTGCTCCGAGATGTCCTCGTGGTCGGAAGGGGCCACGCGGGCGATCGGTCGGAAGAGATCGACCGCCGCGGGAACCACGAGCATCGCGGCCAGCGCTCCCGCCGCCGCCCACCACACCGCCAGCGATGGATGCCACAGGAACAGCGCGAGCAACCCCGAGCCGAAGATCACCGTTCGGCCCACCCGGCGACTGGCCAGCCGTTCGTGCAGGAGGAGCAGCGTGAGCCCCGGTCCCAGGTAATACACGTAGGCGACGGGCTCGACGAAGATCCTGGCCCCCAGGCAGATGCCCAGGACGGCCAGGGTTCGCCGGGTGTCGACCCGACCCCTGATGAGCAAGGCGAGAGCAACCGCCAGGACGAACAGAATGGACCGCGGTCCCGTTCCGACGACGTGGTGCGCGTTGGCGTTCACCCACAGAGCGGCACGGCCAAGATGAGGACTGGAGCCGGGTCGCAGCATCGCCCTGGACGCGTCCTTCCAGTCCAGCGCGAGCGCCGCGCCCAACAGCGTCCCTGTCACGGCCAGAGCGACGAATCCGGCTCGGATCCGCCGGCCTCTTGGAGCCTCGACGAGAACGATCGGGAGAGCCAGGATGGCCCACTGCTTCGACGCGATGGCCAGGCCCAGGAGGAAGGCGGCTTGCAGGGACCGGTTCCGGCTCAGGGCCCGGATCGACAGGAGGACGAACGCCAGTGCCAGAGCGTCTTCGTAGTGACCGAACACGATGTCCAGGGGGACGATACAGAGCGCGGCCGTCAGGGACTGCAGCAGTAGGCGGCCTCGCCGGATGCCCATCTCCGTGGCCAGGACCCGAACCGCGTACAGGAGGGGAAGCGCGCTCATGGTGATGGCGTAGCTCACGTAGAGAGGCCAGATCGTCGGATGAGGCAGCAGGAAGGGATAGTTCTCGGTGAGCTTGAACGCCTCTCCCATGGCGGCCACCGGACTCAGGAGGATGGGGAACAGCGGCGTGGCCACGAAGGCCCTGTCCGACTCATAGACGTAACCGAGCGCGCCGTTGGCCACGTGGTGACTGGCCGTGAGGGTCGGCCAGGCGTCCCCCGGAGGTAACCACCGATGCACGCCCCACTTCAACGGCTCCAGCCACATCGACCAGGCCGCCGCTGCCCCGACAACGAGGACCGTCAACAGGATCGCGGCGCGCCAGGGATGGGGGTCGGCAGGCCCACCGGTGGTATCCGCCGTCGCCGCCGCCGTGGTAGAGGCATCCGTTCGGGACGAATCGGGCGCGAGCATCTCGAGCAATCTCGGCGTTCGCCGACTCCGCCTTGAACGGCGCCAATCGACGTCCCCGATGCGCCCGGGTGCGCCGTCAGTCGCTCAGGCGAGCAGGTCGCGGGCCGTGCCCTCCCACAGCTCCTCGGACAGGCGGAGCGACTCCTGGTCGACCCGCTCGTTGTCGCCGTGCAGCATCGCCGCGAAGTCCGTGAAGGAGATCCGGTCGCTGAACAGCCCGTACCCGTAGGCGGTGGCGCCCACGCGGCGGAAGAAGCGCGCGTCGGTGGCGGCCACGAGCATGAACGGGATCGTGCGCGCACCGGGGACCAGCCGTTCGGTCACCCGCGCCAGGCTGTCCCACAGCGGCGTGTTGACGGCGGATTGGCTGGCCTCGTCGTCGACGGTTGCGGCCACCTCCACCTGGTCGAAGACCTCCCCCAGGGCCTCCCTGAGCATCGCGGCCACGTCCCCGGCCGTCACCCCGGGGAGCGTCCGGATGTCCAGGTCCAGGTCCACCACATCCGGGATGACGTTGGTCTTGACCCCGGCTCGCATCATGGTGGGGGCGAACGTGGTGTGGGTGCAGGCGTGGATCATCCGGGCCATGCCGGGATCGGGAAGGGACTCGGCCAGGGCCACGACCCCGCCCGGGTCGAGCAGGGGACCCGAAAGCTCCTCCGGAAGCTCGGCTCCCTCGACGAACCGCCGCCACAGGTCGAGGATGCGGGTCTGAGGCCGGTATTCGTCGATGCGCCGGACGACGTCGGCCGCCTTCACCAGGGCGTTGTCGGTTCGGAACGGCATCGAACCGTGGCCCGGGGTCCCCCTCACCCGGATCCGGCGCCAGTACGCTCCCTTCTCCCCCACCATGACGGGCAGCTTCGGCCCGCCGGCCGAGGGGAGCGGCATCCGGAACCCCCCGGATTCGGTGATCACGAAGTCGGCCCGGACCGCGTCGGGCTCGTTCTCCACCAGCCAGCCTGCCCCGTGGGCCCCAAGGGCCTCCTCGTCGGCCACCGCCAGGTAGACGAGCGTCCCGCGGGGACGAAAGCCGCTCTCGGCCAGCCGCTTCACGGCCACGGCCATCGATGCGGTCAGGTTCAGCATGTCGATGGCGCCCCTCCCCCACACCATCCCGTCGACCAGCTCTCCCCCGAACGGGTCGCGCAGCCAACCATCCGGATTGACCGGCACGACGTCGGTGTGGCCCATCAGCATCAGGGTGGGTGCGTTCGGATCGGCGCCCTCGATCTGTGCCACCAGGCTGGCCCGGCCCTCCACGGCTTCGAACGTACGCACGTCGATCCCGGTTCCGTCGAGGTAGGATCGGAGGTCGTCCGCGTTCCGGCCCTCCTGCCCCGACCGGAGCGTCCCGTCGTTCACGCACGCGTTGCGGATCAGGACCTGGAGCAGCCCGGTGACCTCGCCCGTCGGGTCGTCCACGGGTGCGTTCGTATCAGAACGAGGACGGGCTTGCCACCTGGGTCAGATCGCGTCCGCCGACCGAAGCGCCTCGATCTCTTCTCCGGTCAGGCCGGCTTCGGCCAGGAACGCGTCGGTGTGCTCGCCCAGTCCGGGCGCCGGTCGATCGGCGGGCGATCCGAGCTTGATCGCCGGACCGGGGCCGACGGGCCGCCCCCCTTCCTCGGCGATCATCCCGCGGTGCCGGATCTGGGGGTCGACGACGGTCTCGGACAGGTTGTTCACCGGGCCCACGCAAGCGGGAACCTCGGCGAAGACGCCCAGCCATTCGTCACGGCTCCGGGCGCCGAACAGCTCCTCGAGCCTGCGCCCCATCTCGGCCTGCTTCCCGGGCGGGCCGTACTGGTCGTCGATCAGCTCGGGGCATCCCAAGGTCTCGCACAGGGCTCGCCAGAACTGGGGCTCGAGCGCCCCCACGGTCAGGTGGCGGCCGTCGCCCGTCCGGTACACGCGGTAGCAGGCCAGGTCGCCGGACAGCGCCCGCGGACCACCCGGCTCGGCCAGGTGGTTCCCCAGGTGGATCGAAAGCCACGACACCACGCCGTCGAGCATGGCCACGTCGACGAGCCGGCCACGCCCCGTGCGGTGCCGCTCGTTCAGCGCCGCCAGGATGCCGACCGCCGCCATCATCGCCCCTCCGCCGAGATCACCCACCTGCAGCCCAGACTGGACCGGCGTGCTCCCGGTCGGACCCGACAGCGACAGCGCCCCGCCGTAGCCCATGTAGTTGATGTCGTGGCCCACCCGGTCCCGATAGGGCCCGTCCTGCCCGTAGCCCGTGATGGCGCAGTACACCAGGCTCGGGTTGCGTTCGGCCAGCCGCCCGGAGCCCACCCCCAGGCGATCCATCACCCCTGGGCGGAAGCTCTCGATCAACACGTCGGCGCGCTCGGCGAGCCGGGCCAGGAGCTCGGCGCCCTCCGGCGCCTTGAGGTTCACCGTGACCGAACGCTTGCCCCGGTTGAGCGCCCGGTGGGCCGCGCTCACCCCGTCGACCAGCGGGGGGCTCCACCGGATGTAGTCACCCCGGCCCGGCTCCTCGACCTTCACCACGTCCGCCCCGAGATCGGCCAGCAGGAGGGTGCAGTACCCGCCGGGCAGCAGACGCGTGAGATCGAGGACCAGGACGCCCTCGAGGGGAGCGGGACCGGTCATTCCCCCAGCGTCGCGCGGATCTCCGCTTCCTTCTCGGCCGCGCCCGCCCGGAACTCGGCCACCGATTCCTTCAGCAGGCGGCCCACGTCGCCGGCCACCTCGAGGGCTTGGCGGCCGACGTTGGCCGGGGCCAGGCGCTGCGACTGCTGGCGGGCCCACCGGGTGGCCATCAGCCCGAGGGTGACGCCCGCTCCCAGTCCCACGGCCAGCCAGAACGCCCGGCGCACCGGGTCAGTCCTCCCTCTTCTTCTTCCCGAGCTTGCGGGCGGCCCGCGTGATGCCCGCGCCGTAGGCGGCCACCTTGATCAGCGGGCTGGAGACCGCCGCCTCGACCACCGCGCTGATCCGCTCGGCGCTCTTCACGATGTTCCCGGCCGACTCGACCATGCCGTCGACCCGGTCGAGCTCCTTGTTGACCCCGGTGACGGTGCCGGTGACCTCGGACAGGAGCGGCACCGTTTCCTGGCGGATCCCGTCGATGAGCAGCTTGGTCGACTCGAGGACCCGGGTGACGCTCACGAACACGTAGATGAGGACGATCACCATCAGGGCCCAGGCGACCGCGGCGATGATCCCGGCGACGCCACCTATCGATGCGACCACCCTCACCCTCCTGTCGTCTCGATCGTCCGCTAGGCGCCGAATCATACCCGGGTCAGGGGCCCGGGTCGCCGGCCGGCTCCTCCGATTCCTCGCCCATGCCCGACGGTTCGTAGTACCGCTCGCCCTCGAACCGGACCGGGCGGTACTCCTGCTCGACCACGTGCCCGGGGTGGTCGTGAGGGTATTGGTAGCCCTTCCCGTACCCCAACTTCCGGAGCGCGGGATGTCCGGGCTCCTTCAGGTGCAGCGGCACGGGGTCGCCGGAGAGGGCATCCTCCGTGGCCCGGCCGAGCGCGGCGATCACGCTGTTCGACTTCGGCGCCCGGGCCAGGTAGATGGCGCCCTCGGCCAGGTTGAGCCGGCATTCGGGCATGCCCACGTACTCGACGGCGTGGGCGACCGCCGTGGCGATCACCAGCGCGCGAGGATCGGCCAGCCCGACGTCCTCGCTGGCGTGCACCACCATCCGCCGGGCGATGTACCGGGGGTCCTCCCCCGCCTCGAGCATCCGGGCCAGCCAGAACAGCGCGGCGTCGGGATCGGACCCCCGGATGCTCTTGATGAACGCCGAGATCACGTCGTAGTGCGCGTCGCCCTGCCGGTCGTAGACCACGGCCTTCTTCTGGACGGCGTCCTCCGCCAGCCCGCGGTCCACCTCGGTCAGGCCCTGCGCCTGAGCTGCCAGGACCGACGCCTCCAGGCCGGTCAGCGCGATCCTGGCGTCGCCGGCGGCGATGGTGACCAGATGCTCGAGCGCCTCGTCGGTGACCTTCACGTCGAGCCGGCCGAGGCCGCGTTCGAGGTCCCTCAGGGCGCGGTCCAGCAGCTCCCGGACCTCGTCGGACGAAAGCTGCTCCAGGCGGAGGAGCAGGCAGCGGGACAGGAGCGGCGAGACCAGAGAGAAGTACGGGTTCTCGGTGGTGGCCCCGATCAGGGTTATGGTCCCCTCCTCCACCGCGGGAAGGAGCACGTCCTGCTGGGACTTGCTCCACCGGTGGACCTCGTCGATGAACAGCACGGTCGGAATGAGGGAGTCCTTCGCCCGCTCCATCACCTTTCGGGCGTCCGCCACGCCCGAGGAGACCGCTGACAGCTGCACGATCTCGCCGCCCACCGCCTTGGCCAGGAGGTACGCAAGGGTGGTCTTCCCGCTTCCGGCCGGTCCCCACAGGATCAGGGACGGGAGCTTCCCGGACTCCGCCAGCACCGAGAGCGGCTTGCCCGGACCGAGCAGGTGGCGCTGCCCGGCGACCTGGTCGAAGGATCGGGGGCGCATCCGCGCGGCGAGCGGCGTTTCCGCCATCCGCCCACGGTACCTGAACTCTCCGATCCCGCGGGCCCGTCGGACGCGAACGGGGCGGACGGCTCGGTTCACTTCGCCGCGGAACCCTGGGCTTCCAGGGTGGGCGCCCCCCGGGCCGCCTAGAGTGCCCCTCCCGGGGCGCTACACCGCAGACCCGCGCAGGGCGCCCGTTCAAGAATGCTGGTTCTGCGAACCCGCGAACCGGGACGTCCGCCCGACCGGATGCTAGACCCCGCCCGGGGGGCGATTCAAGTCCTTTCGCGGCCGATCGAATCGCATGCCCAGGAGGTCGAGCTGATCCGGCGAGGGTTCGCTGGGCGCGCCCGTCAGGAGCTCCGTTCCCGAGGCCGTCTTGGGGAAGGCGATCACGTCGCGGATGTTCTCCCGGCCGGCCAGCAGCATCACCACCCGGTCGAGTCCGAAGGCGAAGCCGCCGTGGGGCGGCACCCCGTACCGGAACGCCTCCAGCATGTGCCCGAACTTCTCCTCCGCCTCCTCACGGGAGATCCCGAGCTGGTCGAAAACGCGACGCTGCAGGTCCGGACGGTGGATCCGGATGCTGCCGCTCCCGAGCTCGAATCCGTTCAACACGATGTCGTAGGCCCGCGCCTTCGACGTCTCCGGATCGGGGTCCTCCATGGCGGGCATCGTGAACGGATGGTGAACCGAAACCCACCTCGCCTCGTCTTCGCTCCATTCGAACATCGGGAAGTCGGTGATCCAAAGGAAGTCCCATCGGTGCTCGGCGACAAGGCCGAGCCTCGACGCCATGAGACGGCGGAGCCCGTCGAGGGCCACGTTCACCCGGTCCTCCCTGTCGGCCACCAGCAGCACGAGATCGCCATCGCCCGCCCCGGTGGCCGAGGCCACGGCGCCGAGCTCGTCCGGGGACAGGTGCGCGATCACCGGAGACTTGATCTCCGAGCCGAACACGGCGAGCCACACGAGGCCGGCCGCTCCCCGGGACTTCGCCTCGTTCACCAGCCCGTCCAACTCCTTGCGCGACCACGAGGCCGCCCCCGGTGCGGCGAACCCCTTCACCACCCCGCCGCTCGCCACCGCGCCGGCGAACGCCCGGAATCCGCTCCCCCTGAACGTCTCGGTGAGGTGGGCCAGCTCCATGCCGTATCGGGTGTCGGGCTTGTCGCTCCCGTACCGGCGGACCGACTCCTGGTAGGTCAGGCGTGGGAAGGGAATGGGGACCTCGACGCCCAGGATCTCCCGCCACACCCGGGCGAACATGCCTTCGAGGACCTCGTACACGTCCTCCTCGGTGGCGAACGACATCTCGAGGTCGAGCTGGGTGAACTCCCAGTGGCGGTCGGCCCGCAGATCCTCGTCCCGGAAGCACCGGACCAGCTGGTAGTAGCGATCGACGCCGGCGACCATCAGGAGCTGCTTGAACTGCTGGGGGGACTGGGGCAGGGCGTACACCTTCCCCCGCTGGAGCCGGGAGGGCACCAGGAAGTCGCGGGCGCCCTCGGGCGTGCTCTTCGTGAGCATGGGGGTCTCGACGTCGACGAACCCACGCTGGTCGAAGTACTCACGGATGGCCGAGAACACCCGGTGCCGCAGGCGCATGACCCTGGTCATCTCCGGCCGCCGCAGGTCCAGGTACCGGTAGGTGAGCCGCAGGACCTCGTCCACGTCGACCCGATCCTCCACCGGGAACGGCGGGGTCTCGCTCTCGGTCAGGACCTCGATGGCGCTCGCCGCCACCTCCACCTCGCCCGTCCCCAGGCTCGGGTTCGCCGTCCCTTCGGGCCGCCGCCGAACCTCACCGATCACCCGGACCACGGATTCGTTCTTCGTCTCGGACGCGACCCGGTGCGCCTCGGGCGCCTCCTCGGGATGGGCCACCACCTGGACCAGTCCCTCCCGGTCGCGTACGTCGAGGAACACCACCCCTCCGTGGTCCCGGCGCCTGGCCAGCCAGCCCGCCAGGACCACCTCCTCGCCGGCGTGCTCGGGTCGGAGCTCCCCGCACATGTGGGTCCTCCCCCCGGGAAGCCCGGCGCTCACGAGCCGCCCTCCGCTGCCGTGGCCATCCACGCCGTCGCCTCCTCCAGACCGAGCTCGCGCTGCTCGCCGTCGGAGAGCCGGCGCAGGGTGACCGTCCCCGCCACTGCCTCCCGCTCGCCCACGATCACGGCGAACCGTGCGCCGGCACGATCCGCGGCCTTCATCTGCGCGCCCAGCGACCGATCGTCGAATCCACTCGCCGCCGACGCCCCCGCCTGGCGCAACGCGCGCAGGACCTCCACCGCCCGGGTCCGGCCGGCCTCGCCCACGGAGACCACGAACGCCTGCAGCGGCGGTTCCTCGGGTGAGGCCACGCCTTCATCCTGCAGCGCCAGCTTGACCCGCTCCAGCCCCATCCCGAACCCCACCCCCGGGACGCGGGGCCCGCCGAGGGCTTCGGCCAGCCCGTCGTACCGTCCACCGCCGAACAGCGCGCCCTGCGCCTGGGATAGCACCGAGCTCACGAACTCGAACGCCGTCCGCGTGTAGTAGTCGAGCCCTCGCACGAGCGTGGGCGCCAGCACCGGCGTGATCCCCTCGGCCCTCAGTCCGGACAGCACGGCGTCGAAGTGCTCGCGGCACGGCCCGCACAACCGATCCGCGATCTTCGGCGCCTCTGCCGACACGGCCCGGCAGGCGGGGTCCTTGCAGTCCAGCACCCGGAGCGGGTTCGCCTCGAACCGGTCGCGGTGCTCGTCGGCCAGGCGTTCGCGGTTGGCCCGCAGGTACGCCAGCAGCTCCTCCCGGTAGGCCGGGCGGCAGTTCTCGTCGCCGATGCTGTTGATCTGGACCTCGAACCGAGAGAGGCCGAGGTCGCGGAGGTACCGGTTCCCCACCGTGACGACCTCGACGTCTGCGCCCGGGTCGGCCGCCCCGAAGACCTCGATCCCGAACTGGCGGTGCTCGCGGTACCGCCCGGCCTGTGGCCGGCTGTACCGGAACATCCGGGCCACGTAGTAGGCCTTGAACGGTGAGGGGTGATCGTGCATCCGGGCCAGGTAGGCGCGAAGCACGGGGGCCGTCCCCTCGGGCCGCAGCGTGAGCGAACGCCCGCCACGGTCCTTGAACGTGTAGGTCTCCTTGGTCACGACGTCGCTGGTCTCGCCGGAGGTCCGGTGGACCAGGTCGGTGGCCTCGAAGTCAGGCGTCTCCACGTAGCGGTACCCGTACAGCCGGGCGGTCGCGGCGGCCCGGTCGTACAGCGCGCGCATGCGGCTGCCGTCGGGCGGCAACAGGTCGAGCGTGCCTTTCGGCGGGGCCAGGTCCATCCGCTACAGGTGCCGGAGGAACGGGTTGGTGGCCCGTTCGAGCCCCACCGTGGTCTCGGGCCCGTGGCCCGGATAGGCGGCCACCGGATCCGGGAGGGCCAGGAACCGTCGCAGGCTCACCTCCATTGCCTCCGACGACGAGTTCGGGAAGTCGGACCGCCCGATGGCGCCCCTGAACACAAGGTCGCCGGTGAACACGAAGTCTCCCGCAGTGAAGCAGATGCTGCCCGGCGTGTGCCCCGGGGTGTGCAGGACCTCCAGGCTGAACCCGGCCACGTCGAGGACGTCGCCATCGGAGAGCGTCCGGACGTCGTCCGGGCGCCCCGCCGCCTCCGTGACGAACCCGGCTCCCCAGGCCCGCGGATCGGTCAGCGCGAGCTCATCGTCCTTGTGGATGTACAGGGGAAGGTCGCTCGCGCAGAGCAAGGCGGCCGATCCCACGTGGTCGTAATGGCCATGGGTGGCCAGCACCGCCACCGGCCGCTTCCCCGCCGCGCGCAGGAGCTCACGCACCCGGTCCGGAAAGAAGCCCGGGTCCACCACCAGGGCCTCCTCCCGCCCTTCCAGGGCCAGGAGCCAGCAATTCGTGTCGAACGGGTTGTCATTGAACGCCTCGAGATACATCGGTCGGCAATGCTAACAGCGGCGGTCTCTCCGCCGTTTTCGGGTGGTGGTCAGTTTGGGACCCGCCGCCGTAGCGGCGACATCGCAGAGGCGCGTCAGCCCGCCGTCGAACCAGGACAGGGTGGCCGACTCCAGAGATCTTGGCTGAGCGCGGAACGGCGGGTCACTGTCCGGTGAGCACGGCCATCAGCAGGACGTCCCGGTACGCGCCGTCGTGCCAGTCGTGCTCGCGGAGCCGGCCCTCCTCGACGAAGCCGGCCTTGCGGTACGAGCCGACGGCGCGTTGGTCGTCCGCCAGGACGTGGAGACAGACCTTGCGGAGGTTGAGGTGGCGGAAGGCGTACTCGACGAGGACTCGGCACGCGTCCTGGCCGTAGCCCTTGCTCCATTCGTCGCGCCGCAGCTCGATCCCGAGGTCCGCGCGGCGCGCGTACTCGTCGATCGCGTGAAGGCCGCATTGCCCGACGAACCGCCCGTCGACCTCGACCACGAAGCCGATCGAGTCCCCAGGTGGGTCGGACAGCTGCCGATCGAACCAGGTCTCCCACTTCGCCAGCGACGAAGGCCTTGGGGGCCGGTCGCTCCACCGGGACTCCACCTCTATGTCGTTGGCCAACTCCCGGAGATGCCGCAGGTCCTCTCGTTCGAGGGACCGCAGCACGACCCTCTCACCTCGCAACATCGGGCCCTCCCCCTCGCTCCAGCACCAGCGTCACCGGGCCGTCGTTGACCAGCTCGACCTCCATGTGCTCCTGGAACGCGCCG
>Ga0066710_100005056_pt1 | contig 11893 bp, 11 predicted proteins | sample GraSoiAngelo_159_FD_79666 | JGI IMG/M metagenome (GOLD analysis project Ga0066710, IMG submission 79666) | Grasslands soil microbial communities from the Angelo Coastal Reserve, California, USA - 14_1009_16_40cm | ecosystem: Environmental > Terrestrial > Soil > Grasslands | place: USA... | reverse complement strand
GAACGGCTCTCAAAACCGAATTGATTGCAGTTTATTCGACACCTATGCTGGGCGTCAAGGATCGCGTTAAATTACCGGATACTAAAGGTCTGAGGCAGAGCGGTTGATAAGACTTCCCAAGCAGGGTACGCTCATACAACGCAATCCATGGTCATTTTGGGCGGGGAGTCTTGATGAAGGCGGCAAATCCGCGTTGAGTTGCCTCTGTGGCTGTCTTGAGCAGGTGCTGAAATTCGAGGCCGCGAATGTCGCGACCTGCGGCTTGGCAAAGGCTTGCGGCCTGTGCCGCCACCACTTCATCAAAGGTAGCTAGGGCGGGCAAAAGTTTAGCGGGATCCGGACCCGTTCTTTCAATCACAGATTTAGCGTATGCTCGCGGACAAGTATATTTCTTATCTTCGTCCGCGTCGACCCAGATCGGATTGGTTGAACCGATGACACGTGGTTCCCACCGACGTGAGCTGGGCTGGTAAGGCCGAGGAATAGGCCAGTAAGGAACCGTCACGCCTGGTCCGCTAGCGATAGCCACCAGATACACATCGTGAGCAGGTCGTGAGATGACCCAATGAATATCAGCTTTTTCTACCGATTTTGCCGATGACTTAATTCGCTCCTCGCGAATTTTTACGCCGTTGGAAAACAGCTCTACTTTGTCAGCATTAGTCCAGGAAGGACCATAAACTTTGACGGTGACACCAATCTCTTTGCCCATCCCGGTTGCCAGCTCGCCTACCCCAAAATTGTCGTCCACCCTCATTTGGGTCAGCAGGCCCATGCTGACGAGTACGCGGCCTCGGAGAAAATTGCGGCAAACCTCATCGAGATCGATACGGGCTGGGTCGGAATCGCCAGCCATGACATAGGTGCGGCCCTGTCCCAGAATATAACGGCTCACATCGTGACAGTCACTTGATCCGACTCCAACAATCCGATAGCCATAATTCAAGAGGGCGAACCAGTCGCGATAGACCTCCATCAGGTCTGAGCGTAGGGCGCCGGAGTTAGTCAATTCAACAGCATCAAAACTGAACTCCTGACCCTGCAAGTTTTCGCCACTGACCTTGTTGAAATTAGTTTCAGCGAAGGGTCGAAAACCGGTGTGGAAGTCACGTGGGTGATTCAGGATGACGACTTTCACATCCGGCGTCAACCGGATCGACTCCATAAGCTGTGGCCGGTTTTCGAGATGGAAGTCGGGTATGCGGCTGTCGGGTTTCATTGGAAACGCATTGAAATGCCCAACTTGCGTTGTGACCTCATTGCCGGTGACCGGGGTGAAGTAAGGGTCCATGTGCGTGCGGCGGGCAGCCGCTGCATAATCCACCTGAGCGTTATGTTCTGTCGCAATGGGCAACTCGATTCCCTCGCCCGCGATCGTAAGCATACGCTCGTCAAGAGTGGCGTCGCCATGACCGCTGTAAGTCAGAGTGTGAACGTGGGTGTCACAAGCAATCCATCCTGGCGTCGGGACTTCGCGTCGGATGGCCAAGCGCACCTGCCGGGTTTGGCCAGTAGTGGCGAAGATTTTGGTGGAGTCCAACCCATATTCGAAGCCGCGAGTCGCATAGAGTGTGTACTCGCCTGGGCGTACCCCAATCTTGGCCTTACCATTCCCCGTGTAGACTACTCCGGGCCGCATAGCCAGTTGCTCCTCTGGACTCGTGTAAAGCGGCGCCAACGCACCTTCCTTGTCGACAAGAGTGATGCGGCAAGGCAGGGCCTGATGGGAATTGGAATCGACCACGCTGATCTCGAGGCTCGCCTGATTCAGCGCCTCCTTGGGCGGGCGCTGGTCGAGCTGGATCTCACCCACGACAATGTCATCGCCTTCTTGAGGCGGATGAATGGAGAGTGCGTTTTCTCCGTCATGCAAGGCTCCAGCCGGCAGCGGCAGCGTGTGCACAAGATTCTGCTCCATTCTGAACAGTGTCCCAATCTGCCGACCATTCAATTCCACCCGCCACTCGAATTTTACATCCTGTTGCCGAATGAATAACGTAGCTTCACCTGGGTTGGGCTGGGCCTTAAAGCGAAGGTTCAGTGTAGATCCGTGGGGCCGTTTACCAACGAATACTTGCCATTCTGGTTCTGGAAGCGTTGTCAGATAATAACTTTTTCTATTTACAAAGCGAACCAAACCGACCGTGCCTGTAAGAACGGTAAGCAAGGCGAGTGCGAGGGATGGGGTTCTCCATTTGTTGAATTCTGCAAGACAGGATCTCATTCCAAATCTATGCCAGGCACAAGTGGAACCCCGCTAATGCTATCTGATTTGCTTCCACAATTCCTCCACCGCCACCGTCTCTCCCTGAAGCCTGGCTTGCCGTCTTTGATTCGCGGTAGTGCCGCCCAAGGGCGGCATGAGGGGCTGCGTTGGAATAAATAGACGCACCGTCGTCGTGGGCTCAGGTCTCCTCAGTCGGATGTTCGCGATGGAATACGGCGGTCAACTGCGCTCCTGCTAAGAGAATTAAGCTCGAGACATAGCCCCAGGTTAACAGGGCCACAACCGCGCCGACGGGACCGTAAATCTCATCGTAATGAAAATATTGAAGACTCCAGGCGAAGCCATATTTGGCTGTTTCCCAAAGCAGACCGGCAACCAGGGCACCGGGCAGCGCATCGCGTAGCGTTACGCGCGTGTTGGGCAAGAAACGGTAGACGAGCACAAAAAGGGTAACCGTTATGAAAATGCTGACGAGTGAGAACAGAATTTGCCAAAATGCACTGCCGATCATTGCCAGAAGCCTCAGCCGCAGGAGCACGCGCAGCGGCAGACGCCGGGCCCGACTTTGTAAAGCGACCAGCACGGAAGTGACTACTACTGACAGGGCCAACAGCAGCCCCACCAGTCCGATCATACCGAGGCTGCGCGCTCGCCCGTGCAGGAAGGTGCGGGGTTTCGTTCCCCAGATTCGATTGAGAGCGCGTTCAATGACCGAAAACACCCATGTTCCAGCCCACAGCACAATGACGGCACAACTCGTGATCACACCCATTCCCAAGTTTGAAAGCGAGTGAATCGTTTCGTGTAGGAACTCCCCTGAACCTGGAAAGATTTCTATAATCTGAGTCAGGATTTCGCTGCCCTCCACCGTGCGGTTACTGATTACAAGAAGTAAGAGGAGCACTGGAAAGAGAGTCAGCCATCCGAAGTAGCTCACCGCGGCGGCCGAGGTGAACAAATCGTTTTCGTGGAACTGTTGCAAGCAATGGATAACAATGGTGCTCCAGGTTGCGCGATTGCGAACGCCTATGGATCGCCGGCTAAAGGGCAGGAATCGTCTCATGGCAGCAATACGGTTTCACTCCCAAAAGGCCCGTTATCGTCGTTCTTGCCCGTCTTGGGATTTCTAGGAGAGCAGGAGGACGACGAGAGCGCGACGTGCCGGGATCAGAGATCAGAGCCTCGGCCTCGTTAGGCACTTAGCCGCAAACTTGAAAAAAATGTGTTTCAAATTGTGGCGCTGACAAGGAATCAATGAGTTAGAATGCCTCAGTGGAAAATGACAAACGAAAAACGGCCAATGGAAAACTCTCCAAAAGCCACTCTTGAGAAACGCTGTCCCAAGTTCCCCTTGGTCGCTAGGCTTTCTGCTGCCCGAAGGGGCAGAACTGGCAGAGATCATGACACAAGGGCGGGCAGGTTACAACTCCGAGAACCTTGTTAGATCGTCCCCTATTTGGTGTTCCCGAAAAATCTTTATTGAAATATTGTTCGAGAGTGCCGCACAGTTCCAAAATGGGATTCGGCGCATTGACTCTGAAAATCCTTCCTGCGGCGATGGAGCTAAAGAAATCATCCGTAAGCAGTCTATTTATTTCACAGACCGCGCGAATGAGCCACCCTCTCAGGGTGCCCAGCCAGAATCCTGGTTAAGGATTGAACATCATGGAAGTTATACTGAACGCCGATGAAATCCGGGTTTTGGGCTCCCTGATCGAAAAGGAGATGACCACTCCCGATTACTACCCGTTGACACTGAATGCCCTCATGCACGCTTGTAATCAGAAATCCAGTCGTGATCCCGTTGTTTCATTTGATGAGCAAACGGTGGTCCGCGCTCTGGACGGGTTACGGGAAAAAAAACTGGCTCGTGTAGTCAGCAGTCCCGATAGTCGTGTTGCCAAATACAGGCAAATCTTCACTGACACCGCCAATCTTACCCAGGCGGAACTGGCCTTGCTCTGTGTATTAATGCTGCGGGGACCCCAAACTGTGGGTGAGTTACGCGGACGCACGGAGCGCCTTTGCAATTTTGAAAGAGTGGCCGAGGTCGAGGCCGCACTTCAGCGGTTAATCAATCGGGACTCCGGAGCCCTGGTCATGCTACTCCCTCGGCAGACGGGTCTGAAAGAACCTCGATTCATGCATCTGCTCGCCGGAGAAGTCCAGGACAACGAAATGAAGTCTCGCAATGAACCGATTTTCGAGGCCCGCATTGACAATGAAAGAATTTCCCGAATTGAACAGGAGATCGAAAGTCTTCGTAGAGAATTGATGGAATTGAAGCGAGATTTCAGCGATTTCAAGAAGCAGTTTGATTAGGAGGGACCAGGCGCTTCTGGCGGACACAAGTAAACGCCGAAGACTGTTGGCCTCTTACCGGCCTCGTCAAAGGCACCGGTGTTAAGTCAAGAATGTGGGAGGCGCGCTCCGCGCGGCGACCAGCGCGGATTCAACAGGCAACATGGACTGTAAGCCCTAACTTTTGATCGCTGGCCGGAGACCGCCTCCCACGCTGGACCGTTGTTCCCATTCCCATCTCCTAACTTAAAGCTATTCCGTCAGGGGGCGCCTGTCAGGGGCGTGGAACAGAGAACGCACTGCCTCTCCCCTAGAGGATGAAAGGCGGATGAAGGACGACGTTACTTAGTCTGATACAGCGCACTCATTCAGGTTGAAGGAGGAAGCATGAAAGGCTTTACACGGGCAGTATTGCTTGCCCTCTTTTTTGCATGTAAGTCATTCTCGCAAGTCCCCGAGAATCTTCTTGTGGAAGGGATTCCACCAATTCCAGAGACGCTGAAGGAAGAGGTCTCCCGATATCTGGAATTTCGCTCCGCTGCATTTAACGACTGGCATCCGATGAAACGGGAGGTTCTCATTTCAACCCGATTTGCGGACACCAATCAGTTGCATCAGGTAGCCATGCCGGGTGGGGCACGGAAGCAGCTGACATTCTTCCCGGATCGAGTGGGCAGCGGATTGTTTCAACCGATTAACGGAAACTTTCTCGTTTTTCCAAAAGATACCGGTGGGAATGAATTCTTTCAGCTCTATCGGTTTGACCTGGCCGATGGAAAGGTGACTCTTTTAACCGATGGCAAGGCCCGTAACCTAGGGGTCCGTTGGTCAAGTCAGGGCAAATGGCTTGCCTACACGTCAACACGTCGTAACGGCAAAGACAATGATATTTATCTGATGGACCCTTCCGATCCTGAGAGCGATCGGCTTTTGACCCAGGTTAGCGGTGGTGGTTGGGAGATTCTGGATTGGTCACCCGACGATGCCCGGATGATTTTGATGGAACACGTTTCCGCCAACGAAAGTTATCTCTATCTTGCCGATGCCACGACGGGATTGAAGCAACTCCTGACGCCTAAAGGAGGGGAAAAAGTGCTTTTCTCCCGCGCTCGGTTTGCGAAGGATGGCCAGTCAGTCTATGTTGTGACCGACAGAGAATCTGAATTCCAACGCTTGATGAAGTTGGAACTCTCGAACAAGAGGCTTGTCCCGCTCACTTCTTCGATTCATTGGGATGTCGAAGAGTTTGAGCTTTCCCCGGACGGGAAAATCCTGGCCTTTATTACCAACGAGGGAGGGGCCGGCGTCCTGCATCTCTTCGAGCTGTCCTCACGGCGGGAAATTCCCGCTCCCCATCTTCCACAAGGGATTCCTTCCAACTTGAAGTGGCACTCCAACGGACGCGATCTGGCGTTCAATTTTACCTCGGCCCGATCCCCTGCCGACGTCTTCTCTGTTGACATCAAAACCGGCAAGGTTGAGCGCTGGACTGAAAGCGAAACCGGCGGCCTAAACACGGCAAACTTCACCGAAGCGGAGGTGATCGAAATGAGGAGTTTCGACGGCCTGCAGATCTCAGCCTTTGTGTATCGCCCCGACCGGTCCAAATTCCCGGGTAAACGGCCAGTCATCATTATCATTCACGGCGGTCCGGAAGCACAGTTCCGGCCTGCCTTCCAGAGTCGTTCGAATTACCTATTAGACCGATTGGGAATCGCACTTGTTTTTCCTAATGTGCGTGGGTCAAGCGGCTATGGCAAGACTTTTCTGACACTGGATAATGGCTTTAAGCGTGAAGATCCAGTCAAAGATGTCGGGACGGTTATCAGTTGGATTGAAAAGGATCCATGGCTAGACAGCGGTCGGATTGCGGTTTATGGAGGCAGCTATGGTGGGTACATGACGTTGGCTTCAATGACTCATTTCAATGACCGACTACGGGCCGGAATCGACGTGGTCGGAATTTCGAATTTCGTGACGTTCCTGAAGAACACCCAAGACTACCGACGCGACCTGCGGCGAGCTGAATACGGCGACGAACGGGATGAAGCTATGTACGCCTTCTTGGAAAGGATTTCACCTCTAAGCAGCGTCCAAAAGATCACTAAGCCGTTGCTGATCGTTCAGGGAAAGAACGATCCGCGTGTTCCTGTCACTGAATCAGAGCAAATGGTCAAAGCTATCCGTGGAAATGGAGTGCCAGTGTGGTACCTGATGGCAACAGATGAGGGACATGGCTTTGCCAAAAAGAGGAATCTGGACTTTGAGTTTTACACTATGATTCTTTTCCTCAAGACGTACTTGCTAAATTGAAGCCCCTGTGACCGGATGGCGGCAGAGAATTGATGATTGATTGTAGATTGCGCTAAATCAGAGGCTCGACATGAGAAGGAGCGTCGGAGGGATAAACAATCCTTAGCAATTCCCGCATATTCCCGATGAGGAAGTCAGGCTGGGCCTGTTGCAGCGTGTCGCTGGCCAATCCGTAGGTTACGCCACAGGTAGCGATCCCCGCGTTGCGGCCGGTCTGGATATCGATCCGTGAGTCACCCACCATAAGAGCACGATCTCTAGAAACGCCGGTGTCCTGCAAGATTCTATGAATGCCGACAGGGTCTGGCTTCTTTTGTTCGAAACTATTCCCACCGTAAACTGCCGCAAATTTCTCCTGCACACCCAGCCCTTTCAAAATCGCGTTACTAGGATCGACAGGTTTATTGGTCAATACCGTCAGGGTAAGGGAGTCGAGGCGGTCTAAAGCTTCTCGAACACCGGGATATAAGACAGTGTGGTCTAGTAGGTGCTGTTTGTAATAGTGCAAGAAAATCTCAAGAGCCTGTTTAATCTCGGTGTCACTGGGTTCTCGCCCCAGGGCTCGACGGATAAGCATTGAAGCCCCATCGCCTACGTAACTGTAAATAAGCTCGTTCTCTAATACCGGCAGGCCCAAATATGAGCGAGTGTAGTTAACGCTGTTGGCAAGGTCAAGACGTGAGTCGATTAAGGTTCCATCCAGGTCGAAAATGATCAGGTCGTAGTTTGAACTGACTGGCGCATTGGAAACCATCGAGGGCTCCGATAGCGAATCTAGCCAACTGTGCCCATTATACTGGCTAGTATTAACTGCCGAAAAAGAATTCTCCGCCGGCCTGTGCTATAGTCATTCGTCGGCGGTCGGTCTTCCGTTGTTGCAAATTCGTGCCGGCCGGTCGCGACAAAGGACTGGCGTAGCATCTCGGTTAAGGAGCCACGATTCGATGTTCAAAACCCTGGAATGGACGGAGGCTGGAGTCGTTCTGCTTGACCAGCGGAAACTACCCACCGAGGAGGTATACCAAGTCTTTGGAACCTACCAGGAAGTCGCTCAGGCCATTAAAGACATGGTCGTCAGGGGCGCTCCAGCTATCGGCGTGACCGCAGCCATGGGGATTGCTTTGGGGGTAAAGCAGATTGAAACAGCCGATCCCGTCGTCTTTGTACAAAAGTTCCTGTTGATTTGCGATACGCTGGCGGCGACTCGCCCCACCGCCGTCAACCTTTTCTGGGCGATAGAAAGAATGAAAAAGGTCTTTTATGAAAACTTCAAGCATGGCGACTTTGCTCGGTTAAAGAGAGCCGTTGAAGACGAAGCCCTCCAAATGCAGCAGGAAGATGTTGAGTTGAATCGGCGAATGGGGCAACTGGGAGCCAGTTTGCTTCCACAGAAAGCCAGGGTGCTGACTCATTGCAACGCCGGAGCTCTGGCTACTGCAGGTTACGGAACTGCGCTGGGAGTGATCCGAGCTGCCGTGGAGCAGGGGAACAGCCTCCAGGTCTTTGCGGATGAAACTCGACCGTTTCTGCAAGGGGCTCGCCTGACTGCCTGGGAACTGCAGAAAGATCAAATCCCGGTAACTTTGATCACCGACAATATGGCGGGGCGTTTCATGAAATCCGGCAGGATCGATTGTGTGATTGTAGGGGCAGATCGCATCGCCGCCAATGGGGACGTGGCCAACAAAATCGGCACTTATTCGCTGGCGGTCCTGGCCAAGGAAAACTCCATCCCATTTTACGTCGCAGCGCCTACTTCAACTTTAGATTTGAACACGCCTAGCGGCGAACAAATTCCCATCGAACAACGCTCGGGTCAAGAAGTCACCCACATCAAAGAAACTCCTATTGCTCCCCACGGGATCGATGTGGCCAACCCCGCATTTGATGTCACACCGAATCGATACGTGACGGCGATCATTACTGAACGAGGAATCGCAAAATCGCCCTATGACGAGAGTTTAAGGAAACTCAAAGCCTAGATCTCGGAGGGAGACAGCAATTGGATTAGCTAACGCCTGAGTCTTATCAACTTCAATTGTATGGAAGCATTGGAGGATGTCTGGGTGGAGATACTGCTGACCTTCTCAGTCGGCAAACAGGCATATTAAGACAAAAAGGCTCGCTTCGAATGATTTGTTCCCGACGAGCATGTCCATAACCTGGAATAGCGCTTACCAGGGAATTTCCGGACTGCCTGATTTATGGTTGATATAACGGGCCAGGACAAAAAGAAAGTCAGAAAGGCGATTCAGATAGACAATAAGCTGGGGCGAGAACTTTTCCTGACGACCGAGTTGGACGACCTGTCGCTCCGCACGCCGGCAGATGGTTCGGGCCAAGTGTATGGAGGCTCCGGCCTGACTTCCGCCTGGTAAAATGAATTTTCGCAGAGGAGGGAGCTCCTTTTCCCACTCATCGATCGTCTTTTCCAAGCTTTGGATGCGGGTTTCGGGGATGTAGAACTTCTCTGAGCGGTTCTTCTCTGCGAAGTCAGGATCAGCCAGTTGGGCGCCCATGGAAAGGAGATCTTTTTGTATCTCGATCAGAAGTCCCGCAATCTGGAGATCAGGTATGGCGGACCTGGCGAGCCCCACGGCCGCGTTTAGTTCATCAACTTCACCATAAGCTTCTACCCTCAGGGAGTCTTTGGTTACTCTTCTCCCGTTGAGCAGTCCCGTCTCACCCGTGTCTCCGGTTTTGGTATAGATTTTCATCGTCTATGCTCATTCGGTCAGCCCTTCAAACTCGATAACGCGCCTGCGGAGCTCGGCAGGGACAGGGATCGTTTTCTTTTCCTTCAAATCAAAGCAAGCTTGGACGGTTTGTCCATCAGCAATCAAGCGTTCTGACCTGCTCTCGGTCACTTCATATTCGAAAACAAAACTTGAGGTCTTGAGCGCGGAAATGCGACCCGCCACTTTCAGTGTCTCGCCAAAGAGGGCAGGGGAACGGTAATTGCACTCAGCTCGCACCACCAGATAGTCAAATTCTTCGAAGGACTGAATGCCGAAAAGATACTTCCAGTAATGGGTTCGCGCTATTTCGAAATAGGTCAAGTAGACAGCATTATTGACATGGCCCAAAGCATCCAGATCGCGAAATCTCACCTCCACAGGAATGGAAAATTGAAAAGCGCACATTCGGTATGGAGTTTGCTGACACCCGGTATGTGGTGTTTATGTCGGCGTCTCTATTGGCAGCTTATCAGTGACAAACGGGAGTCCAGTTACTTCGCACGGGATTGAAGCGCCTGTGTGTTCAAGCCGAAGGCTCGTTCCAGGCTCCATGGCTCCTCGGCGAATATAACCCATCGCAATGGCTCGACGCAGGCTGGGAGAATAAACACTGCTGGTAACCCAGCCCACCTCTTTCTCCGCTTGAAAGACTTTGTCTCCCCTGTGAGCAGCATGATCTGTTGCAAGGAGAAGCCCTACCAACTTGCGATTCACATGACCCAAGTAGGTTGTGCGCGCAATCACTTCTTGACCAATGTAGCAACCCTTGTTAAGACTGATGGCGTGATCAAGGCCGACTTCGAGAGGGAGATTGCTTTCCTCCATGTCCACTCCATAGCGGGGTATTCCCGCTTCAACACGGTGGATATTTAAGGCGGTAAGTCCGACAGGTTTCATTCCCAACCCTTTGGCGGTCTGTTGAAGCAGACTCCAAAACTTAACCAGGTTTTTCTGGTCCAGAACGAGGTCGTATCCTCCTTCGCGAGTCCGGTTCACCCGGCAAACCCGAACCTTTCCCCATTGGGTCTCGGTCTCGCAATGATTGAAGAGTTGAGGCAACACACTGTGATGGGGTGCGATTTGACTGAGGAGTTTGAACGCTTTGGGACCTTGAATTGAGAGGAGGGCTAGCTCTTCCGACCGATCCAGCAACTGGACTTGATCACCTATAATGAATTTTCTCAGGACGTTGACTACTTTCTCGTGGAGGTCCGGCTCTACTGTCAAGAGGAAGGAATCCTCGAGGCAATAGACTCGCATATCAGCCACGATTCGTCCTTGCGGGGTGAGCATGGCGGCATAACATCCCTGACCTGGATTTAACACTTTGATATTATTCGTAAGCATCCCATGCAGGAAGCGAACGCGATCCGTCCCTGTGGCCTCAATCAATCCCGACGAGGTGAGATCAAGTAAGCCGGCGGAGTGTTTCAGAATTTCGTATTCCTCTTCCACAGCAGAGAATTTCTGAGCCACTTCCCAGCCTCTGTCTTCAATGAATTGGCCACCTTCAGCCATTTGTGCCTCATATAGCTTCGATCTCTTGGACATTTCCTCAAACTCTGCAAACGATTAAGATGAGATCATCATAAGAGAAACCAGAGTTGCCCGGAGTTTCAATGGATGCGCTGGGATTGGTTGGATGGAGAAGTGGAAAGATTAGTGATGATGTCGATCCTCTCCAACAAATGACTGGCCAGTTCATTAAAGCGATCAATCTGGCAGATGGTATCGATTTCTGTGATGATCTTGTCCAAGGCGGTTTCAATTTCGCTGAAGGACTTATCGGAATAGAATTCCTTTTGAATTTTGAGCCGATTCTTATGTTTTAGGAATTCCTCCTTATAAAACTCAATGATTTCGCGCTGTGAAGAAATATTCATTTCGGACATAGGCTCTCTCTCAGGAATCTAAAAGGCTCTTTAACAATTCATTGACCAATTGCGGATTGGCTTGCCCTTTGGTAGCTTTCATGACCTGGCCGACAAAGAAGCCAAAAGTGGCCTTCTTCCCTGTTCGATATTGCTCATAGGCGTTTGGGTTATTGGCGATAATTTCGCGAATCACTTTTTCAATCTCCGTCGAGTCAGTAATTTGCTTTAAGCCTCTTTCCTGGATGACCTGATGAGGGGACTTAGCCTCGCGAAACATCGTTTCAAAAACCTCCTTAGCCATTTTACCCGAGATTTCGCCACGATCAATAAGACCGATGAGAGCCGCGATTTCCCGGGGTTTGACCGGTGAGGCTTCGATCCCTTTGTTAAATTCCTTAAGATCTCTCAATAGATCGCCCATAATCCAATTGGACGCCGCT
>Ga0066710_100005055_pt1 | contig 11893 bp, 10 predicted proteins | sample GraSoiAngelo_159_FD_79666 | JGI IMG/M metagenome (GOLD analysis project Ga0066710, IMG submission 79666) | Grasslands soil microbial communities from the Angelo Coastal Reserve, California, USA - 14_1009_16_40cm | ecosystem: Environmental > Terrestrial > Soil > Grasslands | place: USA... | reverse complement strand
CTACCTGCTCTGCTGGTATTACGGCCTCCGCGGGCTCTCGCTGCTGTTCCTGCCCTACGCGTTCGGCTCGGCGTACCTCGGCCTCGCCGCCTTCGCGGTCTTCTACGGCCTCGACTGGGTGGCCACGGTGCCGCCGACGGTGCGCCTGGCGGCCGACACCTTCGGCCGGGAGAACGTCGGCATCATGTTCGGCTGGATCGCCGCGGCTCACCAGCTCGGCGCCGCGATGGCCGCCTACGGTGGGGGCCTGCTACGTACTTGGCTCGGCGACTATCAAGCGACCTTCATAAGCGCTGGCCTGGTCTGTCTGGTGGCGGCGGGCCTCGTCCTCCGCATCGGCCAGGCGCCGCGACCGGTGCCGGCGCGGTCGGTGGAGATCACGGGAGCCTGAGCCGCCTGGCGAGGCGCTCCCTCGCGCTGGTGGCGGCCCTGTTCGCGACGCTCGCCGTCCCGGGCGGCGCCCTCGCGCACCCCCGCCTCGTCGGATCCGATCCGCTCGATCTCTGCGCCGAGGTGCCCGCGCCCACCGCCGATCCGCGCTGCGTCACCGGCGTCGTGGTCGCGGCGCCACCGCTCGTCATTCGCCTCACGTTCAACGAGCCGGTGCAGCCGATCGGGCGTGGCATCCGCGTGGTGGCACCGAGCGGGCGGCGCGTGGAGCGCGGGCCAGCGCACGCGAGCGGGCGGGACGTCAGGGTCGATGTGGACGCGGCCGAGCAGGGGACCTACGCGGTGAGCTGGCGTGTTGTGTCCTCGGACGCCCAGCCCGAGCAGGGGCGGTTCGCCTTCAGCGTGGGCCGGCCGGCGGCGACCCCGACGCTGCTCCCGGGCGCCGGCGGCGCGTCGGGCTTCGGGTTCGTGGTCGCGGTCGTGGGCCGCGCGTTGCACTTCCTCGGCTACGCGCTCGGCTTCGGAAGTCTCGCGTTCCGCTGGCTCGTGCTTCGTCCCCTCGGCGCCTCCCGCGTCGCTGCGCTAGATCGCGCACTGTGGCGGCTCACGCGATGTGGGGTAGTGGCGCTGCTGCTCGCGGAGCCGCTCGTCGTTCTCGGCCACGCGCTCCGCCTCGGCATCGCGGGCGACCCCGACGTGCTGGCGGACGTGCTGGAGTCGCGTGTGGGGTTGGTGGCGGGTCAACGGCTCGGCATCGCGCTCACGCTGTGGGCGATGCTGACCGCGCTCGAGACCGGCTCGAGCATCACGCTAACGCTCGCCCTCGCGCTCGGGGGTGCGCTCGCGGTGATCGATGGGCAGGCCGTGCACGCGGTGGGCGTTCGTCCCGTGGCCGCGGGGCTCGTTGCGAACGCCCTGCACGTGGCCGCGATGGGTACGTGGGTGGGCGTGGTGATCGCGCTGCTCGTCGCGTGGCGGGTCGCGAGCGTCGCTACATTACGCGGCGCCCTCGCGAGGCGGGCCGGGCGCATCGCGATCATGGCGTTCCTCGTCGCGGTCGGCAGCGGCGCGCTGCTCTCATTCCAGCACCTTACCGGCACGGGTGATCTCGCCGCGACCTCCTACGGGCGGGTGATCGCGGCGAAGCTCGCCACGTTGATCGTAGTGCTCGCCCTCGCCATGGCCGCCCGGAGGAGGGGCGTCGGCGCGCCCGAGCGCTGGTGGCGGGCAGAGCTCGCGGCGCTTGTCGCGCTCTTGCTTCTTGCCGCCGCTCTTGTGTCGCTTCCGCCGCCCGCCTGAGGCTCACCCGGGCGGGTGGGTGCCCATGCCGCCGGGCCATCGGCACGACTCAGCTGCCGGGAGGTGTTGTCCGGAGCGTGGAACCGCTCCGGGTGTCCCGTCCCTGAGCCCCGGCTGGGCCAGATCTTGGAGCAGCACCAGCGTTCGGCGGCGGCAGGTTGAGCACTCTGGCCAGGTCGTCGCTGAGCAGCCGGGCTGATAGGCCGGTCCGGAAGGACCGCGTGTTGCCAGGTCAACAGCTGCCCGGCGCCCGGTGCCCAGATCGTCGGCGACGCTTCGACTCGGCCCGTTCGGGGAGTGCCTGACGGGCAATGCGACTCGGGCGGCGCGAGCGGCGCGGCGGGACTCAGCGCGACTTCCGCAAGAGCGGACGGAGATAGGGCCGGAGCCGGTCGGCGATGATCATGTGTCCGGCCGCATTCGGGTGGAGTCCGTCGGGCTGGAGCAAGCTGGGGTCGGCGGCGACGCCCTCGAGGAGGAAGGGCATCAGGGCGACGCGCGTGCGGCGCGCCACCTCGGGGAAGACCGCCGCGAACTCCCGCGTGTACTCGACCCCGTAGTTGGGCGGCATCCGAATTCCGGCGAGCAGGACGCGCGCGCCCGAGGCCTTGAGGCGTACGACGATCGCCTCGAGGTTGTTGCGCATCGCGGCGGGGCTCTGCCCGCGCAAGCCGTCGTTGGCGCCGAGCGCGACGACGACCACCTCGGGCTTGGCCCGCAGCACCCAGCCCACGCGCCGGAGCCCGCCCGCGGTCGTGTCGCCGCTCACACCGGCATTGACCACGCGGTAGGCAAAGCCCTCGCGTCGGAGCCGTGCCTCGAGGCGCGCGGGGAACGGTTCGTCCGCCGCCACCCCGAGTCCAGCGGTGAGGCTGTCGCCGAGCACCGTGATTACCGGAGCGCCCTCAACCAGCGCCCGGGGCCCGAGGCCGAGGGCGGCCACCACGAGCGCGGCGGCAAGCCAGGGAGTCACGGGCGCAGTGTATTATGAGTCGCTTGATGATTCAGGTCCGCGACCTCGTGATGCAGCTCTCGAGCGGGGGACGGCTCCTCACGATTCTCGACGGGATCGCGCTCGACGTGGAGACGGGTGAGGTCTGCGCGATCACCGGCCCGTCGGGCAGCGGGAAATCGACCCTCCTCGGCCTCCTCGCGGGGCTTGATCGACCGACCGCGGGCTCGATCGTGGTCGCCGGCGCCGAGCTGACGCGCCTCGACGAGGACGGGCTGGCGCGCTTCCGGCGTGAGACGCTCGGCTACGTCTTCCAGTCCTTCCATTTGATCCCGACGCTGACCGCGGCGGAGAACGTGGCCGTGCCGCTCGAGATCGCCGGCCTCCCGGGCGCGCTCGCGCGCGCTCGCGAACTCCTCGACGAGGTCGGGCTGGCCGGCCGAGCGCACCACTACCCCGCTGAGCTATCGGGCGGTGAGCAGCAGCGCGCGGCGGTGGCCCGCGCCGTCGCGCTTCGCCCGAAGCTTCTCTTGGCTGACGAGCCGACCGGGAACCTGGACTCCGCGACCGGCGCCCAGATCATCGAGCTGCTCGTGGCCCTGAACCGCAAGCGCGGCTCCACGCTCGTGTTTGTCACCCATGACCAGGCGCTGGCGCGCCACGCGGGGCGGATCGTCAGGCTCCGGGATGGCCGAATTCTGAACGGACAGCCGTGACCTCCGCCTTCCCGCTTCGGACGGCCTGGCGTGCGACGCGCGGTGCGTGGCGTCACTTCCTTGCGTTCTTCGCCTGCATCGCGCTCGGCGTGGCCGCGCTCGTCTCCGTCGGTACCTTCGCCGCCAGCCTCGACCGCGCGCTCGCGGGCGAGGCGAAGGCGCTCGCGGGCGGCGACGTCGAGCTCCGATCGGCCCGGCCGCCCGACGCCGCGGCGCGGGGTGCCCTCGACCGCCTGCGCGCCAAGGGCGCCACCACCACGGCCGTGCGCGAGCTCGCGGCGATGGCGCGGAACCCCGCCAACGGCGCGAGCCTGCTGGTCGAGCTCAAGGCCGTGGAGGCGGGGTACCCTCTGTACGGGCGCGTGGAGCTCGCCCTGTCCCGCCCGCTCGGGGAACTCATCGGGGACGGTAGGTCGGCGCTCGTCGAGAGGTCGCTCCTCGAGCGGCTCGGTCTCGCCGTCGGCGATCCGCTCCTGCTCGGGACGGCGCGCTTCACGATCGCGGGCGTGATTGACCGAGAGCCCGACCGCGCGTCGAGTGTCGTGGCGCTCGGTCCGCGCGTGATGATCGCCGCCGGAGCGCTCGAGTTCACCGGCCTCGTCGGTTACGGGAGCCGCGTCCGGTACCGGATGCTCGTGCGCCTCCCGGCGGCAGCGTCGCCGCGCACCGCGGTCGAGGCGCTGGAGCACGCGGTCACCGACCCGTCGGTACGGGTGACGGCGTTCGACGACGCTCGGCCCGGTCTCCGGCGCTTCTTCTCCCAGCTCGCCGCCTACCTCGGGCTGGTCGGGCTCGCGAGCCTCTTCGTCGGCGGCATCGGTGTGGCGTCATCCGTCGTTACGTTCGTCCGGCGGCAGCTCGCGACCGTCGCGGTCCTCAAGTGCCTGGGCGCCGAGTCGCGAATGGTGCTCGCCGCCTTCCTGCTCCAGGTGCTGGCCCTCGGCCTGCTCGGGAGCCTCGCCGGCGCGGCGCTCGGCGTCCTGATGCAGCCCGTGCTCGTCCGGGCGGTCCAGCCGTTCGCGCCCTTCGCCCTCCAGGCGGTGTGGGACGGATGGACGATTGGGCGCGGCCTCCTGACGGGAACGTTGACGGCGCTCCTGTGCGCGCTCTGGCCGTTGCTCGCGGTCCGAGAGGTACCGCCGTCGCTCATCCTGCGGCGGGACCTCGAGGCGGCGGCGTGGCGCGCCCCGCGGCCGTGGGGAGCGGCGCTGCCCATCGTCCCGGGGCTCGCCGCGCTCGCGCTCTGGCAGGCGGGGTCATTCAAGCTCGGGGCGATCTTCGTCGGCGCCGCGCTGGCCGCCCTCGCGGTGCTGGCGGCGCTTTCGCGGGGGCTCATCCTCCTCGTGCGATGCCTGCCGCCTCGCGGCGGCCGTGCCTGGCGGCAGGGGCTCGCCGGTCTCCGCCGGCCGGGCGGTCACGCGGTGCAGGTCGTGGTTGCGCTGGGCACGGGCGTCATGCTGCTCGTCGCCATCGCTCTCCTCGAGGCGAGCCTTCGCCGTCAGATTGCGTTCGAGCGGAAACGGGAGGCGCCCTCGTTCTTTTTCATCGATGTGCAGCCCGATCAGGCCGAGCCGTTCCGCCGCCTCGTCGCCGCCGCCAGCGGCGGGGTGGCTCCGGTCCTCACGCCGGTCATCCGCGGCCGGCTCGCGGCCATCGACGGGACGCCCGTCACCCGCGCGCTGATCGAGGCGAAGAAGACCGCCGCACCCGACGCGGTCTGGTACCTCACGCGCGAGTACGTGCTGACGGCCACCGCCGAACCACCGCCGGGAACCGCGATCACACGGGGCCGCTGGTGGACCGCGGCCGACGCCGCCCGGACGCCGCGTGTCTCCCTGGAGGAGGCGGCGGCGAAGCACCTCGGCGTCTCCATCGGCGGCACGCTCGCGTTCGACGTGCAGGGTGTGACCGTCGAGGCGGAGGTGATGAGCCTGCGGAAGGTGGACTGGCAGAGCCTCACGACCAACTTCTTCGCGATTCTCTCGCGCGGCGCGCTGGACGGCGCGCCCGTCACGTACATGGCGACGGCGCGGGTGCCGGCGGCCGCCGAGACGAGGCTGCAAGATCAGGTCGTGGCCGCGTTCCCGAACGTCACCGCCATCCCGGTGCGGCAAGTGCTCGAGCGCGTCGCGACCGTTCTGGCCGAGATCGGCCTCGCCATCCGGCTCATCGCGCTCTTCAGCATCGCGGTGGGAATCACCGTGATGGCGTCGACGCTGGCCGCTACCCGCTCCCAGCGGCTGTACGAGACGGTGATCCTGAAGACGCTCGGCGCCACGCGCGCAGCGGTCGCGCGCGCGTTCGCCGTCGAATACGCGTGCCTTGGCGCCGCGGCAGGCGTGGGCGGCACGCTGCTCGCCGCCGCCCTCGCGTGGGCGGTGCTCACGTTCGTGCTCGACGTGCCGTGGACGCTCGAGCCCGGCCTGCTCGCATGGAGTGTCGCTGGCACCACCGCCGTGGCGCTGGCCGTGGGCGGGCTCGGAACCTTCCGGCTACTCGGCCGGTCGCCGTTGGCTGTCCTCCGCGAGGAGTGAGTCGGCGCTCGGATCAGTTGCCGACTGGCTTCGATGGAGGCTGGGGTCGCGGCACCACTGAGACCGGGTTTGGTCCCCTCACGGCATCCGCCCGCTCAGCTCAACGACCTCCCCCCCCTCGCAAACCTTGACCCTGATGGGATCGCCGGACTTGAGGTGCGCCAGCCGGTCGCGGATCTTCTGACGGCTCGCCGTGTCGACGATCTGGACGCCGACCGACTCGAGGATGATGTCGCCGCCGAGGATGAGCTCGGCGCCGGCGATCGTGGCCTTCATCGTGCCCCCGCGGATCCCAAGCTTGGCGGCCGCCGAGTGATCGGCGACGCGCTGGACGAGGAGGCCGTTCGGCTGCGGCAGGTTGAGCACTCTGGCCAGGTCGTCGGTGAGCAGCCGGGCCGATATGCCGGTCCAGAACGACCGTTCCTCCAGGAGCATCCGACGCGCCATGTTGGATGTGACCACGAACCCCAGCCCCTCAAAGCCGCCCGACTTCGAGATGATATGGCTCACGAGGCCCATCACCTGCCCGTGCATGTTGAACATCGGCCCGCCGGAGTTCCCCTGGTTGATGGCCGCGTCGGTCTGGAGGAACTCCGCCTTGGCCAGGTCGTGGTAGACGGTGTCGGGCTGGTGGCGGCCGCTGATGTGGCCGGCGCTGAGGGTGTGACCGATCCCGTAGGGCGCGCCGATGATGAAGATCGGCTCACCAATCTGCACCTTGTCGGAATCGCCCAGCGTCGCGACCAGGGCCCCCTTCGGCATCGTGTCCAGCTTGAGGAGCGAGACGTCGGCGTCCGGCTCGGAGGCGATGACCCGCGCCCCCTCGCTCTCGCCTCCCAGAAACTCGATGGTGATCGCGTCGGCGAGATGAACGACGTGCGCCGCCGTCATCACCTTCCCGTCCTGCGAGATCAGCACGCCGGAGCCGACCTCGCCGAACTTCATGAGCTGGCCCTCGTCCGAGACCTCCTTCTCGCGTGTCCGGATGACCACGACCGACGGACTCACGTTCTTGAAGACCTGGGTCAAGTCTTGAGCGGGCGCGGGCGTCAGGGCCGAGGCGACCGCAGCGAGCGTCACGAGCAGGACCACAGGGCCTTTCATGCACATCCTCCTCCGCTGACGCTAGACGGATGGTCCTGAGCGCGGCATGGAGTCCCGGCGTGGGCCCAGACGTCCATGAGCTTCACGACGGCCTCCCCCGGGTAGCCGGCGATCTGGGGAAACGCTAGAGGGACCTGAGAGCACGACGCTCGCGAGGCAGCACGCCGACCATTCGCCAGGAGCCCCTCCCGGTTCTCCCTGAAGTCCGTCAGCGGTTGAACAACTCCCAGAGATGAGATGCGAGACACGTCGGAACGGATTCAAAGGCAAGACGGGAAAGATCGGAGCTCGGATGGCCGATGCCGCCGGCCGCGCCGGCCCTCACAGGCGTGGCGCCGATCAGCCACGCCGTCGCGCAGGCCTGCGTGGCGAACCTAGTCGCGTGCGACGGCCATGATTGGCGCTAGACAGCGCCTCGCCGGTGCACCGACAGCGCGCCGCTATTGGCGCGATCATTCCGTCAGCAGGACGATTCTCGGATTCGCCCTGGCTCCGCAGGGGTTTACGTTGCGCCGCAATTTCCGAGAATCCGGCACCCCCATTGCCATTTATCCCGCGCGTTCAGATTCCAGAACGGAGGGACTCCTTGGCGACGGTTTCGAAATCAGGGAACGTGGTGTCCAGGACGTCGCCGCGGAGCGTGAGAATCGACCCGATGATCGCCGAACGAACTTTTGGCGAGGGACACCGTCCTGTGCATCCATGGTGCGGGCGAAAGCCTCAAACCATACAGACGGGGCGAACAGAACAATCGACGGGATGCAACGAGCCTCGGCGTCGTATGCCACGGCACTGGCGCCGGCGAGCAGAGTCGTTGCTCCACACAGGAGGGTGTCATATGCGTGGCAAGACGGTGAGCGCAGTGGTGGTGGCGGGAATCGTCCTCTTCCTGGGGAACCTCGCGCTCGCACAGGACGCGGCGCCCGCGGCGACCGTCAAGTTCACGGAGGAGTCGGTGGGAGTGGGCGTCGGGTTCACCCGGGGCCATGGGGTGCTCACCTACCGGGGCCAGGACTATCCGTTCACGGCCACGGGGCTCTCGGTCGGGGAAGTCGGGGTGATGCGCGCAGAGGCCAGGGGCACCGTGCACCACCTCGAGACCCTCGTAGACTTCAATGGAAGCTACACGAGCGCCGAGGCGGAAGCGACCGTCGCGGGCGGGGCCGGCGTCACCATCATGCGGAACCAGAACGGCGTCGTCATCCGGCTCGTCTCCACGACGCAAGGGGCCGATCTGAAGCTCGCCGCGGCGGGAGTCACGCTTCGCCTGGCGAAATAGCGGCGTTATGAGAGCCCTCGTCCGGTACCTCGAGTGATCGAGACTCTCACCGACTCGATGCCGGCGGGGGTGATCCCGGCGACCCGCGTCGGAGATTCCGAGGTCGTCCGGCTCGTGGGGGTCGCCAAGAGCTTCAGCGGGCGTCCAGTCCTGCGCGGGGTCGACTTCAGTCTTGGGCGCGGTCAGATCGTCAGCGTGTTCGGCGGGAGCGGCGCCGGCAAGAGCACCCTGCTGCGGCTGGTCGCCGGGCTCATCAAGCCGGACGCGGGCCGGATCCTGCTCTTCGGGCAGGACGAGGTGCCGCTGAGCGAGGCCGAGATGTTGCCGCTCCGGCGGCGGATGGGCGTCGTGTTTCAGGGCGCGGCGCTGTTCGACTCGCTCACCGTTGGCGAGAACGTCGCGTTTCCGCTCCGGGAGCACACGCAGCGGCGCGAGCCGGAGATCCGGGACCGGGTGGCGGCGCTCCTGGCGCGCGTCGGGTTGCCGGGGCTCGAGGCCCGGTATCCGGGCGAGTTGAGCGGAGGCATGAAGAGGCGGGTCGGCATCGCCCGGGCGCTGGCGCTCTCGCCCGAGGTGATGCTGTTCGACGAGCCCACGGCGGGGCTGGATCCGAGCGCCGCCCGGCTGATCGGGGGACTGGTCGCCGAGCTTCACCAGGCGCTCGGGACGACCTTTCTCGTGGTGACCCACGACGTGCCGTGGGCCTTCGCCATCTCGGATCGCATCGACCTGCTGCATGGGGGGCGGGTCGTGGAAGAGGCCCCGCCGGAGGCCTTTCGCCGTTCGCCGAAAGCCGAGGTGCAACAGTTCTTGGCCGGTGTGCTTCGCTAGGGCGTGAGCTCTCGCCCAGCCCGATCACCCGTTCCGGGGTGCCCGGCACGGGCCGCGAGACAGGGGGACCTATCATGCGTAGCATATTGGTGGGACTGTTGGTGGGGGTAGTCTCGACGTCAGTCGCGATCGCCAGCCTCGCTTCGGCCGAGCCGGCCGCGGCGAGCGCGGGTCAGGCGCTCGGTCTCGAGGCCAAGGAGGAGGCGTTCGTCGAGTACGACCCCTGGAAGCGTTTCAACCGGAAGACCTTCGCGTTCAACCACAGCTTGGACTCGCACGTCGTCGAGCCGGTCGCGAGGGCCTACGACAAGGTCGTGCCCAACTGGGCGCAGCGGGCGGTCACGAACGAGGCCGCCAACGTCGGGTCAGTTCGGCGGATCGTGAGCACGGCACTCCAGGGACGCTTCAACGACATGGGCCAGGAGCTCGGCCGCTTTGTCATCAACACGATCTTCGGGCTCGGCGGCTTCGTCAACGCGGCACCGAGCTTCGGGGTCGCGGAGGGGACGACGGCCGACATGGGCCAGACCTTCGGGGTCTGGGGTGCTGGCCCCGGGCCCTACCTGGTCGTGCCGTTCCTGCCGCCGCTCACGCTCCGCGACGCGTTCGGCTTCGTCCTCGACACCGCGCTCGACCCTGTCACGTGGGTCGCGCCGATCGGGGCGCTGGCGGGCGCCACCGGCGAGAAGACCGTCAACACCCGATCCTTGAATCTGGAGCTCTACGAAGGCGTCGAGGAGACGACGCTCGACCTCTACAGCGCGGTCGAGAGCGCCTACCTGCAGCAGCGGGACGCGGCCGTTCTGGACGGGCGGGGCCCGTGCGCTCTTCGGGCGCAGCGACCGCCCGGTTCCGGGCGCCGACCCCGCGCGATGATACCCGCGTCCCGCGGACTGAGTGCCTTGTTGCGGGGCGCCGGCACGCGCGAAACGCGTCACGGCAAGCGCATGCCGGCTCACGAGCCACGGCTACTGACCGCCGCGTCATCCGCTTTTCGCCAGGTGGTCGTCCCGCTGAGACTGATGGAAGGCGAAGGGGGCTGCCACCCGATGACCCTTGCCGACGAAGGATGACCGTCGGAGCCGTGCGATGAGCCCCGGTGACAGCCTGCAGATGCTCGAGCGATACAGCCTCGTCATTATCCCCGCTCTTGTCGTCGCCGAGCAAGTCGGGATCCCACTGCCGGCGGTGCCGGCGCTGTTGGGATTCGGCGCCCTGGCGGCGCACGGGCGGGGCAGTATTCCACTGATGTTGAGCACGATGATGGTCGTCGCCCTGAGCGTTGACTTGGGGTGGTACGAATTCGGGCGGCGCCGCGGCGCGCGGGTCCTGACAGGTCTCTGCCGTCTATCGCTCGAGCCCGATTTCTGCGTGCGGCGCGCTGAAAACGTCTTCATCCGCTATGGCGTCCGCGCGATGCTCGTCGCGAAGTTCGTTCCGGGCGTGACCACTGTCCTGCCGCCGCTCGCCGGCATGTTTGCCGTCAAACGGACGCGGTTCGCCCTCTACGAACTCGCCGGGGTGCTGCTGTGGGCGGGAGTGTGGATCGGAGTCGGATACGTGTTCAGCGATGCGGTCGCCGTGGTTGCCCTCCACGTCGCGGCGCTGGGACTCCGGCTGAGTGTCGTCCTCGCAGCCCTGCTCGGCGGCTACATCCTGATCAAATACGCGCGTCGCCGGCTCTACCTGCGGCGGCTCCGGGCGGCGAGCGTTTCACCACAGGCGCTCAAGCGGCGCCTCGACGCCGGCGAGGACGTCACGATCGTAGATCTCCGCACGCCGCTCGATGTGGCGGCCGTGCCGTATGCGATTCCGGGCAGCCGTTGGGTGGAAGCCGAGCACATCGATCGACACGAAGCCGAACTGCGGGGCCGAGACCTGATCCTCTACTGCTCGTGACCGAACCAGGCCACGAGCGCCCGGGTGGCGCTCCAGCTCAAGCGTCGAGGCATCACCCGAGTACATCCCCTGCAGGGCGGTCTGGCTCAGTGGATGGCGCTCGGGCTTCCCGTCGACGAGTTACGTTCCGTGGAAGCGACAGGCGCCGACAAGATCCATCCTATAGAACCTGGGGGTCGTATGGATATCAAGCCGATGGCGACCTAGTCGGCCGGAACTCGGAGGGACGGCGCTCAGGCTACCGTCGAGGATTGTACGAGCCCGCAAGCTGACGGCGCAGACAACAATGTCTTTCGAACGGGGCAGGGCGTCGCCGGTGCGAAAGCCGTCGACGTGCGGAGCTCGTGATGACGCTTGGCCGCCCCTCGCCTCAGCGTCTGTGTGCATCTGAGGAAATGAAAGGGGAACCGATGACGGGAATGTTGCCATTGACGGCGCGCCCGGCCTGGAGGGCCCTCGAAGCCCACCACGAGAAGATCCGAGAGCTCCACCTTCGCAAGCTCTTCGCCGACGACTCGACACGCGGCGAGCGCCTGACCGCGGAGGCCGTCGGCCTCTACCTCGATTACTCAAAGAATCGCGTCACAGACGAGACCCTCGCGCTGCTCGGTCGACTGGCCGAGGAGTCCGCCCTGCGCGAGCGCATCGACGCCATGTTCCGGGGAGACAAGATCAACCAGACGGAAGACCGGGCCGTCCTGCATGTAGCCCTGCGAGCCCCGCGCGGCACGTCGATCCTCGTGGACGGCACGGACGTGGTGCCCGAGGTCCACGCCGTCCTCGGCGCGATGGCCGACTTCTCGAACCGGGTGCGGAGCGGCGCGTGGAGGGGGCACACCGGCAAGCGCATCCACAACGTCGTCAACATCGGCATCGGCGGCTCCGACCT
>Ga0066710_100005054_pt1 | contig 11893 bp, 13 predicted proteins | sample GraSoiAngelo_159_FD_79666 | JGI IMG/M metagenome (GOLD analysis project Ga0066710, IMG submission 79666) | Grasslands soil microbial communities from the Angelo Coastal Reserve, California, USA - 14_1009_16_40cm | ecosystem: Environmental > Terrestrial > Soil > Grasslands | place: USA... | reverse complement strand
ATACCACCATCCTCCATTCTTTTCTTTTCCCAGCAGATATGCCAGCGAAGGAGTCTTATTCAGCGCCCAGGCACTGGCTAGGCCCTTCAGCAAGGCGGGAGCCGGCAGCCAGGGATCTCTCAGCACCAGGGTGCGAGCTATCTTGCGTGCGGGTCCTGGAAAATGCTGGAAAGACGGCACCGACTCAGGAGAGAGCTGCATACTTTCTCTGACGTGCCCAGCCGAGAAGCCATAGCTGCCCAAACCACGATAACGGCGACTGCCAACACCAGCGCGAGTTTTGTCAACCACCCACTTTTGACGTCGTTATGTACGGGTTCAGAGCGACGTTCGACCAGCCACTTACCCAGCAATATCGCTGCCGCTCCAGCTGGTAGGAACAAAAGCGTAGTGAATTTTGCAAGCAAGGCAAGCCCTGGGCGGTGTCTTAAATAGCGGTGATTAAGACACTACCAAGCCCTGTGGTAACCCCCAATACTAGGCTCGATCGCATGGTTGGCTTTTCCAGCCAGCGGGTAAACGCGAACAGCGCTGTACACTGCATGCAACCCGTGGCTATATCTGTGTAAGCCAGACCGGAGAATGCCAAAACAACGGGCAGGGTTGAGAATAGAAGAGCTGCCATTGCCCCAGCAAATTCTCCGAACTCCTGGCGGGTCCAGCAAAACACAAGCCCCACGGCCAACACAAAAAATGGAAGTACGGCGGCGCGCGCGAGTGACAGGCTTAGCAAATAATGCCCATGGTCATAGAGGACGCTGTTTCCCACGTCATGATAGTTGTGAATACGTGGGTCACTCGCGGGCCAATTGGGGAACCGTTCTCCAGCCAGGTAGAGTGGGATTCCAATTGCGATGCGGGTGAGCGGGGGATGTAAAGGGTCCAGCGCGTAAGTGCCGCGGTCCAGTAATTCGATCGCGGCGGCCACGTGACCGGGCTCGTCGAATCCTTGGGCCGTAAGCTTGTAGGTTAGGAGAACGCGTGTGACTGCGATCAAAACCAGAAGCACGATAACCACAGCGACGAAACGCTTGCGACCCACTCAGCTATCTTCCCTTGGCGGCTTCTTCAACAGCACGCCGGGTCATCACTGTGACCAGGTGCTGGCGGTACTCGGCAGAGGCGTAAGTGTCGCCAATGAACTCCACATCGGAACCAGCCTGGGCTGCGGCGCCAGCGATTTCGGCTGCAGATTTGCCGCGTAGAGCCCTTTCCACGGCGGTGGCGCGGTAGGCGATGGCGGAGACTCCAGTGATCCCTATCGCAGCGCTATCGATTTTGGCCCCCGACATTTTCAGAAGAACGGCGATTCCGACGACGGCGTATCCAGAGGCGGGGTGATGGTGCTTCTTATAGGCTGCCCGCTGGCCCTCGGTGCGCGGTACCCGTACCTCGGTGAGAATTTCGTCATTGCGCAACGCGGTGGAAAACATTCCGCTGAAAAAACTTGTGGCTGGAATGACTCGCTCGCCAGTCCGGCTTTGGGCGACGATCTCGGCATCGAGAGCAAGTACGGCGGCAGGATAATCCGCTGACGGATGGGCTTGGGCGAGTGAGCCTCCGACCGTGCCGCGGTTGCGGACCTGGGTATCACCGATCTGCGAAGCGGCCAGGGCCAAAAGCGGCGAAGACTTTCGAAGAAGCTGCGATCCAGCGATATCGGCGTGGGTAGTCATGGCGCCGATGGCGACGCGGTCACCGGACTCGCGAATGTAGCTGAGGTCCTTGATGCGTCCGATATCCACCAGCAGCGTGGGTTGCGCCAACCGTAGTTTCATTGCGGGCAGAAGACTGTGGCCACCGGCAAGAATTTTGGCGTCTTCACGCGATTGCAGCAGAGTCAAAGCTTCGCTTAGATTGCGAGGCGACTCGTAATCAAAGTTTGCCGGAATCATGCTCGTGGCCTCCTTGCATTGCTTGTAGCCTTGGCGGGTGGTTTCGATTTCGTCGATTCAGATTTGGGCCCCGAAGATTGTGCCTGCCGAATGGCGCGCCACACCCGTTCCGGCTTGAGCGGCATTTCGATGTGACGGACTCCGAGATGCGCTAGCGCGTCGCAGACCGCGTTTACGGCGCAGGGTGTGGAAGCGATTGTGCCTGCCTCGCCTACACCTTTCACGCCCATGGGATTTACCGGCGAAGGCGTGACCGTGCTTCCGAGGGTGAACTCCGGCAGGCAGTGAGCTTTGGGCAGAGCGTAGTCCATCAGCGTGCCGGTGAGGAGCTGACCGTCGTCGTTGTAGATCAACTCTTCCCACATAGCCTGGCCGAGGCCTTGGGCAATGCCTCCGTGAATTTGTCCGTTCACCAGCATAGGATTGATTACGTTGCCGCAGTCGTCCACGGCAACGTACTTGTCGATCTTGACCTCTCCGGTTTCGGCGTCTACTTCGACGGAACAAATGTGACATCCGAAGGGGAAAGTGAAATTCGAAGGCTCGAAGAAATGGGTGGCTTCCATGCCGGGTTCGAAGCCCGGAGGAATGTTGCGAGCCGTATAGGCAGAGAGAACAAGGTCTCCGAATAAAATGGACTTCTTGCCACCGTCGGCAGTGAGGCGGCCGCGCCCAATGGTGATGTCAGCAGGCTTCACGCCGAGCAGGTGGGCAGCAAGCGTCGACATTTTGGCTTTGAGCTTTTGTGCCGCCATGTAAGCGGCAGTTCCTCCGACAGCGGTGGCACGGCTGCCGAAGGTCCCAATGCCGTATGGGACAGCCATGGTGTCGCCGTGCACCACGTTGACATCCTGAGGATCGATTCCCAGTTCGTCGGCAATGAGCTGCGCGAAGGTAGTTTCCTCGCCTTGGCCATGCGGCGAGGCGCCGGTTAACAAAGTAACTTTGCCGGTGGGCTCGATGCGCACTGTGCCGCTTTCCCAACCTCCGGCGGGTGTAGCCGCGGAGGGGCCGATGGCGCAAATCTCCACGTAGGTGGAGACGCCGACTCCGTAATATTTGCCTTCCTTTAATCCAGTCTTCTGACGGCGGCGGAGATTGTCGTATTCCGCGAGTTTCAGCGCTTTCTTTAGGCTCTCCTGATATTTTGCCGAGTCATAAGTAAGGCCGGTAATCGTGGTATAGGGAAATTCATTGGGCTGAGGAAAGTTCTTCAGGCGAAACTCGGCGGCGTCCATGCCAAGCTCGTGTGCGGCGATGTCCATAATGCGCTCCACGTTGTAAGTGGCCTCGGGACGGCCAGCGCCGCGGTAGGCGTCGGTGGACATCTTGTTGGTGAAGACGCCTACGATGTCAATCTGGATGGCAGGAATCTTGTAGCAACCAGCGTGCATGAGCGCGGTAAGCTGGGGGATCAGCGGGGTGAGAAGTTGATGGTACGCGCCTAGGTCCGCGAGTATGCGGGCGCGAAGGCCAAGAATCGTGCCGTTCTTCTTTAGTGCCAGTTCGACATAATTAATGGTGTCGCGACCGTGGATGGTGGCGAGGAAGTTTTCACGGCGAGTCTCGGCCCACTTCACGGGACGTCCCAACTTCATCGCCAGCCAGGGCACAATTCCCTCTTCGCCGTAAACGTTGAGCTTGCTGCCGAATCCTCCGCCGACTTCCGGAGCAATCACGCGCACTGCAGTTTCAGGCAGACCGACGAGCAATGAGATCTGAGTCTTCAGCAGGTGAGGGATTTGCGTGGAGGACCACACGGTCAGGCGATTTTCGCCAGGGAGGTATTCGGCAAGGACACCGCGCGTCTCCATGGCAATGGGTGCGAGCCGCTGATTGATCATGCGCTGCTTTACGATCCGATCAGCTTTCTTGAAGGCAGCGTCCACGTCGCCATTTTTCAGGCTGTGGGTGAACGCCTGATTGCTTTTGAACTCCTCATGGACGTGCGGAGTGTCTTTGCCCAGGGCCTTCTCCATGTCGGTGACCACGGGCAGAGGTTCATAATCCACTTCCACGAGTTCAGCGGCATCGCGAGCGGTATACAGGTCCTCGGCAACGATCACAGCAACAGGCTCGCCCACGTAACGTACTCGACCGGTGGCTAGTACGGGATGACTGGGTACCTTGAGGTCTGGCATCTGAATGGCGCAGGGAACCGGCCCTATGCCCGTCGTATCTTCCGCGGTAAAAACGGCTACTACGCCCGGCAACGCTCGCGCAGCGTCGATGCGAATGGACTTGATCTGGGCGTGAGCGTGTGGCGAGCGGGTGAAGGCGCAATGAAGCATACCCGCAGGCTTGAAGTCGTCGGTGTAGTGGCTGATGCCCTTGATAAGCCGCGGGTCTTCCTTACGCTTGAGTTTCTGGCCGAACCAGCGAACGTCGCTGTTGCCCTTGCCTCCGTTACTCGATGCGCCGTTAGATTTTCCGTTACGCGTCATAGGTCACCTCGCTCCCGCGCGCGCTGCGACTGGCTTGGACATTTTGCGAGAGGCGTTTCTGACGGCTGCAACAATGTTCTGGTAGCCGGTGCACCGGCATACATTGCCGTTGAGAGCCTGGCGAATGTCGGAGTCCGAAGGGTTGGGTTGGCGATCAAGGAGGTCATGCGAGCACATGATCATGCCGGGGGTACAGAAGCCGCATTGCAGGCCGTGCTCCTCCCAGAACCCGTCCTGAAGGGGATGCAACTGGTCACCTGTGGCCAGACCCTCTACGGTAGTGACGCTGCGACCGTCGGCTTGAACCGCCAGTACGGTACAGGATTTGACGGCACGGCCGTCCATCAACACGGTACAAGCGCCGCATAGTGAAGTTTCGCAGCCTATGTGAGTACCCGTGAGGGCGGCATTTTCCCGAAGAAAGTGGACCAGCAACAAGCGCGGCTCCACTTCGGCGCTACGCTGAACCCCGTTGATATTGATCGTGATTTTCTTCTTCATAGGTCCCCGCGGTATAGGCAAGAATCGGGCAGGAATCAGTCGAGGGGGGCAACGATATCAAAAGCATGGGCGGGATGACAAGGGGTCACGACTGCAGAAATCAGCTCAGTTGGAAGCAGGACTCGGAGGGGCGGAAATCGGAGTCACAGCCTTCAATTGGTCCAACGCGGTCAGGACGCTCTGCCACTTATCTTTGTCTTTCTTGGTGTTGATTGGAGCAGAGAGATCGGAATAGAAGTGCAGAATGTTGTCGCGCAAATCAGGCGTGACCCCATTGAATTTGTGCTCGGATAATCTGCTCAGCAACTTGGCATAGGTATCATCGGTCAGCGAATATTCGGCCGCCTTGGTCTCTTGGCCAGTATCGAAATCAACATTGGGCAGTTGCAGAGAGTTGGCACGAGCCTGTTCCAGAAAAGCCCGGTATCGGTCGACTGTGACATTAATGCTCTTGATATACATGCCTTCGGTCTGCGGGGTTGGAACCTTGAACGCCAGGGCTTTAAACGGCCCAATTTTGGGCATAAGTCGCAATATGGTTGCCAGAATTCGGGTTCCGAGGCCGGGCTTGATGTAATCCTTTCCCCATTCCTTCTCGTAATCGGTGCGCTTAAGCCGGTACAGGAACTTTTTCTTGGCGACACTAGGCTTCTCGCTCATCAGTTCCTTCTTATGAGTTTGCAGCGCAACCTTGGTCATTTGCGGGATTAACCGGCTGATTGAGAAACGGTAAGTACCCACTGCCAGGTCCTCATGCGCGAGTATGTCTTTCACTTCCACACCGTAGATGACCGGGAACGCACGCTCCAGCAAAGGCTTGGACACTTTGAAACCGATGAAATCGTGGTACTGCTCCGATGCATAACGATTCTTCGCGACTTGCACCATGTCGAAACCGAATTCGGTTTTAATGTGAGCCGTTTTGTTCTGAGCGTATCTCACGGAATTCCCAAATTTCTTCTGGAGCTTGGGATATTCGATTGCCACCGCTTGGTTCACCGTCGGATGCCCGGAAATATCTGCCGCATAGTGCGCAAGAGCACCCAGCGAGAAGGCGTATTCATTGACGTCCTGGCTCTGGCGCAACATCTCGAGAACGAAGTCTCCACTGCGCACGTAGTGCACCAGGTTGCTGAAGTCGGCGCTGCCGAAGGGGTAGTAACCCAGATCCTGAATGACGGCGCCACCATATGCGTAGGCATGGGCTTCTTTGAGTTGTTCGTCAGTCAGACCCGGATATCGGGTTTTTAGCAGAGGTTCAATCACGTCGCCCCATACCATGTCCACGACCTGCTCATGGGTGAGAACCGAATATGCCGAGGACCCATTGCAGCACAGCAGCAAAATGGCGAGAAGGGTAAATGCACGGAATTGCCGACAGAGCATGATTGCGCAACCAGCTTGAATTGTATCCCAGACTATTGGAGACAGCATGACAGCAATTCGCACTTTAGGGAGGATGCAAATTGCGTAATCCCGCGTTGTAGATTGCTGGCAGAGGATCATTAGCAGAATGTCCGCGCAAACCCTATCAACCCTACGCGCTTGCGCCCGCCACCCACTCCGCATCTCTGGCGCCGCCATGACTGAAGGCGTAGAGCACCAGTTCCACGCGGCTGGAAATACCCAGCTTATCGAAAATACGGAAGAGATATTTCTTAACCGTGTGTTCGCTGAGCCCTAGTTCCTGGGCAATTTCGCGATTGCTGAGTCCGTCGGCGACGAGGGCGACCACCGTTCTTCGCGCGGGGTCAGAAGTTTGAACCCGCTCGCATCACCACGCGCAGTGAGGGCACCTGGGCTACGGCTTCGATGAGATATTGCATTTGCTCGCTATTTGCCCAGACCTGGCCTTGATGAACACTCTGAATGCACTTGCACAGCAGCCGAAAAGGATGTTCGGCGAAGCAAAACAGTCCCCTGGCGCCGGAGCGGAAAGCATTCAGCGCCACCTCGCGGTCGCCGGAGTTAATCAGCACGATCTTGGGGATTTCTGGATGAGCCAAATGAAAGCGCCGGAGCAACGTCATATCGTGCGATTCAGTCCTGGGGCGATCGACATTGATGACTGATTTGTGCGGGAAAGGTCGCGACGGTTTGCAGCATGGCGTCGAGATCCGCGGCACAGCAGATTACGTCAAATTCGGGGCGCTGCCCTAGGGCGCTGACCAGAAGCTGGCATTCCATCTGGTTGGAGTCGGCGACCAGCACACGAATGGCACTCAACGAAGCCAACGGACATAGATTCCATAAAGTCCTCGGGGAAACCACACTTTTTGCTGCTGGTGGATTTCAAAAATGCCGGCCATGGCATGATTGGCGGCGCCAAGCTGGTGACACACGCTGTCTATTCACGCGCGGCGCGACTCCGGCTCCGAAAAATGATTACGGAGTTTCGGCCGGACGTAACGAACGTACGCAACATTTATCACCATTTGTCGCCCTCGATCCTTGGGAACTGAAGGCGCAAGGCGTGCCCGTTGTCTATCACATCAATGATTTCAAGCTGGTTTGCCCCAGCTACAACATGGTGTCTCACGGCCACGCCCGTGAGCGTTGCCATAACGCAAAGTTCTGGCACGTGCTTACCGAAGGGTGTTACGCCGGATCACCTGGATCAAAGCTTGTGCTGGCGGCTGAAGCTTATTTTCACTCTTGGCTGCGGACTTACAAAAAGTGTGTCGACCGGTTCCTAGCGCCCAGCCGGTTCGTGAAGGACAAGCTGATACAGAACGGCTGGGAGACCGCAAAAATCGATGTGCTACCGCACTTTCAACAATTGCCGCCAGGCCCGCCGAAAGAAGCGGCAGCCGATGCCCCGGTCCTCTACTTTGGACGGCTTTCGCCGGAGAAAGGATTGACCGACCTACTGCAAGCCATGCAACATCTGCCGAAAGTCCCCTTGTGCATCGCAGGAGAGGGACCCCAAAGGCTGCAACTCGAAAAAATGGCGGATTCGATGGGGTTGTCGAACGTGGAGTTCGCCGGTCATCTTGCGAGCCGCGAATTGAACGGCGCGATCGCTGGCGCACGTCTCACGGTGTTGCCTTCCAGGGCTTATGAGACGTTTGGAAAAAGTATTCTCGAGTCCTTTGCGTTTGGCCGTGCTGTCATAGCGTCCGATCTGGGTTCCCGTCGCGAGCTGATCTATGAGAACCAAACTGGATTGCTGTACCCACCCGGTGATGTGGAACAACTAGCGAAACAAATTTCATTTCTTCATGACCGACCAGAGCTGACGGCTTAGATGGGGGCCGCGGGGCGGGAGCTGGTAGTAAATCAGTATTCTCCGGAGACCCACTATGCGGCCTTGATGAAACTCTATGGGACTCTGGTGGTAATGGGCAAAAGGCTGCCGGCCGCAAAAGAGAACCCAAGTCGATTGCGCGTGGCATTTATCGGTGGCCGCGGAGTGATTTCAAAGTACAGCGGTATCGAAGCTTATTACGAGGAGGTGGGCAAACGGCTCGTAGAGATGGGTCATCAAGTGACAGTCTATTGCCGGACTTACTTTACTCCTCCGTTAAAAGAACACAATGGGATGCGACTGGTGCGGCTGCGCACAGTCAGATCCAAGCACCTGGATACCCTGGTGCACACTTTCCCGAGCACTGTTCACGTTCTGTTCACCGGCTGCGATATCGTGCATTATCAATGTTTGGGCCCTGCCCTCTTCTCATTCATCCCGCGAATATTCGGAAAGAAGACAGTAGTAAGTGTGCAGGGTCTGGATTGGCAAAGAAAAAAGTGGGGGCATTCGCTTCCCTTGTGCTGAGACTCGGAGAACAGGCTTCCGTGCGCTTGCCCAGCACTACGATGGTCGTGTCGAAAAATCTGCAAAAGCATTACCAGTCACGATATTTCAATCGGGTTACGTATGTGCCGAACGGGACCATAATCCGGCGACAGCGTTCGACATCCAGACTTGCTGGATGGGGGCTCACAACAGGCAACTACATTCTTTTTCTCGGCCGTTTTTCGCCGGAAAAGAATTGTCACCTGCTGATTCAGGCTTATGAAAAGCTCCTGACTCCCGTAAAGCTTGTATTTGCGGGCGGCTCCAGTCACTCCGATTCGTATGCCGGCCAACTGCGCAATCATCAAGACGAGAATATTCGCTTCCTTGACTGGGTTTCTGGCGATGCTTGGACGAATTGCTCACCAACGCCATGCTCTTTGTTTTGCCTTCGGATATCGAAGGGCTTTCATTGGCCCTGCTGGACGCGATGGGAGCGGGAGTATGCGTCTTGACCAGCGACATCGCGGAGAATTGCGAACTGGTTGAAGGCGCAGGCTTCACCTTCAAACGAGGGGATGTGAATGATTTGGAGCGAATGCTGCGCTGGCTAATTTCTGACTCGTCGGCCCGATTGATGGCGGCTGAAAAGGCGCAGCAGCGTGTTCGCGAACATTATTTGTGGCGAGGAATCACGGTAGAGGTGGAGCGTGCTTATTGGCGGACAATGGGAAGAGAAGATTCCAGTGCGGCGCTGCGGCAATTACCACTTGGCAATTTAGGCGACTTGACCATACTGCCTAAAACCAAAAAGATTGGTATGTAAGAAATCGCCACAATTTTCAAAGAGTTCAGGGTTGGAATCAGCTTCCGGCCCTTTTTTTATTACAATTCGTGAGAATATGTCAGCATGTCTGTGGCGAGGGCCAATCGTGAAGTGTGGACACGATGGCTCGATGCTGAGTACCGGCCGACCACTTATAGAATTCAGCAAGCATGCAAAACACAATCTTAATCACCGGCGGCTCCGGCTTCATTGGATCGAATTTCGTTCTGCAATGGATAGCCTCGGAAAGAACGCCGGTGGTCAATCTTGATAAGCTGACTTATGCTGGCAACCCGCGCAACCTGCAGCGTGTTTCATCGGATACGCGATATTGCTTCATGCAAGGTGACATTTGTGATCGCGATCTGGTGCATAGCATCCTGGAACGCCATAAACCCAGGGCTGTAGTTCATTTTGCTGCAGAAAGCCACGTCGACCGCTCCATCCGAGGTCCCGATGACTTTATCCGCACCAATGTGAATGGAACATTCTGTTTGCTCGAGGAAGCGCGGGCATATTGGATGGCATTGGCACGACAGGATCGCGAATTATTTCGATTTCTGCATGTCTCGACCGACGAGGTTTACGGGTCCCTGGATCCGCACGATCCACCTTTTTGCGAAACCACACGCTATGCGCCGAATAGTCCATATTCGGCTTCAAAAGCAGCAGCAGATCACCTGGTGCGCGCCTATTTTCACACGTATGACGTGCCCACGCTGACTACGAACTGTTCCAATAACTATGGTCCTTATCAGTTTCCGGAGAAACTGATCCCTCTGATTATTTTGAATGCGCGCAAGGGCAAATCGCTGCCGCTGTATGGAGATGGGCAGAATGTTCGGGATTGGCTCTATGTCGAAGATCACTGCGAAGCCGTACGTATGGTGCTGGCTCGTGGCCGAATCGGCGAAACCTACAACATCGGCGGCTGGAACGAAAAACGGAATGTCGAAGTTGTGGATACGATCTGCTCGATTCTTGATGACTTGTGTGGCAACGATCCGGTGTTGCCACATCGAACGTTGATCTCATTTGTGAAGGATCGTCCAGGTCACGATCGCCGCTACGCCATGGACGCATGTAAGATCGAGCACGAATTGAGTTGGAAACCGCGGGAAACTTTTGAGAGCGGTATTCGCAAGACCATTAACTGGTATTTGCAGAATGAGGCGTGGGTGAACGAAGTGACTGCGGGAAACTATCGCCAATGGATCGCAACACATTATTCTTAACCGTTTGTTTGCGGTCGAACTCTCACCCAGAGTGAATAAACCACGAATGGCAAAAAAGAAAGAACATCGAGCCCAACCTTATAAGGGCATCATCCTTGCTGGAGGGTCTGGAACCCGGCTCTACCCCGCCACGCACGCTGTGGGCAAAAGCTTGTTGCCGGTCTATGACAAGCCTCTAATCTATTACCCCCTTTCGACTCTTATGTTGGGAGGGATCCGAGACATCTTGGTGATTTCTACCCCGGAGGACACTCCTCGATTCGAACAATTGCTTGGAGACGGCTCACGTTTCGGACTGAATCTGGATTATGCGGTGCAGAGCAAGCCGCAGGGTATCGCGCAGGCTTTTCTGGTCGGACAAACGTTTATTGGATCGAGTTGCTGCGTGCTAGTGCTGGGCGACAATATTTTTTACGGCCATGATTTCGCAAAGGATGTTCGCCACGCCACAGAAAAGTCCCATGGAGCGCGCATCTTCGCCTATCCCGTACATGACCCGGAACGTTACGGCGTTGTGGAATTCGATACCGCCGGGAAAGCGCTTCGCCTGGAAGAAAAGCCGGAACATCCCAAATCGCGATATGCGGTCACTGGCCTTTATTTCTACGATAATGATGTGGTGGCAATCGCGAAATCCTTGAAACCATCCGCTCGCGGCGAGTTAGAGATCACGGACGTTAACAAGATTTATCTGGAACGCGGAGAGTTGGAAGTTGTGGTAATGGGCCGTGGCATGGCCTGGCTGGATACCGGAACGCACGAGGCGATGATGGAAGCTTCATTATTCATTCAGACTATCGAACGGCGTCAGGGATTGATGGTCGCGTGCCCGGAGGAAATCGCCTATCGTTACGGCTACATTAGTGCCGATCAATTGGAAGAAATCGGAAACTCGATGAAGAACAACGGTTACGGAGCCTATCTGCTGCAGCTGCTGCGCGAGAGAGTCTTTTGACGCGGACGTGGCACAAGCAGTCAGGGCAGTCATGAAGGTGACCCCGGCGTCATTAAAAGGAGTCTTGATTCTTGAGCCGCGAATCTTCGGCGATGAGCGCGGCTATTTCCTGGAAAGCTACAACCAACGCACCATGGGCGAAGCAGGCATCCATGAACATTTCGTCCAGGATAATCACTCGTTCTCCGCGCACAATGTGGTGCGTGGACTCCATTACCAGATACAACGTCCGCAAGGGAAATTAGTACGCGTTGTAGCCGGAGAAATTCTGGATGTCGCGGTGGACCTGCGCCGCAATTCT
>Ga0066710_100005052_pt1 | contig 11894 bp, 11 predicted proteins | sample GraSoiAngelo_159_FD_79666 | JGI IMG/M metagenome (GOLD analysis project Ga0066710, IMG submission 79666) | Grasslands soil microbial communities from the Angelo Coastal Reserve, California, USA - 14_1009_16_40cm | ecosystem: Environmental > Terrestrial > Soil > Grasslands | place: USA... | reverse complement strand
GCGAGAGCGCTCGGCGCGAGACCAGGAGCGCATCTCGGTAAGGCTGGAGAGCTCGCGCAACTAGAACTCGCGCTTCTTCATCTCCGAAAAGAAGTCGCGACGCTCGATGTCATCGTCCGTGCTGTCCGGCGGCAGCGTCGGGTCATAGCGCTTGCGCGCCTTGGGCTTCGCTTTCGCTGCTTTGGCCATGTTTTTCTTGATCAGCTTGGCGAGCTTTTCGTCATCCGTTTTGCCCATTGCGTCGGTCCCCCCGAGAAGGTGGACAACAATTTAATATCACTTCCCGAAAGAATGCTCTGGTCCGGGGTAGCGGCCCTCGCGCACCTCCGCCGCGAAGACCCTGGCCGCCTCCCGCACGTCCTCGGCCAACGCCGCGTACTTCTTGACGAACTTGGCCGAGAACTGGTCGTTGAGCCCGAGCATGTCGTGCAACACGAGGACCTGCCCGTCGCACGCCGGCCCGGCGCCGATCCCGATGGTCGGGATCGCGAGCGACTTCGTGATCTGCGACGCGAGCGGCGCCGGCACGAGTTCCAGCACCACCGCGAACGCGCCCGCGTCCTGGAGCGCGGTCGCATCGGCCTTGAGGCGCCCCGCCTCGGCGTCGTCGCGCCCCTGCACGCGATAACCGCCCAGGGCGTGCACCGATTGGGGCGTGAGGCCGAGGTGACCCATGACGGGGATGCCGATCTCCACGAGCCGGCGCACCGTGGCCGCCATCGGCTGCCCACCCTCGATCTTCACGGCGTTGCAACCCGTTTCCTTCATGGCCCGGCCGCAGTTGCGGAGCGCGTCTTCGGGCGAGACCTGGTAGCTCAGGAACGGCATGTCGCAGACGACCATGGCGCGCTCGGTTCCGCGCCGCACCATCTTCGTGTGATAGATCATCTGGTCGAGCGTCGCCGACAACGTGGATGGCGCGCCCGCGAGCACCTGATTCAGCGAGTCACCGACCAGCAGGATATCGATGCCGCTGGCGTCGAGCAGGCGCGCGAACAACGCATCGTAGCACGTGAGTGCGACGATGCGCTCGCCCTTCTCCTTCATTTCGAGCAATCCGCGCGTCGTGACGCTAGACATGTTCCCCTTCCAGCTCGGCAATTTCGCGCCGCCAGAAATCGCGGTTCGGCAGCTCCGGGTGCGGAATCGTCAGGTCCGGCTGGCGGACCGTCTGGTCCCCATACCGCACGATATCGAGGTCGAGCGTCCGCGGTCCCCAGCGCTCGCGTCGTTCTCTGCCCCGCTCCGCCTCGATGCGGCGGCAGTGTTTCAGCAGCGCCGCGGGCTCCAATGTGGTTTCGAGCAGAACCATTTGGTTCAAATACGGCGGCTGCGCAACCGGCCCGAGCGGCGCCGTCTCCTCGACCCGCGACGCCGCGACGAGACGCGTGCCGGGCAGCGCGCCCAGGTGCTCGCGCGCATACGCCAGGTGCGCTGCGCGATCGCCCAGGTTGGAGCCGAGGGCCACGAAGGCTCGTTCAATTGACGTTGGCGAATCCGCGAGTCAAGTCGCGCAGCATGGTGGCCACCTGTTCGAGGTCGCGGGTCGCGCGCTCGAGGTCGGTGAGACCTTCGGCCGCCTGCACCGCGCGGGTGGCGACGTCGTCGGCCTCGACACGGTTTTGTCCCGCAATGCTCGCCACGGCGTTGATCCGCTCGCGCAGGCGCGCGAACGCCTGATTCTGTTCTCCCGCCGCCGCGGTGATCCGGCCCGCGTGCGCCGTGGCTTCCGCGGTCGCCGCGACGATGGCGTCGAGCGCTTCGAGCGCCGCTGCGGAAAGCTCCTCCACACCGCCGACGTTGACCTGCCCGCGGCGCATCTGCTCGACGACCTCGCCCACCTGCGTGTGGATGTCCTGCACCAGATCGCCGGCCTCCGCCGCGGCAGTCGCGCTCTGCTCGGCGAGACGGCGCACTTCGTCGGCCACGACGCCGAAACCCTTGCCATGCTTGCCCGCGCGCGCCGCTTCGATCGCGGCATTGAGCGACAGCAAGTTCGTCATGTCGGCCAGCTCGCGGATCGACGCGATGAAGCCGGTGATGCGGCGGCTCATCTGTCCGAGCTGCTGGACCTTGGCGGAGCTCTCGCCCACGAAGGCCTTGAGCGCCACCAGGCGCTCGATCGCTTCGCGGATCTGGGTGCGGTTCCGGGTGGCGACGTCACTGGCCGCCGTCGATGCGCGCGCCGCACCGGCACCGTCGTCGGAGACGCGCCGCGAGACCTGGGCCAGACTTTCCGTTGCCTCGAGCCCGCCCGACACCTCACCCTCCTCGCGGCGGACACCTTCGCGAATCACGCCCGTCGACTGCGCCACCGCCGACGCCGCGCCCTTCAACGCTTCGGCGGTCTGCGCGATCGTCGCCAGCTGGCGCGTCATCCGCTCGACCGTCTCGACGAGGGGCCGGCGCAGGTCGGTGATGTGGACGGCGGTCGCGAGCTGGCTGGCGAAGGTCGTGATCGTGAGGATGTCCTGGCGGCGGTAGCAGTGCTTCTTGTGGTGCTCGATCTCCAGCGTGCCGATGACCTGATCGCCGAACTTGAGGGGCACGATCACGAGACTCTGGACCTCGATCGGGGCATCGGCGACGCGCTTGTCGCGGGTGACGTCGTCGATCACGACGGTCTCGCCGTGCGTCGCCACCTCGTTGCGGAGGTGCTTCGTGTCCGAAGATGGTTCCCCGCGCCCCGCTCGGCCGCGCGCCGAGCGGTGCACCAGTGTGAGCTGACCATCGTGGAGGCGGTAAATACGGAAGTCGCCCCAATCCACGAGCCGGTTCGCGAGTCTCTCGATCCGTTGGAAAGAATCCTCGAGGCTGATGTTGGCGGTGATCACCGCTTCCATCGCGTGAATCTTGTTGAGCTCCTCGGCCGAGATCGCTTCCTCGATCATCTGTTTGAGGAGCAGGCCGAGGAACGTGAGGACGAGGCCGACGAGGATCCAGGCGCCGAAGGACCAAGCGACGACGGCGCCGACAAAGATGGTGGCCGCGAGCAGCGTTGCCGCGTAGGTGATCACTTCGTAGCGCACGATCATCAATCGTTCCGCCGGCTCCAGCTTGGCGCGAATGATGAGGCTGAGGTAGAACAGCACGCGGCCGAACACGAAGTACGCGAGGGCATAGCCGGCGAGGGCGGGCAGCAGCTCGATGCTCAAGACGGGAGCGCCGTTCGGCATGTCGAGCCAGTGCAGCGCCGCGGCGTACACGCCGTAGGCGGCGACCAGCGTGATGACTTCGCGGCCCAGGTTGATCCACGCGACGCGCAGCGGCTTCCGCTGCCAGATCCAATCGGTGATGGTCGTCGCACCGGCGATCGCGAGCGCGGTGGCCGGCACGCCGACCAGCAGACTGCCGGTCAGGCCGACGAGGGCCGTCTGCGTCAGATACGAGTACTTGCTCAGCGGAACAGCGAGGCCGCGGAGCGCCACCGCGCTGCCGAACAACACGGCCATCTCGGGGATCTGCCCCAACCACCGGTGATCGGCGACGAGCACTGCGATCAACAGGGCCGCGCCCACCCACGCGAGCGCCTGACTATAGAACCCAACGAAGCGCGAGATCTTCATCCGTGCACCGCCGCCGCCAGCTCGCGGGTGAGCCGCTCCATCGCCGCGACGCCACCCTTGCTCAGCGCGTCCATCAGCGCGCTGCCGACGACGACGCCGTCCGCCGAGCGCGCCGCCGCAGCCGCCTGCGCCGGTGTGCCGATGCCGAAGCCGACCGCGACCGGCAGGCGCGCCGGACTCGCCGCGCGGACGCGCCGTACCTGGGCGTCGAGATCGGGCGGGACATCGGCCCGGGCCCCGGTGACGCCGAGTCGCGAAATCAGGTAAACGAATCCGGTGGCACCCTGCAGCGCGGTTGTGAGTCGTCGGTCGTCGGTCGTCGGTGCCACCAACCGGATCAGGGAGAGTGCGCTGTTCGTGACCGCCGCTTCGATGGCGGGATCGACTCCCGCGGGAAGATCGGTGAGCAACACGCCCGCGGCGCCCGCGTCGTGCGCTGCTTTGGCAAAGCGCTCTACGCCGTACGCCAGCACCGGGTTGAGGTACGTCATAATGATGACGGGGACTGCGAGCGCGGCATCGCGGATCAGCTCGAGCACGCGCGGCACCGTCATACCCTGCTCCAGCGCCGTCTGGGTGGTCCGCTGAATCGTCGGACCGTCGGCGAGCGGATCGGAGAACGGCACGCCGACCTCCACGAAGTCCGCTCCCGCGTCAGCGACGCGGCGCAGCCCGTCGAGGGAGACGGCGCGCGTGGGAAAACCGGCGGTGAGGTATGGAATCAGCGCCCGCGATTTGCCAAGCGCCCGCCACCGCGAGGCGATGGCATTCTCAGACAAAGTAGTCGCTGACGTTGATACCGTATTTGACAGGGTCGGTGACCTTGACGATGGTGCGCGGGAAGCTGCCGTTCGCGTCTTTCTCGGAGAGATCGACCACGGTCCCCGGATTCAGGAGCCCGCCGTCGGGCGTCGTGACCAGACGCACCACGGGCCGATGGACGTGGGCCACGTCCGGGTTCGCGCCGTGCACCAGCGCGACCTCGTAGGTGTCGAGAATGACGCAGGTGCCGACCGGGTAGATCCCGATCAGGTTGATGAACGCCTTCACGACGACCGCGTCGTAGCCGCGCCGCGGATTCTCCCACATCTCCTTGAGCACCTGATCCGGCTGAATCGGCACCGTCTGGTAGACGCGCCGGCTGGTCGCCGCGTCGAAGCCGTCGGCGACTGCGATGACCTTGGAGTAGATGGACAGCGCTCGGCCGCGGATCGACTTGGGGTACCCGGTGAGGTCGATCTTCATGTGGTGCTCGTAGGCGACGACCATGCCGCGATAGGGGATTTCGCCGTAGCCACGCAGCCCGAAGAGCGTCAGCACGCCGAGCCAGGGGTGGGCCTGCATGATGCGCCACTCCTCCTCGGTGAGTCCCCCTTCCTTATTCAGTACCTCGAGCGGCACGCGCGACTTGCCCACATCGTGGAACAGCGCCGCCATGCCGAGATCGTACAGCTGCAGCTTGGTCAGGCCCAGCTTGCGCCCCAGCGCGACCGAGAAGATGCAGACGTTGACCGAATGTGTGAACGTGTATTCGTCGTAGTCCCGGAGCGTCGTCAACCCGACGAGCGACGACTCGTTGTTGAGCACCTGGTCGACGATCGCCTGCACCGCGCGCTTCACCTTCTTCACGTTCGCGGTGCGGCCCATGCGAATGCTGTTGATCACCTCTTTGGTCACCGCCACCGAGCGCGCGTACGTGCGCTTGGCCGCTTCCTTCTGCCGCTCTTCCTCTTCGACGTCCTCTTCCGCCTCGAGCGGCGGCTCGACGCTGACGTGGGAGACGCCGCCGTCGGTGAGTTTCTGCGACAGCTCGAACAGCTTGTTGGGATTCGCTTCCTTCGCCGCGTAGACGAGCAGCAGCGAGACGAACACCTGGAGCTGCCGGCGGTCCACGCCTTCGTCCAAGCGGACGGCGCCGATGCCGCATTGCTGGAGGACGTTCAGGATGTGGGAGAACGACGCGTAGTTGTCGAGGTCGAGGCGCAGGCGCGTCGAGTTCACGAAGATGAATTCGCCCTGGAGCCGGATCTCGAGCTCCTTCTCCACATCCAACAAGTGCTTGGTTGTCGCCGCGAGGTCATCGAGCGCCTTCTGTACCTGCGTGTTCTCGATCGGGTACAGCTTGAGCGACCGGAACGCCGTGTACATGACGATGAGGAAATCGCGACCGGCATGGCGGAGGAAACCGTCCGTCGTCTGGGCGGTCTCCATCATCGAGGGCCGTTTCCCTCCCCCGGCGGGCGTCGTCAAGCGCTCCCCCCTCCCGGTCCGAGGTCGCGCAGCGCCCGGTTCACGGCGTTCCGCACCAGCGCTTCCTTGTCCTGCGAGACTCTCTGGAGCACGTCGCGCGCCTTCTGGGTGCGGATCTTCCCGAGTGCCATCGCGGCGCAGGCGCGCGTCTCCGGATCTTCCTTCCGTGCGAGCAGCCCGCCTTTCGGCACGAGCAGCTTCTCGAGCGTCGCGATCCCGGACTCACCCGCCAGCGCGCCGTACGCCTCGAAGAACGACATCTTTTCCGTGAGGTCGGCGTCCTTGAGCTTGTTGCCCGTGACCGCGGCCTCGATGCGCGGGAAGGCATTCCGGTGGCCCCGTTGGCCGAGGAACTTCACGGCCGTGATGCGCACGTCCCGCTCCTCGTCATCGATGGCCTTCTCGAGGAGGCGCGTCGCGCCCGGGCTCCCGATGGTCGTCAGCGCCTCGACGACGGCTAGCTTGAGGTCTCGCTCGCCGCGCTCAAGGAGCGGGCCCATGCCGTCAGGAGCGCCGGGCAGCTTGAGCCGGCCCGCGAGCTTGACCATCTCGAGCTGGACGGCGGGGTCCTCGCTGGCGAGGGCCTTGAGCACTTCGGCGGAGTGCGTCTGCGCCAAGCGCTCGGCCGAGGATTGCACGAGGAATTTCACGCGCTCGTTGCTGAGCTTGGGGAGCCAGCCCATCAGGGTGCCCAGGGCTTCGGCGCGCAGCTCGCCGAACAGCTCGCTCAGCTCTTCTTCGGTGGGATGGCTCGTGGCTTCATCGAGCGACTGGAGCAGCTGCGACAATGCGTCGGCCTGTGATAACCGGGTCGGAAGCGCGTCCAGCACCTGGCGATGCTCGGGGATGAGCTCGCGGGCGCGCTGCAGAATGACTTTGCATTCACGCAGGATGAACGCCACCGAGCGGAAGTCTCCTGCCCCCAGCAGGTACGGGATGAAGTTTTCGAGGATGGAGATCAACTCGGCCCGCACCGTTCCGTAGGTCTGCAGCTCCAGCAGATCGAACAGCATCGCGAGCACGTTGCCGCGCAGGTCCTGGCTGTATTCCCGCTCGACCTCTTGGTGGAGGTATTCGATCTCCTTGTCGTCGAGGAAATACAGCGTCGTGTCGAAGTCGTCGATCGACACGAGCCCTTCGCGCTTGGGCGGCGCTTCTTCTTCGACCTGCCGGCGCACCGTCGTCGGATCGGCGGAGCCGGCGTCGCCACCGGGCGTGCCACCACCACCGGCGATCGTCGGCGCGCCTTTTTCTGAGCGCTCGATCGGGACGGCGTTCTCGCTGGCCAGCTCGCGGAATGTGTAGGCGACGAACTGGAAGTCTTCGGCCCAGAGCAGCGTCAGGAGATCATCGGGCGCGTCCGCCTGCAGGTTCTTCGCCTGCTGCAGTACGGCGAGGAAGCGCACGATCTCCGCGTCTTCGACGCCCGGTTTGAAGGTGAGCGAACGCACGCCGTCCTTGTACAACGTCCAGGCGATACTGTCGTTGCGCTGATCCTGACTGTAGACGACGTGATCCTCCCACCGAATCTCGATTTCGCCGATGTCGAAGATCAGATCGTCGGTGGCTTGCCAGATCTGGCGGAACGCATTGCGGATGTTGTCGACGGCACGCTGATAGACCGGATTGTTGGGGAGGTAGAGCTGCGTCGCCCGCATCCCCTTGCTGACGACCTGCATCAGCTCCTCGACCTGGGACGGCGGGAGCGCCAGCTCGGGGATCTGGGCCTGTGGATTCGTCAGAGCGCTGCTCCCGTAAGCTCGGCAACCATGGCGACGTCCTTGTCACCACGGCCACTCAGGTTGATCAGGATGAGTTCGTGCGAGGCTGGCTTCGTCTTCATCACCCAGGCGATGGCGTGGGCGCTCTCGAGAGCCGGAAGAATGCCTTCCAGTCGCGACAGGGCGGCGAAGGCGTCCAGCGCGTCCTCGTCTGTCACGGCTTCATACAATACGCGACCCGTGTCTTTCAGGTAAGCATGCTCGGGGCCGACACCGGGATAGTCGAGGCCGGCCGAAACACTATGGGCCGGCTGCACTTGTCCATCCGCGTCCTGAAGCAGATAGCTCTTGCTGCCGTGGAAGACCCCGGGCCGCCCGGCGCCCAGAGTGGCCGCGTGTTTCCGAGTTTCCACACCCTCCCCCGCCGCTTCGACGCCGACCAACTGTACCGTTTGGTCCTCGAGGAATGCGGTGAAGATCCCCATCGCGTTCGACCCGCCACCCACGCAGGCCACCACGATGCTCGGCAGGCGTCCGACCTGCTCGAGCATTTGGGCCCGCGCCTCGCGGCCGATCACCGATTGGAAATCGCGCACGAGCCGCGGAAAGGGGTCGGGCCCGACGACCGAGCCGATGATGTAGTGCGTCGAGGTGACGTTCGTGACCCAGTCGCGGAGCGCCTCGTTGGTGGCGTCCTTCAGCGTGCGCGTGCCGGAGGTGACCGGTACGACCTTCGCCCCCATCAGCTCCATGCGGTACACGTTGAGCCGCTGCCGCCGCATGTCCTCTTCACCCATGTACACCACGCAATCGAGACCAAAGCGCGCGCAGACCGTTGCCGTCGCGACGCCGTGCTGTCCCGCACCCGTCTCCGCGATGATGCGCCGCTTGTTCATGCGCTGCGCCAGCAGGACTTGGCCGAGCGTGTTGTTGATCTTGTGGGCGCCGGTGTGGTTCAAGTCTTCGCGCTTCAGCAGGACCTGCGCCCCAACTTGGGCGGACAGGCGCGGAACCGCGGTGATCGGCGTCGGGCGGCCGACGTAGTTCTTGAGCAGCCCCTCTAGCTCCGCCCAGAATCGCGGGTCCGTGCGAGCCGCCTCGTACACGCGCGTCAGCTCCTCGAGCGCATGCATCAGCGTCTCGGGGACGTAGCGGCCACCGTAGGGGCCGAATCTGCCGGTCTCGGTTGCGGTCATCGAGCTCGATTCCGTCGCGTCACTCCAGTCAGCGCGTGAACCGCTTTCTCGGGATTCGCCTGCCGCGCGACGCTCGTTCCCACGAGTATGAAGTCTGCGCCGGCTGCCGCCAGACGTTCGACGTCCGCCCGCGACTCCACGCCGCTTTCGGCGACGACCGGAATCTCTGGCGGCACGCGGCCGAGGAGTAGCTCGGCCGCGCGCAGATCCACGACGAATGTGTCGAGGTCGCGCGCGTTCACGCCGAGCACACCGGGCCCGGCGGCGAGCGCCGCATCCAGCTCCGGTGCGGCATGGACCTCGATCAGCGGCACCATATCCCAGCAACGGACGGTTTCGGCGAGCGTCTGTAATCGGCGAGCGTCCAGCACGCGAGCGATGAGCAGGACGGCGCTCGCTCCGGCCGCCCGCGCTTCATGAATCTGGACCTCGTCGAGCACGAAGTCCTTGCGAAGCACCGGCGCGGCAACGGCTGCGGCGACGCTCCTGAGGTCGTCAATCGATCCTCCAAAGTGCACCTCATCGGTAAGCACCGAAATTGCGACGGCACCGCCACGCACGTACGCTCGCGCGTGTGCGACCGGGTCGAGATCCTCACGAATGGCACCCTGCGATGGAGATCGCCGCTTCACTTCGGCGATCACTCCGACGGTCGGCGCGGGCGCACCCGGAAACGGCCTGGTCGGCGGCCCCTTTTGGGCGGCTCGCTCGAGCTCGCCGGCTCGTTCCTTAAGAGCCGCGACGCGCGTCCGGGTTACCGCCAGAATAGCGTCGAGTGAGGCACGGCGTGGGTTATCGGGCATCCTTGCGTTCGGGCGTTATTCGGGTAGATTATGTTTCGGTATATCTTCGGGAGCTACTATGCCGGTCACGCGGCGCCAGCGCGAGATCCTGGACTACATCGGAAAGCACATCGAAGAAAAGGGGTACGCCCCCAGCTTCGAGGAAATTGCCCGCCAGTTTGGCTTCCAGTCGCTGGCGACGGTTCACGAGCACCTCACCAATCTCGAGCGCAAAGGGTACATCCGGCGCACCCATAACGAGAGCCGGGCGATCGAAGTCGTCCCCCCCAAAGGCCAAACCGGCGCCACGGAACTGCCGTTGCTCGGACTTGTCGCCGCCGGTGCTCCGATCGAAGCGATCACCGGTGACGAGACGATCGCCGTGCCGGACGAGCTCCTGCCGCGGCGCGGACGCAGCTACGTCCTGAAGGTGCGCGGCGACTCGATGATCGACGAGCACATCAAGGACGGCGACTACGTCGTCGTTCAGGAACGCAGCCAGGCCGAGGCCGGCCAAACCGTGATTGCGCTCGTCCATGGAGAAGGGGCCACGGTGAAGCGGTTCTACCGCGAGCCGGGCGGGTGGATCAGGCTGCAGCCGGCTAACGACAAGATGCAGCCGCTGCGGCTCAACGAGCGCGACGTCATCGTCCAAGGCGTGGTGGTTGGCGTCATCAGGAAATATTAGCAGTCGCCTTCCGTAACCGATCGAGCGCGGCCCGCGCCGCGCCCGACGCGACGACTTCCCGCGCCCGGCCGATGCCTTCGGCGAGCGAGCCGGCAATTCCCGCCACGTAGATCGCCGCACCCGCGTTGAGTAGGACAGCCGCCAGCCCCGATGGGTCGGCGGATCCGTTTCCCAGAATGCGCTCCAGCCGCTCCGCGTTGGCCGCCGGCTCCCCGCCCTGCAGTTCTGCCACGTCTGTGATGCCGAGCCGGAAGCGTTCGGGATCGATCTGCCACGTTCGCACCGCGCCATCCTTCACTTCCCAGACATCCGTCACGCCGTGCGGTGAGATCTCATCCATTCCCACGCGGCCGTGCACGACGAGTGCATGCTCGGCGCCCAACCGCACGAGCGCTTCCGCGACGATCGCGGCCCGATCGGGATCGGCGACGCCTACCACCTGGCGGCGCACACTGGCCGGATTCGCGAGCGGGCCGACGAGGTTCATGAGGGTCGGGGTCCCCAGCTCACGCCGAATGGCGCCCACGTGCTTCATCGCGGGGTGAAAGTTCGGTGCGAACAGGAAGACGACACGCGCCTCGTTGAACACGCGACTCGCAGTCGGCGCATCCAGGATAATGCGCACGCCGAGGGCCTCCAGCACGTCAGCAGATCCGCAGCGCGACGTGAAGGACCGATTCCCATGCTTCGGGACGGCGGCACCTGCCCCGGCCGCGACGAACGCGGCGACGGTCGAGATGTTGAAGGTCGGTACCGTCCCGCCTCCGGTGCCGCAGGTGTCGACCAGGTGCTCATGCGAGGCGTCGACGCGGACCATCGCATCCCGCAGCGCGCGTACGGCGCCGGCGAGCTCATCCGCCGTCTCGCCTTTCGCCCGCAGCCCCATGAGCAGCCCGCCGATCTGGGCGGGGGTCGCCTCGCCGTTCATGACGACGCCGAACACCTCGGCGGTCTGATCCTCGGAAAGCGATTGGCGGTTGGCGAGCGCGGTCAGCGCGCGGCGCAGCGGGGAGTCCATGGAGGATTAAGGCTATCACCCTTGTCAAATAGTGACAACGAGTTGCATCTTTCCCCGCGTGACGAGCCGCTCCTACCTCGCGGTGATTCAATACGACGGGGGCGGTTTCGCAGGGTGGCAGCGGCAGCCCGTCGATCGCACGGTCCAGGCTGAATTCGAGGCGGTGCTCGAGCGGTTGATGGGGCGTCGGACGCCGGCGACAGGAGCAGGACGCACCGATACGGGCGTCCACGCGCTCGGGCAAGGAGTCAGTTTTCTGGGCGCCGAGCGCTGGGCCGGAGATCCGAGCGAGCTGCGTCGCGCACTCAACGCGCTGCTGCCGCGCGAGATTTGGGTTCAGCGGGTGCATCTGATGCGGCCCGGATTCGACGCACGTCGCTCCGCCACAGCGCGGCGGTACCGGTATCTGATCGGTACCGATGAAGGTGCGGCGTCACCGTTTCGCAGGCCCTACGAATGGGCCCTGGGTCGAGCGCTCGATGCGAACGCGTTGGAGCGGGCCGCCGCGGCCCTGACTGGCGAACACGACTTTCGTGGCCTGGCCGCGGCGGGCGCGAACACTGCCCACTACCGATGCCGCGTGGCGCTTGCGCAATGGGCGCCGCGTGCGGACGGAGTGGGGATGGCGTTCACGGTCGAGGCCGATCGATTCCTGCATCACATGGTGCGCTTC